>OWJH01000013.1_pt1 | contig 84333 bp, 77 predicted proteins | sample 1732621 | NCBI WGS metagenome assembly OWJH01 (sample SAMN05065735, study PRJEB22554) | human gut metagenome | biome: ENVO:2100002; feature: ENVO:00000062; material: ENVO:00002003 | host: Homo sapiens | place: USA
GAAGAGATCCCCAAGCGCCTGAAAACGCGTAAGGACTCAGTAGGGAATCTCCGTCTTGAGGGCGGAGAGGATGTCAAGCATGAAATCTTTAATAGCAGAAGAGCTTATTAAAGATTTCGACTTTACCGAACGAGCTTTGTGACTAATCGAGGAACTGACGAAGCTTAGAGTTGGCAGTTTTTTGAGTACACCTAGACAAGACTTTCTCTTGACCGTGGAAAACGAAAAAATATCGATTTTTCGTCAGATTACCCACCAAAACACCCACCAATGCGAATGCGATCTGCGGAGACTCAAGGAGACGAAGTAAGGCGGTGTTCGCTGATTATTCTGAAGAAAATAAAAAATCCGATGCTGCATAAAACAGCATCGGATTCGAATCTGGCGGAAGGAGAGGGATTCGAACCCTCGATACGGAATTTCCGTATGCCGCCTTTCCAGGGCGGTACAATCAACCACTCTGCCATCCTTCCATGATGTGCTCGGCTGTGAGCTGCAGCGCCGTGGTGAAGGCTTTTCTGCAGGTTGGGCTGGCGCCCGAAACCGAGAAGCAAGAATATACCAAAGAACGAAAGGTTTGTCACGAGTGACTGAATAAAAAAGACGGCGAAAGTTGCATTTTTTCCGCCTTGTGTTTTCGGAGCTGATCAGCATGTCATTGAAGATCTTTGATTATCGCTGTGAAAACCATCACGTGTTTGAGGCATGGCTGCGTTCGGACGAGGATGCCGGTCCAAGCGCATGTCCGGTCTGCGGCTCATTGGTTCTCTCGAGAATGCCGAGTGCGCCTGCAGTGAGAGCCGCAGAAGCTTCCGCTTCTCCCCAATCCGCGGCTCCCGGTGCATCCCTCTCTGAACTGCTGACGGCACTGCGTCATGCCGCCATGAAAGCCCGCGATGTCGGCGAGGATTTTCCGGAAACGGTGCGAGCAATGGCGAGGGGAGCAGCAGCCTGCGAATCCGTACGCGGGAAATGCACGCCGCGAGAGGAAGCGGAACTGCGTGCCGAAGGCATTGACGTGCTGGCGCTTCCAAAAGATTGGTTTGAACCGATGAATTGAGGAGAGAAAGCCTTTTCTTAAGGTCTTTGCAAACGGCTCGAGGCTAAAATCTTGCCTCGCCTCTTCCAGGAAAAGCCTTGTCGGACGAAAGGCTGGAAGTCGGTTCGGTATCCCAAAAAGTCCGCCAATAAATCTTAGAGAGCTGTGCGATGGAACATTTTCCCGCTGCCAAAGAAACCCAACCGCATGGTCCCGCTGATTTGACCGACCAGAGCACCGTCTTTCTGATGCTCGAAGAACTCGGCATCGCCTCCATGCAGCGTGATTGGCTTGAAGCCAATGCGCCGGAGTCGGATGACTGCAAAGATGCGGCCGAGCAGGCTGAAGAGTTTTTCGACGACATCGCGAACCTTTTCCTCGGACACGGGAGCGATGATCGTGTTGCGCCGAACGGCTGGGCAGGGAGCGCACTGACGAAAAATCTTCGAGAAGCGGTTTGTGCCTATGCCGGACATGACGTTTTCGAGAACGCCGATGATGAAACGGTGGTGCGCCGTACGTTGGATGCGTATCTCACATCGCTCAAACTGCTCACTGAGCAGCAGGAGGAACTCGCGCGCAGCGGCACAAAGATGAGTCCGGCTGAATACATCACGCTGATGATCGCCTGGTCCGGCGTCTTCTCGGGTTCCCGTAAGGCTTTGGAGCTCTCCGCGCCTTATAGGCCCACCTTCTGAGTAGAAATTTAGGTCAAATGAACTAATTATTTATCCTAAATGCTCGATAACCCTTAGATATCAGCGTCTGATCAAATGTTGATGTTGACTTTGTAAAAGTCGGTTTCCCTATGCCGGGTTCTATGGATACACTCGTTAGAAGTTGGAAATCACCGAAGACCTGAGCAAACACAATCAAGCTCAAGCTCTGTGTAAGCAGAGGCACGAACACCCGCAAAGGATGGCTCGACTTAGGTTTTAAGGGACGTCAAGATCCAAGGCAATTCCAACGCATCATCAACCCACTTAAGGAAGATCGTCATGGAATCGCTAAACGGGGTGAATGCAATCACCATCGTATTTGCGGCGCTGTGCATCTTTGCCATCGCATACCGTTTCTACGGTTTGTGGGTGGCGCAAAAGGTGCTCAACATCAATGCGGCGCGCGAAACCCCTGCAAACCGCTTCGAGGACGGCAAAGACTACGTCCCCACCAATAAATACGTGCTCTTCGGGCATCACTTTGCCGCCATTGCGGCTGCCGGCCCGCTGCTCGGTCCGGTGCTGGCAGCGCAGTTTGGCTATCTGCCTGGTCTGCTCTGGATCTTGATTGGCTGCGTGCTCGCTGGCGGCGTGCACGACATGGTCGTGCTTTTCTGCTCGGTTCGCCACCGCGGCAAGTCCTTGGCCTACATTGCTTCGCAGGAAATTGACACCACTACCGGCCGCGTTGCTGCGTGGGCTGTGCTGGCCATTTTGCTGCTCACGCTGGCAGGTCTTTCGATTGCTGTCGTCAACGCGATGCACAATTCGCTCTGGTCGACCTACACCGTCTTCTGCACGATTCCTATCGCCATTTTGATGGGGCTTTACATGCAGGTTTGGCGTAAGGGCGACGTGCGCGGCGCGACCATCATGGGCGTCGTACTGCTCTTCCTCTGCATCCTTTCGGGCCCGTGGGTTGCCTCGCACCCCGAGTACTTCGGATGGCTCGACATCGATAAGCCTGAGATGAGCCTCATCATCCCGGCTTACGGTTTCCTCGCTTCGGTTCTGCCGGTGTGGCTCCTGCTGCTGCCGCGCGACTACCTCTCCACCTTCCTGAAGATCGGCACGATCGGCGCGCTGGCCATCGGCATCGCCTTCGTGATGCCCACGTTCCACATGCCGGCCATTACGGAATTCATCCACGGCGGCGGCCCGATCATCGGCGGTCCGGTTATTCCGTTCCTCTTCATCACCATCGCCTGCGGTGCGCTTTCGGGCTTCCATGCCACTATCGGCACGGGCACGACGCCGAAGATGATCAACAATGAAAAGGATGTTCTGTTCGTCGGTTACGGCGCAATGCTGATGGAAGGCTTCGTGGCCGTCATGGCGCTCGTTGCCGCCTGCGTGCTCGTTCCGGCCGACTACTTCGCCATCAATGCTCCGGCAGATAAATTTGCCAAGCTCGGTCTGGACGTTGTTGAACTCCCGACGCTTGAAGCAGAGGTTCAGGAAAACCTGATGCACCGTCCGGGCGGCTCTGTGTCGCTCGCCGTCGGCATGGCTCACATCTTCTCGAAGATCCCGGCTATGGAAAGCCTGATGGCCTATTGGTATCACTTCGCCATCATGTTTGAAGCCGTGTTCATTCTGACTGCAGTGGATGCCGGCACCCGTGTGGGCCGCTTCTTCCTGCAGGAAATGGTGGGCAAGGTTTGGCCGCGCTTCGCCGATAAGGATTGGTGGCCCGGCATCATCATCACCTCTGCGGTCTTTACCGGCGCATGGGGCTACCTCGTCTACTCGGGTGACATCGGTTCGATCTGGCCGCTCTTCGGTATCTGCAATCAGCTGCTTGCCTCTGTGACGCTTCTGATCGGTACGACCGTCATCATCCGCATGAATCATGTCAAGTATGCGTGGACGACTGGTGCGCCCGGCATTCTGATGACTTTCATCACTTTCTGGGCCGGTATTTGGCTGATCATCAATCAGTATCTGCCGTCTGGTCAGTATCTGCTGGCCTTCCTCTCGGCGCTCGTGATGTGCCTCATGCTCTTCGTGATCGTGGGCGTCCTTCGCCGCTGGATGGTGCTTCTCAATATCCACACCACCGTCAAGGATAAGTACGGCGTGGAAGTGAAGACCATCGTCGAGGAATAACCATCGGCAAGGATTGCTCGAGCCGCACGGTCGTCATTAAAAACCGTCGGCTCCGACGATCCCGAGTCTCTTTAAGCACTCGTGCGGTTTGCGCTGCCGAGTGCTTTTCTTATGTTGGAATGACCCGCAGCGGAGACGATGCCCGCTGCGATGTTTGCCGCAATGCTCGCCGCGATGCCCGCCTATAATCCGGCCTTCAGACCTGCCTTTAGCGGCAGAAAGCGTTCAGTTTTTTTGAGGAGGCCTACGGGAGCATCATGTCCAGCAATCAATACGAAACACTCCTCAAGGATATTTATGAACGGGGAGCGCACAAATCGGACCGTACAGGCACGGGCACGCGCTCGCTCTTTGGCTGTCAGATGCGCTTTCCGCTGGCTGACGGCTTTCCGCTCGTGACCACCAAGAAGCTCCATCTGCGTTCGATTATTTACGAACTGCTCTGGTTCCTCTCGGGATCAACGAACATCAAGTACCTCCATGACCACAAGGTGACGATTTGGGACGAGTGGGCCGACGAAAACGGCGAACTCGGGCCGGTCTACGGCCGGCAGTGGCGTGCTTGGCCCGCTTCGGACGGCCGCACGATTGACCAGATCTCAGAGGTGCTCGAGCGCATCAAGAAGAACCCCGATTCTCGGCGTCTGTTGGTAACGGCCTGGAATCCGGCTGAAGTGGACAAGATGGCGCTGCCGCCTTGCCACTGCCTCTTTCAGTTTTATGTCGCTGACGGGCGGCTTTCCTGCCAGCTTTATCAGCGCAGCTGCGACATGTTTCTCGGCGTGCCGTTCAATATTGCAAGCTATGCGCTTTTAACGCATATGGTCGCGCAGCAGTGTGATCTCGAACCGGGCGATTTCGTCTGGACGGGCGGCGACTGCCATATTTACGACAATCACCTTGAGCAGACGGCGCTGCAGCTCTCCCGCGAACCGCGTCCCTATCCGAAGCTCGTGATCAAGCGCCGTCCGGCGTCTCTTTTTGAATATGAGTATGAGGACTTTGAATTCGAGGGCTACGATCCATGGCCAGCGATCAAGGCGCCGGTAGCTGTTTAAATCCAATCACCCCTTAAGTTTCTCGCGGAACCTTTAACCATGATTGAACTTATTGCCGCCGCTGCGCGCACCGGCGTCATCGGCGCCGACAACAAGCTGCTCTGGCGCATCCCAGAGGATTTTGCTTTTTTCAAAAAGACAACGATGGGTTCGCCCGTGGTGATGGGAAGCCGTACTTGGGCTTCAATCGGACGGGCGCTCCCCGGGCGGCTCAACGTGATTGTGTCGCGACGCCTGCAGCCTGCGGACATCTCGGCGAAGAACGTCGTGGTCGTGAAGTCGCTCAATGAAGCACTCTCGCTCGCTCAGGCGCGCTCTCGTACAGGGCGTGTTTTTGTGCTCGGCGGCGGTGAAATCTACCGTCGGACGATCGCCATTGCCGATCGTGTGTGGCTCACCAAGATCGATCACGACTTTGAGGGGGATACCTATTTCCCGACCATTCCTCGCGGACGATTCAGAGGGGAATGCTTCCGTACGCTCCTGCCCTCTGCGAAGCGTCCTTGGCGGGTGGATTTTGAATGCTGGACGAAACGTTCAGGCGCTTAACGTCTTCTCAAAAAAAAAGATGTCCACAGCGAGCCCGGCAGTGCAAATGCGCTTCCGGGCTTTTTGCTGAGTCATTGTGACCGGCCGCCGTTGGCGGCGGCGCACGGCTCTTCGACCCGCATAAGTCGTCGATGGTCAAACTTTTCCACAGGGGCAATGCGGTTTTTGTCCACAGATTCTGTGCATAAGTTATGAACGTTCGGGGGAGAAGATTCGCCTTCCCCTCAAAATCAGATGCTTAAGGAGATGCTTAAAAATTAAGCATCTGTAAATTACTCATCTATTTGATATAAAAAGGTTTATTGGCGAATTCGCAATCAACAGACAACAAAAAAGAGCCGTTGAATTTCTTCAACCGCTCCTAACTTATCCGCCTCAAAAACGAATGGTGCGCCAGGCAGGATTCGAACCCACGACCCTCTGGTTCGTAGCCAGATACTCTATCCAACTGAGCTACTGGCGCACAAATTTCGCAGAAGGAGAACTATACATACTCGAAAGTGAAAAAGCAAGAGCTGATAGAAAATATTCCCGGATCGAATGCTGGTATTCCGCCGCAAACGAAGCGGCTGCTGCTGAGGAAACGAAAATGCCCGGGCAGTCTGAACTGTCCGGGCATTTTGAAGGAAGATTCACGTTCAGGCGGAAGCGATCACAGATCAATCCGCACGGCGCTCAATCTCGCTTACGAACCAATGACGGCCGTCATCATCCACTTCTTCCTGCTTAAGAAGACCGTGACCGGTCTGCCGGCAGAAATCGGAAAGGTCAGGCGTGCTGTGCGGATCAGTACTCCAAACCGCGAGCACAGACCCAGGCGTCATCTTTGCAAGAGCCTTTTTGGCACGGAGAACAGGCATCGGGCACGAAAGGCCGGGAAGCCGCAGCGTCTCCACGCTTTGAGGTTCGTTGTGCACGTTCGTCATCAGAGCTTTCCTTCGATCCAGGCGCGGGCTGCTTCGAGGGCTTCCGGGAGCTTCTTGACGTCAGAACCGCCGGCCATGGCGAGGTCAGGCTTGCCGCCGCCCTTGCCGCCGAGGAGACCGGCTACGAAGCCGGCCAGCTCGCCGGCCTTCACGCGGCCAGTGAGATCCTTGGTAACGCCGGCGGCGAGCTGGACGCGGTCTTCACCGGTGACAGAGGCGAGAACCGCTACGGCGCTGCCGAGCTTGTCCTTGACTTTGTCCATCGTTTCGCGAAGCGCTTTGGCGTCTGCGCCGTCAAGACGAGCGAGCAGAACCTTCACACCCTTGACGTCGCGGGCCTCGGCGATGAGCGCATCGCCAGCCTTGGCGGCCATCTGGCTCTTGAGCTGATCAATGCCTTTTTCGAGCGTGCGGATCGTCGCGATGGCATCGGCAGCCTTGACGGGGACGTCGCTCACCGGGGCCTTGAATTCGCGGGCAGCTGCGGCAAGGAGGCTCTCGGTGTTCTGCACCCAGCTGAGCGCATTCATGCCGGTGACGGCCTCGATGCGGCGCACGCCGGCGGCGATGCCCGACTCAGAGACGACTTTGAAGAAACCGATGTCGCCGGTGGCCTTGACATGCGTGCCGCCGCAGAATTCGGTGGACTTGCCGATGTCGAGCACACGGACGACCTCGCCGTAGCGTTCGCCAAAGAGCATCACTGCACCAGTCTTTTTGGCTTCTTCAATCGGAAGCACGCGCGTCTGCACCGGCGTGTTCTTGAGGATCTGCGCATTGACGATGCGTTCGACTTCGGCGATCTGTTCGGCTGTCACGGGTTTGCCGTAAGAGAAGTCAAAGCGCGTGGATTCGGGCGTCACCAGCGAACCCTTCTGGGCAACTTTGTCGCCGAGCACCGTGCGCAGTGCAAAGTGCATGAGGTGCGTCACGGAGTGGTTGCGGGCAGTGGCTTCGCGGCGGGCTTCGTCGACCGCCAGGTCGAACTTGTCGCCCACGGCGACATGACCTTCAGCAACGTGGCACTGCAGGCCCGTCACGGCGGCCTTCACGCGGAAGGTGTCGAGCACCTTCAGAATGGCCGTGGCGTTCTTGGCTTCGCCCTGATCACCCACCTGACCGCCCGATTCCGCATAGAACGGCGTGCGGTTGAAGACCACCACGCATTCGCTGCCGGCTTCAACCCGGTCAACCGGTTCGCCGTTGGCGTAGAGCGCCACGACTTCAGCGTCTTTTTCGGTGAGGGTTTCGTAGCCCGTGAAGACGGTGTCGGCGCCGGTGTAGTCCAGACCCTGAGCCATCTTGAATTTGGCCGAAGCGCGAGCGGCGGCGCGCTGACGTTCCATCGCGGCGTCAAATTCAGCCGTGTTGACCGAAATGCCGCGTTCACGGCAGACGTCGGCCGTCAGGTCAGCCGGGAAGCCATAGGTGTCGTGGAGCTTAAAGACCACATCGCCCGGCAGGACGCCCGTTTTGTTTTCGGCAATGGCGGCATCGAGGATGTCCATGCCCTTGCTGAGCGTCTGCAGGAAGCGGCGTTCTTCGGCCTCAATCACCTTTTCGATCTCATGGTTCATGAGTTCGGGATAGGCTTCGCCCATTTCCTTGCGGACGGCGTCGACGAGCTTATAGAAGAAGGGGCCGCGGGCGCCGAGCTTGTAGCCGTGGCGCAGGGCGCGGCGGCAGATGCGGCGCAGCACGTAGGCGCGGCCTTCGTTGCCCGGCACCACGCCGTCAGCGACGCAGAAGGCGCAGGCGCGGATGTGGTCGGCGATGACCTTGAGCGACGGCGAATTGATGTCGGCAGGAACCGTCGACACGCTTTCGACCGCTGCCTTGGCGGCGGCGAGCAGGTTCTTAAAGAGGTCAATGTCGTAGTTGCTGTGGACGCCCTGAAGCACCGTAGCAATACGTTCCAGACCCATGCCCGTGTCGATAGAGGGGCGCGGCAGCTTATGCATTTCGCCCTTTTCGTCACGATAGAACTGCATGAAGACGAGGTTCCAAATCTCCATGTAGCGGTCGCCGTCTTCCTCGGGGCTCCCCGGAGGGCCGCCCTGGACGGAAGGACCGTGGTCATAGAAGATTTCCGAGCACGGACCGCAGGGGCCCGTATCGCCCATCATCCAGAAGTTGTCTGACATGTAGCGGGCGCCCTTGTTGTCGCCGATGCGCACGATGCGGTCGGCGGGGATGCCCACTTCCTTATGCCAGATGTCATAGGCTTCCTGGTCTTCGGCGTAGACCGTCACCCAGAGCTTTTCCGGCGGCAGGTGGAAGTGTTCGGTGAGGAGCTCCCAGGCGAAATGAATGGCATCCTTCTTGAAATAGTCGCCGAACGAGAAGTTCCCGAGCATTTCGAAGAAGGTGTGATGACGGGCGGTGTAGCCGACGTTGTCGAGGTCATTGTGCTTGCCGCCGGCGCGGATGCACTTCTGCGACGTTGTGGCGCGCTTATAGGGGCGATGATCGAATCCGAGGTAGACGTCCTTGAACTGATTCATGCCGGCATTGGTAAAGAGAAGCGTCGGGTCGTTGCCGGGAACGACGGGGCTGGACGCCACAATGGTGTGACCTTTGCTTTCGTAGAACTTTAGAAAGGTCCGTCGAATGTCTGCGACTTTCATTGGAAATCGGTTTTAGTTGATCTGCTGCGTCGGTGCGTGTACCAAAGGGTCTGCTCTGCCGCCGGCGCGGATAAATGGAGAGATGCGTCATCCGCCGCTCTCCGGCAGGGATGATGGATCCGAAACGGATAATTTTAGACCTATTGGCCCGTCAGAATCTTTCTCCGGACGAGTCTGTGCGTAAAAGATTGGGCGTTCGGCTTGATGCCGAACGCCCAATGATTCATTTCAGACGTTTCCGAACGGTGTATCAGGCAATGCGCGAATAGCCGCCGGCGCGATTGGACTCGCGCAGGTAGCGGTCAAACTGCATGGCGACGGCACGAACGAAGATCTTGCCCTTGGGGAGCACCACCAGACGGTCGGGGTAAAGCTCAACGAGATCGTGATGAACGTAGGGCTTCATCTTTCCAAGCTCGTAGGCGAACACTTCGTCGAAACGGATGCCGAATTTGTCTTCCACATCCTTTTTCTTCAATTCGAAGTTGCACATGATCTTCATGATCACATAACGGCGCAGCTCATCATCTTCGTTGAGGTGATAGCCGCGGTTCGTGGCGAGCCGTCCTTCTTTAATGGCGGCGGCCCAATCGTCGAGTTCGCGGGGGTTGCAGGCATAGGCGCTGCCGATCTTCGAGATGGAGGAGACGCCCAAAGCGACCATGTCGCATTCTGCTTTGGTCGAGTAGCCTTGGAAATTGCGCTGCAGCGTGCCTTCGATCTGCGCACGCGAGAGCTCATCGTCGATCTTGGCGAAGTGATCCATGCCGATGTAGCGGTAGCCGTTGGCGGTGAGGCGCTTGATGGCATCAAACATGATGTGCACCTTCGTCACTGTATCGGGCAGATCGGCGGGCAGAATTCGGCGCTGGGGCTTGAAGTGGTTGGGCAGATGCGCGTAGTGGTAGAGCGCAATGCGGTCGGGCGAGAGTTCAAGCACCTGATCAATCGTCTGCGAAAAGGTTTCGCGGGTCTGCTTTGGCAGACCGTAGATCAGATCCATGTTGATGGAGTGGAACCCCTCGGCACGGGCTGCATCCATCGTTTCCTTCGTCATTTCAAAAGGCTGAATGCGGTTGACCGCCTTCTGCACATCGGGATTGAAGTCCTGGACGCCGAGCGACATGCGGTTCAAACCAATTTCACGGAGCTTTTTCACCTTCGAGGGACCGCAGGTTCGCGGATCGACCTCAATGGAGAATTCGCCGCCCGTTTTAGCGAGCGGGAAGCGCTTCGTGAGCGTGTCCATCATGAGTTCGAGTTCATCCTCGGTGAGAAACGTCGGGGTGCCGCCGCCGAAGTGCAGCTGTTCGAGCTCCTGCAACCCCGTCAGATGCGCCTTCACCAGATCGGCTTCCTGACCGATTAAATCGATGTATGCGGCGCTGCGGCTATGGTCGCGCGTCACAATCTTGTTGCAGCCGCAGTAAAAGCACACATCGTTGCAGAACGGCACATGCACATAAAGTGAAAGCGGAGCCGGTTCCTTGGCCGTGCCGCGGCCCGCTAAAGCGCGGGCATAGTCTTCGGCAGTGAATTCGGCATTGAACCGGTCTGCTGTCGGATACGAGGTGTAGCGCGGAGCAGGCACGTCGAACTTCTTGAGGAGATCCATGTCAGGCAGCTCGACGCCGCTGGTTTCCGAATTCGTCATTTTGTGGGGGCCTATGTTTAATTATGATTTGGGTTAAACTTCCTGCTATTATTTTGGAAGCTTGAGTGTCTTTCTTGATGATTATCAACGTGAGGATCAAGGTCGATTGGATCGAAGGGATTTCCCTGCGAATTCATCTTGAAGAGAGCCAACGCCTTGATTCTAGGCAGTCAAGATTATTCATAAATTAGCTTTTCGAAGCTCCGCTCCCTGTGTGTGGATTGTCGCCGATAAAGCGCTGCCGTCAGACGATGCGTCTGCGGTGAGGCTTTTGAGCCTGCGGCTGCTGCATTCTCGTCCTCTGCTTCGGAACAATGAACAGCTTCCGGCCCATGACCCCTCAGGACCGGACGACACACCAAGATGAGGAAGAAGTGGTGGCACTTAATAATCCGGCAATGCTCCTGCGGTCAACGTGCTCGAACTGCAATCTGCGTGAATCCTGCCTCCCGACGGGACTGACCCTGAAGGAGATCGAGCGGCTTGAAGAACTGGTGACCGGCAATCGCCGGCGCATCAAGCGCGGAGAGTCGCTCTTTCGTGCCGGCGACCGCTTTGACACGCTCTACGCCGTCCGTCTTGGATTTTTAAAGAGCACGGTGATGAGCAGCGACGGCCGCGAGCAGGTAACCAACTTCTTTATGGCCGGTGAGATGATCGGCTTTGACGGCATCTCGAGCGGCGTGCATTCCTGTGACGTCACCGCGCTTGAAGATACGGAAGTCTGCGTCATCAATTACGACAAGTTTGAAGAGGCTGCGACCTCCATGCGCTCCATGGGTGCTCATGTGCTTAAGATGCTCTCGCGCGAAATCGTGCGTCAGCACGGCGTGATGCTGCTTTTGGGCTCGATGCACGCTGAAGAGCGTTTGGCGGCGTTCCTGCTTTCGCTTTCACAGCGCTTTGAGCAGCGCGGCTACTCGCGCAGTGAATTTGTGCTTCGCATGACGCGAGCGGAAATCGGCTCCTATTTGGGCCTGAAGCTCGAGACCGTGAGCCGCGTTTTGTCGCGCTTCTCGCACGACGGACTCATTGAGGTCAACCAAAAGCACGTCCGTATTTTTGATGCGGAAGGCCTGCGGGCCATCGTTTCGGGGGTGCCGCTTTCGGACCAGCACTAAGCCGCTGAACGTCTAAGAGCACGTGTTCACCCAAAGGAGATGTTCGATTTTTTTTCGGATGTCTCCTTTTCTTTCAGCCGGCCGCAGATAAAAAAAGGCCGCAACCTGGAGGGGCTGCGGCCTGAGACAGGAGGAAAGAGAGAGTTAAAGATTTGCGGTCGGGGCTCGCATTAAGCTGCGGGCTTGCCGAACGTATGCTTCATATCGCCCACGAAGAGAATCACGTAGATCAGGAGCGCAACAGCGAAGCCGAGCAGGCAGCACTGAGCCATGGACATGAACTTCATGGACGGGATGAGATACCAGCCACCCGCATCGGAATACATCTGGATGATGGATTCCTGCAGCGGAGAGAGCACGGTTCCGAGGGGGACATCGGAATTGTCATAGCCGCAGTCGCCGGTCGGCAGGAACCAGTCCGGAGCCCACTTTTCAAGCGGCAGACCGAACGGATAGTGCGGTTCGAGCGAGCAGCCCTGCATGCCAAAGAGGGCATCAAGGTCTTCAGAGTGAATGGCGTGGTGAATCGAAGAAAGCTTCACCGAGCACATGATGCCGTAGATGCAGCCGTAAACGCCGCACACATAGGCGATGATGCGCATGATGAGAGCCTTCGGCCAGGCGAGCGTGAAGAGGCAGCCGAACGTCATGCACAAGAACGCAAAGCGGATGTACACGCACTGTTCGCACGGCTTCATGTAGAGCCACACCTGGAACACGTTGTGGGCGATCAGCACGAGACCAGCACTCAGGATGGCGATCACGAGCCAAGGCCAACGCGTCTGAGAGAACAGACCGATGCGGTCAAGAAGCGTATTCATTTCTCAGATCCTGAGGGATTACTTCTTGGAAAGTTCCGTGATGAGGTCGACGAGACCCTGAACGGAGCGGATGGACTTCGTCATGATGAGGTACTTGCCGTTGACGACATAGGCCGGAATGCCCTGAATCTTGGCGACGTCGTAGCTGGGCTTCCAGCTGTCAGCGAGCTGCTGAACTTCAGGCGTCTTGCGGGCGGCGGCGAATTCTTCAGCGGTGGCGCCGATCGCATCAAGACCGGTCTTGAGGAAGGCAGCTTCACCAGAGGCCCAGCGTTCGCCCTGACGGTGGTAAGCCTTGTAGATCGCATCCTTGGCTTTCTTGAAGATCGACTTGGGATCTTCCCAGTCGGTGATGCCGGCAGCCTTGTCGCGCAGCTGGCACCAGGCGAAGAGTTCAGAACCGGCACGGCCGTACTTGCCCTTCGTTTCGATGTGCACCATGTCGAACTTAAGGCCGGTGGCCTTTTCAGCAAGCGGAACCATCTTCGGGTCAACGCCCACGTCGAACTTGAAGCAGAACGGGCAGTCGTAGGACCAAACCTTCACGAGCTTGCCTTCACCGCCGGGAAGGGGCTTTTCAAGGGTGATGTAGTCCGCGTCCTTGCCTTCCGTAAAGGCGAAGGCGGCAGGAGCGGCGGCGGCAGTCGCAAACAGAACGGCAGAAGCGATGAAAGTGCGGCGAAGCATGGTGATGTGTCCTATTCCTTTATGTACAAAGTTCTGTACGGTTCGAATTCAGTGTGTCGATTCAAGACCCGTGCGTTTCCGAGTGAAAAGTTCGCGGGCCGACCGGCGCAAAAGCATCACAGAGCGACTCTTTAAAGGAGTACAGAGCGACGCTTAAGAACTAAGCGAGAAGGAGTATAAGAACGCCGCAGCCACTTTGGGTAGTGCTAAGTGTACGAAATACCTGAAATTGCGGGAATCTCCCCGCATCATCATATAGATTGAAAAAAGGGATTTGCGAATTGTGAAACTGCCTGTGCGTCAAGGGCGCCGAGGGTGAATGACGACGCTAGGGGGCGGCAGCCGGAGAGTTTGGGGGTGTTTGCAGGAATGGCCCGCAATCACGTCGGAGCCAGTATTCAATGATGCACAGACAAAAAAAGCCTCGCAGGCGTTTTCCCGTCGCCCGCGAGGCTCAACCCTCATTTTCTCAACCTAAAGTCAGGAGAAATTACAGTGGAAATCTGTTCTCTCACCAGAATTCCGCTGTGAGAAAACTATATCTAGAAAACACTTCTGCAGGCTTTACAGAATGTTCAAGGGGTGCAACAAAAGGTGACGCAAGTTTCGACATGCTGATGACAGCGGGGAATGATGGCCGGCGCCTGTTTGCTGCCAAAGACTGCAGCGCTGCCGGCAGGCGCCAAGTTACGGGCTGCCGAAGGCCCTTTTGAACAGCAAAAAAAACCTCGCAGGCGTTTTCCCGTCGCCCGCGAGGTTCAACCCTCAATTTTCTCAACCTAAAGTCAGGAGAAATACGATGAAATCGTCTCTCGTCGTTTTCATCGTGAGAAAACTATAACCCGATAAGCCTGTCATAGGGATTGCTAATTGGTGAAGGCTGCAACAAATCATGAATGGGCTGCGGCACTAGGCCTTTTAGGCAGTTCATTCAAATTGCATTAAAGATATTGCCTTAACAATAGGGTCTTTCGTTGGCGCGTCGATAGGTTTCAAGCGGCTCCACAGCAAGAGAAGTAATTTCACTGGCCGTGAGACCCGCAACACGTTCCTTGCCTGCGTAACCGTGCAGCATGACGGCGCCGAGCACCGATTCCACTGTGTCGTAGCGCTGTCCGAGGAAGCTTGCAATCATGCCCGAAAGCACGTCGCCGCTGCCCGCAGTGGCGAGCGAAGCCGTAGCGTAGGGACTGAGCCAGGTGCGAGAGCTTCGCATGGCAATCAGCGTGCCCGGTCCCTTCAGAACGGTGATGGCGCCAGTCTGCAGGGCAATATCACGAACGGCATTGACGCGGTCGCTCTGAATGATCTGAGGCGTCACTTTCAGCAGCCGGGCGCCTTCAGCTTCATGCGGCGTAAGGACGGTAGCGACCGTGCGGTGGAGCAGTGTGGTAAGGAGCGCTTTGTCCCCGGCAATGAGGTTGAGGGCATCGGCATCGAGCACGAGCGGGATATTCGAGGCCAGAGCGGCTTCAAGCCGAGCCTTGGCAGCTGCGCTCTGTCCGAGTCCCGGACCAATAACAGCAGCGGTGAAGCGGCTGAAGTCAAGCGGGGTGCTCGAGAACATCAGTTCCGGCGCGACCGGGTCCACCATCATGGCGTTGGGCGTGAGCAGCTCAACCGTTACGGTTCCTGCCCCCATGCGCAGCGCCGCACGGGCTGAAAGGAGCGCCGCGCCGATGTGGCCTTCCGCACCGCCCACGACGGCAACGTGCCCGAAGGTGCCTTTGTGGGAGAACTTCGGACGAGGCTGGCAAATGTGGTCAAAGTCGGAATACTCGATGAGGCCCAGACGCGTGAGCGGAACGGAAACGTCGAGTTCGCTCACAATCACTGCACCGGCCGCGTCGACGCCTTCATTCATATAGAGCCCGGATTTGGCCGAGAGGAATGTAACGGTGGCATCAGCGGTTACGCCGGGCATCGTGCCGACCCAGTGACCGGTTTCACTGTGAAGTCCAGAGGGCACATCCAGCGACAGTCTGAAGCATTGGCGTTCGTTAAACCAGAGTATGGCGTCCAGATAGTCGCCGGTGATCGGGCGCTTGAGACCAGTGCCGAAGAGGCCGTCCACAACGGCATCGGCCTTTTCTGTCATGTATGGGTCGGAGATCACGGTGCCGCCGAGGGCAATCCAGTCGGCAAGCATTTCGCGGGCGAGCTCAGTCTTGGGTTCTCCGCCCGGCATGACGAGCTGCACCGTGTGGCCGAGGCGCTTGAGCTCACAGGCGCAGACAATGGCGTCGCCGCCGTTATTGCCTGGGCCGGCAAGCACTGTGACGTGCGGACACGGCAGACGTTCGTCGAGCCACTTTGCGGCGAAGGTGCCCGCCCGGCGCATCAAAGTGTCCAGGCCCATGCGCACGGCGCAGCGGGCTTCGAGTTCACGCGACTCTTCAAGGTTCATGATGGTTCGACTCATCTTGGGTCCTTTCGATGTATGAGAGCCGATTTCGCTGGTATGCAGCGCAGATGCTGTGCGCAGCTCTCAATTTTTCAACAGTGCCGTCATTCTAAAGGCGGATCAATCAGACGGATCAAGGCGCACCGAAAAGCGCCCGTGAAGGCACAATATCAACATCAAATTTTTTGTCCGTTCGCACGAACACCCGAGTTCCATCATGAGCCGCATTCCGCTTATTCAATTGCCTGCGCCCCGCGCAGAGCGCCCCAATGATCCGCTTGAAGAGAAGACTTTCAAAGAGGAGGTGCTTTTCAGCAGCAGTTTCGTAAAGATGGTGAGAGACGATATCAAGCTGCCTGACGGGGGACTTTCCAAGCGTCTTTACCTGACTCATGGCGGGGCCTGCGCCATGGTTGCGCTCGGCGACGACGGCACCATTCTGCTCGAGCGCCAGTGGCGTCATCCGCTCAAGCGCAGTTTCTGGGAACTGCCCGCGGGCAAGATAGATCCCAATGAAGAAGAAATCGCCTGCGCCAAGCGTGAGTTGATTGAGGAGTGCGGCGTTCAGGCGCAGGAATGGACCAAACTCGGCGTTATCAACAATGCGATCGGCTACAGTAATGAGCACATCGCCATCTATCTGGCCAGAGGTCTCACTGAAGTTGAGCAAAAGCTCGACGAAGGCGAGTTTCTGGAGGTCTACCGTGTGCCGTTTGGCGAGGCTTGGGAGATGGCGGTTGACGGACGTATTACGGATGTGAAAACCATTTCGGGCATTTTTTGGCTTAAAGCATGGTTTGAGCGAAAGGGACTTGAACCCTAAAAGACGTTCGGCCGTTCTTTTATGCCCAAGCATTCTGGCCGTCGGCAGTGTTTGCCGGCGGCCAGAAAGCGCGAGGCGGATGAAGTGTGTTCACACCGCCGAGATGTGCTTCATGCGGCTAAGCAGCATTCGCAGTGCAAACAGCATGAGCGCAGAGACTAAAACGCAGATGAGCGCCATCGCCATTGCAACCGAGGCCGAGCCTTGCTCGAACTCGTTGACAATAAAGGTTGAAATCACCAGAACATCGGGCGGCGAAATGAGGCTTGCCGCAACCAGTTCGCGCAGCACGATGATGAAAATCATGATGAAGCCCTGTACGATGCCGACGGCAATGAGGGGCAGCGTGATGCGCGTTAAGACGAAGAAGGGTGATCCGCCGCAGACGCTGCCGGCTTCCCTGAGTGACGGGCTCACCTGCATCCAGGCAGACGTTGTGTACTGGATGGCGTAGGGCAGAAAGAGTATGACGTATACCAGCACCATAAAGCCCATGGTGTTGTAGAGCGGTATCCAGGTGTAGATCTGGTTCCAAAAGAGCATCAGACCGATTGCCATGACAATGCTCGGGAGCATTTCAGGGAGCAGTCCGATGCCTTCCAGAAGGCGTCCCATCCGTCCAGAATGACGGATGAGCCAGACGATGACTGTGCCGAGGAAACTCGCAATTACGCCGACTGAAAGCGCAAGCATCATGGAGGTGACGAAGGCGTCGAGCCCCTTTGCGTTTTCGGTAAAGAGCTCAACGTAGTGCATCAGCGTAAAGTTGCCGAGCGCCAGCCCATATCCTCGAATCTTAATGAGCGAGGTGGCGATCACGGAAAACCATGGCACACCGACGGCAAGGACGAGCACGATGCCAATGTATAAAGCGGCAGCGCGGCGCGGCCAGCCGGAGAGTTTCCAGAAGGCCGGACGTGCGCCTTTGGCGCCGACCAGCCGAAAAGAGCGGTTGGCAGTGATCCAGCTCTGAAGCATCCACATCGCCATGCAGATCGTAATGAGAATGAGCGAGAGTGTTGCCGCAGCTCCGAAATTGACCGGAGCAGTTGTGGCGTAGGCATGGATCTTCGTGGTGAAAACGTCAAAGCCGATACGGCGGCCCAATGTCGACGGCGTGCCGTACTCTGCGAGCGTCTTAACAAAGACGAGGAGCATCGCAATTGCATAATTGCCGGTCACAAGCGGCAAAAGGACTTGCTTTAAGCGTTTGCTGAAACCCGCGCCGGAGACCGCCGCGGCTTCCTCAAGATTGCCGGGCACACGGATCAGCGCATTCTTCATGATCGTTGTCATGAAGGGAAGCGCGTGGAGACTCATGACGAAAACGAGCCCGCCCAAACTGAAAAATGCCGGCGTAACTGCGCCTGCGGGCGGCAGAAGCTGTTCGAGGAGCCCGCGCTTTTGCATGAAAAGAATCCAGCCCATCGCGCCGATGTAGGGCGGCGTCATGAAGGGGATCAAAAGCGCGACATCGAGCCAATGACTTTGCCCCCAGGATGTGCGGGAAAGAAGCAGGGCCAGAGGGGTGGCCATCACCGTTGTGAGCACAACGACCAAGCCGGCAAGCACGATCGAATTGACGACCGTTTCGACGTTCTCTGAAGCAAGCGCCGCATCCAGTGCATGCTGCACAAGCAGGGATTCATTCTCGCTGCCGGTGAAGGACGTGATGAAAATGCTTCCCAGAGGACAGACGATAAAAATGACGAGTGCGGCAAGCGCAACAATAGCGGAGAGCCGGACGCCGGCAGATGCGCTCGGATGCATGCGTACCTCGATAATTTGAAAGATGCCTCAGCCGCCGGGATGCTCCGGCGGCTGAAATTTGCTGGTTTCGCGGGTGAGGTTTAACGATTGCCTTTGGTCATCTGCAGAAGTTTTGCTGCCGCATCATCAGACTGCTGCATCATCGTGTTCCAGTCGAGATTGCTGAAAGTACGGATGTCATCGAGCCCCAGACGGCCGCTTGCCTTGACGTCCGTACGCCCCGGCAGAAGGAAGGCCTGAGCCACCAGTTTTTGCGCATCGTCTGAGAGCAGGTAATCAATGAAGGCGCGTGCAGCCGCTTCGTTCTTCGTCGTCTTCAGAATCATCGCCGGGCGCGGGTTAACAACGGTTCCGGAGGCCGGGTAATAAATACCGATGGGTTCGCCCTTCTTAATCTGCGAGTAGGCGTTGTAGTCAACGCCGGCAACCAGAATGGCTTTGGCTCCCGTCAGGACGGATTCAAGCGCCGCCTTATTGGCGCCCGCGACAGCCAGTCCGTTTTTCGCCATGCCTTCCCAGGTGGCCCAATCGCCCTTTGTGGCATATAGATAGCCCGCGAGGAAGTCTTTGCATGAGCCGGATTTTTCCGGATCGGGAATGGCTATTTGGCCTTTGAACTTGGGATCGGCCAGTTCCTTCCAGTCGGCATTGAGATTCGGAATAAGCGTCTTATTCCAGATGACGCCCATTGCGGAGGCTGAAGTGCCAAAGAGCGTGCGGTCCGCGTCAATGAAGTCGGCGCGCAGTTTTTCAGCATTTTTGGCATTCGGGTACGAAGTGAGAATGCCGGATTGCTTGACGGCAAGGCCATCAGACCAAGAGGCGAGCACGACGACGTCGGCAACGGGATTGCTTTTTTCTGCTTCCAGACGAGCGAGGATCTTGCCCGTGGTGCCTTCAAAAAGCTTTACCTTGATGCCGGTCTGTTTTTCAAATTGAGCAACATACTTGGCATTGAGTCCAGTGGGCGAAGGCATGTAGACGGTAACGACGCCTTCATCGGCCTGAGCTGCCGAAAAGGGACTCGCGAAAAGAACGGCTGCAGAAACGGCTGCGGCTAAAAGATTTTTGGACATATTCAGTACCTTCCTGAAAATTGAATGCGTTTGAAGTCAGCCGCCGACGGTGACAATCCCGGCAGGATTAACGGCAATGTGAATCTGAGAGCCAATGGTTTGCGGCGCGCTGTGGGCAAGCCGCCAGTGTTTGTCACCGACACTCACATCAATAAGCCAGCGGCCCCCGATGTATTCCGTTTGTTCGACGCGAGCGGAGAAAATGAGAGGATGGTTAGACGATGAATTCGCTTTTAAATCAATGACTTCTGCGAACTCCGGACGAAACATGCGTTGATCATCAATGAAGTTGGATTGCCCGACAAACTCAGCTGCGAAGCGAGTGGCCGGATGGGTGTAAATGTCGATTGGCGATCCGGCTTGTTCAAGTGCGCCGTGATTCAGCACGAGGATGCGGTCGCTCATGCTCATCGCTTCTTCCTGGTCATGCGTCACAAATATGGAGGTCATGGCCAGGGCACTGGTGATTCGTTTAATTTCGCCGCGCATGGTTTCACGCAGCTGAGCGTCAAGCGCAGAGAGGGTTCGTCAAAGAGAACAATGTTGGGGCGTGAAACGATTGCTCGGGCAAAACCGACCCGCTGCTGCTGTCCGCCTGAGAGTTCCGAAATGCGCCTGCCGGCAAAGTCGGCCAGACCGACAAGCGAAAGCGCGTCTGTCACTTTGGATTCCAAGTCGCTGAGATCTTTGCGTGCACGCAGAGGAAATGCAACATTTTCGAAAACCGTCAGATGCGGCCAGAGCGCGAAATCTTGGAATACGAACCCGATATTGCGTTTCTCAGGGGGCAGATTGAGACCCAAATCTGCGCTGAAGACGGGCTTGCCGTCAAAGAGAATCTCACCGGCATCAGGCGTTTCCAATCCTGCAATCATTCGTAGGAGCGTAGTCTTGCCGCACCCCGAGGGACCCAGGAGCGTAGTAAATGCACGGCTGCTGAATTCAATGGTGAGCGGCGGAATCACTGTTACGCCTTGGAAGGACTTCGTGATGCCGCGAAGCGCAATACTCATGTTCTGTTTCCAGTTTTCCAACCGCCATATTGGCGGAAGAATTTGAAAAGGAAAGAATTTCTAACCCTATGAGCTTGCGAGTCTATAAAGCATGCATCAAGTTTTAATGAAGCAATGATGACGATTTGATGACGCTGGGCGGTTTCGCTCTTTCACAATTAGCCCGTGCCAAGCGCAGTCAAAGAGGTGTAGGTTCTTTGCACCATGAATGTCATGACGGCGGTATGCAGTGTGCAGACCGAGGATTGCGATGAGGAGTTTTGGATGACCGAAGAGGTATTAAAAGTCGGGGAGCCCGCACCGGATTTTGCGCTGAAGGATGACCACGGCTGCGTGCGCACGCTGAAGGATTTCCAAGGCAGGAAACTGATTCTTTATTTTTATCCGGAAGACGAAACGCCTGGATGCACCATCGAGGCTCAGGGATTTCGTGATCACCTTGAAGACTTTGCGGGAGCCGGATGGCAGGTGGTCGGCGTCTCTAACGACGATGTGGCGGCGCACTGCAGGTTCCGTGATCATCACGGCCTGAATTTCCCGCTGCTCTGCGATGTGGACCGAACGCTTTCGAATGACTGCGCACTGATGTCCGAACAGGTGAAAGATGGAAAAACGCGCATCCGCATCAATCGATCAACGTTGTTGATCGATGAGAACGGACGTATTCTCAAAGTGATGAAAGGCGTCGCTGCGCGTGAGCATGTTGCAGAGCTTTTGCAGATGCTTTGCAGCAAGTGAAAGAATTGCTGTTACGGAGTTGGGGTGGTGAACCGCTCTCTGGGCAAATCTATGAGCATCCAGAAGGCATCAGCGTAGAAAGGATCGGCAAGATGATGCTCAACCGTGGACGGTAGAGGAATGACTTCCTTCAAGTCGAAGACGCATTCCATCCATCCCTCAGCGGCTTCTTTAACCATGCTTTCGAGTTCTTTGAGGCTGCTGCCCATTGTGATGGCGCCTGGGAGGTCTGGAACAGAAGCGGAAAAAGCACCCTTATCTTCTTCCCAAACAGCGACAGGATATCTCATGAAAACACGTGTGGACAGATGTATTAAACGTTATTAACTCAAGCGTCTATCTTATAGCATGGAATGCCTGTTGCGCTTTTTGCCACTTTTTTGTCTGTATATGTCGTTTAATTTTTGCGGCAGACATAAGAAAAAAGCTCCGCCAATCAATATTGGAAGAGCTTTCTTCTGCCTCACGCATAAGCAACAATGGCGGAGAAGGAGGGATTCGGACTTTTTCTCTGACGCCAATAAAATCAAAGACTTAGCTTTCAGCATTTTAGTAAAAATTGCACAGGGTCACCAAAAAGGTCACCAAAAAATCCCTAAAGAATTAACTATCGTAAACAATGTGTTGATTAAGTTTGTTTATCGAAAAAAGGGGCGGACCTCAATTCTGCCAGCCCTCAATGGTGCCGTTCTTCTGTAAAGCCTACGATCGCTGAACACGCCATCCCAAGTAACGCTCCGCGAATTGCGCAGCAGTGAGTCCCTTGGTCACTATGACGCCAGTCAGGCTCAGCATGCGCTTTACGTCTCAGCTGAATCTCCTATTGGCGATACGGTGAAGGTCAACTACGGCGTGCGATACAACTGGGTTAAGGGCGACGCGGACAACCTGACCTACACATATACCGTTGCTAACGGTCAAACCTACGGCGGTCCCACAACATCCTCGAGCCACAATAGTTCTTCTGATGGGAAGGCCGTCTTCAACCTCGGCACTATCTGGTATCCGGTTGATAATCTGGCGCTGAGAGCCTCCTGGGCACAGGGTTATCGCTTCCCCATCATGCAGGAACTTTATATCGACACTGCTATGGGCGGCTCGCTCACTTATGCGAATCCTCAGCTGAAGCCTGAAACGTCTGACAACTTCGAAATTGGCGCCCGCTGGAATGCAGATCATATTCTGCTCGACGCTGCACTCTTTTATAGCAAAACCAAAGACTTCATCTCGACAGTCACTGTTGGTGAGGACATCAGCAGATATGAAAACATTTCAGACTCCACATCTTATGGTCTGGAAGCATCCGTTTCCCTGCGAGATCTGCCTTTGAATTTTGAGCCCTATACAGACTTCACGTTCATGCGCAGGAAGAATGAACAGGACGGCGGCATTTCAACCTACGACTCCGGCATTTCGGAAATCACGGCTCGTTATGGCGTGCGTTGGTCAGGAAATCACGATGGTCTCGGTCTTCATGCTGATGCTTATGCGGTCTCCCGCTCTGGTTCTGATGAAGTGAATCTCACAACCGGAAAACTCGCGCAGCATATCGGCGGCTCAACCACTTACAACCTGACTGCAGGCGTGAGTTTTGGTCCTCAGAAGGACTATTCGCTCAACGTTGGTCTTTACAACATCACGGACAAGCTCTACACGAAGTCCGGCTCCACATATGAAGCCGGCCGCTACTTCACTGTGAAGCTCAACGCCCGCTTCTAACCAGACACTCATGTCCTGTTGAGTGTTGATCACAGTCCCTGCGGTTTTCCCGGCTGCAGGGACTGCGGTCGCCTCTCCCCTTTCGAAACCTCTGTGGGTGCCTCACGATGAATCCCCCCATCAAACGCTACTGGGAAGCGCGCGAGCTCGTCCTCATCGGCGTTTTTGCCGCTGCGGCAAAGCTCTCGAGCCTCCTCATCGCCCTTGCGGGCGGCGGCATGAATCCCATCGGACTCGTCGCGAAGAATCTGGTCTACACGACCCTGATGATCGTTCTCCTCACAAAGGTTCCGAAATGGGGGACGCTTCTTCTCTTCACGGTCATCTCCATGATCGTGAGCGTCTGTCTTCTGGGCGGAAGCCTCACGCTTCTCCCTGCGGCGCTCGTCGCCGCGCTCATCGGCGAAGCCGCCGTCTGGATTACGGGCGGTGCGGGCAAGCGCTGGGCTCCCTGGGTCGCGGTCGGCATGTACGACCTCATGAGCAAGGGACTGTCGCTCGGCGTTTCCTACCTCTTCATGCGTGAGAGTCCGGCACTCATCACGATCATCATCCCGATCGTCGCCTGCGGCTACCTCGGATCCCTCTTCGGCCTCTGGTTCGGCTGGAAAACTGTTGGAGAACTCAAGCATGCGGGCTTTGTTCGCTAAAGGCGCCGACTCGAGCGTGCTCAAATTCCTCGACGCAAGGACGAAGCTTGCCGTCACGCTCGCGGTCGCCATTCTCACCGTCGCCTGCTCGGGCGTCATCTCGCAGATCGTCATCTTCGCCTCGAGCCTCATCTATGCGCTTTATCTCAAGCGCCCGGGGCTCCTCGCCGTTCTCTACGGCCTCATGGCCGTCATGATGGCGATTGCCGCGCTTTTCGGGCTCCTCCTTGAAGAGTGGCTCCCCGCCATGGGCGGCATCACGCTTCGCGCGCTCTTTGTTCCATTCATGCGCGGCCTTTCGATGATTTCTACGGGCCAAAAAACTCTGGGTGAATCCGCTGAAGGCGGAGAGGGCAAAGCCCTCACTGAGCTCAGACTACAACCTACTTTTTAAGAACAAAATCGGCGAAAGCTCACTTGACATTCACCGCTCAGGCTCGCCGGAATCGACGTCCGAACCTATGATCACGACCTTGTGCTTTGCATCCCACTTCTGTGGAAGCTTGCACGGATTTTCAATCTTCGCGGCCGCGACGCCCCGAGAACGTGACGGCGGGCCCGGCGAGAGCCGTACCCAACAAATGTCGACGAGAGAGGCCTGACATGTTCATCTCCTTTTATCAGGTGGTTTTCCATGCGTTCATTTTCGAATTTGCTTTCGAAAGACGGCACCCCAATAGAGGGGTTATCCATTCAGTGTCGTCCGTCTTAAAATGAAAAATATGCCTCTTTCCCCGGAACCGTCATGTCCCATTGCTTCACCGCGGTCTTTGAACCGTGCCTCATCAACGGAAAAACCGAACTTCTGCGGCACAATACGCGGCTGTGGTTCAAGCGGCCCGAGAGTCCGTCTTTTGAAGGCGTGTGCGTCGGTGCGGTGGTGGGCCTCAATCCCGGAAGCGCCAAAGGTGACGCCGAGATCGGTGGAGAAACCTTCGGGGAGTGCGATCCCACGATGCAGCGGGTTCTCAGGACTTTTGAGATGGCCTTCAAATTGAAGGGCGTGCCCGTGCCCGAAGGCGCCTACGTGCAGATGCTCAATCTCTTCTACCTGCGCGATGCGTGTGCGTCGGCTGCAATTGCCGCCCGCGACGGTAACGTGCAGCTTCTGGCTCATGCGCGTGACAAGGCGGAAGGGCGGCAGTACCCCTTCCTCTGGTTCGCATGGGGCAAGTCCGCGAGGGCGGACGACGTCGAACGTTTTCTTGCCGGCCGGAAGGAGAAGTGCTGTTGGGTCGACTCCCGGTCGAATTTCCACTTTGAGCCGCCCGAAGAAGCTTGGATGCCCGCCCACCCCTTGTGCAGGACAAAGGGATTCACGATGAAGCACAACGCGGAGATGATCGCGAAGATGCTCTGACACGGCGAAAGATCTTCTCCCGTTCACCGTGCAGTCGGGCGGTAAGTCCGAAAACGCAACGTCGTCAGTTCCGGACGAACGAAGTCGTCACTTTTTCCACTTCGATGAAGACCGCTTGCTTTCTCCGTCTCGGGCGGCCGCCGGCGTGGGTTCAGACTGCTCTCCGAGGCCCCGAGACTTCCACTTTTGAGCAAGTTGTTCTCTTTTCTCGGGAGTGTCCAAATCTTCCTTGGCGATCTTTCTTCCCATCTCCTCGCTCAGCCGATCCAGATAGTTTTGGTACATCCGACTGAGATTGGCTTCGACCTGGGCGGCGTATTCCGATTTTTTCTTGTTTGCCTTCGACATGGGTACTCCTTCAAGATTGAGCTTGAATCTACCATGAGGCCATGAGGCTCTTCGTCGAGCGTCTTAGAACCACGAGTTCCGGCATCAAGCGCTTACATTCACCCGCCTCTATCCCGGGTGTTTGCAGTGAACAGACAGCAAATCGGGTAGAGGGCCCCCTTGCAGGGTACCCCCTCCCACACCGCATGGCCCCGTGATCGGGCCCTTTCGGACATGCCGTTCGGCATCCGGCGGTTTTCAAACATGAATGAAGGTTGCTATTTCATCTCCAGCAGAGAGTACAGCTTGTTACGTCGGAAGAAGTCGAGCGGGTAGGCCTTGTGCATGGTTTTCGTTCCTGACATCCTCCAAGCCCCTGATCCAACACCGGCGGCTTTCCTGGCTTCAGCAGTGGGAATCCCCAGCTTGATCAGGGCCGCCATTCGGCGTTTCGGCCTCTTCCATGCCAGCCAAACCAGCTTCCGGAGGTGCCTCCGGATGTGGCAGTCCAGCTCGTAGTACACCGACCTGCGAAGGTCAAGCTGGAAATAATTCCGCCATCCTCGCAGAATCATGTTGAGTCGCTTGATTGTCGAGAGGAGCGATGAGCCACGCGCCCGAAAGAAGACATCCTTCAGCTTTTGCTTCAGCCTGTTGATGCTTTTCGGGTGTGCGATGGGCTTCCGGCACCAGAACGTATAGCCGAGGAATTTCGCCCTGCCAGGGCGAAAGACGCCGCTCTTGTCGCGGTTAACCCGCAACTTGAGCGTCTCCTCGATGAATTTCGTTACCGTTGCCAGCGCACGTTCGTACAGAACCGCAATCCGCGCTTCTCCAAGAACTTGTCGAGTTCGTCAAGGACGATCAGCGACAGGATCGGGCTGAGCGGCGATCCTTGCGGCGTGCCTTCCTCGCGAGCTTCAACCAGCCCGTCGGACATGATGCCCGTCCGCAAATACCGTCGGATCAGCTTCAGAAGCGGTTTGTCGGCGCAGTCCTTCTCAAGGCGCGACATCAGTCTGTCGTGGTTCACCGTATCGAAGAACTTCGCAAGATCCATTTCTACGATGAAGCGACAGCCGCCTTCAATGTAGGCGGTCGATTGCTTGATCGCGTCATGTGCACTGCGTCCCGTACGGAATCCATAGCTGTATTTCGAAAAGGTCGGGTCGTAGTGTGCCGTCAGAATCTGCGCGATTGCCTGCTGGATCACGCGGTCCTGCACCGTCGGGATGCCCAGCATTCTGGTGCCTCCGTTCGGCTTTGGGATATCGACGCGACGCACCGGGAAGGGAATATACGTTCCCTGCCGGATGTGCGCGCAGATGCTCGCGCCATGTTTGGCAAAGTGCCCCGAGCATTGGTCGACAGTCATGCCGTCAACCCCCGGAGCTCCCTTATTGGTTATCACCCGGTCGCATGCCTGAAGCATGTTTCTTGGTGATAGCACCTCTTCCAGCGTTATCACTGGTCCTCCTGCTTTCGTCCAATGGTGTATCCCTACGGTAGCTTGTTCGGCCTCCGGCCCCGCTCCTTGGATCTCGGCTTCCGACCTCCGTCCTCCGGGCAGATCTACTCGATTTGCTTCGATTACGGTTTCCCGCGGCTACTGCCGTCGCTGTCGAAGAAATATGCACCCTCTACTTGCAATGTTTGAATTCGGCCCTTCGGCCCTTCGGCGGTTTCGCCTACTACGGCCTCGGCTGACTTCCCAACCAGCATCCCTCCGCCTTGCGACGTCGGTAGCCATAGGCACTGGCAGGGATCTCCCCGGGTATCACACATGCGCTTCTAGCCCTATCCGTCGGATTTACGCCTCAACTGTGTCCGTAGAAGTATCGGGTTAACGACTTTTGGCTCGCTCTCCCAATTGAGACGCCTCGCATCCGCTTCCTGTTCGTCGGACTGGCTGTTTGCTATCGGCTTCCTTCATCAGTTTGTTGCCTCCCTGACTCTGCCGAGTCGCTAGACCTTCCCCTTCTCGGGCGGTCAGTGGACTTTCACCACATAGACACACGTGCGCTGCCGAGCGCACCAAGGAAAGGGAGCATCCTTGCGGAATTGCTCCCACTCCTTTGTGTTGATTGGTTGCGAACCGAAGTGGATCACTCCGCAAACGGTTACGGCACCTTGAAGCCGAAGTTATGGCATTGAGCGCAGAAATCCTCGGTCTGACCGTGCTGAATATGGCAGTAAGTGCATTCCAGGGCCTTGCCGTAGTGCGGCGAGACGTGAGGATTCGTCGGCTTGAAGTCCTTGGTCTTTTCAGCAAGTTGATCGGGGTTGTGGCAACCTGTACACGTGTCGATGTCGGGCGTAGCGGGATTCGCTTTGTCCGTACCGTGACAGGCTTCGCACTTCACGCCGACCTGCGCGTGTCGATCAGCGCCAAGCGGGGCTGCTTGTACGGAGACAGCCGTTGCGATAGCGGAGAACACGACGAAAAGAGTCGTAGAAAGTCGCATGTCGAGAAAGTCGGATTTTGAGAGGTTTGGAAAAGAGTTTCTTTGCAGATCAGGAATGAAATTGCCGATCGAAAGCGGAGCATGACGTCCGGCGGCGTCAACCGCCGAACGTCAATGCGTTACCGGATCTGACTTAACGTCAGCACCAAGCCTTTTCCTTGGCGGCTTCGATACCGGCGATACGGCCGTAGACGATGCAGTCCGTCACGGCGCAGGAGCCGAGACGCACGGCGCCGTGCACGCCGCCCGTGGCTTCGCCCGCGGCATAAAGACCGGGGATCGGCTTGTCGTTGACGATGTCAAGGGCGTGGCCCTGCATGTCGGTGTTGATGCCGCCCATGCAGTGATGAACCTTCGGCACCATTTCGGAGACGTACCAAGGAGCCTTGCCCATCGTCTTGGCGTGCGGATTCACGTAACGACCAAAGTGATCGTCCTTCTTCGTTTCAACGGCGTGATTCCATTCGGCGATGCTCTTCTTGAGACCTTCGAGATTGATCTTTTCTCCGGCGGCCAAGGCTTCGAGCGTGTCGTAACGGCGAACGCATTTGCGTTCGAGCTGCTTTTCAAGAAGGCCCGGACGAGAAACCGTCATCGGCTGCACGCCGGTGGAGTCGGCGACGGCGTAGCAGTGTCCGCCCTTGTTGAGGTAGACCATGATCGCGTCGGCGCGAACCTTGCGGTTGGCGAGTTCGTTGACAAAGCGATTGCCGCCCTTGTCTTCAACCCAAACGCCGTACATGGCGGCAGCGCCCTGAGCAAAGAAGAGCGCAATGCCCATGCCCTTTTCGGTCGGGGCGCTCCACGGAGCGCACTGGATCCAGCTCGTCTGAATCATGTGGCAACCGATGCGGGCCGCTTCACGCCAAGCTTCGGACGTGGCGCCCGGCTGGCAGGTCGTGCCGACCTTTTCGGTGAGCTTCGGATCCTGCTGAGTACGGAAGGGGATGTCGGCGCCGAAACCGCCGTGGGCCAGAACCACAGCCTTGCGGGCGCAAATGAACTTCACCTTGCCGGAGGTGGCGTCGGGGAACTTGTAGCCTTCACGAACCTGCACGCCCTTCACGCGGCCGTCGGCGTCGCGGATGATTTTTTCCATGAAGACGCGGGTACGGGGCTTGACGCCGAGTTCCTTGAGCTTGGCGATTTCCTTGTTGACGATTTCGGAACCGGAACCGCCCTTCAAAATGGCGCAACGGGGAACGGTGTGACCGCCTTCCTGCGAAACACGTTCCTGCACCCAGTCGACGCCGAGTTCCTTGACGGTCCATTCCCAAGTCGGAAGGGCTTCACGGCAGAGATGCAGAACCTTGTCCGGGTGGTTGAGGCCGGCGCCTTCGCGGATCATGTCTTCCGCCATCAGTTCGGGCGAGTCCTTATACCCCTGCTTCTTCTGCATCGGAGTGCCCGGAACGCCCATGATACCGCCGTTGATGATCGAATTGCCGCCGAGAGTACGCATCTTTTCGAGCACGCACACGGAAGCTCCGGCCTTGCGGGCTTCAATCGCAGCGGCCAAACCGGCAAAACCCGAGCCGATCACGACGATGTCGAAAGTTTCGTCCCACTTTTGGGGCATGGGTTCGATGGGGGTTGCGTGAGCGGTGGTCAGGGCTCCCGCAAACAGGGTCGATCCGGCCGCGGCCGTCTTGAGCAAATGTCGACGCGAAAGATTGGACATAACAACTCTCCTTTGAGTTACTTGGGGTTAGTAGGAGGTACTCCTGATTACAGGCCATCCTCTATACTCCACACTGTACGGAGACAGCCCTTTTGCAAATAGCAGAGGAAGACCAAGAGCATGTTGGAAAATTCGCAAGACCATTGGAGACGCCTTGTGAATCCCAGTGACAATCTCAATATTTGGAAACTCGTTCTCGCGCTCGAGCGCACAGGAAATCTCACCAAAGCGGCAATCCACGTCGATATGGAACTGTCCGCTGCGTCGCGTGTGATCGTGTCGCTTGAAGACGAATTGGGCGCGACACTTATTGACCGACGGACGAAGCCGTACAAGCTCACGCCGGTTGCGAAGTCGCTTCTTCCGCGCGTTGAACAAATGCTCACTCTTCACAAGTCCATTCTTTCGGACGCTACGCGTGATGAAGGCGCTCCCTTACGGACGATGATTCGGATTTCCGTGCCGAACAATATCGCCCGCAAGCCGATTCTCGAACATCTAGTGCACTACCGCACCCATGTCGATCCGACAGTCGAATTCGAGATGATCTCGGACTTAACGCACGCGGATGTCCTGAGCGGCAGAGCGGACATTGCGTTTCTGCCGTACTTCCCCGGAGATGTTCCGGAACTGTTCTGCGACCCCTTTCTGCCTGGCACAACGTTTATGTTGGCATCTCCCGCGTACTTGGAAAAATACGGGACACCGCGCGAACCCGAGGACTTGATCGCCCATCAACTCTACTTTCGAAGCGGCACGTACTACCCCTACACAAGGTGTCTCTTCAGCGATCGAGAAGTCTTTGATTTGGAGACGATGACGCGTACTACGATCCCTGAAAACATTTCGGGAAATGAGTTGCGTACGCTCAAGACGAACGCCATTTCGAACGGCCGTCTCTCCAATCCCTATCTGAACGTCTTTTACGGAGACAGTCTTGCGTGTCTGCAGGGAATTCTGGACGGATCGGGCATCAGCGTCGACCTTGCCTTGGGATTCACGAGCGAATATCTGCAAAGCGGCGCCCTGGTTCCCGTGTTGCCGAATTGGCACCGCCCGCTTTGGATAAATACGCTTGTCGTTCACGAAAAGAACAGAGAAAACGAGACTTTGATGCGCTTTCTGCACTGGTTTTCAAAAGTCGAAGCCAAACACGGACGGAAGCGTTGGTTTGAATGGTTCCAAAGATTCGGCCAAGATCCCGAAGGCCTGCTTAAGCGGGGATATTAAAAAGACTAAAGCCCGCGATCCTGCTCGGACGCGGGCCTTAGCTGCCAAAAAGGAGATTAAATCAAGAGTCTTTCAGATCAGAAGCGGTGCACGAGACCGAGCACGATCTGCATGGCGTCGGGATTCACGTTTTCCGTTTCCGTGCTGCCCGCAGCCACCTGCTTGTCGAGGTCGTCACGCGTGTAGCTCGCGGCCGTGTAGATGTTCGTGCGCTTGCTGAGCGGATACCTGTAACCGATCGTGCCGGACACACGGGTGGCGCCGATGTCGGAGTAGTTGACGAGTTCGGCGTCGCGATAGCCGAGGGAAAGGAGCACGTTGCCGCCAAGAGCGGGAATATTGGCGCCTGCGACTACGCCGTAACCCTTCACCATGCGATCGTTGATCGTGCCGTTGTTGAAGGCGAGCGGAACGATTTCAGAGGGCGTCGGGAGGCGCCACTGGTTGTCAAAGTACTGGCCCGCGAGGTAGAGCTTGCCGAAGTCAAACTGGTAATTCGCACCGAGCGTCACGGCGATGCCGTCGTCAGCTTTCGCCGTATCGGCTCGCTTGCTGCTCCACGGAGTCCATTCGACGGTACCGATGGCCGAGAAGCGTTCACCGCGATAGGCGAGACCGAGAGAGCCGTAACGGTCGGCCGTTCCCTTGTTTTCTTCGGCGCCTTCGGGACCGTTGTACTGATCAGTGTTCGAAGACCACTGGGCATAGGCGGTAAAGTTGTTGAACGTCGGCGATTTCCAGGCGATCACGTTGTCAAGACGACCGGAATTGAAACCGAAAACGTTCTTGTAACCGGCGATGTGGTCGCTCCAACCGATGGCGTACGGATTCAGAATCCCTGCCGCGACACCCCAAGTGCCGTAACCGGCGGTGAGGTGTTGAAGTCGCCCAAAGGCGAACGTACCGAAAGAATCGTCGGAGATGTAGAGAGAAGCTTCACGTCCGAAGAGGCGGGTGCTCGTGGCTTTGGCAAATTCACCGGAGTCAGCTTCGAAGCCGTTTTCCAGGATGAAGCCCACCTTGAGGCCGTTCCCAAGATCTTCTTCGCCCTTGATGCCGATGCGGGAACCAACGCTCATGCCGGACTTGACTTCAAAAGAGTCCTGGGAAGAATTGCCGTCGTCCAGGTCCTTGCTGATGTAGGACAGGCCTTCGTCAACAAGCCCGTAGATCTGAACCTGAGCGGCTGAGGCGGTAAAGGCGATGGGGAGGGTCAGCGCCGCGACGGCGGCGCCAATTGCAGTTTTGGTCATGATTCTTCTGAACGGTTGCAGAGCAGCGCATTGATGTGACCATCAAAACGCTTCTCCAATGGGTTGAGTGTTAGACCGGCAGACGCCGGCTTGGTTTCGAGGGTAGAAAAATCGATGAACCGCACCTATTGAAATTGGCAAGATCGTCTTGTGATTTCCTCAAGAGGAGAATTTTGTCTCCACTGCAACCGTGAGTTCGATGGAGAAGAAAAAGCCCCGTGCCTCTACACATTGAGGTTCACGGGGCTGTGACACTTATTTTGACTCCTCTCTGTAGCGCCTATATGTCTACGTTCGAGTAAGCCGGCGCGTTGGTCCCCAGTGACAAGATTGTTTGCAGAACCAGCCTCACAAATCGCGATCAAGAAGTTGTCATCAGGGTCGAGCGCTTCTTCAGAAATCAGCGATTCAGGGCGAACAATCGTTGCCAAACTACGCATACGATTGACGAGCACTCCAACTCGGTGTGGTTGCAGAAAGGGCTGCAAATGGGCATAACGCGAGACTCGCCGAATTTCTTCGAGCTGATCCTCTGAGGTGAGAAGCTCAAAGTCTCCGGCGAGCCATGATTGAAGGATGAGGTCAGGGGGATTGTGCGGCGAAATGAGCGCTGAAATCAGAACATTTGTATCAAGAACGACTTTCATCTCGATTGGTCCTTAGCCCAGGCAATTCCATCCGCAATAATCTTGTCGAGCTCATTCTGGGATAGCCCAGATGCACGCACCTTTTCCTTAGCCTCTCCTGTAAGCGAAGACAAGATGTAACGGGAAACCGCCTTTTGGACCAAAGAAGAAAGAGAACCCTTTTTACCTCCTTGAGACGCAAGGTAAATGCGAGTAGCTTCATCAAAATCAGGTGGAACCGAAATGTTCCACTTTACATTCGCAATGCGAGTGGCAGACTGTGTCATGAGTATTCCTATAACCCGAAGGGATGATATGCGCCTATCTGCCTATGATTATAGGCGCAAATGTGGCACGCCGGTGCCTTCAGCGGTTCTTTATGGGGGTTCGCTTAACCTCAGCTTGCATTGCATGCCTTGCTTTGTCAGTCAATGAACTGACGGTCTCTTGTGCAGCAGATTTGACGGGCGGTAGTTTCTGAAGATGCTCCTTCGCAGCTCGGGCGAGCATCTTGTCCTGACTCGAACCGGCGTTCAGCTCGTTGATTACGTCGTTCAGGAGATCGGTCAACTCCTGACGTTTTGCTTTTGCCTTGACGATACCCGGCGGATCGGGGATAGGCTTCCTACTCCGAACGGAGCGTTCGACGTCCATCAGCCGGTTTTGCATGGTCTTGAGCAACAGGGTCTTCTTTTTTCGTGCAATGGCGTGCTTGCGGGCGCGTTCCTTGTTGGTTTGCACCTTCCGCGCGTTGTGAAACTCCGGTTGGCCCAGTGAACGACGTGTCACGCCACGCTGCCAACGCTGCGTAGCGTTGGCCTCGATGCCTTGTTTGCGCAAACATACGGCGAAATGTTCGCGCATCTCCTCACGGCGAGTGTTGTCAATGTGAAAACGCCGTCCGTCATGGCCGATGGTTCGAAGCAAGATATGGCAGTGCGGCTGTGTCGTCCTGCGATCATTTTCCGGCGTGTGAAACGCCATCAGGTAGTCGTATCCGCTCAACGTGTCTTGAGCCCATTTGCGGCATGCTGCTTTGAAACCCTCTGGCGGCGTACCGGCCGGCATGGAGAGGATGATCCGGCGGCCGTGGGCACGACGATCGTTTGAGGACTCCTCTTGGGGGATTTGCGATTGGAGTCCCCATTGACGGACGACAGCTTGCACTTGTTCCTTGGAGCCGTGGGTGAAGCCGTCCTGGTCTTCGATTTCGAGTTTGCCGTTTCGACTGATGTAGTCGGCTGCGGCCTTCATGTGTTGGAGGCAACGAATATTGGCGCGTCCGATCTTCAGCATGACTTCCGGTGCCCTTCTGACGATGCCCGCAAGTTTCTGCCTGGGAGTCAACCGTACGAGTCGAGAGCGGGCGCCAGCCCCACCTTTATGGTCGGGGTCTGCGACATGTCCCTTGTGATACCGCATAGACTCCGGGAAGAGCCGATCGAGAGCTGAGTCCTTGATCATTTCCGAAGCCTTCTCAGTTCGTTGATGACCAACTGCTTTTGCTTCTCAATGAAGACGTCAAGCGGAACATTTCCTGCTTCTACTTCGCGGAGAATTCGTTCGAAGAGCGCTGTGAGAACCGGGTTTTTCATGACGTCGGGAACCACCTGAAGCAGGTGAAGGCCAAGCTCAGTTGTAACGATCTTTTTGCCCTTGACTTCGAGGTACTTCTTCCGCTTGAGTTCGGCAATGATGGCAGCCCGCGTGGCGGGCGTGCCGATGCCGTCTCCCTCCTTGAGGAACTTCTTGCTCTGCGGGTCGTTCACCGCTTGGTGGATGTTTTCCATGGCACGAATCAGCGTGCCTTCGGTGAAGGCAGCGGGCGGTTTCGTGCGTTCCTCTTCGCAATCGATTCCGGATACGGGCAACTGCAGGCCAGACTTCAGTTCCGGCAGGGCCTGACCTTCATCATCCGCTTTGTCTTCGTCGGCTGCGCTCGTGACAACTTTCCAGCCGGGCTTTGTGACAAGACGCCCTTTGGCTGAGAAGCGTTCCGTTGCAATGCGCAATTCGATGCTGCACGCTAGGTACTCGTGTGCGGGAAGGAAGTTCGACAAGTAGCGCTCGGCGATCAAGCGATAGATTTTTCGTTCGTCGTCGCTGAACTTGGAGCCGTCTGCAGCTTGCTGCGTCGGGATGATGCCGTGGTGCGCCGTGATCTTTTTGTCGTTCCACGTCGGCGACTGGATCGAGCAGTCACATTTCGCGACGAGGCCCGCCAGGGGCGGCATGGTTTTGGCGATTGCGGCGAGCACGTTCTTGGCGTCGGCGTATTGAGACTCGGGAAGGAACGAGCAATCCGTGCGTGGGTAGCTCGTCGCCTTGTGCGTTTCGTAAAGGGATTGGCACAGATTGAGCGTCTTCTCCGCGGAAAAGCCAAATTGGTTCGAGGCGCCCAGTTGAATGTCGGCAAGTGAGAAAGCCTTCGGTTGCGCAATCTTCTTGGGCGTGCGCGAGCACCTGACGACGGTGGCTTGGCCGACGGCCTTCAGTCGCTGCTGCAACGCGGCCGCGATGCAGCGATCGACCAAGCGCTTTTGTTCGTCGATTCCCGCTTGCGACTCCTCAGGTTCCCAGACGGCGGTAAAGGGTTTACCGCCGCCAAGGCGGGCCTTGATGACGAAATAAGGCACCGGCTTGAAGTCACGAATCGCTACATCACGTTTCGCGACCAGGGCGAGCGTCGGCGTCTGCACGCGACCGACGGCGATGAGCTCCTTCTTGCCTTGCGCCTGCTGCGCCAGCGTGTAGGCGCGCGACAGATTCATGCCGAGCAGCCAGTCGGCCCTTGAACGCCCTAGCGCAGCCAATCTCATGCCGTCGAACGTCTCGTTGTCTCGAAGGTTGGTGAGTCCTTTGCGTATCGACGCACTGTCCTGTGCGGAAACCCAGAAGCGTTGCACGCGGCCGGTGTAGCGGAAGTGTTCCAGAACTTCATCGACGAGGAGCTGCCCCTCGCGGTCAGGGTCCCCGGCGTGTACGACGAGAGAGGCCTTCTTGAGCAATTTCCCGATCGTTGCAAGCTGCTTCTTAACGCCTTTATCGTTCTTGGGCAAGAGCTTCCAGTTCTTGGGATAAATCGGAAGATCTTCAAAACGCCAGACTTTGGATCCTTTTTTCGTACGCGGGACGTCGTCCGGCAAATACGCGTCCGGTTCCGCCTGCTCGAGTAGATGTCCGAAGCACCAAGTGACGACTGAACCGTCCTTGCACGTAATGAAGCCGTCGCCGCGCGTGACGCAGCCAAGCTCGGCAACGATGGCTTTCGCGACGGACGGTTTTTCTGCAATGAAGAGTCGCATTGAGGTCTCCCCGATCAGCGTTCAAGCGTTCGCGGCCTTTGAGGTTCGGCTGCAGTGTTTTTGAGGTCCACCTCCGCTGCTTTTCCCGGCGATGGTTGAATCGCCCAATTTGCTTGGAAGGCCGGTGACTTCTCGAGTGCAGTGGCACGAACTTTTGCGAGGCTTGCTGCGGTTTCTCCCTCTGCGAGACGTACGCGCATTTCGATTCGGCGGGCAATGTCAGGGGACACTTTCGCAGCTGCAGCCATGCTCTCCGCTGGGTCCTTGCTGAAAAAGAAACCGGGATGTCCTCGGTCGATGCCGACCATCCAGTCTTTCGAAGCGGGGCTCACTCGTTCACGAAGGGCGCTTGCCTCGGCCTTTTCTGGGGAAGTGCCGTCCTTAAGAACGGCCTCCTTTTTCTCCATCTCGAAGCGTGCCAGTGCTTTCGGATTGTCGCGGATGATGTAAAGACCTTGTCGCATGACCTGCTCGTGAGACCAACGGTGAACCATGCGTGTTTTGAAGTCGACGGCGTAGTAGGTGTTGTTTCGTTCGTAGCGCTCCTTGTCTTCCTGACATATTGCGGCAACAGCCATTTGCTTGAACTCGTCGCGGTCGCTTTGCGGAAGTCTTTCGAGCTTTTCGCGTAACGGTTCCTGCAAGTAGTTCGCTTCGAGCGACCCTCGAAGGAGTCGTTTTTCCGCAAGGATGGCCCAGTGTTTCCCGCAATGCAGGCGAATGGTGGACATTTCACCCAGGAACTTCGGTTGAATGGACTCTACCTGTAGAGTCTGCAGGGAGAATCCACGGCTGGCTTTCGCGGCCTCTTTGAAAACCAAGTTTCCGAAGTCGTCGGATTTCAGCTTGGCGACCTGAACGGCTAAGGCAGGACGATCGGTGACGAAGAGCCCTTGGTGGTCGGCGTAGACGCCATGGAGGAACGACCAGGCATCGGCGGGGTCGAGCACCATCCCCACCAGGTTCCGTTCCCGCTCCTGAGTCATCTTGCCCCGTTGCAGAGCAATACCCCAGGCGGACTCGAATTCAGCTTTTGCGCGCGGATTCTTTTCCAGAATGTCGCGGGCTTTCTGCATGTACTCCGCGTGCGTGAGTCGCTGCACCCCGTTTCGCTCGAAGTCGAGGACATAAAACTTCTTGCCGGAAGAGGACGGTTCAAGCGTTTCAATCGATTTCGGGAAGGCCGCTTTGGTGCGTTCAGATTCGAGTGTTTTCCAATAGCGCTCCGCGCACAGACGCTGCGGCGTCAAAGACTCAGCAATTTCGGGGTCCTGCAGCTGCCGGTGAACGTCGTCAACGGTGATGCCGCTATCGACGCGAGCCACGAGCGCTGTTGCTTTTTGAGCGAGGTCCGGGGAATAGAAGGACGCGGCCGCAACGGCCCGCAACGGATTGTCGGTGTAGAAGAGCCCTGCGTGGTTTACCGGGCATTTCTCCAAATTCGACCACGGCAAGGTCGGATCGAGCAAACGGCGCAACACCTGCCTTTCTTTTCGATTTGGGTCACTATTGCGTACGATTTTGCCGGCCTTGGTCTCCGTGACAAAAGCCTCTTCAAACTCTTGTTTCGCGCCCGGATTTTCTTGCAGGATGGCCCCGGCTTTCGCCATCAATTCACGGTGCGTGACAACGGACGCATCATTTGCCTCAAAGTCGATCAGGTAGAAACGCTTCTCGGCCTTGACGGCCGCCAGCGCTTCGCGAGCGACGAGTTTTTGCTCTTCAGGAGCCGCGGCAGGGAACTTCTCCGCGGCCGTTTCGAGAGGCGTCTTCTCCTTGGCGGTGATTTTCTCCAAAGCCTTCCAATAGTTGTGAGAGTTCAGGCCGAAAGCGAGAGCGGTCGTCGAGTTCCGTGCTTCTTCTTGCGCCCAATCCGCTCGGGCTTTGTCAGCAACGTCATTGCCATCGATACGCTGCAGGAATCGAAAGGCTTTGTCTTCCAACCCCGGCTGCAGCTTGGCAAGGCCGATGAAGTGATGCGGATCACTTGTGGCAACGGCACCTCTGTGCAGCGTGATAGGCAGAAGGATTTGCGACCGTGGGTCCGTAGGGTTGAGCAGCGCATTGCAGGCGTTTCTCTCCAAGTGCTCCGGAGAGAGCGTGTTTCCCTGAACGGGGACGAGAAACGATTCAAATTTCGCCAGGGCTTTCGGCTTGTCGTTCAGCACGTTGCGCACGCCGGCAACCCATTCGGGGTGCGTGAGTCGCAGGACGGCGTTCTTCTCGTAGTCGACAACGTAGTAGCGTTCTTGTTCAAGATTTTTGACAAAGTCGGTGATCTTCTGCGCGTCGGCCGATGCACGAATGATTTCGGCAGGATCTTCCTTGAGGATCTTGATCCATGAGGCAACGTACGCTGCATGCTGCTGCGTGTTGTGCGGTAGACCGATCTCGGAGGCGAGCATCATCGAGGCGATTTCAGCGCGCAGTTCTTCCTTGGCGTAGTCAGGTGTGCCAAAGCGGCCGCTAAGGTCTCGATTGAGGCGGGACTCGTGACCGGTCCAGTGACCGAGCTCATGGAGCGCCGTATCGTAGTAGTCGGAGGCGTTGGCGAACTGTCCGCGCTCAGGGAGCGTGATCGAGTCTGTTGACGGGCTGTAGAACGCCGCGTTGCCGAGCTTGTGGTGGATGACGGCGTTGGAGGCTTTGAGAATCTTCTCGGCGCGCTCATTCGGATCCCAGGTGACCTCAGGAGCTTTCCATTCCGGAAGGTTCAAGCCTTCGGTCTGCTCGGCATTGAAGACGACAAAGCGACAAGGAATCAAAATGCGCTGTCGTGACTCAGGAGGCAGCTCTCGGACCTCTTTGGCAGAAAGCGGTTTGCCCTCCGCATCGAGCCATTTGTCGGCCCAGTAGAGGCAAGGCACGCCGCGCGAGCCCTTCTTCACGTGACAGCCGGCATCCGTGATCTGCTTGAAGGTCATCCAGCGAGGATCAGAAAACCCTTGCATTTCTGCAGCCATTTGCAGACAAAGCCAATTCGCGCCCGAGTACTGTGATGCAGTGATCGGATTGTGCGGGCGACTGGTGACGCCGTTCCAGGGCTTTTGCCAAGGTGCAGTGCCTTTTTCGAGCTGCTCGATGAGGCGGGATGCTACCTCTTCGGCGAGCGCATTCAGCCGGTCTTGCGATTTACTCATGGCCGATCTCCCGACGAGCGTAAGACGGCCGGATCTTTACAGGCCTCTTCGAAGAATTCCTTGACGAGGTCGTCGGTTTCTTCTGTGGTGAGCGAAGCTTCCTCAAAAGCACCGAACGTTTCGGCTTCCTTTTCGGAAAGGCCGTAGTGGTGCAGCACGCTGCGCTCGATGGCGGTGTCTTTGATGTTTTCAATGAGCGATCTTCGCTCTTGGGGCGTGAGAGTCTCTTCCATTTCGATACTCCGGGTACGACAAGAAGGTCGCATGTCGCAGGGACATGCGGGTGAGAAGTCGAAAGGAAGCGGTTATCGCTCTTTGGTTGGTTCCGCCTGCGCTTGACGGTTGCGGTCAGGCTTTTGAAACTCGACGCCCGTGAGTCCGGGCTGCGTCAGCGAGAGTCCCAGGCTTTTGGCGAAGACTTCGTGAGAGGTGCGGTCGTTTCCGTCACGGTCTTTCCAGACGCGCTCGCGCATGCTGCCGCGTACCTCGAGCGTCATGCCGTCTTTGAGCAGACCTTGCACCTGCTCGATCGCCTTCCCGTTGTACTTGACGTCATACCAGTCGGAGTCGAGCATCTTGAAGCTCCCGTCCTCCTGACGCTGGAAATTCGGGTGATAGGCGCGGAAATTCAGAACGGTTTGTTCTTTGCCGGCGTTCTGGCCGGACATCGGGGTGAATTTTTCGACCTTGGGAGCGCCGTGCACGACGACGCTGGTGGAAATGTCTTGAAAGTCAGACATCTTGAGCCTCAGTAACAGAAATGCTAGAAACTCAGGCGAAGCCTGAGGCCTGTTACCGGGGAATTGCCAGGTAGAAGAATACCTGAAAACAAGCTTGCACAGAACGCAGGGATCGTGCCTTTGTGAGATCGTTGGAGAGCTGATGAGACTCAGGCCGATGAAACCCAAATTGCTCGTTGGTCACTGTAACGGACATAAAACTAGAGGGGCGACCGCGAACGACCACCCCTCCGTCAACTCCTAGGGGGATCCGACAGGATACAATCCCCTAGGCACTCCCGATAATGTTAAAAAACAGTGGATGAAATGTCAAGAGACCAGATCAAATATGATGAAGTGAGTCAAGCCTTATCTGGCGCACGTCTCGGTACATATCTGCGGTATTCCAAAAATGATGTAGCCGGCGCTTTCCAGCTTCACCATGTAAACGCTCAGCTTGCAGCATCTTTCTGGGAGCCGCTCGAACTTTTCGAAGTGGTCCTTCGCAATAGGCTGGCCGACTGCTTAACCCAAACGTTTGGCTCTAACTGGCCGGTGCAGCCGGTGTTCGCGAGAGTCATTACCAAAGAGGCTCGAAGTATATTGGAAGAGGGCATTCAGGATGCTCAACGAGCCAAGGGGGAAGCCGTGACGACTGACGACATTGTTTCAAGTCTCAAATTCGCTTTCTGGGAGAAAATTCTCAACAAGAAACTTCATAACTTGATATGGAAGTCGACCCTCCCATCACGCTATCCCTTGTTTGGGAGGGATGCTGAGGCCCTACGGATGGAATTGCAAACCGCCACACATCAAATCCGATGCTTTCGAAATCGGGTGGCTCATCATGAGCCGATCATCAATGAAGACCTGTGGCGGCAATATAAAAGAATTCACAGGATACTTCGGTATTCGTTTCCGGGGTTGGCTTCTTGGTTGAATTCCTGTCAAACCGTTCAGCAAGGCCTTGATCAGCTGAAATCTGTATTGGCTGGGTTGAGTAAGAGTTTGTAGACGTTGCTCGCCCGTTTAGCGCGCAGGTTCACAGAATCCAGTCTGGCGCTCCGCATGCGGCGAAGCGTCAAGACACAGGGGCCGTTCTCGCAAGGGAGCGTCCCTTCATGTGTTGAGCAGCATTCTTCCGAAAATTCTCACAAATTGCGCTACTGGTAGCGGAAAACGACGTACTCATCCTTGATGTCCGTATCGGTGATGAGAACGTTGCCGACAAAGTACGAATCGCCACGTCCGGAACTACAAGAGGTACGAATTACGCCGGAGCCAGAGACTTCTTTCACCTTCTTTACGATAAGCCGTTTCAGGGCGGCTTCTTCGCCGATGTCTTCGGTGTATTGACCGTCAATGTACCCGACGACAGTGAATGGTTTGGATGGTGCTCCTTTGACCCATATTTCGACACCCTCAACGTTGTCGCATGCGCCACCGGAGCCCTTGAGAACTTGTGCATCTCCGACGAACGGGTGATATTGAATCGCAGCAGAGCAGCCTGAGAGGAGTGCGACAAGAAACAAAGTTAAAAGTGGTCGTTTCAAATCAATCTCCTTTCAACAAAAAGGCCGACAACGCAAGCATTGCCGGCGAAGCGTCCCTCTTTGTATGCATGCTCGATCACTCGAACAGAGGCCTTCGGGAACTGTTGACCACATTTTAGTAGATCCCGTCGAAAAGTATTATTAACATAGGCACAAAATAGTTGACAAGCAGCTACGGTTATATTATAATTGATAAATTAGTTATGAAGATAAAACCACCACAACCCTCGACGGCCGCAAGGCCACTCCTGAAGCCCAGCTCGAGCTTCGCCGCCGCTGCATTGTTTACTTCCGTGATGGAGTAAAGCGCGCCGAAATTGCACGCAGACTCGGATTGAGCCGTCAATGGGTTACCAAGATCATCAAGATATACCAGACTGAAGGCTTTGACAGCGCCGTTGCCGGCAAGAAGCGCGGCCTGAATGAGGCCGCGGCATCAGAAAAGCGTCGGCTCAGCCGGGAAGAAGAAAAGGGCTATTCCTCAAAAGTGGTGGGATCATGCTAATTTAATATGATTAGTACGTACTTTGGCAATTTATGTTTTCGCGTAATAACTGGTAGGGAGAAACCTTACTAGACTCGCTAAAAGCGCGTAATTTCTGGTAGGCTCTAACCAATCTCTACCTTGGAGCTTATCGTGGCAACCCAACCTACCGACCAACCTCAGACTGAGAACTTTGCATCTTTCATCTGGAGTGTTGCGGATTCTCTTCGCGGACCTTTCCAGGAAGACGATTACGGCAATATCATCCTGCCGTTTGCGCTGTTGCGCCGCCTTGAGTGTGTTTTACAGCCCTCACGCCAAAACGTTCTGTCTGTGATTCAGACGCTGAAATTCAGGCTCGATATTGATGACGAGTCAATGATCTGTGCGGCTGCCGGAGCCCCCTTCTTCAACGTCACAAGCTTTACCCTCAGCACGATCGGCGATCAGCATACGTTGCAGAACATCATCAATTACAAAGAAGGCTTCACGGCGAATGTCCGGGAGATTCTGAACAAATTCGACTTCGACAATATATGTGCGAAGCTCGATGAAAAGGACAAGCTCTATTCGACGATTCATCATTTTCAGAAGATTGATCTTTCGCCCGCGAAAGTCCCCGCCAGAGCAATGAGCAATCTCTACGAAGAACTCATCTGGCGGTTTGCTACAACCAAGCACAAAGCGTCAAAGGAGTTCCTGACCCCCCGCGACATTGTTCGTCTGGCAACAATGCTTGTGTTGGATTCTGCCGGTGACTCTGTGTTCTCTGCTGACAAGGGGCTGATTCGAACCATCTACGATCCGACTTGTGGTACGTGCGGTTTCATCACGGACGCGATGGAGATTCTTTCCGAGCATGCGGCTTCGATAAATGCAACAGCACCTGTCACGCTTGTTCCCTATGGTCAGGAAATTGCAAATCAGTCCTGGGCCATGGGCAAAGCCATGATGCTCCTGATGGGCGACGACAAAAATACTTCGCAGGACAACTCCAAAAACATCTTCCCGGGCGATACGCTCAAGGAAGACAAAACCGGCAAAAAACAATTTGACTTTGTGCTTTCCAATCCGCCCTTCGGTAGTGACTGGGGTGGCGACAAGTCTGTTTTCTCGGCAGTGCTACATGAGCATCGGATGGGCGATCTAGGCCGCTTTAGTGCAGGAATTCCGCCGAAGTCCGACGCTTCCATGCTGTTCCTGCAGATCGTAGCCAACAAGCTCAATCCATGTAATGTCAACGAAGGCGGCCGCGGTGCCATCGTCCTGTCAGGCTCGCCTCTTTTCACCGGCGGCGCAGGATCGGGCAGCTCGGAAATCCGCCGCTGGCTTTTTGAAAATGATCTGGTTGAAGCCATTATTCAGTTGCCCGGCGAACTGTTCTACAACACGTCAATTACAACCTATCTGTGGATTCTCAATACCAATAAGTCCGCACAGAGGTCAGGGAAGGTGCAGCTTATTGATGCATCGTCATTCAAGACGGCCATTAAAAATCTTGGCAACAAGCGCTATGAAATTAGTGCCGAACAGGTCAATGAGATCGTCCGCATCTTTGCTGACTGCAAGGATTCGGAAGTAAGCAAGCTGATGAACTACGAGGAATTCGGGTATCGGGCTGTAACGATTAAGCGCCCGCTGTACGCGAAGCTTATTGTGAGCGCGGAAGGAATCGAAACACTCTTTGCGACGAACGCGATTCAGAAACTTTCCGACGAAGAGCGGCAGCTGATCGCAGATGCGCTTGCATCCGAAATCGGGAAAGAATATCCCTACCACTGGCCGGCTGACTTTGCAGCAAAGCAGAAAGCTACGGGCTTAAAGCTTGGGAAACCCATCCAGACGGCTATGCTGTCAGCATTCACAGTGCTAGACCCTAATGGCGAAGCGGTGACAGATGCCCAAGGAAACCAAGTCTGGGATAAGAACGTACAGGTCGAGAACGTGCCGCTTGGGGTGAGTCTAGAGAACTACATGCAGCAGGAAGTGTTGCCGTTCGCGACAGATGCGGTTGTTGATGAAACGATAGTTGATCCCCGTGATGGGGAAGTGGGCATTGTGGGATATGAAGTGAACTTCAACCGTTATTTCTATAAGTTTAATGAACTTCCATCGCCTAATCAGTTAAAACAAAATATCATCGACTTGGAATCAGAGACCCACGTTCTACTGCAGGAGCTTTTCAAATGAAGGAAACACCTCTATGGGCTCTATGCACCTGCAATGATGATGTTTTGAGTGGTAAAACCGATCCGAACAGAATCATTAAATATATCGATATTTCAAATGTAACCGCAGAAAAAGGAATTACAGGGTATTCTGCACTTCGTTTTGGAGACGCCCCCTCTCGAGCAAGGCGTTTAGTCCAGAAAGGCGACATCATCGTATCGACAGTCCGCACTTATTTGCAGGCTTTAGCGCTAATTGATAAAAAACACGAGGACTGTGTTTTTTCAACAGGCTTTGCAGTACTTCGCCCAAAAAGAGCTGAAGATTCGTTAAAAATATTTTTAGCACTAAAATCCTCGAAAATAATCAATAAAATAATATGTGCCTCTACAGGTGTAGCTTACCCGGCAATCACGCCTACAAATTTACTAAGAATAAAGATTGCTCTTCCAGAAAACCCCTTGTCGCTGCTAGAACATATCAGACTTGTTGATCAAATTATTAACAAAAAAGAAGTCATTATAAATAAACTTGCAAAATACCGACAAACTCTGATTACTATCGCTATAACAAAAGGACTTGATTCCAATATTAAGATGAAAGATAGCGAGTTACCATGGCTGGGTTACATCCCTGATCATTGGTCATGCATGCGGCTTGCTCACTGCTTTTCATCTGTAAATAGACCAGCCAATTTAGATTTACCTGTTCTTTCCGTCTCCATTCATACTGGAATTTCTGATACCGAGCTTAATGATGAAGATAGAGATAGAAAAGTTTGGCTTAGTGAGGACCGTTCGAAATATCAATGCATCAACAATGGGGATCTTGTGTACAACATGATGAGAGCCTGGCAAGGGGCTTTTGGTACTTGTACGCGAACTGGGCTGGTTAGTCCCGCATATACAGTCCTAGTGCCAAAAAAGGGAATACTCAGCAAATATTATGAACTCCTTTTCCGGACTCCCAATGCGAAACACTTAATTTATGGATACTCGCAAGGTATTGCAGATTTTAGAAAACGACTTTATTGGCAAAAGGCAAGAGATATTTACGTTCCTGTTCCTCCTTTTGAAGAACAAATTCGAATTGCAGATAAATGCGACTTCATTGACAAACGTATAGATGACTTAAAAAAAGAGATCTCAAAACAAATAGATCTACTAAATGAATATAAATCAGCTCTGCTCGCATCTGCTTTCATGGAAGGAAATTAACAATGCAGGAAGTAAGTATTCGGAATCAAGCGTCAGATTTTCTTATCTTCTCTAAAGAAACTGGCGGAGACGGTGTTGAAGTACGTGTTGATCGTGAGCATGAAACCATCTGGCTTACGCAGAGGGCGATGGCAGATCTTTTCGACTGCTCGTCAGACAACATTGGACTACACCTGAAGGGTATCTTTCAGGAGCACGAACTGGAGCTAGATTCAACTACCGAGGATTTCTCGGTAGTTCGCCAAGAAGGCTCTCGCACAGTCTCTCGCAAGGTGAAGCACTACAACCTCGACGCTATCATTGCCGTCGGATACCGCGTGAACAGCAAGCGCGCTACTGCTTTCCGCCAGTGGGCAACGAAGGTGCTGCGGGACTTTGTGGTCAAGGGCTACGTTCTCGACAATGAGCGTCTGAAGAATGGCAAGCTCTTTGATCAGAATTACTTCGATCGACTCCTTGAAGAGATTCGCGAGATTCGCGCAAGCGAACGGCAAGCCTATCAAAAGGTCACGGATCTCTTTGCAACCGCGTCTGACTACGACGTGAATTCAGGGGTTGCACGCCGTTTCTTCGCCAACATCCAAAACAAGCTTCACTACGCCGTGCATCGCCATACTGCGGCGGAAATCCTCATGGAGCGCGCTGATGCCAAGAAGCCTCATATGGGGCTGACCTCATGGAAGAATGCAAAAAAAGGCGGGAAGATCCTTCGGTCTGACGTGCTGATTGCGAAGAACTACCTTTCGAAGGAAGAGCTGGACACGTTAAACCGCCTTGTTTCCATGTATCTCGACATGGCTGAACTTCGGGCGCAGAAGAGCATCCCAACATCCATGGAAGACTGGGAGCATCGACTTGACAGCTTCCTCGTCTTTAATGACATGGGTGTTCTGCAGGGCCCTGGATCCGTGACTCCTGAAGACGCCAAGGAACACGCTCTCAATGAATACGAGAAATTCAGGATTATTCAGGATCGCTCGTTCGTGAGCGATTTCGACGATCTGTTGGATACCGACAGCCTTTTTGCTGAAGTGCGCAACGCGGAGAAAGACGATGAATGAAATGGGATTCCGTCTGCATAAAGAGAAGAATTTCGAAAACGCGATCGCCTCGGACTTAGCAGCTGCTGGCTGGCGTCGTTCAGAGAATGACGCGGGCTACGATCGTGCCCGTGCACTCTACCCGGCAGATGTCCAGGAATGGCTGGCAACTGCATATCCAAAAGAGTTTGCTCAGCTTAAGAAGATGAGCAACTGGGAAACCATGCTCCTCGACCGCCTTCAGGAAGTCGCGCGGCAGCATGGTGCTTTGGCGCTCCTTCGCGATCCTATTGGAATAGCCGGAGCCGGCCGCTTCAGGATGAGCGAGAGTGCACCGGAAGACGAGCGCAATGCTGACGTTGCCAAACGATATAAGAGCAACATTCTCCGGGTAGTTCAGCAGGTCCACTACAACACGACCAGTGAAGAGTCGATCGACCTCGTTTTCTTCATCAACGGTATCCCGGTAGCGACGGTAGAAGTCAAAACAGACTTCACGCAGGGAATCAACGATGCTGTTGACGAATACCGAATTCGTCGCAATCCGCTCATTGCCCGAGCGCTTTCCAAGGTTCCGCTCATCGTTCCCGTGCGCGGGGCGATTGTCCATTTCGCCTTGACGGAATCCGATATTCAGATGACGACAAGGTTAAACGGCAAGGAGACACGCTTTCTGCCCTTCAATCGAGGAAACAATGGGCATGCAGGCAATCCCCAGGCTACTCCCGAGCATCCTTATCCCACTGACTTCTTCTGGAAGGAAGTCTGTCAATTCGACTCGTGGCTGAGAATCTTCCACAGTTTTGTATTTGCGGAGAAGAGAGGTGCTGCACTTATCTTCCCCCGCTTTCACCAGTGGCGCGCTGTTTCCCGATTGGTAGCAACCAGCAAGGCTGAAGGTCCCGGTCACAGCTATCTCATTGAGCATTCAGCCGGGTCAGGAAAGACGAAGACCATCACCTGGACTGCCTTTCAGCTTTCAAATCTCCGGCATCCCGATGGAACTCCCTTCTTCGACACGATTCTTATAGTCTCGGATCGCACGGTTCTAAACGATCAGCTAAGCCGAGCGGTGATGGGCTTCAAGGCCAAGGAAGGTGTTGCGATTGCGATAGGGGACAAAGGCGGCGCAAAGAGCAAGGAGCTGGCTGAGCAGCTTGAGGAAGACCGTCGGATCGTTGTGGTCACAATTCAGACCTTCCCCTTCGCAATGGAACAAATTGTTCTGAATGAAAAGCTGAAGGACAAGCATTTCGCGGTAATTTTCGATGAAGCTCACAACTCTCAGACCGGGGCAACTTCAGGAAAGCTGCAGACTGCTCTAGGTCTTTCCGGAAAGGGAGATTCGCTTGGTGAAACTCTGGACGATTATCTTCTGACGATTCAGCAGTCCCGCAAGCGGCCCACGAATGTTTCGTACTACGGCTTCACTGCGACGCCTAAGCATGCAACGCTCATGCTTTTCGGCCGTTCGGATCTGCCGTCACCCGATGGCGCGCCCCAGCCTGTTGATGAGAACGGACAGGTTCTTCCGCAGAGTTTCGATATTTACCCAATGCGCCAGGCAATAGAAGAGCATTTCATTCTTGATGTGCTCCAGGGGTTCATCGCCTATAAAACGGCATACAAACTTTCAGCCGAAGTAGAAGAAAAGAAACGAGTGGACAAGCACGCGGCCACCCGTGCTCTTGCCAAGTGGAAGACGCTCCACCCAACCAATGTCTCTCAGAAAACAGCGTTCATCATTGAGCATTTTCTGAAGAACGTAGCCCCGCTTCTAGCGGGTCAGGCAAAGGCGATGATCGTAGCAAGCTCACGCGCCGCCGTAGTGCGCTACAAAGTGGCGTTTGATCATTTCCTGGAAACTCATCCCGATCTGAAGGACAAGGCTTTCCTGAAGATCGGCGTGCCGATCGCGGCCTTTTCTGGTGATGTGGCGGGTTCGGAGTGCATTCATGAATGCGACAAACCGGGGGAGGAGTTTGCAGAAATCGACCCGCAGACTCTCTACAACGAGAAAAATCTCAATCCTGACATTCGTGAGGCTCTGGACGTTGCATTTAATACTGATGCCTACCGCCTGATGATTGTCGCCAATAAGTTCCAGACTGGTTTCGATCAGCCGAAGCTCTGCGCAATGTACATTGACAAGCCTATCGGCAATGATGTGGAAATCGTCCAGACCTATTCACGCCTCAACCGCATCTATCCGAATAAGGATCGCGTCTTCGTGGTTGATTTCGTCAACCAGCCTGAAAACGTTCTGCGTGCATTTAAAAAGTACGATTCCGGCGCGAAGATTGAAGATACTCAGGATCCGAATGTGGTTTATGAGATGAGGACTGAAATTGAAGCCAGCCGGCTCTTCGATCAGAGTGATCTTGACAAATTCAAAGAAATCAGATTCGGTGAAATCTACTCACTGACCAATGCAAAGAAAGCATCGCATGCTGACCTTTATGCGCTCTTTGATCGCCCAGCCAAGAGTTTCAATGAGCGACTTCGCATAGCTCATGACAATTATGTTCGTTGGGAAATTTTTCACGAACAAGCGCTGAGGCGAGAAAATGAAGCCGATCAGAAAGACGCTGACACCCATATCAAGGAAGCAGCGGATGAAATTCGTCAGCTTCAAACATTGAAGAAGCAGATTTCCCGCTTCAATGCCGTTTATTGCTATATATCTCAGCTCGTATCTCTCGGAGATGCCGATCTGGAGGTATTTGCCAGCTACTGCCAATTCCTTGCTAAACGTCTGGAGGCGGTTCCTCAGGAAGACGTCGATATCTCCGGCATTCTTCTTACGGGCTATTCAATATTGACTAATGGCGTGGTTTTTCCAGGCGTTCCTTCTCCTGACGGGACTGCTACCGGAGATGCTGTTCCCGTTGTACCGCTTAAACCGATCTCTAACGGCAAGGGCTCGCAGGAAGGGGAGCTCCCTGTTTTCCTACATGAAATCGTTGAAAAGCTCAATTCCTTGTTCGGTGATCTGGTTCCGCAGGAAACTCAGCTCAACTTCGTCAACGGGCTTGCGAACGAGCTCCGCAAAGATCCGGAGGTAATGCTTCAGGTACAGCACAACACGCCGGATGCCGCAAAAGTTGGCCGCCTGGCGGCTGTAATGCCCCAGCAAATTCTCGGCCTTCTTGGCGATTATCAGAAGCTTGTGACCTATCTTGTTCAGAATCGGGATACAAAAGAACCGCTGGTGGATCTCGTCTACGACTTGCTGACGCACGAAGAAGTTACAGCCTCAGAATTACAGGAGGCTTCCAAATGATGCAGGATGGCGATCTCAGCGGCATCATAGGCTTGAACGATATTGATTTGGACTTCCAAAGAGCCCTACCGCATCCGGATATGCTTGAGATTCCGACTAGAGCAAAGACTTACGTAAATAAGTTCTGCCCTAAATGCAAGGACACGCCAATGCATGGTTTGGGGGTACGAAAGTGCAGAATCCGAACGTGGCCGATAAATGCCTCGCAGCCTATTTGTTGCCTCATCATTTCCAGAAAACGCTATGTTTGCCCCGTATGCGGTAAGACTGTCATTCAGCCGATGCCTTCATGCATAGATGAAGGGCATCGAATGACAAAGAATTTCGCAGAAACTATTGCCAAACAAGCTGTAGAACTCCCATTTAAAACAATTCAGAAAACATTAAAAGTCAATGACGCTACCGTAAAGCGTCTATTCATCGAGTATGCGAAAACCATTGTTGACAACTACAAGTTCGCATTGCCGACGATTATGGGCCTCGATGAGGTTATGACTGACAAGACTTTTAGAACCACGATTACCAACCTGGAAAGAGGATCTCTGTTCGATATTCTTGAATATCGTCAGCAATCGTTCCTTGAAAAGGAATTTGAAAAATATCCGCTTGAACAACGTGAAAAAGTCAAGTGGGTATGTACGGATATGTATCGTCCGTTTAAAAAGCCCATAGCAGAGCTTTTGCCAAACGCACAATGGGTAATCGACAGATTTCACGTGGTCATGAAGGCAAATGAAGCGCTCGATCAAATGCGGATTAGGCTTCAGGCAAAATTACCTAAAACTACAGCTCTGAATGTTAAGAAGCGTTTTCGATTCTCCCTGCTGGGCAGACCTCAGAACCTTACCCAGGATGCGAAAAATACGCTCGATTTATTACGGGCATCATGCCCTGTGCTGATGCAGGGATATGATCTCAAGGAAAGCTTTTACGCTATATACGAGCAGAGCTTTACTCGTGACGAAGCAAAATCCAAGTTCCTGGAGTGGAAAGCCAGCATTCCCAACAAAACTCCTGAAGACAAGGAAAACTTCAAAGAATTCCATGCACTAGTAAAGACGTTTGAAAACTTTGAAGAGAATATCCTGAATTTCTTTGATTCCGGAGGACTTACAAATGGTCTGACGGAATGCATGAACGGCCTCATTAAGATTACCAATCGACTAGGCAGAGGATATGAATTCGAAGTTCTTCGTCTGAAAATGCTTTGCCGCAGTCAGCCTATTGCAGATTCAATGAACCGTGGAGTTCAGTATGGTGCCAACGTCTCTACTTTGGCTCAAAGTGTCGGAGTAAAACCCGGCTATGAAGAAGATAAGATGATGATTAAGTCCATCGATATGGATTATGAAAAACGTCGGCAGGGTATTTTGGATAAAGATGATGAATTTGGATCCATTGATTTGTTGGAAGATGAATTGACAGGATGACCGACTGAATGAACATGCCCAGTAATGCGGGATCTGCGCCATCGGATACACCGCTCGACCGGATTTCAGGTCTGGTCGAGCGTGTCACCTTCCATAGCGAGGCGAACGGCTACTGCGTGTTGAGGCTGAAGGTGAAAGGCGAGCAGGACCTGATAACGCTTGTCGGCTATTCACCTTCAGTGACGCCGGGTGAATATGCCTCTGCGGCCGGGAACTGGGTTATGGACCGAGAATATGGTCGGCAGTTCCATGCCAAATTCCTCAAGATCTACGCCCCCACAACTGTTCAGGGAATTGAAAAGTACCTTGGTTCCGGTATGGTGAAGGGCATCGGCCCATTCTGCGCTAAAACACTTGTCTCCGCTTTCGGAACGGAGGTCTTCAATGTCATCGAGCAAACCCCGGAAAAGCTCAAGGGACTTCGCGGTATTGGACCGAAGCGCATCCAAAAGATCACTTCCGGCTGGGCAGACCAGAAGGTCATACGCGAGATTATGGTTTTTCTGCACGGCCACGGGGTCAGTACCTCGAAGTCCGTTCGCATATTCAAGACCTACGGCCAGGATGCCGTCAAAGTAGTCAAGGAGAATCCTTATCGGCTCGCCAAAGACATCAAGGGAATCGGGTTTCGCTCGGCCGACACCATCGCCCAGAACATCGGCATCGAATCCACATCGCCAATTCGCGCGAGAGCAGGCGTGGCTTATGCCCTGTCGGAAGCGTCAGGCAATCAGGGACACTGCTGTCTTCCAAGAGCCGAACTCGTAAAACAAGCTGTTGAGCTTCTGGATATCCCTGAAGCCATCATCGAGGATGCTATCGACCATGAGATAGAAGAACGGGAACTAACTGAAGCCGACTTCCCTCAGGCGTCCTCTATTTATCTCACATCCCTTTATTTATCTGAGAAATCCATAGCCCGGAGCATCAAGCGGCTTTTGAGCTCTTCGACTCCCTGGAAGACCATTGATCCCGAGAAGGCGATACCCTGGGTTGAGTCAAAGCTCAAGCTGACGCTTGCGGAAAGCCAGAAAGCGGCAGTCGCCGCCGCACTCAAGTCCAAAGTAATGGTGATTACCGGCGGCCCAGGGGTGGGTAAGACCACCATCGTCAAGGCTATTCTCACCATCCTCAAGGCAAAAGGCCTGCAGATTCAGCTTTGTGCTCCAACAGGGCGTGCTGCCAAGCGACTCTCCGAGTCTTCAGGATGCGAAGCGAAGACCATTCATCGGTTGCTTGAGATCGATCCCGCTAGCTTTGAATTCAAGAAGAACGAGGAAAACCCGTTGGAATGCGATCTTCTGGTCGCGGATGAATGCTCGATGGTTGACGTTCCGCTCGCGAATAATCTGCTCAAAGCCATTTCAACCAGCACGGCACTCATCATCGTGGGCGATGTAGACCAGCTGCCTTCTGTTGGGCCGGGAGCTTTTCTCTCCGACTTGATTGAATCAGGAACCGTGCCGGTCATTCGCCTCACCGAGGTTTTTCGACAAGCTTCCGCCTCCTGGATTATCAAAGCGGCGCACCAAATCAACAAGGGGCTTATGCCGTCGTTCCCGCGAAAGGAAGACAAAGGGGACTGCTACTTTTTGCCGGTTGAAGAGCCAGAAGAACTCCCGTCTCGCCTGGTCACTCTCGTAAAAGACAGACTTCCGAGAGCCTATGGCGTCAACGCCATCCGCGACATTCAGGTGCTCTGCCCGATGAATCGCGGCGGCAGCGGCGCGCGTGCGCTCAATGAAGCGCTGCAAGCCGCTCTCAACCCTCCGAATGACGATTCGGTCTCGAAATTCGGCTGCCGGTTCTCTATCGGCGACAAGGTAATGCAGATCGAGAACAACTACGAGCGTGATGTATTCAACGGCGATATCGGCTGCGTCAGCGCGATTGATCCTAATGAGGAAGAGTTGTCGGTGAGATTTGATGGTCGCCATGTGGTGTACCCGTATGGGGAGCTCGATGAACTTGTGCTCTGCTACGCCACAACAATTCATAAGTCCCAAGGTAGCGAGTATCCCATCGTCGTGCTGCCTATCACCATGCAGCATTTCGTAATGCTGAAGCGAAACCTCATCTACACGGGCGTAACGCGCGGGAAGAAGCTGGTGGTGTTGATGGGTCAGAAAAAAGCGCTCGCGATGGCAGTTAGAGGCAAGCAAACTATCCGGCGGCTCACTGGCTTAAAGGCTTGGTTGTCGGCTGAAGTCCCCTCGATGCGGACCTGACTTTCCCTCTGTGAAGTTAACCCAGCGCGAAGCGCTTCACACTGAGCAGGAGAAAGATCCCCGAGGGGTTCTGATGCTACCACTTATTACGCGCTAACCAACAAAAGAATGCAGGTTGATACTACCAGATTTCACGCGTTTTCCGAAATCAATAAAATACGTTCGTTATCGAACGTCCTACCACTTTTGAGAATTAGCCAAGAAAAGAAGGTCGCCAACTGGATTGTCGATAAGAATCCCGCGCAGCTGAAGTTCGACTTTGCCTTGTGGACGGCCAAGGCAGTGCGTCAGCTCATCTACAGAGAGTTCGGCAGACAGCTCGACCTTTCAACGGTACGCCGCTACCTGCGTTCGTGGGGCATGACGCCTCAGCGTCCGAAAAAGAAAGCGATTCAGCAGGATGATGCTGCGGTCCAGCGCTGGCTTGAAACAGACTACCCAGCTATTGCTGAGCGTGCCAAAAAGGAAAAAGCCACCATTTTTTGGGAAGACGAAACCGCTGTCCAGCAGGACACCAATTGGATCCGAGGCTACGCGCCGCGCTGAAAGACGCCGACGATCCTTCATGATCGCCGCGCCTGCTACGGCGCTCCCGTCATGATCTCGGCCGTGAACAATCAGGGGCTGTCGGCTTTTGCTTTTCAGCGAAGCGCCGTGCGCCGGTATTCATTCATACGCTTCCTGCATCGTCTCATCAAGGACTACGGCGGAAAGGGCAGAAAGCTCTTCGTCATCTGCGACAACTGCAGGATTCACCACGCAAAGCTGGTCGCCGCCTGGTGCGAAGCTCATAAGGAAGAAATCGAACTCTTTTTCCTTCCCTCGTATTCGCCGGAACTGAACCCCGATGAGTTTCTGAATCGTCAGCTCAAAACGAGTCTGCGGGTGAAGGGGCCGAAGAATCACGAAGAAACGCTCGAGCACGCAAAGGAGATCACCTCCACCTTCAAAAGTCAGAAGACCCCTATTCGCGCCTGTTTTACGAATGAGAGTACCCTCTATGCACAGGCGGCCTGACCCCAAGCGCCACACAGCACCATCCGTCAACTATTAAATACCTTTGTTAATAAGAGCCAACACGCCGTGTGTCGCGGACGGCCGTTTTCGAGTAAAACTTCTCGATTGGTAATTCGGCTTTGGTTGCGTCCGTCGGATTCATCAAGGCATCAATGCTTTCAAGCGTCCTCTGCAGGTCTGCGGTGTCGGCGTCGGCCGAGTCTTCCGCCGCCGTGTCAGTGTCCAGTTCGTCGCTGCTTTCAGCTACTTCATCCTCCGAAGCAGTCAGGTGATCAGCAAGATCGGTGATTGCGTCAGCTACCGTAGCCGGCCCGCTATTCTGCAGGCTCTCGCTTGTCTCATTTGAGTCGGTGTCTGTGACGTCAAAGATGTCGGCAACTAAGGCGTCTTTGGTTTCCTGATCGGCGATGCCGTCAGAGGAGATTCCCCTGGGGACTTCGGTTCGAGGAGCGAAGGTGAGCGAACTGAGCGCAGCCTGAACGTCGAAGTCGACGAAGCTTTCCACTTCATCCTGTCCCCAGGCAACAGCGCTTTGCGGCAGCTCCTGAAGACCTTCGAGCACGACCTTCGCGGCGGCTTCGGAAGGCGCAGCCATTTCGCCCGCGGTCATGGGACGCGTTCGATTCTCGATCTTGGCGATGAAGGTGTCGATGTCCTGCTTGGGGATGCTCGGAGGAGGAAGGTGTGCCCGGCAGGTGAAGTCCGGATGCTCATAGTAGCGAATCTTGTCGCAGAGGATCGGCTTGCAATTCTCCAAGCTCACGATTTCCCGCGTTTGACCCAATTCGCGGATTTCCTGCGGCAGCATCAGCGCTCGGCGTTGATCGCTCGTTGACGTAGAGGACGACTGCATGCTCGACGTCCGCGACCGGCTTTTTACCGTTTCGTAGCCGAGCATTTCGCTGTATTCCTGCGCGTCTGACTGCACCGTCGGGGATGGCGCGTACATGACCATCAGGGCGTGGTTCGAGAGGAGTGTCAGCGCTCCGGCTTTTCCGTAGACGTCTTCGAGTTGCGACTTGTTTTGGATGATCGTCAAGAGACGCATGTTGTAGCCCGCCATGTAGCTTACGGCTTGCGCAATCATGGCGACCTTGCCGATGGACGTCATTTCATCAAGCAGCACGAGGCACTGGTGCTTCAAGGTCTTGTCCTGCGAGGGCAGTACGCGGGTGTTCAAGTTGAGGAGCTGATCGAAAAAGAGATTGACGAGCACCGAACCCTCTTTGAGCTTATTGGGCGGCATCTTGAAGTAGATGCTCATGAGCTCGCGACGAACCTCTCGCAGGTCGAAGTCGTTGGCGGACGTTGCGAGGTCGACGCGGGGATTCTGAAAAATTAGTAGCGGCGTGCCGAACGTAGCGACGATGCCCGCCAAGGTGTTCTCGGAGTTGGAGAGCACGCGGTTCAAGCAGTCGATGCAGGCGTTCGAGAAAGGGTGTCCTGTATCCTGCGCCTTTTTGAGTTCCTCGAAGATGTATTCCTTCAGTGGCTTCCCTTTGCCGGAAGCCTGACGGAGAATCTCGCCGAAGGTTTTCGGTAGATCCTTGCGTTCGAGCACGAAGAGGCAGAGTCCGCGAAAGAGGTCCTTGGCGTTCTCGCTCCAAAACTTGTCGTTCTGATTGCCGCCCGAATAGAGCGCGGTGCCGATCGCATCAATGTCGCCCAGGCGCTGCGCGGGGTCGTCCGAGATGTATTCGAGCGGGTTGTAGCGGTGCGTGACGCCGGCTTCGTCAAACGGAGCGAAGAGGTAGACCTTTTGTCCATGCTTGGCGCGAAAACCGGAGGTGATGTCGAAGTTCTCTCCCTTGATGTCGAGTACCACCAGGGAGTCCGAGTAATTGAGACAGTTGGGAACGACGATGCCGACCCCTTTGCCGGAACGCGTCGGTGCAGCCAGGATGACGAACTGGTAGCCGCCGTAAGTCAGATAACGGCCGTTTTTCTTCCCGACCAGGATAGTCTTATCGAGTCCTCCCTTGGGATCAAGCAGCCCGGCCTTTCGGATTTCAGCCGTGTTGGCAAAGCGTGCTGCACCATGCAGCGGACGGTTTTGCTTGGCGATGACGGCCCAACCGATGAAGCCGGCGAGAAGAGCCCAGGGACCAATGGCACAAAGTTGCACGGATACCCGAACGAACTTCTCGGACGAATGCGCGTAGAGCTTCCAATACTCAATGATTGAGAAGGGGCCGGCCAACGCTGGGTCCGCACCGTTGACGTGAAGAAACGTTACGCCGCTTGCCCAGGGAATGCCGATGATGACGATGGCGATGCCCAGCAGGATAAAGACGGTGCGCGCGATTTTCGTGGATTTTTGGGACATCAGAAGCGCTTGACGGAGGGATCGAACCAGATTTCGGTGATGTGACGGCCGATTGCGCGGTCGTTGTGAATGTGCACGACCACATCGACGGTCAGGTAAAGGAGCTTGCGGATCACGTCGTAGGGGAGCGTTTTGCCGGTATCGGATTGCAGCACCTTGAGCGCGAGGTACTCGAAAACGCCGGCACAGCTGCCGGCGTGGCATGAGGTGATGGAGCCGCCGTGGCCTGAGAGACAAACGTTCAGAAAGTCGAACGTTTCTCCGCCTCGCAATTCCGCCAAGAGAATGCGGTCGGGTTTCATGCGCAGGCACGAGCGCAGCAGGCTGGAAGCCGTGACGGTTGCGTCCGCACCGCCTTCCGACGGGTAGAAGAGGTTGACCTGGTTGTCGTGGTTGGGAAGTCCGTACACGAGTTCAGGAACGTCTTCAATCGTGATGATGCGTTCGCTCGTTGGGATACACTGCATCAACGCCTTCATGAAGGTCGTCTTACCGCTTCCCGTTTCGCCGGCAATGACCACGTTTTTGCCAAGCTCAACGCAGCGTTGAAGAAACTCTGCTCTCCGTTCGTTGGCCTGCGGCATGTCGTGAATGTGCTTGTAGCGCTCAAGCAGTTCTCCATCCGCCGTATTCAGACGATTGGCGGCCTGAATGCGATCGAAAAAGCCGTCCGAGATGTACGTGTCGAGCGTGCGAACGTCAAAAGAGGGCTTTCGGATCGTGAGACTTACGGTATCCGCCCGGCAAGCAGGCGGCATGACGAACTGCGCGCGCTCACCGCCCGGCAGCACGGCCGAGAGAATGGGCACCGTGCTTTGAAAGAGGACGTTTTCACCGGCGAATTTTGCGACGGCCACGCCGAGTTTGATGAGGTGCTCGTAGGTGAGTTGCGGTACGTCCTTCGCTTTCCAACCAGCACGGGTTTCGAAGTACACCTGCCCCGGTCGGTTGACGACGATTTCGGTAATGGCCTTGTCGCTCAGAAACGGACGCAGCGGCTCCAAGAAGTGATTGACTGAAGTGTCTCGCGCGCTCATCGCGTGCGCTCCTTCGAGCTTTGCTTGAGCTCGATTGTGACGGCATTCTTGGAGGGGGCGTTACGGTCGTAGACATTGAGCGAGAAGGTCTTCCCGTCTATCTGGGCACTCTTGAGCGCTTCGTCGAGCCGTTTGGCAAATTCACTGACAAACTTTTCCGGCCTTCCCGCCTTTCGATAGGATTCGGCGAGTACGGCTACGACCGGCTCGCGCTCCTTGGCCCAGGCCTGTTCGCGATCGACTTCGGCCTGCGTGGTTTCAGGATTGACTTTCATGACGACATCCCCTTGTGCGTTGCAAAGGAAAAGGTGTTCGGACGGATTTGGCGTTTCCACGCGTTCGGCGGCTTCCCAGGAAAAACCGTGACCGTGCACGAGCCGTTCGGTGAAGCGCAGCTCATCGGTGACTTGGCGCTGCTGCACCGTGTTGCGAACGTCTTCGAGCGTTGAGTTGCCGTCGAGCTGATAGTCCGGGAAGCTTTCGCGGTAAAGAGCCGCCAAGTCCGGCGTTCGTGCGGCGAGGTCTCCGGCAGCGTTTCGGACGGCGTAATGAAGCGGCGGCATCTCTGCTGTTGCCGGCTCGTTTCCCGCCTCGAGTTCCGATGAACGCTCCTCTGTCACAGCGATTGCTTCCTCTCTGATTTGGTCGTAGTGCGTCAACAAGTGCCGCTGCACGGCGTGACGGACCGAAGGGAGCATGTCGGGCGACTCGTAGCCTTCGCTGTTCTCAATCACCATCTCTCGGGAAAGCTCCATGCGCAGCGGCTGGTCCGGTGAAGAGTTGGCAGCGGCCGGGGCAAGACGGACGTAGGTGCCAACCAAGCGGTCGCCGTAGCCGTCCAGAAATTGCACCCGCAGGCTACCAGCAGGGCGGACTTCCTCTTCAGGATCGACCGCTTCCACGATGAAGTCTGTGAGCTTGGGTTCATAGGCATCCAGGCAGGACGTGACGAACGACGAAATGCTTGTGCGGTACTCGGTAAGCTGCTGGGGATTCAAGCCAAGACGGGCGATTTCGTAGGCCGCTTTCGAGTCCTCGGTTTTGAAGCTTGCGAGCAGTTCTTGGAGTTCTTCGCGAAGCTCCAAGCAGTTGTGTTCATCCATCACGCTTTCGCCCCAGGAGTCATAAACCGGACCACGCACGGTTTCATGCTCGAAGTCGTAGCCCAAGCGGTCAATGACTTCGTCGCGGTGAGCGTCGGGGTGCGCAGTCAGGTATTCACGGATGTATCGTGGGGTGCTCATCAGGCTCTCCTTGGCATCAACGAAGCGCAAGCCCGTAGACAGAAGAAAAGTCCAAATCGCGGCCCACGAAGATGCCGATTCGCGAACCTTGGTTCCGAGTGAGGGTCGGCGGGATGTTCCCTGACTGACGCATGGCTTCCCGGACGATTTCTTCCATGCCGTCCTGCGAGTTCTGGTAGTAGTTGACGCCGCCGTTGTTGTCGGAAGCCTGATTGCCGGCAAATTCGAAGCCGTCTTGGATCAGGCTGAAGAGCAAGGCGTTTCCAAAGCGCTTCCACCAGTGGTAGTCGACATGTCCGGAGAGGCCGCTTCCGCCCATTTCGTCGGTGCCGGGCGAGTCGAGGTTGATGCGCACGCCGGTCGGTGTCTGTAGCTGCGTCCACAAAACGAAGATGCGGTTGAGCCCATTTTCGACTGCCCCCTTGTATTCACCGATCACCTTGGAGCCGCGTTCAATGAGCAGTACTTTGCCGTCGGCGGAATAAAGCGGTCTAGGGATGACGCAGCTCGTCATGCCTGGAACCGTTGTGTCCACTTTGGTTTCCAGGATGCAGTCAATGAAAGTACCTTTGGGAAGGAGGAAAGTGCGATTTGGCATTCTGCGGGCCCGTACGCCGGGCGTGTCGACGGCGGAAAGCATGCTGCCAAGACGTCCGCCATCTCCCCGTGGGGCGCTGTCCATGTCGTCCGGTGCCCCTTGCACAGGTGCTGCAGAAGGACCGTCACTGTTCGCACTCATAAGTGGGGCGGCGAATCGACGCTCTTCGAGTGTTGGTTCCTGCTTTTGCGGTTGCACCGGCTGTGCCACGGCAACAGGTTGCACCGGCAACGGCGGCGGGGTGGTAGGCAGCGGCGGCTTTTCCTCCGGTTCTTCTTTGACGACCGGATCCGGCTCGGGCTTCGGTTCCGCTCTCTTGGGCGGTACCGGCGGCACGGTCAAAGATTTCGAACTCGTGTAGACGTTGAGGTCGTTTTCCGGAACGACTTCCGCCTCATCCGAGCCCAGCAGTGTTCCCTTGAATTGCCAGGCGGCAATGCCGATGAAACCTACGACGACACAGGCGGCAAAGAGTAAGAACGCTGATTGTTTGCTGCCGGTGCTGCGCTTTCCGGCGACGGAGGGAATACCGGCGGCGAGATCCGACGGCTCGGGCGCAGCTGTCTCTTCCTTTTTCTTATCGAACATCATTGACCTCCCACCGAAACACGACGCAGGCCGGGTACTGAGACGCCGGCTTCCGTGTCGGCTCCTCCACCTGTGTAGTTTTCGTTGTAGAGCCCGACGACGGCTTGCCCGGCTCGCAGGCGAAGGGCTTCATAGATGCCGTGCACCACGAGCCAATCGCCCTCTACATGCGCGTTGAGCAGCGTTTCCGTCTCATCCACAACGCGATAGACCGAGGGGAAATCGCTGCTTTTACCAAAACGAAGATAGGTGAAGCGCCCGTCATCGAACGCTTCCATGGGAGCAATGCTGCGCGAAGACTTTGCTTCACCAAAATTCATGGTGTAGTCGCGGTTGGAGGCTGGTGCTTCAGCGACAGAAGCAGGTTTCGTGGCAGAGGTTTTCAAACGGGCTTCCACGCGTTCTTTTTCGCTTGCTGCCGCTCGTTTGGTCGCTTCTTCTTTCGGATAGGTGAAGGCCAGCTCATAGGTGGCTGTCTTGCGGTTCCACCCCAGACGCAGGTCGAAGTGGTAGGTGCGTTTGTTCGTGACCACGACGAGGTTGGTGCAGCCTTCTTTGGCGCGGGGCTTCAAAAAGAAGTGATTGCCGCGAGCGGCGAACTCCCAGGCCGTTGAAAAGCCCGAGGTGTGAACGTCGACTTTTTCGTCCTCCGCAAAAACGATGGAAGTCACAAGGCCGTTCACCGCGTAAATCGGATAAACCTGATTCTCTTCGTAGGCTGTTGTGTAGAGTCGCCGATCGAGCTTGCTGACGGTGGGCGTATCCAGAGCAAGAGCGCTTTTGCAAGCGAAGAGCGCCATGAGAACTACGAGGATTATCGCTTTTTTGCTATAACCCGAAGTGCGGTTGAGTACATAGGAGGTCCGCATCATGAAGGCAACGAAAACGTGGCGCGATATGTTGAGCAAGTCTTTGTCTGATCCGAACTTCCGCAAGGAATGGGAAGAAGCCAACGCCGAACTTGCCGAGCTCGACAAAATCATCGCGGCTCGTGCATCGGCTGGGCTTACGCAGGCTGACGTTGCTGCCCGCATGGGAACGACGCAGTCAGCAGTGGCGCGACTTGAAAGTAATTTGATGCGAGGCAGACTCCCTTCTGACCGCACTCTGACGCGATACGCCAAGGCATTAGGCAAGCGCGTGGTAATTTCGTTCGTCTGATTCATAAAGACGCTCACTTCAGTTCCTGATCGACGCGGTAGGTCGTGACCTTGAAGCCAAACGGATTGATCAGCCGCTTAGCTTCTTCCACCTTGAAGGTCGGTACGTATTCGTACCCGATGCGCGCGGTCCAGACGTCCGCCCCTTCGGGTTGTCCGGTCTGCGTATCTACGAGCTTCTTGCGAAAGCGCACGGTCGCGATTCCGTTGCCGTTCGGAACGACGCTCAAGAGTTCAACGAGGATGCGCTTGGTGTCGCCGATCGTTTGTTCCATGGAGTTTTTGTCGGTCCCGAACTGCCGCGAGTACGGTTCAAAGACGTTGGGCATCGAGAGCTCGCGCGTCTTGATGTAGTCGTTTTCCAACGTGCGGTAGTCGTAGGCTTCGCGCGCTTGGACGTACTCCGAGAGCCAATACTTGTCCATAACTTCCGAGACCGGAATTTCTTCGGCGTTGGCAACCGAGAGGATGGTCGACATGCCGGTCGACTTGTCGACTTCGATGACGTAGGGGAGCGTCTCTTTGAGCGGCATCATGATGACGATGGCTGCCACCAGGGCGATGTTGGTTGCGCCCAGAATTTTCGCCGTGAGCCAAGCTCGGGCTTCCGACTTTTCCGCCAAAGAGAGGCGCGACGATTCCCAACCGATCGCATCTGCGTACTTGGCGTCTGTCTTGGGTGCTTTCGCGGTCGTCGCTTGATTTTTCTTCTTTTGTCCGAACATGCGTTACTCCTTGGCGCTCTGATCGTCCGGGGACGGAGAAAGGTTTTCTGCAGGGGCTGCCTGCAGCACTACCGGTGCACTTTCCGAGGCGGCATCGGGGGGAAGGGAGTCGGCCAGTGGCACGACCACGGGAGCCACAGCGGGTTTTTCAAAGGGATCCAAGGACGGCGGCTCATCGGCCAAGCGGGATCGATTCACGGTCTGCGAATGCGGCACGGTATTGACCGGAATGCGTTCTCCGGACGGAAGCGGTGGCTTGGGAGCTCCGCAGCCAGTGAGAAAGAGTGAAGTCAGCGCCAGGGCGCAGCAGATTTGCAGAGGGGATTTCATAGTCAACTCTTGGGAAGTCGGTCTCGAAGAATGTCGGCATTGGTTCGGACGACGTCTTCATTGGGAGCCTGGTGGCGTTCAACCGGAGGTTCTTGAGACGATGCGGTTTCAGAAGTCGGCGAGGTTGTCGCTGCAGGCGTGCTGGCTGCCACTCGCTCGGCCATGGAGGCGGAAGCGGAGTGCCCGGCCGGCGTTGCTGCCGCCTCCTGCGACTGCGTCGTGAAGCCCGTTGCGGGCGTGGCGGCTTGCGGGGCCGTGGTCGTTGCCGAGACTGACGCGTACTGTTCAGCGCGGAAAGCTGCGTCCTGTGCAGCGAACTGCGCAACCCGTTCGCTTTGTCGTGTTGCCGCGGCTGCGTTCATGCGCGCGAGTGTTTCTTCCGGCGTTTCCTGTCGAGTGAAGGCCGATGCGGACGAGCTCGAAGATGCAGCCACCCCTGCCGAAGCCGCTACGCCGGCGGACACCGCAACTGTTCTCGCTTGAGCGGCCTGTTGGTTCGTGGCGGTGGTGCGAGGAGCGGCCGTCGTCGTTGTGTTTTGAGAATTCGAGGCCATGGATTGCACGGCCGTTTCGTTTTGCATGACGCTCAGAAGCGTTCGGCCCAATCGGTACGTTCCGCCCAGTGCAGCGCCAAAGGCCGCTGCACCGACCGTCCCGTGTTCGCCAAAGCCGTCTCGACTCATCAAGTGACTTCGTGAGTAGTTCTGCAGATCCGTGCTGCCCGATCCTTTCCCCAGACCGTTCACAAAGCCGCCGGTGATGTCTCGTGTTCCTCGCCAGGTATCGTTCATCATTTGCCCCAGTCCGGCGGCCTGCAGCGCAACGCCGCCCACGATGGCGGCTGCGATGCTCGGAATGAGTTTGACAAGCGATGTCAGAGCAAGCCCTAACACGGAGAATTTCAGCACCGGTAGCCAGACGCTGATGAGTGGTCGGCCGCTTTCATAAGCGCGCAACGAATTCAAAAGATCCGTGGCAAACGAGTGAAAGATGTTTGTCACGAGCAAGATGACGGCCGCGACCAGTACCGAGCAGAACACGTAGGTCACAACCGCTTTGATCCAACCATCAAACCAACTGCGAACGGCCGGAAACATCAGGCAGCAGATGAAGAGCGGCCCGAAGGCCAATGCCAGCGTGAGCGAAATTTCATTGATGATGAGAACGCCTGTCGCTGCAAAGGTGAGCGCCACCGAAATGGCGGCCATTAAAAGCCCAAGGAAGAAAAGCGATAACCACGTGCCGAAAGCGGATACGACCGAAACTTTCCCCGCGGTGGAAAGCGCAACGTTGGTGACGAGCATGAGCTGCTTCCACATGTCGTCAATGGCCGTCCAGGCCCCTTGTGTGTCGACATTTTCCGCACCTGGCAAACGAAGGATGCCCACAAGCATGTTTTCCAGGCCGCGGATCGCCGGAATCACGTCGTTGACGTAGTTGAGCGCATTGAGCCCGAAGTACGTGACGAGCAGAATTTTGCCCGCCATCAGGACGAAGTCGGAAAGCGGAGAATCGATCCGTCCGTAGGTAATCAGGTAGCCCTTGATCAGGAAGTAGATCGTGAGGCAGGTCAGCAGCGGGATTCGGATTTCGTCAATGAGAGCGGACGATGCTTGCGAAGCAAAGCTGCTGATGGCGTTTAGAACCTCTTCACCAAAGGATGCGAAGTACATGAGCCCTCTTTAGCGGCAGAGCGCTTCGATTTCGTCTTCACTGACCTCACTGAAGGACGACCGGTGAAGTCGTTCGGTTTCGCGGCGTGCTGCTTCACGCTGCATCGACTGCATTTGCGCGAGCTGAACGGATGCTTGTGCGCGGGCTGCGGAAAGCGACGCCATCTTCGCTTGAATCTGCGCCTGCAGTTCGCTTGCGCCCTTCATGTCGGACGTACGGTTGATTTCGCCCATGAGTCCCTGCACTTCCGTGAGAATCTGCGAAGTCACGTTGTCAATTTCTTGAAGACTCGCCATGTATTCGGCCGCTACGGCCTGTTCGTTGCGGCAGCCTTCGAGTGCGGCGCCGTCCCACTCTGCACACCGGGCTTCGAGATTCATGCTTTCGTAGACCGAGCGGCCTCGCGAGGAGAGAGCACTGAAGCCGTCCGAAAAAGTACGGTTGAAGTTTTCCTGCAGCGATTCGGGCATCAGGCGAATCCAGTTTTGCGAATGGTGCAGCATGCCGAAACCGCGGCTGCCGGTCATGGAGTCGTACGTTGAGACGGCCTGGTCGTAGATTTGAACCGCCTGGTTGTACTGCTGCGTGAGCATCTGGTAGTCCTTGAGCATCTGCGTCCACTGCGTGATGAAGTTCGTCGCAGCCGCCCCGTCAAAGACGGGAATGCCGGTAGCCATGGCGTTGCTGATCACGAAGAGGGAAGCCAGAGTGCAAAGGCGCTTTTTCATACGACCTCCTTGAGGGGGTTATTGGCCGCGCAGCTCATTCCAGCGGCTTTCCTTGTGAAATTGGTAGCGATAGGCCTTGTTCCAGCCGGTGTTTGATTTGCCGAACTTGGCTTTGCAACGACCTTGGAAGGCGGCCCATTTCTCCCAAATGGCCTGCGCGTCTTTCTCGAAGTAGTCCTCCATCAGCCAGTCTTCCGTGAGCACGGAAAAGTCGGCCGATGCGTTCATGGAGCAACCGAGTTCGTCTACGGCAAGGCCGTCGACGAACGCTTCCACTTGTGTACGGTCGTACTTGTGCGGCAGCGTGGCAGCGGTGGTGATCGACCCTGCTGCCAAGAGAAGGCAGCCGGCGGTCAACGTGAAGGTGCAAAAGGCGTGCGTCATAGCGAATCCGATGCAGAAAAATGTTTTTGTCCGAGGAAGTACGGCAGCCACGCGGAGGGCGACTCGCCCACCGTGCGGCGAAGGTCTTCCGCGAAGTGAATGGCGTCTGTGGAACCCGAGAGCACCTTGAGTGACCACCCGATGGGGCCGAGGTCCATCAGACAGAGAACGGAAGTCTTCCCTTGCTTGATGAGCATCGTTCGCGAGTCTTCCGGCAGTGCGCGGATGATTTCGAATTCGACGTCGCTCACCTTGAAGCCGTCGACATAGTCCTCACGGCTTGCTTTGGGGTTGGGAAGGAAAATCTGCGTGGCCGACTGCTCGATCACCGCTTTGGCAATGGGGCTCGTGAGTACGTCGGAAGGGCTTTGCGTGGCAAAGACTCCGAAGCCGTTTTGTTTTCGGATGGTTTTCAACTTGTTGAAGGCAAAGTCTGAGAAGGCTTCGTCGAGCAGCCACTTCCAAAACTCATCCATGATGAAAAACATCCTGCGGCCGTCAATCACTTCTTCCAAGCGATGCAGCAGGTAGAAAGCAATCGGCGAGCGGATGCTGCGGTTGTCGAGAAAATCCGTGCCGTCGATGCCGAAGTTGGGATGCGTGTTGAAGTCGAGCGTGTCCGTTTCGTTGTCAAAGACCCAGGCGAGCTCCCCGCCCACGACCCACTTCTTGAGGCGCTTGGGTACCGAGCGCGCAATCTCCTCTCGCGTAGCCCCTTCGGTCATGTTTTCAAGGAGCACTCGGAAAAGGCGGTGTTCCTTCCTCATGGACATAACGGCGGCGACCGCTCCCGCGATCTTCTCTTCGTCTTCAGGCGTGACGGGCAGTCCATCCATCGAAAGAATGAGGCGGATGAAGCGATTCAAAAACTGCACGTTGGCAGGCGTCGGCTCTAACTGAAAAGGATTGAACCCCGTCGGCTCACCGTTGCGGATCGTGAGATAACCGCCATCGAGCGCGCGGACCGCGATTTCCGCACCGCGATCCTTGTCGAAGTAGATGGTCGTGAGCGGATGGTCCGCATCGCGATACTTTTGCGCTAGGGCAAGGAGCGCATTGAGCGTCGCCGTTTTGCCCGAACCCGACGTGCCGATGATCGTCGTGTTGGCAAGCGTCTTTTTGTCGAAGGCGTTTTCGTCGGGCTTTGAGGTATGAAAGTTGAAGTAAAAGGGCTGACCGCTTGGCGTGCGCAGGAGAGCCAACGCTTCGCCCCAAGGGTTGCCGTTGCGTTTCCCCTGCGGGAAGTTGTGCAACGGCGCGAGGTGCGCAAAATTGACGCTCGTAAGCGTAGCCAGACGCGGACGTTCCGACCAGGCGTCGGGCTGTTGACTCAAGTAACTCCCGACGAGTGCGTGCGTGGAGATAAACGGCAGCAGGCCGCTGTCGGCGAGCGAATTGACGGCACGCTGCGCGTAGCTTCGCGCTTCGGCTTCCGTGTCCCCGATGACGAGGAGCGAATACGAGTATTCGCCCATGACAAAGAGGCCGTTGGCGACGCCGTCCATGGCGGCCGACATCTGCAGAATTTGCGTGCGCCCCGCGTCCTTCGAGGAAAGGAGCTGCTTTTGCTGCAGCTGCAAAGCCTTGAGTCCCTTAGCCTTGGAGAGGAAGGCGAAAGTCTGCGTTTCAATGAAGGGATAGTGCGCGGACTGCGATCGCGTGGCGGACTTCTGGTAGAGCAGATCGTCCAGAATGCCCGAGAAGGTTTCGAGCGCGTAGTCCTTGATTTCGACGCTTTGCGCGAACTTGCGGCCTTCCAGCGACTGCAATTCGAGCACGTCGCTGCCGACGAAGACCTGAACGTTGCCGAGCGCCTGATAGAGCGGCGAAGACGGGACGCGGACCGACTGCCAGCAGCCCGTCAACAGAAAGTTGTAGAAGGAGAGCTGCTCCGAGAATCGAACGCCCTCCACCTCCGTTTCTTTGAGGTGCCGCGGGCCGTATTTGCCCAGCGACTGCAGAAGCGTTTCGACGCGATTGCGAAAGTTCTTGAGGCGCTCCATGAGCGCTTCTTCCACGACCTCAACACTACGTGCCTTGCTGCGGGGCGCAAGGTCCCGCTCGATGAGCGTGACGTAGAGCTCCGTCGCCATGAGCGGCTTTTGGTCCACCAGATTGTTGTAGGCGAGCGTAAAGTCGCGTGCAAAGCCCGGTGCGGAAGGTTCAGAGAGTCGACCCCGAACGAAGCGCCGGATGCGGTGAATCTGAATGGCCGTGTCGTCGGCGGCAATCATGCGCAGTAAGACGTTCAGCTGGTCGGCACGTCGGTCGAGAAACTCATCGTCGGCCGTCTCAAAAGGAATCCCTTCAACGCGAATCGTGGCGATGAGCGAGCCGTTTCGGGACATAACGATGCCGTCATCGACGACGCTCGAGAGCGTGATGAATTTGTCGATGGCTCGTTCGCGACGCATTTGAGCGGCTTTCTCGGTGAACATCAACGCTCCTTACGTCTGTAGTCGGTCGGGGCAAGGCTTGCGACCGATCCCCAAAGGCGCTTGTTGAGCTGCCCGACATGACGGGTTTGCCAACTGATCCATAGCTGCCGGAAGGCTTGGTCGTCCTTGGCGGTGATCTGCAACATGATGCGCAGTGCCACGGGGACCAACAGAATGAGCGGCATCCACACCCAAAAGCCCAGCAAGAGTCCCAGGCCGCAAACCGCCACAAACGGTTTGATAGGAATGCCCATGACGCACGCCGGTCGTGTTGCGCCTTTGAAGATCGGTGAGGTTCGCATCCTGAAATCACCCCACGAAAAGGGAGGCGATCCAACCGGCCGAGCCGATCATGATGCCGCCCAAGAGGGGCTTTGCGACTTCCTGGAAGGCGTTCCCCATGAAAAGCACGCGAAAACCGGCCCACATGACCGAAATCGTCACCACGACGAGCGAGACGGTCTGCAGCGTCCCTTCGATCGTGTTGAAAAAGTTGGTTACCGACTGCGTGCCGGCCGCTGCGAGCGCGGGCTCGGCCGCAACGGCAGTCAGAAGGGCCAGGGGAAGAATCTTTTGAAGGTGGTTGAGTTTCATGGTGAAGTCCTCACGGCTAAGGGTTGGAGGCTGCTGATGCAGCCGGAAAAGTGAAAACGGAGATCCGGGCGGGACGCTTTGACTTGCGAAACGCAACCAAAGCGTCCCTGTGGCAATTCCCCGGAATTTCTTCGGGAGCTCGGCTTAGTAGTGCACGCGGTTGTAGAGCTTCCCTTCGATGTAGACGTCGATGGCCCGCGGCGGCTGCGCGTTCTGCCAGGAGATGGTCGAATAGACGCGAACTTGTCGGTAGCACGTTCGCGAGTAGCCGTCGGAGTCCTTGCAGCTGTAGCGCTCATAGGCGATGCCCTGATAGTCGGCGGGCTTTACGCAGGCCTTTGAATGCACCGTGGTGCAGTGCCCGTCGCCATCGCAGCTTTCGTATTCGCCGTTGTAGTTGTATTTCGAGCGCTTCTTGGCGTAGTACCTGTTGCCGGAGCGCGAGAACTCGTTGCTCGACAAGACGCCCTGCAGGAGGTACCCGCGCGGCGCTTCCTCGTAGCCGTCGCCCAGCAACATGCACGGGTCGTAGCGGCCGTCGTTGCGTTGGGCATAGTTCCCTTCGCCCGATTGCGGACAACAAGGCATCGAGCATGGGTTGTGGCGTTTGGTTGAGCAGTCGATGTATTTCTCCACGGGGGGATGGCATTCGCTCACGGACTTCCAACCGTTGGGGTTCGCGAGGCACAAAAGCAGCTCACAACCCCAGCGGTCGTCGCCCGTCATGAGTTGATCGGCAGGGTAGAGCGCGTCGCTGTTGGTGGAAACCGGGCCAGTTGCAGCTGCGAAAGCGGAGCCGATCAATAGAGACGAAAGGAGCGTCGCCGCTAGAAGGCCTTTGACCATGTCAGCCCTCCGAAGTGCGGGGTTCAACCGGTCGGCGATTGAGCTCCGCGAGGATGTCTCGCGAGTCCCAGCGCGTGTAGCGCTTGCGCTGCCGCACGGGTTTCGGGAAGCCGCGGTCGGCACGAACCCAGGCATAAATCGTCTTGGGCGTCACGCCAAAAATTTGCGCAACTTGCTTGGCGGTCAGAAAGGAGATGGAACTCAGAGAGGTTTCAGCCATACGTGCCTCAAGGGGTTCTTTCCGGTAACCGGTCGATCGACCCGTTACCGGACGCGGGTTGAAGAACGTAACTTCACGAGCTCCTTATCGAAGTCGCTTTCGAAAGCGTCAGTGAGAACGACCAAGGTGTCTTGAAGTTACGTATCGGGAGAAATTTCCCGTATCATACAACACATTAGTAAGTCTTACTAACACTGCACACTGCAAGAAACGTACAAACTTGGCCGTTTTCTCAAAATTTGTTATATAAAGGAATTACGAAAATACCGATTCCTTGACAAACACGAGGCCGGCTGTGACTGAAAAGAGCATCTATGACATTCGACGTGAAAACCTGAACATCTTGATTGATGTCTATGGATCGATCGCAAGAATCAATCAGCTAACGGGGCGTCCGCGTACGGACTCTTCGCTCAGTCAGATTCGCAATCAGACGGTCAATACGGTGAACCACAACGTCCGTCGAATGGGAAAGAACCTTGCGCGATCCCTGGAAAAGCAATTGCGTTTGGGGGAAGGCTGGTTCGATGTAGAACGCCAGGACGGCAACTCCGTTGCGGTGATCAACGTTCCTTTTGGTCAGGACGACGATGACGGCACGATCAAAATTTCCCCGATCGAGAAGCCGGTTGGGGCAGGCGGTTCTTCACCGCTTAACCCTAAAAAGGACTTTATTGAAATGGGAAATCGTTTCTTTGACAAAATCATCGGTGCGCCCGGCGGCGCGACTCATGACCCTTCCGGGCTTCGCTTCCATGAGGCCGACAGCGATGCGTTTGCCGAGATTCCTCGTGACACGATCCTGATCGTAGACACCAATGTCCGTCAGTTCACCAAGCCGGGGTTCTACCTTATTCGCGTGAACGGCAACGACCTTTTGGTGAAAATTCGCCAGGGGATCGACGGACAGTTCTTGATCTCTGCTGACGATTCGCTCCACGAAGAAAAGCCTTCGCTCGATGGCGTCGCCATCGTCGGACAGGCGATCTATGGATGGAAGGGTTTCCGGCTCTGATCGACCGTCATCGCGCTTTTTCTAACCTCTGACGCTCTGCCGCCTTCGGGCGGCATTTTTGTACGCAAAGCCAGGTTTTGCATATCTTCTGGACGATTTTGTAACGGAATTTGATGGGGTGCGAATTTTGATTTGTAAGTAAAAACTGAAACAGACAAAGTACAAAATTTTGTGTTTTGTGATAAATTGGACTGCGGAATACTTACAAACACAGATCAGGAACGCCTCTATGCTCCGGGATTTGCTGCCCTTCATTTGCCGTAGGCTGGGACTCTCAACGATTCAGCTCGGAATCTTGGACTCGCTGACGCTGCGCTTGGCAGTGGGCCAAAAATTGCGAAAAGACCAGGTTGCGATGCTGTACGCAGACATGCCGGCGCGTGATTTGGAGGCCGTGCTCTCCGTCTTCTTTGAGGAGTCGTCTGATGGGCATTTGTCTTCAGCCGAGGCGCAGTTGCTGCACGAGGAGATGGTGAACGGCACCGCTTCAGGCGCTACGAGCGATTCAACGAACGCGACGCCCGAAGCAGGCAATCAAGAGGAAGAAGAAAAGCGGATTCGCCGCAGTCAAAAGGCATCCAAAGCCTCGAAAGCTCGGTGGGAACGCGAGCGCGAACGGCGACGTCAGCAGCAGACAGAACGAGCAACGGAGGATGGCCGCTCTTCCTCCGAGCAATCCTCCGGGCTTATCGAGGAAGCTCACACGCAACAGCTTGATTCTCCCGAGCAGCGCAAGGATGCGCAAGAAGAAAACGACACAATTCTCCAAGCTTCTGCCGAGCAAAGCGCAAATGCTCCCGAGCATTCGAAGGAGCTGCAAGCACGGCGCAAGCATTCCGAGCATGCGCAAGCACGGACTTCGACGGAAAACGTGCCCGCTCACCCGGGATCGACGAGCACGCCGAGCTCAAGCTCGGAGCATGAAAGCATGCTCCCGAGGATTGTCCCCAAGGAAAGCAACGAGGATGCACAAGGAAAGCTTGAAGCCAGCGAAGCTTCCGAGCATTCCTCCGAGAAGACGAAAAGCTCGGAGCACCTTCCCCAAGAATCCGGCCCACTCTCCCAAGCTTCTTCACAAGCACTCACGCGCGCGCATGTTCGCGCGTCGGATCTGATTTATCCGATATCCGATTCTGATCCGATCGGATCAGATCAGATCGGTAATCAGTGGATCGAAGCATTGCGCGCGCGAGGTTTTGCCGAAGGACAGCTGCGGAAAGCCCGGAACGAATTTGAGGCTTTGATCCGGGGAGGACTGTCCTTGGAGCAGCTTCAGGTTGTGGCTGATCGTGTGATCGCCAACAAGCCCGGTGATTTTGCCTATGCCGTTCGCTACTTGCTCACAGCCTGCACGAACGAATTGGCCGCGGCTAAGGCGGGACCTCCTGCAACGGCGAAAGCTCCTGGCGGTCTCGTCAAGGTTGCGCCTGTAATGGCTCCCCAAAAAACGGAGGAAGAGGAAGTCGCTGCCTTAGAGCGGTTTCTGCAGCAAGGCGCAAATCCCTTCTGCCTTCCGGACCAGAAGCTGCCAGCGGTGCAACGGCTCCTTGAACGCGCACGCGACGACTGGCTCATGGCCGGCAAAGCGGTGGAAGGCATCAGCCCGGCCGGTAAGCCCGTGCGTGACCCGAGGGTAGCCAAACAAATCAAGTACTACGGAGTGGAAGATGCAAAAGCTCGAATTGCAAAGCAGCGCCGCAACTGATCGTCTGAGCCGGTCGGCGTATTGCGAGAAACACGGCGAATACGTCGAAGCCGGGCGGAAAGTCTTTGGGCATGTTGTTTGGTTTGGCTGTGCGAAGTGCCAGAAGGAGGAGCGTAAGCACCAGGAGATGCTCCAAAAGCTCGAAGAAGCACGAGGACGTGCTTGGAGCTATCGGCAGCTGTTCGGAGAATGGCTTCCCAAAGCCTTCGACTTTCCACTTGAAAGCTTTGAGGTGCTTGATGCAGCCATGGGGGACGTCTACTGCGTGGCCGAGGAATACGTGCGCAACTTTTATCGCTACCGAAGCGAAGGACGCGGTTTGTTTTTCACGGGCACGGCCGGTACCGGCAAGACCAAGCTCGCTTGCGGCGTGCTCAAGTCGCTATTCCCGGACGTTGTCGGCTGCTACGTCACGCTGAGTGACCTGGGGGACCGCGTGCGTCAAACGTGGCGAAGTGCGAGTGGGGAAAGCGCTCCCTTTACCGAGGCGCAGCTTTTTAACGCTGTTTACCGAGCCCCGCTTTTGGTGCTCGACGAAATTGGAACGATTGCCAAGCCCCAGGACGGCGAACTGCTTTTCAAGGTGATCAACACGCGCTACAGCAACCTGCTGCCGACGATCGGGATTTCGAACCTGAGCTTAACGGAGCTCTGCAGCCTCTACAGCGACCGTCTCAGCCGTCGATTGGAGGAGAGAAGCCGGACGGTCGTCTTTGATTGGACGCCTTGGCAAGAGCGCCATCAGCAGAACGGAAACGGATTTTTTTTCAGGAAGGTGAACGATGACGAATAGCCTCAGAAAGCCCACTCGCCTCACGACCCGCATCGAAAAGGCAACCCTAGTCGCAATCGAATTGTTGCATCCGAACTTGGAGCACGAACTTGCGCCGATTTCCGCGCGGCAGTTGCTCGACAGCGTGCAGCACAGCATGCCCAACGACCAGGTCACCGAAAGCGAACTGTTGATCGCCGTGAACAAGCTCCACCAGAAGGGCCATTTGGCGGAGCTGCAGATTCAGGCCGCACCCGAAGACGGCAGTCTCGTCTTCATGGTGCAAGGCAGCGGCTACGCCGAGCGTTCCCGCGGCTACAAACAATCATGGCGCAGGAAGTACACAGCTTATGGGCTCAAGTACACCATTGCGTTTCTGACCCCGGAACAGGCGGAGCTCGTGCAGCGGCTGCATAGCGCGAACCTTGCCCGCTGCAAAGCCGCTATCGCCCGTGACGCCAACGGCAAGTTGGCCGCTGCGGTGCAGCCCGTGGAAGACGCGGCCACGCAGGCCTTGAAGTCCGCCGTGATGGCGATCGGAGGTTGAGATGAAGAGACTCGCGATCATGAATGAGAAAGGCGGTGTCGGGAAATCCATGGTGGCTTGCCAGTTTGCCTTTTATGCCGCACTCAAGCGCGGGCTGCGCGTCCTGGTGCTCGACTTCGACCAACAGGGGAACACGACCAACACGCTCACGCATTCGGGCAAATGCTGCGTCGCCACGGTTTCGACCGGAAAGCTCCTTGTGAACGCGGAAGTCCCGAGCGCTGAAGAGCTTGATGCGCCCTTCGTGCTGATGCCTGCGGACAACTACTTGGTGCAGCTCGAACGCACGGGCGTAACAAATCACCAGACGTTCATTTTGAACCTCAACAACGCCTTGGAGACGCTCGACGACCAGTTCGATCTCTGCGTCATCGACACCAATCCGTCGCCCGACGTACGGGCTACGGCTGCGATGGCAAACGCCACGCACGTTCTTGCCCCGTTGGAACTGAAACAAGAGTCGCTCGACGGCGTTTTCGAGCTCCTCAACAAAGTGCGCGGTGTGCAGGAGAGCTTGAACCCGGAGCTGCAGCTTTTGGGACTGCTGCCGAATTTGGTCGAAAAGAAGCCCTACCAGATTGCCGGGCTCAATGCTCTTCTCACCGGAGCCGGGAAATTCCTTTTCATGCTGCCGAGCGGCAAGCCTGCGGCGATTCCCAATGCAGCAGCCATTGCCGAGGCACAAGGGGACGGCCGACCGCTATGGGAAGGCCCGCGCGCGAAGGTGGAGCGCGTGTCGGGTATTTGTCGACAGGTGTGGGAAGCCATGGTCGACCAAATGGGGCTTGAAAACCGAGCCGAACAACAACCGCAGGAGAAAGCGTGATGGCACTGGACGTTTCAAGACTCAAGGCAATGACGGAAGGTTATTCCTCGCTCGGACACCACCCCGGCAACAGCGTGTTGGAGATTGCGCTCGACAAAATCGAACGAGACGAGTCGCAGCCGCGAAAGAACTTTGACGAGGACACGCTGCGCGACCTTGCTGAGTCCATTGAAGCCTATGGACTGCTGCAGCCCATCGTCGTTCGCAAAAAGCCGAACGCTCTGGACCGCTACATCATCGTGGCGGGCGAACGCCGGTACCGAGCTTCACTGTTGCTCAAAGCCCGCACGATCAAGGCGGTGCTGCTTGAGACAAAAACCGACGACGCCGAGCTCGGCTACCTGCAGGTGATTGAAAACATCAAGCGCGACGCGCTTACGACAGCCGAACTCGCTGACTTCATCGCCGGTCGTATCGCCGCGAAGGAAACGGCCGTTTCGATCGGCAAGAAGTTGGGCATTTCCAAGCCGCAAATGACACGCTACGCAGCCTGGGCTGAGATGCCGGAGAGTATTCGTGAACTTGTTCGTTTGCAGAAAGGTCCTTCGATCAAGATCGCCTACGAGCTCTTTCGCAAGTGGAAAGAAACGCCGGAGGTCGTTGAGGCCGCCATTTCAGAGTCGGCGGATGACTTTGAGTGGACGATGGCAGCGGTCAAGCGGATCGGCAGCGCACCGGAGGTCGAGGTGGTCGACACCGAGGCGGCAGAGCGTTTTGAGGCGGGACAAGCCCCGGGCGACGAAGGCACTTCGGACGAGCCGCAGACCACTGAGACCAAGGACGCGGAAGTGCAATGGGACGTCGGTGCGGACGAAGATGATGAACCGGTAGCTTCAGAGGAATCAACCGATTTCGAGGAAGTGTCCTTTGAAGAAGCGGCCGTTGAAACGACCGACGCACGCTCGGCGAATACACGCCTCCCCCGCGTTGTGGTTTCGATTGATGGACGAGAAGCGGCTTTGATCCTCAAACACACGGCCGACGGTTTCGTGACGGTGAAGTTTCTCGATGAGGACGATGCCGAGGCCGTCGACGTGGAAGCTGACCGCGTGCGTTTGCTGAGGGTGGACGATGGACAAGACGAATGACAGCGCCGTGCTTTCCCTCCGCCTTCAAGGCGCTGTATTGGCGGAACTGACCGAGCGTGCGCAGTACGCGGGAAAGACGCGCTCTCGATTTGCGCGGGAGCTCATCATGAAGTCGCTAGCGGTTCCCGCCCCGGCGAGAACGATCTTTCGGACGGCGGACGAGGAGGAACTGACGAAGCCGCACGCGCTCAAGCTGCTGCTCAAAGATAGTGAGAACGCCGCGCTCATGCGCATTGCGGCGGTTCAAGGCGTGAGTCGCCAGCAGCTTGTGATAGGACTCATTCGAATGGCCGCTGCGTCGGAAGCACAGTTCACCAAAGACGAAACGCAAGCGCTCTATGCGGCGACATGGGAGCTTCGCAAGATCGGCGTGAACATCAATCAGATTGCCCGACGCTTGAACGAGGAAGCCAAGGCAGGCCGTCTGCGTGGAACGGAAGCCGCCCAGTTTCTCAAGCTTTCAACGGCACTGACGAACCGCATGGAGCACGTTGTCGGTAAGGTGGGCGACCTCATCAAAGCAAGCCGTGCTCGGTGCAAGCTCGTTGAAGTTGCAAGGGAGAACCAATCATGAAAAGAGAAGCATTGCTTGCGCTTGCTGCCGAATTCCGAGAAGCCAATCCGAAGCTTGCCGAGCATGGATTCGTGACGATCTACAAGGGGATGGTCACCGGGTGGAAACGGACGCTGAATCACCCCGGGACGGAGGTCCCGGGAGCCTACGCCGTAGGAGCGGACGCGAGCATTTACCGCGCTTGCGGCGGGGATGAGGAGCACGGTGCGCGAGTGTTTTTTCCTGCTGCCGACGAATGCTTGAACGAGGACGAAGCATGCACGGAATGCTCGCAAGCATGTTGCGGATGCTCGGAGCATCAGCCGAATGATTGTGGAGCATCAATTCAAGCCAGCGGCCTTGACAATGCAAGCAGCCGCTAGGCATACTTCAACCCAAGTCCTCCGTGAAAGCGACGGAGGCCGGGCCTAGGAAACCCGAACCGGTGGCGTGAGCCGCATTATGGAGTTGTTCTCCGCGGCTTTTTTCATGCCTGCTAGTTCCTCAATTTTGAGGGGGTAGCGCAATTCAAGCACTTCAAGGTGCAGATCTCCATTATGGGAGAGGCTTGCGGGTCAGCTTCGTGCTGGGCCGTGCCACTGGACGGTTTTCCTACCCCGCAATGCCTCGCCCGCCACCCTAGGAAAGTGGCTCGAGGAAGTTTTTTCCCAGTGGAGACTGCTATGCAAGCTGTCATGAAAGGAACCGTTGCGCCGATCGTTGAGATCGTCGACGGTATTCCGACCGTACTTTCAACGAACGTTGCAGCTGTTTTCGAAAAACGAAACGACAACGTCATCCGTGACATCGAAGAGATCCTGAGCACTCTGCCCGAGAATCGCAAGGACAATTTCATCGAAACGCAGATTGAGCGCCCCAGCAACCTTGGACGCGGAACCGTAAAGAGCAAGGCTTATCGGCTGACCCGTGATGGTTTCACGTTTCTTGTCATGGGCTACACCGGCGAGAAAGCCGCGAGATTCAAGTGGGCTTACATCGACGAATTCAATCGACAGCAAGCCCTTCTCGAAAGCCAGGTCCTACCTCCGATGCAATCCGAGCGAACGCTGATCGCGGGAGATTCGCTTGCTGAAAACGTGTTGCGGGGACTCTCCGGCCAAATGGATGCGGAGAACGTGGGCGACAAGCTCGTGACTATTGGCACGGTGCTGCAGGTCGTCGGGGCCATTCAAAAGGTGCCCGCGTCGGGGCCGCAGCTGCAGGCCGCACTCAATGCGTTTCAGCTGGCGCTTGAGAAATTTTGTGACACTGATGAGTTAGAAAAGCAACGCCGCCGCAGCCTCAAGGCGCGCAATGCAGCCAGGGCGCGTTGGGATCGTATTCGCCAGGGAGGTGCCGAATGATGAGAGCAGAAATCACCCATCTTCCGATGTTTGACGAGTACGCCTTCATCGAGCAGCACGGTCAGGAACTCACGAGCGACGAGCTCGAAGTGCTTTCGGAGCGAATCGACAATCTTGATCGACACATCATTGCTTTCAACGATGCGGCGATCGACATGCTGCACCGCGCTATTTCTGATCGAGCCTTCGAAGAGGGTAGCGTCGTGGCGGCCAACCTCCTTGAACTACTTGCTGGAATGCAGCGGTACGTGTACCGGGCTCGCGAAGCGCTCGCAGAATGCGCGACCGACGAGACACCGTCAGGGTTGACCTTCTTAAGCGATACGTGAGCTCCCCGAAAAGTTTCCCCGGGAAACTTTTCGACGGCCCTCAGAGGGATGAGGGTGGTTGTGGTGGCTAGGGCAGGATCGCGAACTTGGGGCGAAACGTATACACGTCCGCCCAAGTTCGCTACAACCACCGCCGCTGGCGGTCGAGTCCTACGGCCTCGGGTAATCCTCTTTCAGGACGTGAGCCGCTTCTTGACTGGTGTGGCCCGTTTAAAGGCTTGATAAAATCGGCAGCTTCGAACACTTAAGGATGCTCTGAGCAAATCGAAAGATAATGCATTAATTGTATAAATATCAAATATATGATAGAATATATCTATCATGAATAGATTTGCGAGAGGCTTCTGATGGAACAGCTTTCGTTTTCAGACCTTGAAACCAGTCTTCGCCGGAAAACCCGCAAAACCCGTACGGAACGCCTCACCGAACGGTTGGAAAAGCTTGTCCCCTGGTCAGACCTTCTGGCACTGATTCAGCCCTTCTACTACGAGTCAGGCCGCCGCGGTCGGCAGCCCTTTCCTCTTGAACTGATGCTCCGGATCCATCTGCTTCAGATCGCCTACAACATGAGCGATCCCCAGATGGAGGACTTCCTTCACGAGAACTCTACTGCTCGAAAATTCGTGGGATTGGCGCTGGCGGACCGTACGCCGGACGAATCCACGATTCTCCAGTTCCGTCATCTGCTCGAGAAGCACAACCTCGGCAAGCAGGTCCTTGAACGGGTCAACGACGGCATCACCGCTGCCGGACTGGTGCTTTCCAAAGGACGCATTGTTGATGCCAGCTTCATTGAGGCTCCGAGCTCAACAAAGAATCGCGATCACAAGCGGGATCCGGAGATGTCGAGCGGCAAAAAGGGAAATACGTGGCATTTCGGCATGAAGATGCACGTCGCCACCGACGACATCATCGGCATCGTCACGAATGCCGTCTACGGACCTGCCAACGAGCATGACATCAGCCGTGCCCGGGAACTGATACCGTCAGAGACAGAGCAGGTGTACGGCGATGCCGGCTATGTCGGGATGGGAAAACGCGAGGAATTCCAGACCGATAAGGAAGCAGAAAAGCGCTCGTACCGGATCAACCTGCGGCCTGGAGTTTTGAAAGGACGCTCGGCTGAAGATCTTATCCGCAAAATCGAGCACTTCAAGTCCAGCGTCCGCTGCAAGGTTGAGCATGTCTTTGCGCGTGTGAAGCTTCAGATGTCGTACCGCAAGACCCGGTATCGCGGCATTGCGAAGAATGCGCATCGCATCAATACGATGCTGGCGCTCTGCAATCTCTTCACTTTCGATTGTTACCTGAAGAGATTGACGGCCTAACCTGAATATTTCGCCTAAAAAGAGACCTTGGGCGTAGGCTCATCTGCGATCGGCAGGTGGGCCTAAATTTTCAGGCGGCGTACAGGGATCAAATAATGATCTAAATTAGTGTTTATGCTTGTTGCACAAATGAAAAGAGGCGATAGCGGTATAATTTAATTGTCAAGAAAAAACCAACCGGACGCCTCGCCATGCAGTATAGCAACCACACGGACAACCTCAATCGAGCAATTGCATTCGAAGTCAATCAAAAAGATGTAACACGCTTCGGAGGGCTGGCTCCGCTCATGAATCGAGCCTGGCGGTCCAAGGTTCCGGCGGCGCTTGCCCGGGTCATCGACAAGTACACGCCCCGGGATCACTTCAACTTCGTCTACGACACGGAAGACCTGATCAATCAGGTGCTCGCATCACTGGCGGCCGGCATGCCCGACTTCAATGACGTCGAACAGCTCAGCATGGACAAGAGCTTTGTCAGCGCTCTGCGCATCTCGAACGTAGCCAGCGCGCCGACGCTTTCCCGCTTCTTCGCTCGGTTCGAAGAGAAGTGCAAACACGATCGGATGATGGCGCTTGCCGAGGTCAAGGGGGAGCTCTCCAAGCTCACAAAGACTGATCCCCTCAGAATCACAACGCCGGCAATCATGGATCTGATTGACTTCACAGAGAATGAAGCCATAAGAATCCTTAAAAAACGCGGAGATAAGGAGTACTTCATCATTGATGTGGACTCCACCCCGGTAGAGCTTTTCGGCAATCAGAATGAGGCCTGCTACGACGGGCACTACCGGTGCATCTCATACCTGCCGATCTTTGTGGCGATCAACGGCGTTCCTGCGTTTGTGCAGAATGCCCCGGGCGCAGCGAATGGCCAGCGCTCTGCCTCATTCACATCCGCCGGCTGATTCAAAAGCTCAGGGAAAGCTTCCCCGGCGCAAAAATTCTTGTGCGCGGCGATACCGGCTACAACAACGCCGAGCTCATCAGAATCATTGTCGAGGAAGGGGTGAGCTACATTCTGGGCTACAACGTGCGCCCGAAAGACCTGAGGACAAAACTCTTCAGGCATATTGCCGAGGAGTACTCCTCAGACCCGAATAGCAGGATTTGCATGGCGAAGGAAATTCTTAAGGAGATCCCGCTGACCGGACTATTTGATGAAGTGAAGCCTCCAAAGCGCCGCCGCAAGCTCACCAGCACGACGGCAGGCAACAAGTTCCGCTGCTGCGGTTTTTTCCATAACTATCAAGCAAAAACATGGAAAACACCCCGGACGGTGGTGTACCGCCTGCAGTTCAGCGATCAGCACCAGGACGTTGATGCCGGCTTCATTCAAACAAACCTTTCGATTGAAGAAGCCCGGGCCTTCGCCAAAGGCCGCGGCCTGAGAAAGTACCGCGCGCTTCCCGATGAGAGCTTCGAGCGGGACAAGGCGAATGCCGAAGCATCCATTGAAATTTATGAAGAAATTTTCTGCTCCCGAGGTGAGGATGAGCGACTCAACTGCGAATGGAAGTCGTCGTGCTGTGCCGCACGCTGCAGTCTGAACGGCTTCTTCGCCAACTCGCTGCGCATGACAATCACGCTCGTCGTCATGCAGATCATGGAGGAGCTTCGGCACGCTCTGCTCAGGCGCGAGCAGCCGCATAAGCCCTTGAAGAAGCGGCGCAGCCGAAAGCGGAATACGACGCGCGCGCACTGCGCTGAAAAGCGCCGCTACGGGCCGACGATCCGGCTCATCCGCCAGTTCCTCATCTGCGTACCGGCCAAGGTCCACGAACTGCAGACCCGCATTGTCTTCGGCCTGCCGCCGATGCCGGAAGCCTGGCAGCGCCGTTTTGAAATCCTGATGGAATAGCCCCTGATGGAGCGTCCCTGACTCGCTGTCAACTCGGGGGTAAGGGGGGGGTGTATCCGCGGCGCGGATTTCTGGATGCTAGATGCGATTCATTCTCAATTAGACCGCGGAGACTGGAGCTCCGCGGCTAGGTGAAATATCAAGGCTAATTGTGCCTATATTGTGGAAATTTCCACTAAAAACAGCATAAACTGCCAATTTTTAGACTGTAAACAACCGAATTTATGTGTTGGGTCCGGATTTTCCGGTTGCAGTCATAAAAATTGGCACTTGCTCAGACCTTCCCTAAGGATTTCTTTGATGTACGAGGCAAAGCCATTGCAAAGCGGCAACTTGTTCCAAAATGGAACTCGTTCGCCAAACGGCCGACATATCGTCAACCGAAGGGGCAAACCAATGTGGAGTGGTTTCAGTCTTATTGAATGAAACCACTCCACAAACTTTATTTATCCAACGGATGGATCTCTAGCTTGGGCAGTGTCTTTACGATTTTCATCGTTTCCAGGCTGACCGTAATGATCTTCAGGAAGAGGTCCAACGGGTAACGTTCGCTGCCCATCTCGGCCGCGTAGTCGTTGAAGTCGTTCACGATGCCGGAAGCTTTGTCGATGCTGACGCAAGCGCGTTCCACCACCCAATCGAGCGCCGATTTCTTGTTGACGACATACTCCTGCGCTTCAAGCGGGATGTTCTTCACGGTGATCCAATCGTTGTAGATCAGCGTGGTCTTATCTTTGGCCGCGTTGCCGGTCTTCCCCTTGATCTTGCCCCACTTCATCTGCGTCACGCGGTAGGACGGCTGCCCGACCTTCGTGTACTCAAATTTGACGCCGGCGTATGGCGCAACATCTTCAAAGTGCACGTGCAACCGAGCGAGCTCCTGACCGGCCTCGACAAAGGCCATGAACTGCTCGTAGGTGGCGACACGCGGAATGCGCGGCAACTCCTTCATCAGATTGTTGGCGTAACGCATCCGGTAGTCCTCGGAATGAAGGATGCCGTAGATATAGTAGAAGAGATCATCTTCAGTGATCGGCTTGCCCGGATATGCAGCCTGGAAGTGTGGCAGTGCCTCCGGAGAGAAGCCGCTCGGCATCACGCTCTGCTCGCCAAAGTCGAGTGTGTCTTCTGCTCCTTTGGTTTGCTCACCGGGAAGCCAACGCGGGAAGCATTGCGTTTTTTCGAGAAAGTCGAGGCATGGAATGTGGTCGACCATCAAGCAAGAGTATTCTTTTGAGCCTACCGCCTGCCGGGCGGGGTCGCGGCGACGGTAGGCGCTGTGCAGCCGCTGATGGTCGTGTTCATCTCTGCCGCTCTGCTAGGTAGCCCGATACGATTGATGGCGGTCCTGGGGGCTATTTGCGGAACTGCGGGCGTGGCGCTGTTGGTGTTGACACCAAACGCAGCGCTAGATCCTGTCGGCGTCGCAGCGGGCCTGGCGGGGGCGGTTTCCATGGCGTTCGGAACCGTGCTGACCCGCAAGTGGCAACCTCCCGTGCCTCTGCTCACCTTTACCGCCTGGCAACTGGCGGCCGGAGGACTTCTGCTCGTTCCAGTAGCTTTAGTGTTTGATCCGCCAATCCCGATGCCTACAGGAACCAATGTTCTCGGCCTGGCGTGGCTCGGCCTGATCGGAGCGGGTTTAACCTACTTCCTTTGGTTCCGGGGGATCTCGCGACTCGAACCTACAGTTGTTTCCTTACTGGGCTTTCTCAGCCCGGGGACCGCCGTGTTGCTAGGATGGTTGTTCTTGGATCAGACGCTGAGTGCGCTTCAAATCATCGGCGTCCTGCTCGTGATCGGGAGTATCTGGCTGGGCCAACGTTCCAACCGCACTCCTAGGGCGCGTATAGCTTGCCGGAAGTCGCCTTGACCCGCATGGCATAGGCCTATCGTTTCCACGATCAGCGATCGGCTCGTTGCCCTGCGCCGCTCCAAAGCCCGCGACGCAGCGCCGGCAGGCAGAGCAAGTAGAGGGCAGCGCCTGCAATCCATGCCCACCCGTTCCACGTTGTTATAGAAGCCGCATAGATCGCCGTGAAGAGGAGGGGTCCGACGATCGAGGTCAGGCTGGTGAGCGCCGCCAGTGAGCCTTGCAGCTGCCCCTGACGTTCCTCATCCACCTGCCTGGACAACATTGCTTGCAGCGCCGGCATTCCGATGCCACCCGAAGCAAGCAGGACCATGATCGGGAACGCCATCCATCCCCGTGTCGCGAAGGCAAGCAGGATGTAGCCTGTGCCGTCGGCAATCATTCCGAGCATGAGTGCCCGCCTTTCGCCGAGCCGGGCGGCTACAGGGCCGGTGATCATTGCCTGGGCGAGTGAATGCAGAATGCCAAATGCGGCAAGCGAAATGCCGATCGTGGTCGCGTCCCAGTGAAAGCGATCCTCGCCGAAAATGACCCAAAGCGCGGCCGGCACCTGTCCGACAAGTTGCATGATGAAGAAGACCGCCATCAGGGCGGCGACGACGGTCATGCCCCGGGCCCACCGGAACGAAGCGAGCGGGTTGAGAGCCTCCCGGCGTAACGGCCGGCGTTCGCCTTTGTGCGACTCCGGCAAAAGGAAACAGCCCGTCAGGAAATTGAGGCCGTTCAAGGCTGCCGCGGCGAAGAACGGAGCGTGGGGGGAGAAACCGCCCATCAGCCCACCGAGCACAGGTCCCGCGACCATCCCGAACCCGAAACAGGCGCTCATGAAGCCGAAGTGCCGCGCGCGCTCATCGCCATCAGTGATATCGGCAATATAAGCGCCGGCTACCGCCCCAGTCGCCCCGGTGATGCCGGCCACGATCCGCCCGATATAGAGAACCCAAAGGAAAGGCGCCGTCGCCATGATGGCGTAGTCGACAGCAGCGCCGGCCAGCGAGACGAGCAAGACCGGCCGCCGCCCGAAACGATCCGACAGCGCGCCCAGCACAGGTGCGCAGGCAAATTGCATCAACGCATACAGCGCCAGCAGAATGCCATAGTGGGCGGTGACGTCGTTCGAGTGAACCAGATCGCGCAGGAGGCCCGGCAGCACCGGCATAATCAGGCCGATGCCGACAGCGTCGAGCGCGACAGTGCTCAGAATTACGATCAGGGGTCTGTTGGGTTTCACGTCTGGCCTCCGGACCAGCCTCCGCTGGTCCGATTGAACGCGCGGATTCTTTATCACTGATAAGTTGGTGGACATATTATATTTATCAGTGATAAAGTGTCAAGCATGACAAAGTTGCAGCCGAATACAGTGATCCGTGCCGCCCTGGACCTGTTGAACGAGGTCGGCGTAGACGGTCTGACGACACGCAAACTGGCGGAACGGTTGGGGGTTCAGCAGCCGGCGCTTTACTGGCACTTCAGGAACAAGCGGGCGCTGCTCGACGCACTGGCCGAAGCCATGCTGGCGGAGAATCATACGCATTCGGTGCCGAGAGCCGACGACGACTGGCGCTCATTTCTGATCGGGAATGCCCGCAGCTTCAGGCAGGCGCTGCTCGCCTACCGCGATGGCGCGCGCATCCATGCCGGCACGCGACCGGGCGCACCGCAGATGGAAACGGCCGACGCGCAGCTTCGCTTCCTCTGCGAGGCGGGTTTTTCGGCCGGGGACGCCGTCAATGCGCTGATGACAATCAGCTACTTCACTGTTGGGGCCGTGCTTGAGGAGCAGGCCGGCGACAGCGATGCCGGCGAGCGCGGCGGCACCGTTGAACAGGCTCCGCTCTCGCCGCTGTTGCGGGCCGCGATAGACGCCTTCGACGAAGCCGGTCCGGACGCAGCGTTCGAGCAGGGACTCGCGGTGATTGTCGATGGATTGGCGAAAAGGAGGCTCGTTGTCAGGAACGTTGAAGGACCGAGAAAGGGTGACGATTGATCAGGACCGCTGCCGGAGCGCAACCCACTCACTACAGCAGAGCCATGTAGACAACATCCCCTCCCCCTTTCCACCGCGTCAGACGCCCGTAGCAGCCCGCTACGGGCTTTTTCATGCCCTGTCTCTTATACACATCTGACGCTGCCGACGAAGCTAGAAGTGTAGA
>OWJH01000016.1_pt1 | contig 81774 bp, 82 predicted proteins | sample 1732621 | NCBI WGS metagenome assembly OWJH01 (sample SAMN05065735, study PRJEB22554) | human gut metagenome | biome: ENVO:2100002; feature: ENVO:00000062; material: ENVO:00002003 | host: Homo sapiens | place: USA
GTTCCCCAAACAGGGCTAAGCCTTTACTATGCTAGAAAGGGCACAGGGTTAACGCTGGATATGGAGTATTCTTCTTTTTTTATTGTACTTATCTAGTTTTCTGCAAAGTTAACAAAAGTTTGCAGATATAAAGATTTTCACCTCTTTATTTTTCCAAGTGCAAATATAATAGAAAGGGCAGAAGCTCCTAGCCCAGGGCACCGCCCTGGGTTTACGCATAAGCAAGAATGTCGCCCTGTAAGGGCAAAAGCTTTTAAGTACCAGGAAAGTACAAAGTTTTTGCCTTTACAGGGCGAACTGTTTATATTTCTAATACCTCCTCAATGGTCTATACTTTATGGTATAAATATGGTTGAAATAATCCTTCCATTCATTCGGCTCCTTGTCATCATCCCGAACAATCCGAATACCATAAAACCTGGTGCCCGTTTCCTTATACTCCTTGAACCTCGCCAACATCTGCTGCGGCGGATTCGGAATCAGGAAATCCGTAATCCAAAGCACATCGGCATTCACATAATGCAGACCATCGTTATCGAGCAAATCAAACATCTGGTTCATCATCTTCTTTGCCGAAGTTCCACCGCCTATAAAAGGCAGATGGGTTGTAGTAGGCTGGCGCCTGACACCACGACCCGTATGAGCCTGACCATCAGAAGATAAATCTGCAGAATTATCGGGAATTTCTGTAGAGTCCACAACCGTGATTCCAATCCTCTTCAACCGCTCCGCCTTCCGCTTTGCCATCAAATCAATGGCACGGGTGCTCACGGAGAAATCTATCAGAAAGCAATCCCGCTCCAAATCCTCTGCCGTTTCTTCCAACAGGGAAATCAGCGTAGAAGAAATCCTTTCTGGCGTTCCATACATACTCGCCGAAGTATCCAGGCAAACTATCATCGGACCCTTTCGGGAAGCATGGGTAAAGCCGAGTTTGCGGGATGGCTTCGACATTTCGCTCTTATAACGGAAAGTCTGGAGCCTGCGGGTTCGATACTTATAGATAAAAAGCCCCTCCATATCCTCATCGCTGTATTGCGCCAACTCCAGCGGAAGAAGCGAATTGAGATCATCGCCCACGGTAATGCCCTCGATGTCGCTTCCTGCGGAATGCTCCATCTTCATCTCCACTCCCGAAGCGATGGTGAGCCTATCTTTGCCGTTGGCATCTGCCACACGCCCCATCTTCGCCACAATCTCCTTGATTTCCGGATATTTATCCTGAATCTTCACCTGGTTCAAGCGGCGTTCAAACTCCGTTTCCGTCCATCCGTTTGTCATCAGTTCCCAGGCTTGCACGGCTCGCTGCTCCGAAACGCCCTTCGTCTTCATGTTGCGGGTTATCTGGTCCATCATGCGAACCAATCCCGTTTCGAAGTTATTCTGACGGAGAGAAATAAAATCCTTCAGTTTGTTCAATACCTGATGGTCGATGCACACCTTCCAGTCTCTTACCAGTCGCTCCCAGTTTTCCGGTTTCGAAGCACCATCGCCAGCCATCAGTTTCAGGAAGAAAGACTTATCGAATCCATCCTCCCGGTGTTCCTGCTCCAACTGGTCGATGAGCGGAAGCCACACCTGCTCATCCATTCTCTTAAAGGGAGTCCAGTCGAGCACATCATCAGCCCGATGACTTTCGGTCCAGGCACGTTGGCGTTGGAATCGCATGTGATGAACGCATTCCACGATGAACTTTCCCACACAATCATAGAATACCTTGCTCTTGATCTTGCTGTTCACCACCTGGCGCACGAATTTCTGCACCTCTTCGCCAGTTTCCGGAATCGTCACTTTCAGGGTAAAGAGATGAATCAGATAATCCTTCAGCGGGTCTTCCTTCAAATTCCAAGGCATGGCTGCGCCAGTCGGATCAGGAATCTTCACCTGCCCCGACTTGCAGAAGTCGTCCAGCATCTTCAAGTAATACTGTGCTTCCGCCAAATCCTTGTTATTCTGGTATTTCATCTTATTTGATATTTTTTACAAAACTGGTAAAAAGCTTCTTATATATTATAGGAAGACTAAGCCTTCTCTTTCTCCATTTTCTCCATCAGATATTCTGCGAAGATTCTTGCAGCACTCTCCACTTTGGCAGCGCAAGGACGAGACTTGTAGTATTCTGCCGTTCTTGCCGAAGCCACATAGCTGGATTGCGCCTTCTCATGGCCCTTCAAGCCCAGAATCTCGGCACAGATGATACTGCCATTCTGCTCCTTCGATTTGGCTAACAAATCCTGCACCACCTTGTAGCAGGCCGACTTTCCCTCGCGGTCATCCCCCTCAGTCTGTCCGCAATCCAAGCCAACGAGCACCACAATGCCCGAAACAGCTCCACACATCATTCTCATTCTGCCAACTCCACCACCGAAGCCGGCACCAATGCGCTTTGCCATCTCATCATCAAGACCATACAAATCGGCAAAGGCAGCCACCACCGACTGGCAGCAGCCATAGCCCTGCATAAAATTCTCCACCGCCTGGTGAACACGAGCCTCCAACTCTGGAGATAAAGTTATCTGTTCGTTCATCATGTTTTTGTTCTTCTATATATAAATGTATAAGTAACAGGAGGCGATTAAACCTCATAAAGTTTCATCGTATTATGCCTCATAAAGTTTCATCGTATCCTGTCGGGTAAACGCCAACTCCTTATAGAAATCACGGAGATAGGCCGAAATTTCAGCCTTATCATCCGAAGACACAAAGAGATTCTCGCCCAACTGCCTTTCCAGCGAAGTCAAGCCATCCGAAAGGGTTTCGATTTCCCCCTCGTAATCTCTGCCATCATCAGGATTCCTGCGAACCCGATGATACTTAATATCCTCGGCAAGCGCATTCTTCATCTCCACGAGTTTTTCTGCGAAAGGAGAAAAGAGTGCACGAATCACGATGCATCTGATAGCGTCCCGCTCTTCCGGTTCCTGCCACAGACAATGGTAGATAGGAAGCAGATCGCAGATATCCACCTCTTCCCTATCCTGCATAAAGGCAGAAGTGCGAAGCAGACGAACGATATTTTTCCATCGGCGGTCGCTCACATAGATATTTCTGCGCTCGGCAGCCTCATCCACATTCACGGCTCTCAGAGATTTACGAATGGCGGAAATTGCATCAAGCACCTCCTCCTTCACGCCAATCTTACAGATTTTCTCCGCCCATTCAGCATACTCCTCAGGGGATATTCTTATATCGCACACGGATTTCACAGATCTCACAGATTTTTTCTTTGTATTCTCAGAAATAAACAAATCTCTTTCTGATGTTTCTACTCCCATTGGCGTTTGCTTTACAGAAGACTTCTTGGACATAACATTAGCCTCATCCGTGGAATCTGTGAGATCCGTGTGAGACTCATTAGATTCCAGCAGCATTGCACGGAAATTCTTCTCCAGCTTAATCGGTCGGCTCTCTATTCTAATCACGAATCGGTCCCAAAGCGCCTCCAGTCCTTCTCCCTTAGCCGGCAGCTCATTACTAGCCGCCACGAGAAGTTTCAGAGGGAGATGCATTTCGCGATTGCCATTTCTGAAGATTTTCTCATTAATCACCGTGAGGAGCGTGTTCTGGATAGCAGGACCCGCCTTCCAGATTTCATCCAGGAAAACCACATCGGCAGTAGGCAGATACCCCTCCACCGCACGCTCGTAAGTATCCGAAGTCTTCAGTTTCTGAATGCTCACCGGACCGAAGATTTCATCGGGCGTAGAGAATCGAGACATCAGATACTCAAAGCTCTGAGCATCCCTGAACGCCGTCTTCAACTGTCTGGCCACCATACTCTTCGCCACACCCGGAGGTCCCAGCAGGATGATACTCTCACCTGCCAAAGCAGCCAGAAGCGAGAGCGATATCTCCGTCTCCTTCTCATAAATGCCCCGGTTCATTTCACCGAGTAATTGTTTGAATCTTTCAAGCATATCTTTACTTTTCTGATCAGAATCATATAAAGACGAAAAGAAGTTAAGAGATAAAATTCATTATCCCTTAACTTCCTCATATTCTTTTATATAAATAAGGTATGGCTTACTTTACGTTGCCCACCTTAATCAAGTACTCAGCAATCTGAACTGCGTTCAGGGCAGCACCCTTACGAATCTGGTCGCCAGTCAACCACAATGTGTTGCCATTGTCATCAGCCAAATCCTTACGGATACGACCTACATATACATCGTCCTTACCGGCGCTCTCCAATGGCATTGGATAAACGTAGTTCTGGGCATCATCCTTTACAGTTACGCCTGGAGCTGCCTCCAAAGCCTTGCGGATGTCCTCTACTGCCAATGGCTTCTCAGTCTCGAACCATACACTCTCTGAGTGAGAACGAAGTGAAGAAACGCGAACGCAGGTAGCACTGGTGCGAACATCAGAGTGCATGATCTTGCGGGTCTCGTTATACATCTTCATCTCCTCCTTGGTGTAATCGTTAGGAGTCATCTTGTCAATCTGTGGAATGACATTATATGCCAACTGATGAGGGAACTTATTGATATGCTCAGTCTTACCAGTCTCGATGATATCCTTATACTGCTGCTCAAGTTCAGCCATGGCAGCAGCACCAGCACCCGAAGCACTCTGATAAGAAGAGATATGAATCTTCTTGATATGGCTTAAGTCATCGATAGGCTTCAACACTACTACCATCATGATAGTGGTACAGTTAGGGTTGGCGATGATGTTGCGAGGGCGGTTCAAGGCATCCTCAGCATTAACCTCAGGCACAACCAGAGGCACGTCGTCGCACATACGGAATGCGCTAGAGTTATCAATCATCACGGCACCATACTTGGTGATAGTCTCGGCAAACTCCTCAGAAGTGCCGCCACCAGCAGATGTGAAAGCAATATCGACATCTTTAAAGTCATCGTTATGCTGCAAAAGTTTGACCTCATAGTCCTTTCCCTTGAAGTTGTATTTTCGTCCGGCAGAACGCTCAGAACCAAACAACACCAAATCATCCATAGGGAAATTTCTCTCAGCAAGGATACGCAGGAATTCCTGTCCTACAGCGCCACTTGCACCAACAATTGCTACTTTCATAATCGAATCTTTTAATTTATAAAGTTGTTATAAGTGAATCTTATGGAAAAGAAGGGATGCTCCTTTCCAGCCCGATGATCTCTCATCTTCCAGCCCGATGATTTCTCTTCGTTTTGTCAGCCAAAAACCGCTTATCCTCTCAAATCCGCTGCAAAGTTAAGACTTTTTCTACAATATCAAGCATAAAATCCAAAAAAATATTGCTTTTTGCTGCAATTTTATCTTTTTTGCTTACTTTTCTGCAAGAATTTGCATAAAAACGGAGAAAAATAGTTGCAATTACGTTTAGTAGTTCAAAAGAAAAACAGCGAAATCATCCGTTCACATAACTTCTATAATGAATTGTGTATGCAAAGTTAAGAAAAAAACAATATTCAATGGCAAATAACCAAGAAAAATCCCAGGAACTTATAATTTTTTATAAAAGAACAATATATTATACCTTTTCTTGCGTAATCTAGGATTTTTTTGCTACCTTTGCAGGAAAAGTACAATATAATACACTACTTGGTATGAAAATTCAAGAAGTAATGAAATTGCAGCGTAAGGCCTTGGGGATTACCCAGCAAGACCTCGCCGACATGTCTGAGATAGCCATTTCAACCATCAAGAAAATAGAGAGCGGTAAAGGCAACCCTTCCCTATCGACGGTTGAAAAAATCATGGATATCCTTGGCATGGAGGTTAAATATGAGATTCGTCAAACCGTTTAAAATAAATTGTATGAAAAATAAGAATCTGTTCAATCGTATCTGATATAATGCAGCAAGTAAGCATCCAATATTACAGTTCGCCTTGTGGAGAAATCATCCTGGCATCGGTGGACGATGAATTGTGCCTTTGTGATTGGAATGAAATGCCATGTTCAGAGCGCAATAAGCTTCGGCTTTCGCGGTATATGAAGGCTGAGTTCAAGATAGAAACATCCCCTATCCTGGAACTGGCCAAGAAGCAACTGAATGAATATTTCACCGGCAGCCGCAGGACATTCGATATTCCATTGCACCCTATAGGAACCGATTTTCAGAAAAAAGTATGGCGTGCATTGCTCAACATCCCCTACGGAGAAACAAGGAGCTATAAGGAAATAGCCATAAGTTTGGGTAATCCCAATGGCACAAGAGCCGTGGCAGGTGCCATCGGCGCTAATGGCATCAGCATTTTCATTCCCTGCCATCGTGTTATCGGAAGCAATCATCTCCTTACAGGTTTTGCCGGAGGATTGGATGCAAAGAGAAGGTTATTAGAGATTGAAGCAGAACAAAAACAACATAAAACGTAGATTTTAAATAATTGTATAAGAGAGTATTAACATATGGAACAAAAAGAAAATAATCAGAAAACTCAAGCTGCTGAGAATCAGGCATCCTGCTCACCTCAGCAGTCTGTGGGACCAAATCCTTTCATTTCTGTCATACCACTGGCAGTACTTATCGCCCTCATCGTCCTGGTTGTCAAACTCTTCCCTGACGATGCCCTGGCCGGTGCCTCCCAGGTGGCCCTTATGATAGCCACTGCCGTATGTGTGGCACTCGGCATGGGCATCTATAGGATGAAATGGAATATCTTTGAAGAGATGATCAAAAAGACGGTGGGCGATGCCGGAGTATCTATCCTGATCCTGCTGCTCATCGGAATGATGTCAGCAACCTGGATGATCAGTGGCGTAGTACCTACATTGATATATTATGGCGTACAGATTATGTCACCAACCTTTTTCCTTCCCTGCGCATGCATCATCTCCAGTATCATTTCTGTGATGACGGGAACCTCATGGACCACCATTGCCACCATTGGCATTGCCCTGATGGGAATCGGAGATGCCCTGGGAATACCAGCCCCTTACACGGCTGGAGCTATTATCTCCGGTGCCTATTTTGGTGATAAACTCTCGCCAATGAGCGATACCACCGTCCTGGCTTCGAGTATAGCTGGAGCGGATCTCTTCTCACATATCCGCTATATGCTCTACACCACCATACCAAGCATCCTGCTCTCACTGGTACTCTATCTTATCATCGGTCTCTGCTATGATTCCAAGCCCGTGGATATCAGCCAGTATCTTACTGGTCTGAGCCATGGATTCAATATTTCCCTGTTTACCATGCTCGTTCCGGCTTTTACCGGATGGCTCATCTACCGAAAGACGCCATCCCTCATCACCCTTCTGCTTTCTGCCCTTTCTGCATGCATCAGTGCCCTCATTCTCCAGCCGGAAGTACTTGTAGGGATAGCAGGCGAAGACTGTATTTCTGCCAAAAGCCTCTTTCAAGGAATCATGACCACCTGCTATACCCATACCCAGGTAGATTGCGGTATGGCGAACATCAATGATCTTGTTGCCACCCGAGGCATGGCTGGCATGCTCAATACCATCTGGCTCATCCTCTGTGCCATGTGCTTCGGATCATGTATGGTAGCCAGCGGCATGCTCCACGCCATCACCCACATGCTCCTGAAAAGCATCCACAGTACCATCTCGCTTGTCTGCAGTACCGTGACATCAGGCGTCTTGCTCAATCTCGTAATGGGTGACCAGTTCCTGAGTATCATCATGAATGCATCTATCTACAAGGATGAGTATGCCGAACGAGGTTACCGACCTGAACTCTTGAGCCGAAGTACAGAGGATAGTGCTACCGTGACGAGCGTGCTGGTTCCATGGACAGCCTGCGGTATGACGCAGAGTACAGTTCTTGGCATCCCGACCCTGGTCTATCTTCCCTTCTGCTTCTTCAACATCATCAGTCCTTTGATGAGTTGTCTGGTTGCCATTCTGGGCTTTGTACCCAATCCACAACCCAAGGAAAACAAAGCATCTATAGCAGAAGAGTCTGATATTCATTAAATATATAGGAGATTCATAGATATAGGAGACTCTTAAAAATGAAAAAAGATTCAAAAGTAAACCAAGCAAAATATGTAGAACTCAATTTGTTTCCTGAGGAGATAGAGGATCATCAGAAAGACTCTATCTCTTCAGAAAGCAAGGAAAAACATACTTCTTCAGACAAGGAGTATGATTTGACAGATCTGTTTGAAAGACTTTCCCAATCAGCTTTCCGCAGCCGTTTCCATCTCTCGAAGAAGGATAAGGAATATATTGCAGAAAAGGGTTTGGCTACCATCCGTAAGCATGCGGAGGATTTCGTTGCCAAACGCCTTGCTCCTGCAGTGATTCCCAATGACGGCAAGCAGACACCGATGAGAGGTCATCCTGTATTCATTGCCCAGCATGCTACTGGCTGCTGCTGCCGTGGTTGTTTCTTCAAATGGCATCATATACCTGCCGGAAGACAGTTGACAGAAGAAGAACAGCAATATGCAGTGGCGGTACTTATGACCTGGATAGAAAAACAAGTTTGAAAAGGAATTTCTTTTTCCTATAAAGGCTAGAATTTTCATGTCCAAAACTCTTCTTCGCCAGTGGGTTGCATCTTGCCCCCACACTTTGGGCAAGTATGCATATCCCACCTGTGAATCCTGTAAGAACCACATCTTAGACATAGCCTTCCTACAAGAGAATTAAAACTAGGTGCAGCATCACCAATTACTCCACCCACCACAAGAGGTACTATTTTCCCAGTCCTCCCAACACCCTGGTCTGAGCTACCTGGATACCAGCCTTTTGAGCTAGCAGGTGAGAAATGTGCTCCCAAAGTCCTGCGTCACGGTCATCTTTTCGAGAAGGAAACTTCGCGATGCATAGATTACCTTTTTCATCCAATACGCCTGCTTTAGGTCTTGCGCCACCCAATGAAGTACCAGGTTGGATGAGCTGCGCTATCCATTTTTTTCAGGCAAAACATCATTCCCTTCAGATCTTTCTACTTCTTGACTGGCATGCCCCCCTACCAACTCCGCTTTGCCGAGCCAGTTAAAATCTGCGAAAATAAACAGTCGTTCCATTTCTATCCTTTTTTAGATGCTCGTTGACGATTCTTCAGTCCTATATCCTGCAATGCCCTTCCGAGTTTGTCATCCTTTGCCAGGAGCAAGATGTCATCATCCAGCTGAAGAGCATAGAGTACACGAAGGTAAATTCCGATGGAAACCGTTGGTAATCCATTTTCTAACAACTATTCCTTACCAAGATTTCTAGCTTTTCAACCATCTTACGCTTGGTTTCCTTAGAAGCATTCCAACGGCGCAACGCTTCTTCTTAACTTTGTTGTATTCATATCATTATTCCTCCATTTTTAGTTCAAATTATAACTGTAAAGATACCTCCCGTCAAAATTTATACTCAAAATTCATATACCTACATTTTTTGAATCTAGCGATAAAAATAAGGAGGTTTGAAAGGCTGGAAATCCCCGTTTTCTGCTCTCTATTAAGAATAAGACCTATAGTTGTACAACTATAGATTTTCCTCAACGCCACCATCTAGTCATGAAATCACAAGCATTTGATTATCAATACCTTTCCGATTTTCTTCATATTTATGATATTCTCAAAGAAATAATAAGCGTCTGGAAATACGAGAATCTCAGGCAAGCTAATGTAAAGAAGATTCATTCTTAACAAAGCCACATCACTACATCTTCGGGTAATTCTTGCAAATCACCTACTTCATTTTCCATCCATCAATGGTTCCCGTCTTCGATGAGAAGTTGCAACCTATCTGATAAATCTTTCTGCCATCTGCTGCATATTCCCTGGCATAGCCCATATCCTCTATCTGCTTCAGGGCTTCCTCTGCCGAACCATCACGCTTGAATTCGAAGATGTAGATATAGTTCGGAGTCTCTACCACACAATCTACCCTACCTTCGCTTTGTTGCTTTTCGATGAAGACCGTGAAACAGCTGATCATTCTCAATACGAGATAGAAGGTGTATTGAAAATAACGTTCCTTCTCGCGCTCATCGTCCTTGCGACGCTGGTTATAAGGAATACTGGCAAAGAAGGAAGTCATCAGATTCTCCAACTGTTGGTAATCTCCCTTCGACATCACATCTACTACCTGAATAACCCAGGCATCCGTTGACTTCGATGGCTTCAGATAACTAGAAGCTACCAGCGTCAGGAAACCGCTCCTCACTTCATCATTCGGGAAATCCAGGAGATAGGAATCGGTATCCATATTCCAGTCTTTGATGGTAAGATAACCACTCTGATAAATCATAGGCAATGGTGCTTCCACATCCGCCTTGTAATCGATGAAACTACTCGTAGGATAAAACCTGTTCACCATCTCGTTGATGTTCTCATCAAAATGAGACAATAGGCGAACAAGATAGGTTGGCGAACCGGTACGGAACCAATAATCTGCCAGAATCTTCTTGCTCAAAGCATTCAAGATGCTGAAAGGATTATAGATATCAAGCATATTGGGACTGAAGTGATAACCGTCAAACTTCCTCTTCAGTTTGTATTTCATTCCTTCCTCTGTGGTTTTATATCTCACGGCCATCGCCTTGATTTGTTCATCAAAGGTAGAATACAATTCATCTTCCGTAATGCCACAAAGTGCCTCGTAATGCTCATCCATACTGATATCGTTAGGCTGATTGAAACCACTGAACACGCTCACCTGCGAGAACTTGGTGACACCCGTGAGCAAGACAAACTGCAGGTCATCATCAGCTTCCTTGAACACAGAATATACGCCTTTGAGCAGATTGCGATTATAATCCTCCAAAGTCATCTTTCCATATTCATTCTGCACAGAAATATCCATATCCATCACATCTAGCAAAGGCTTGTCATACTCATCAATGAGTACGACAGCTCTCATTCCTGTTTTCTTATGAGCATTCCCTAACACAGCCTTAAAGCGACTACCTAAAGTCTCGGCCAACTCCTCACGTCCATAGATACGTTCTGCCATGGCAACAAACTCCTCCAACACTTTGTCTAACGCATAAGGCTCTACAAAGTTTTGACCACCAAAAGAGAGATGGAACACAGGATATTGCTTCCATTCCTTCTCTAGCTTGTCGATGGCAAGCCCCTTGAACAACTCCTTTTTTCCCTCGAAATAGCATTTCAAGGTAGATACGAGCAATGACTTTCCAAATCGTCGTGGACGACTCAGAAAGTATATTTTACCATTAGTCACTAAGTCATAGACCAATGCCGTCTTATCGAGATAAACATAATCATCTTCTATGATTTGTTCGAAACTCTGTATTCCGATAGGATATTTCATATTGCAGCCTTTTTAATAAAATATGGTGCAAAGATACAATTTTATTTTCATATATCCTTGGTTTACCTGTCGTTATTTTGCATGAAAGATTCAAAGGAGGAAGAAACCTGCACAAAACTTTGGTGATTTGATAAAAAACTCGTACCTTTGCAGAAGTTAAGCTGCACTCGGCAATTTGAAAACTAGCTTTCATTGCGCTCGTTTGTATTATCTTTGTCTGCAAATTGCAAAAGTATCATATGGAATATCTGACGCTGACAAATAGCACCGAAATCATTAGGATTGCTTCCGAGGACATTGTTTTCATCAAAGGTGATGGAAACTACTCCGACATATACCTATCCAATGGCAAAGCGGAGAACGTAACTTACCAACTGCATGGTCTGATGGACAAATTAGAAAAGTTCACTTATTGTCCCTTCCATCGAGTTGGCAAGAGCCTCATCGTCAACAAAGACTATATCTTCAAAGTAAATCCAGGACTTCAAAAGCTCATTTTGGCAAGCAGCAACCTATACGATGACATCCATATCAAGGCATCAAAAGAGGCCCTCAAGGAACTGAAAGACAAATTAGAAAAGGAAGGAGGCGAAGCATGAGAAAGAAATTTCCAACAAAGAAAGGCATTATCTTCGTGGATGATGACTCCAACGTGATAGTAGAAAGACCTGCATCCATACAGCGGCCACACAAATGGAGAGACATTATCATAGGTGTGCTCGTATCCATCACCCTTTGCATCATGGGCTTGGGCGGATGGCGACTCTATAATTACTATTATAATATAGGTGTACCTGTATCGGTAACGCCCGAAGAGAACATTCAGAAACTGGCTGCCCGTCACAAAGGCGGCAAGCCTACCATCACGCTGTCTTCCGATTCCATCCTGGGCGTAGCGCTCAACATGTATCGCCTGGAAAATCTGCAAGCCGAAATTTCCCTGGTAGAACCTGATACCACCGACATGAGTGTATGGATGTACAGTAGAAGTGCCGACCACACCAGCACCAACGAATATCTGGGCAGTCTGGTGATGAACGGCAAGGAACTGGCATCGGATGTTTCCCGCCTGGGCTATTGTGCGATGGCGAATGGCAACATCGTGCTGGGAATTTCGAGAAGCGACAAGGTGAAGGATTATGTAGAGGAACGGGGCGGCAGTTTCTTCCGCCAGTTTATTTTGGTATCAGATGGAGTATTACCTGCCAAGTTCCAACTTCACGGCAAGGTGGAGCGCCGTGCCTTGGCAAGAACTTCCGACGACCACCTATATTATATAGAGACCCGTCATCCCGAAACCCTCTGGGATTTCGCCGATGCCCTGCGCGAATACGGTTTCGCCGATGCTATCTACATCACCGGTGGCAAGTGCCACAGTTTCTATCGCACCCCCGACGGCAAACCGCATAATATAGGCGATGATACCCAGCATCCTCATAAGAAATATCAGGAAATCGTGCCTTGGATTATATTCAAGGCACGATAGAGTGCTGGAAAATTGAATTATCTTTCTTGATGAGTCATAATCATCCTCAAAGAGTTCTTACAATCCTCGCACAACCCATGTTTCATGTAGAAGGTATTCTTGCCATGGGCATCCTGCATCAGGCACTTCGGGGCATTCTTCCTGCAATGCGGCAAGCCACGAGAATGCAGGAATTCATGGATTGTTACTTTCCATAAGTCATCCTTTCGTTTCAATCGGAAGGTTGAAACCACACAGGCGTCACCTGGTCGGAAACTCAATCCCATGATTCCATAGTTGTAATGTCCGTGAATGGAAGTAGAGATGTCTCGATGCGTCAAACCTATCGTTACGATTTCATCATTACCTCCATGCTCTTCATGCAACATTTTCAGGATTCCCCCAGCCCAATACCTGTTTCTTGGTTTGTAGAGACATGAATCAGGTATTTCTTTCTTGTCTCCAACAAATACAGAAGCCTCCAACCAAGCCTTTGGTACCTTATTGAAAATGAAACCCAACTGCTTCACGAGTTCTTCTCTCAACTGTTCTGCCTCCTGATGTGAGAAATTTCCCAAAGGCTTTAACTCTATGACATAACCCAATGGAGGATCTGCAGGGAGGCTGTCTCCCATGATTTCATTGCCATGGCTCTGATTTCCATTGTAACAACCTGCTAAAAACAGGATTGAGATTCCAGCAATAAACAGCAATAACTTCTTCATAGAATATTCTTTTTATTTGTATTTTGCATAAATCAATACCGGTCTTCTCCTAGAAGATTCCTTGTATATCTGCATCACTTTCTCCACGCAGCTCCTTGAAACAGTAAAGCAGCCACGGCTCTCTGTTCCCAGCGGAATATACTCCTTCTCACCGGAGAATCTTGTCACCTTGCCAGCAGAATGGATCAGGATACCACGGGCTTCTGCCAGATAATTGCTCTTGTCGAGCCCTCGAAGGCGAACGCAGTTCTTGAACTTCATTCCACCTTTTCCTATCATGACATATCTTCCAAGACTCGTACATCCGCTTCCGGGGTTATTACTGAACTTTGGTTGGGCTGCTGTATTTCCCTTACCACTTCCATGCATGCAATAGCTACTCATTACTCTTTTGCCACGCTGCAAGTCATAGATAAAAAACCTCTTTTTGCCAGATGGTTTGGAGAAATCCACCAGGATATAGTAATCCGTACTGTATCCCCGTCTGTCGCAATAATCTCTTACTTGCGTCAGGTTCTCACAATCCACCTGATGATACCACTCTTTAGCATCCACCGTATTCTTAAAAAACGGTTTTGTGAACCTATTATAAATAGGTGGAACGAAAAGAACACCGATGACAAGCAGAACCAGTATTCCCAATATAATCAATAACTTCTTCATAATCTTCAAACATATAATTCAAAAAACATAGGCTTTTCTATTCCCTGACACATGTCAGATTCATCTCTTGCTTAAGAAACTCGATAATCTCATTGCGCCTGTTTACCAAGATATAATGGTTTTCTTCAGGATCAAAGAACAAGCCGCCATGAACTCCCATCTTACTGAGCCTGCTTGCCTGATTTAGCATCAAACGTGAAGAATGATCCTGACCGCCACCAATCAGATTGATTCTACATGGCACCTTCCTCAATCCTCCAAGATTACAGGAGATAGATGTCAGACTCTTGAAATCTTTTGCATGAGATGAGTGCATGGCAGCCACTATCGCACTACCTCCATTTGAAAGCCCCATCAAGTGAATCTGACGATGGTCGATATGATAGCCCATTCGCTCCAGGGAAGGTATGTAATAGCTAAAAATCTCATTGATATCACGATTTGTAAAGATGCCACTCATGCTGCGAGTACCGATGCTTAGCACGATACAGTTGTTCAGGTCCTTCCAGATACCCTGATAGAGTTGCCAGTTGCCCAGGTATCCATGAAAGAATACAACCAGCGGATATTTGAATCCGTTCTCCTTGCTCCATCTTACATTCTCATCTCCCTTAGGGTCGCAGATATAAACAGCCCTGTCACTAGTTCCGAAAGCCTCATTGAAAGCCTGCACATAGACGCCAGACATTGGATTATCCATACCAAGATTGTCATACGGAGTTAAGAAGTTATGAATCTTACCATTGGCAATATCCTGATTGGCTTGTGCAATAAGAGTACCACCAACGCCCATCATGCTGATTACAGGTCGGGCAATCATCAGGTTTCTAATACCAAAGTTCACAATCTCTTCCTCTGGAATCAGGGTATTGATGAGATATTGAGTAAGCGGTGGATGCTTAGCCTCTCCATTCTTATCCAGATAAACAAGTCTCACCCTGTCATTAGATTCGATGCGATAACGGGGCATTGCCATCCACAGGCATACGAAGAAGAGCATCCAATAAGGCTTCATCCCCCATTTCTGCATCCATGCTGGAAGCATCTCAAAGATGTGGTTCTTCCATACCAGGAAGAACAGCATCAGCATGATGGTTTTGTAAAACAGAGAGGCAAACAATGCCCAAGCCACCACGAGCAATACAGATATAATACATTTCTTAGTCATGATTGATAATGTTTAAATTCTACTTCTAATATCCGAGACTCACCCCCTATCCTTATGGCAAGGTAAAAGTCCCGAGTGCAAAAGTAGAAAAAAATAAGCAAGTAATGATGCTATCCATACGTGGATTGTATCAAATACTCGCTTATGTGTATGAAATCATCAATGCCTATAGCATCAAATCCTTGATGGTTGTACCATTCATGAATCTGCTTAAATCTACCCTTTCTCCAACACCATGCAAATGTCCGGTTTCGGAATCAAGTTCTTTAGGATTATTCATAAAAAAGAAAGAAAAATTTGGTTATTCAAAATAAAATGAGTAACTTTGCAGACATAAAATGCCAACAGCATCCGATAGGTTGTTCTTGGTCATGGTCTATGTAGCCATGCATGAAAAAACTACATACAAGTTTTTGCGAGAACCCAAACTGCAAACTTGATTTCCATATTAGATGATTTGTTCTTCTTTTAGGAAGAGCATTACACTTAACAGATTACTTTTATATCAATAAAATTTTTAAAATGAAGAAGTTTTTTTTCATTTCAATAGTAGCGGGCAGTTTCCTAACGGGCTGTCGTCAATGGTATTCGCTACAAAACTTCCTTGGCTTTGGACATTACGAAATAGTCTCCAACGCTGAGAATTGGTTAGATAACAACAGGTACGACTCTATCAGCAAAAAATGGATTGGACCTGATTCAGCAAGAATAAACTATATAGATGCAGAAGCAAAAATAATAGAGATGAATAAAAAAGATTATAAAAATAAGAAAAATGAAAACAAATAATCAAATAATTCTTAAAAAGAAAAAAGGTTAGTGGTGGAATATAGCTACCAACAAGCCCTTTAGTGGTCTCGCCTCAGTAAATGGACAGACTTTTCTATATACCAAAGACGGAAGAAAGATTCCATAGTCAAAGCCTGCCCCAAACATCCATAATTTTATAAAAAACTTATGGATGCGAGAGAATCCTGAAAATAAAGGATTCACAAATGGCAAGTACTACTATTACCAAACCACTAACGGAAATTGGGATATAGGCCCAGGTATAGATAAAGCCAAACAAACAGATGTATTCAATAAACGAGCTGTACGAGGTTTTACCCCAACAGAGATGAATGCAGAAGTTATGCAGCGAGCAAAAAATACATTTGCTCAAGTAGATAAAGCCTTAAAGACCGTGACGCAGTTTCCTGATACTGTCAGTCCACAGATAAAAGAAGGATTAGCAGATATAAGATATCAAACAGGTCCGTTGGTTAGTAATTATCCAAAGCTTTTAAAAGCTGTTGCAACAGGGAATGTCAAAGATATGGCTAATGAATCAAAAGTCTACTTTTGGGACAACAAAAAGAAAGCCATGTCCTTTGACAAAAAAAGATTTGATACCCGAATGAAAGAAAACTTCCATTATCGAAATGGAGGTCATCTCTCTAGAAAAGCATTGCGATTGCTATCCAAAGACTTTAGAACAATAAATCATTTGGCATAATCAGCTCACCGCCCTTTGTTAGCAGTAACATTCTAACAAAGGGCGTTTTCCTTACGTAATGATAAAAAAAACAACTTGGTACATTTTTATTATTTCTTACAACATCAAATCCTTAATGGTTGTACCATTCATGAATCTGCTTAAATCTACCCTTTCTCCAATACCATGCAAATGTCCGGTTTCTGAATACTGCCAGATATTGCACTTTCCTCTGCCGTCGATAGAGGGTTGTCTGGAGTTATAATTGGCGATGAAGAGATAATAGCGATTGAACTTCGCCCCCATCTCCTTATTATAGAAGCTCTCGTTGCTATAGATGATAGGATACTTGCCATAGTGTTTCTTCACCAAGTCAGCAAACACCTGTATGCTATCCTGCAGCTGTCGTCCCTTCCATCTTCCCTGGATGCCTTTCTCCTCCACATCCAATACAGGAATCAAGTCCTGCTCACTCTTCTTCACCATTTTTTGGAAATCCCGGAACTGAGCAGTTGCTGAAGAGCCAGCAGACATCAGATGATAAGATTCCACCTTCAATCCATATTTACGAGCCAGTCTGATATTTCGGCGATAATGTCGATCCACATATCCCTTACCATATGTAGCTCTGATATAAACGAACTTGATTCGCTTATTCTTCGCAATTTCCTTCCACTTGATAACTCCATTGTGTTTCGACACATCAATGCCGTCATACCCGCCATGAGTATAAGGTTGCCCTTTCAATCTATCAACGAACACATCAGAATAAGATGAAGCGATGCCCACCCATCGCTTCACCTTATATGGCGACACCACATACATGATTTCCAGGCCAACACCAGCCAAAACGACCAGGCTGCCTAAGGAAACCAAAGTATATTTTAATCCTTTCTTCATTACATTTTATTTTTTAGTTGTTTTCAGGGGACAAAGATAGTGAATTTATCCGAAACAGCATAGAAAGTTGGGGGATAAATGTATGAAATGGGGAGCTGGAAGTACCAAATGACAAAACGGAAACCTGACATTACTCATCAAGCATCCGTTTTAAAGATTCTATCATTTCTTGAATTGCCTTTTTCAAAGGTTGTAACTCATTTTCTATAATCCACCAAATCTGATCGGCATCAACCTCAAAATAATGATGAGCTATGATATCACGTAAACCTTTCACATTTTTCCAATCAATTTCAGGATGAGTTGTAAGCAGTTCTCCTTTAGTAACCTTATCAAGTCCCTTTAAACTTTCTCCTATAGCAATAAATTGCATACATATGGAATCAAGAATTGCTACACCAGTAGAAGACATCAGAAAATCATCGCCACAATGATAAGGTTGTGAACGCTCTTCTATATGCTCAATAGAAATATGTACTCTATTAAGTATATCCAATGCTACATATTTATCGAATTGCATAGATTCCATCCCGTTCAATTCTTGATTTAAAGAAAGGATTCATGTTTTTGTGAATACGCACTACATCAACTGAGCACTTGAACAAGCCCTCTAAAAACTCTTTCAAGTCGGCCAATAAAAATGGATTAGGAGTTTCTGTTTCTACACAAACATCCAAATCGCTTTGCTCTGTTTGCTCATTTCGTGATACGGAACCAAAAATGCGCAAGGTCTTGATTCCAAAATCTTTAGTAATCTTGGAACTATTTTGTTTAATTATTGCTATATAATCTTGAACTGTTCTCATAACACCTATCTTTAAACAGTGCAAATATAAGAAAATATCTGGTATCTTCCAAACTTTTTGCCATGTTTTTGCAAATTTCCCCACAAAATATCATTTTAAAACTTTGGTACTTTCAAATATTAATCGTAATTTTGCAACATATTAGAGTAACCAAAAATAAGGAGGATTACAATATGACTAAAATAATGTCAAACTCAAAAGAACCAACAGTTGCCTATCGTCACGATTATGCAACAGAGGCTCATAACGAATCCGAAGAATATCCTTTTATGACATCATGCAATAATGACGAGTTGGCGAATCATGTCTTAGCTCGTGAAGAAGAATATGCTAGAACAGGCAACGCCGTTGACTTTCTAGAAATGATGGCCGATTTCAAAAACGAATTCGAATGGTAAAGATACGTGTATTACCACCAACCCAAGAAGACATACGCTATTGTATCGAATATGCTAGGGATGAGTTTGGAAGGAAATGCGTTTTGAGATGGAAAAAGGAACTTGAGGCCATATACGCTCGTCTCATTATGTTCCCTTTGTCATATTCTCCAGAGCCTATTCTGAAAGATTTTCATCGAGATTATCGTAGCGCACTGCTTATGGACAACTTCAAGCTCATTTATCGCTACGACAAAGAGCGTGACGAAATCGTCATTGTTGACATTTGGTACACCAAACGTTCTCTACAAACATTATTGAGACAATTTAAAAGGAAACTATAAAAACTTAGCGAGCTGAAGGATTACTTCCTTTTGCTCGCTATATTTTTATCTTCTACCATTTCACCACCACCATAATTCTTATCATCGATGGGGAAAATATAGTTGCATATATTACTTTACATTATTGTTCCCTGATAAAGACTTTTCTGAACGTTTTTCGAAGAAAATAACGCCTAAAAAAGCAAAAAATAGCAGAATGATGCTTTTATTTTGAGTTTCAAGTGGTTGTGGCAGCCGTTGGCTTTAAGTGGCACAGACAAGGAAATGCGGAAAACGCAGATTGATGAAATAGAAACGCTTTCAAATCATTACCTCGCAGAAACGCCCTAATAAGCATTTTTAACGGTGACGGTTCATATTTCCCCATTCTGCGTAAGTTTTGGTTTTGTCATGCAGCTCTCATAGTTTAATTTTGCACCGAACAAAAAAGTAAGAATTATGAGATGCACTTTCAAGACAGTCTTCTATATAAATGGAAGCAAGGAGAGAAACGGAATTGTCCCTATCATGGGACGAGTGACAATCAACGGAACTATCGCACAGTTCAGTTGCAAGCAGAGCGTGACCAAGGCTATCTGGGATGCCAAGGGCAACAGAGCCATTGGCAAGAGCAAGGAAGCCAAGGAGGTGAACTTTGCGCTTGACAACATCAAGGCTCAAATCGCCAAGCATTACCAACGCCTTTCCGACCGTGAGGCGTTCGTTACAGCTGAGATGGTGAGAAATGCCTACCAAGGCATAGGCACAGAGTACGAGACCTTGCTCAGAGCCTTTGACAAGGAGAACGCAGCCTTTGCCAAGCGTGTAGGCAAGGACAGAGCCAAGAACACCTACCGCAAGTATCTGACGGTAAGAAAGTATGTTGCCGAGTTCATCAAGTATCAGTACAAGCGCAGCGATATGTCCATGAATGAGCTTACAGAGGAGTTCATTCGTGACTATTGTCTGTACTTGAAGAATGTTGTAGGACTTGCGCAGTCCTCTATTTGGATTTACTCCATACCACTGAAACATATCGTAACGGCAGCTCACTACAACGGCAAGATACCAAGAAATCCGTTTGCCATGTACCACGTTGACCCAGATCACAAGGAACGTGAGTTCTTGACCTTGGACGAGCTTACCGCCATGACAGAGATGAAGTTGGAAGACCCGAATATGGCATTTGCGAGAGACCTCTTTCTCTTTGGTTGTTGGACAGGTATCTCTTTCATCGACATCAAGAACTTGACGGAAGATAACATCAGCATGATAAACGGTGCTCCTTGGATTGTGTCCAAGCGTCAGAAGACTGGTGTACCTTTTCAAATCAAGTTGATGGATATTCCCATGCAGATTATTGAGAGATACAAGTCTTTCAGAAAAGGAAGCCACGTATTCAATATCGGCAATCTTAGCAACATCAACAAGCGCATCAAGAAAGTTGCTGCAATGTGTGGCATCAAGAAGCGGGTTTCATTTCACGTGTCTCGCCACTCTTGGGCTGTTTTAGCCTTGGAATATGGTATGCCGATAGAGAGCGTGAGCAAGATTCTTGGCCATACAAACATCACCACGACGCAGATATACGCCAAGGTGACAAGCAACAAACTTGACCATGACATAGCAGTCTTTGAAAGTCGAATCAAGGGGCACTTGCCTGTTATGGGAGGAATGGTATGAAAAGGACTGTAATCACCGTGGACGGAAATGGAATACTTTCCATTCCGTCCAACTTGGAGAACTTGTGGATGAGTGAGGGAGAATTGGTCAATATGCTTCATGTTACCGCCCCAAAACTCAACTCTGTGATACAAGTCATATATAAAGAAGGCATGTTGTCTATGTCGGAAGTCCAACAAAGACAAGAAACTTCCAAGGGTATTTGGCAAACATTGTATGGATTCCCTATGGTTGTTGCCATTTGCTTCCGTCTCACCTCTAATGGGGCTATGCAACTTCGTAATGCCATCTTCAAGAGGCTGTACGGAGCAAAAGAGAAAGCAGCCATTGTCCTACAACTCTACGGAGGGACAAATGCCATTAGCTGAGATTGGTTGTATCTTTGACGCTTCTATTATTCACTGTCGTATTGACTTGCCTACGTACTGATTCACTGTCGTATCAAGCATTTCTGTGAAGAACGAAGAACTGCTGATGTCAAACGTTTTACAGTTTTATCGTATGACATATAAAACGTATGACATGCAGGAATACATTTTTGTTCATCCCGAGGAAAGGTTTGCAAGGAAGCCTCTCTTCGGGATTTTTCGTTTTATCTTATCCCGAAAGGCTACATCAAGCACATTGATTTCCAATCTTTTAACATTGTCGGTGCAAACTTCTCCATTCTGCGCAAGTTTGTGTTTTGCGTTTTGATTTTCCGCCCTTACCTTTGCAACTTTAATTTATCAACTCACAAAGGTTAGATTATGAGCAAGACAAACGACAACAATCAGCTTGTAGGCGTGGCAAATGCAAAGCCACAGGCTGCACCTCCGACAAACGAGGTGTTCATCCGTGTTGGCACAACCTTGTACAAGGTGGTTGACCAACCTACCATCAATGGAGGAAAGGTAAGAAAGCGCATCCCATGGAACATGGAGACCTTGCGTCAGGACTACGGCAAGGAGTTCATCAAGTACGTTCACAAGTATGACGGCTTCTGTACTGTTCCCGAACATGTGAACCACCGCACGGTGATAGACGGTTTCCTCAACCTATACGAGCCGATAGGACATAAGCCGATGCAAGGGGGCTTCCCAAATATCAAGAAGTTGGTTAGTCACATCTTCGGTGAGCAATATGAGCTTGGCATGGACTACCTGCAACTTCTTTATCTCAGACCAGTGCAGAAGCTGCCTATTCTATTGCTTGTATCAGAGGAAAGAAACACAGGCAAGACCACGTTCTTGAACTTTCTGAAGGCATTGTTCCAGGACAACGTGACATTCAACACCAACGAGGACTTCCGCAGTCAGTTCAACTCCGATTGGGCTGGCAAACTGCTCATAGTCGTGGACGAGGTATTGCTCAGCCGCAGGGAGGATTCCGAGCGGTTGAAGAACCTCAGCACCACACTCTCGTACAAGGTGGAAGCCAAGGGCAAGGACAGGAACGAGATTTCCTTCTTTGCCAAGTTCGTGCTGTGCTCCAACAACGAATCACTCCCTGTCATCATTGACGAGGGCGAGACCCGATATTGGGTGAGGAAGATTTTATCGTTGCAATCTGACGATACCGACTTCTTGGAGAAACTGAAGGCGGAGATACCCGCTTTTCTGTTCCATCTGCAAGGCAGAACGCTGTCCACAGAGCGGAAGAGCCGTATGTGGTTCGCCCCCGAACAGATAGCGACCGATGCTCTGAGGAGAATCATACGCTGCAACCGCAACCGACTTGAGGTGGAAATGTCGGAGCTGTTCCTTGAGGTCATGGAGAACACCCAAACCGACAGTTTGCAATTCTGCCTCAATGATGCAATCGCCTTGTTGCAATGCAACCACGTGAAAGCGGAGAAGCACCTTGTGCGAAAGATAGTGCAGGACTGTTGGAAGCTGCAACCTTCAGAGAACGCCCTCACCTACACCTCATACGAGTACAACTACAACAGCAGCGGTCACTACTCGCCAACAAAACGTGTGGGCAGGTTCTACACTGTAACGAGGGACAAGCTAAATAGCATATAATTTTGTTGAATTGTTGAATATGACGAAAGAAGTGTTGGATATCAAGTATTTAAGGCTCAACATTTTCTCAACAAATCTCTCAACAAAAGAAAGAGACTGTTGAAAAGAGAAAACATGACCGCTAATGCCTGTCTTTCTCTTTTGCCCAGTGATTTTGTTGAAAAGAACCATTTGTTGAGAGTTTGTTGAGAAGATAAGCCTTTGGTTATCATACCAATACATACTATTTTCAACAATTCATCAGAAATACATACACCACTTAATCCACAGTAAGACATGAATATTCAAGAAGCAAAGCAAATCAAGATTGCAGATTATCTGCTAAGTTTGGGACACCACCCTGTCAAACAGCAGGGTGCAAACCTTTGGTACAAGTCACCGCTGAGAAACGAGAGCGAGCCATCTTTCAAGGTGAACACCACGATGAACAGTTGGTTCGATTTCGGAATGGGCAAGGGCGGCAACATCATCACCCTTGCGTCATACCTTTACGCATCAGACAACTTGCCATATCTCTTGGACAAGATGGAGAAGCAAGCGCCCCATGTACGCCCGACCGACTTTTCTTTCCCTCAGCAAGCTTCCGAGCCGAGTTTTGAGAGATTGGAGGTTAGGGAGCTCAACCACCCTGCACTCCTGCGCTATCTGAGCGAGCGGAATATTGACCTGTGCATAGCCCGAAAGGAATGTGTGGAACTCCACTTCTCGCATAATGGCAAGAACTACTTCGCCATCGGCTTCAAGAACAAGTCGGGCGGTTACGAGGTTCGTAACCGATTCTTCAAGGGTTGCATGTCCCCCAAGGACATCACACATATCCGACAGCAAGGCGAGCCAAGATACTCTTGCTATGTTTTCGAGGGCATGATGGACTATCTTTCCTTTCTCTCGTTACGCATGGAGAAGTTTCCGTCTTGTCCGTCATTGGAAGCGCAGGACTACGTGATACTCAACTCCACAAGCAATGTGGACAAGGCTGTTGACGCACTCCACGGCTACGAGCGCATCAGTTGTCTGCTCGACAACGACGAGGCAGGGCGGAAGGCAACGCTTGCCATCGAGAACGCCCTCAGCTACCGTGTGAGGGATGCATCCCACTTGTACAGCGAGTACAACGACTTGAACGACTATCTGTGCGGAGTGAAATCCAAACAGTCGGTACACCAAGTACAGCCTGTTAAGCGGACTGCTCCACCTCGGAAGAAAGGCGCAGCCTTAGGTATGTAGGCGGTTCCTGCTCCAATGGCTATTCTGAACGGAAAAGCCATAGCTCAATAGGGCGTTTTCTTGACGCAGTGGCACGCCACCGCTAAAAACACCCATTTGAGCAAAGGGGCATCCCCTTTTGAAACCCCGTGAGCCATGCGCAGGACGCAATGCGGCAAGCGGATTTGTACAACTCAAAAACAAGTTTATTATGGGACATTTCAGTTTGGATTTCAAGAAGGCAAAGGGCAGCTCTGACGCAAGGGAGTCAGACCACATAGAGCGCAAGGTGATACCCGACAACGCTGACCCTACGAGAACTCACCTCAACCGTGAGCTTGTCAAGATGCCGAGCGGTGTGTATGGTCGTGACGAAGCCATCGCCCACCGCATCAAGACGGCAGGCATCAAGCGCAAGATAACCAATGACCAGGTGAGGGTGATTAGAACCGTGCTGTCTGGAACGCACGAGGACATGATGAACATCGCAGCCAATGATCAGCTTGACGATTGGTGCAACGACAGCTTGAAGTGGTTGCAGGACACGTTCGGCAAGGAGAATGTCGTGTCAGTGGTTCTCCACATGGACGAGCACACGCCACATCTCCACGCCTCCATCGTTCCGATAGTGACTGGCGAACGGAGAAAGGCGAAGAACAAGACAACGGAAGAGGGCAAGCGGACATACCGCAAGAAAGCCAATGTCGTGAGGTTGTGTGCCGATGATGTGCTCAACCGTGACAAGATGGTTGGCTATCACGACAGCTATGCTGAAGCCATGGGCAAGTATGGCTTGAAGCGAGGTGTCCGTGGGTCGGATGCGAGGCATACCTCCACGGCACAGTATTACCGTAACATCAAGCGAGAGACGGAGAGACTTCAAAACTGCATGAAACTGCTGCAATCCGATGTGGAGGAAGCAGAGCGACTGCTCAAACAGACCAAGAGCGAAATCAACACGGAGAAACTACAGGCTGCTAAGACGGAAGCCAAGACTGCCTTTGTGTCGAAGATTTGTTCTCTTTTAGGTAGTGGAAAATTGAAGGAGGTGGAGCAGCACAACCAAAAGTTGTGCGAGCTTGTGACAGACAGAGAGCAATACATTGACGAACTCCATGGGAAAATGCAGCGAATGGAGGACAGCCACACCCAACAACTCGGCGAGATGCAACAGAAACACCAAGCAGAGGTCGTTGATTTGAAAAGCAAGCACTCCACGGAGGTAACGATGCTCAACAACATCATCCGCAAAGCCAAGCGTTGGTTCCCGATGTTGGAGGCATACTTGCAAATAGAAAGTTTGTGCAAGAGGATAGGCTTCACGGCTGAACAAATTAGTGTGCTCCTTGCTGGAAAGGCACTCAACTTTAGCGGTTCACTCTATTCCGAGAAGCACAGAAGAAAGTTCAATGTGGAGAATGCAGAAATCAAGGTGTTCTCTGATTCTACCAAACCGAACCAATTGTTTCTGTGTATCAATAGACAGCCTATTGTTGAATGGTTCAAGGAGCAATGGAATATCTCAAAAGATAGAAGAACCTTAAATCCGAAGATAAATAAAGAAGAAAAAATCTAAAGACCTGAGCAACAAAAAGTTGCTCAGGATTTGGATATGTCAGAAAAATCACGCTATCTTTGTAGCGTCAAAATTTAAAAAGATATTTCTAGGCAAACAAAGATATATTGTTAAAAAGGATAAATAATTTTAATTTTTCAACACTTAAAATATTTTTTTTGTAAATTTGCAAAAAAATATAGAATCTTGTAGATTTAAAGATGGTTGCTACAAGTGCAAGAATTGAATGACGAAACCATTTGGAAAGGAAAATGTATATGAAGATAAAACATTTGTTATTTTTTATTCCTGTGACTTTTTTGGTCGCACGCATGTGAAGGGACTGATTTAATCGAGCCAGACAATGTGTCGAAAGAACAGATTTCCACTCAAATAATTTATAACCCGACAAAATATTCAAAACAAAAAGGTGATGTCTTTGTCAAAAGCAGTTTGCCAACAACAATGGCAAAGCAAATACCTAATGCCTGCGTAACATCAATTATGGAGTATGCAAACAATAAAGTTTTTGGTGGAACAGTAAATGAGGGAGCGTATATTCTATATTATACACAGACATATAATTCAAATCCTTGATTGATGGTGTTTCTTTGGATTATATCGAGCCTTTTGTAACACATTTCTTTAAAACTCAAACATTTACAAATTATAAGTCTGCAATAGATGCCAAGCATCCCGTCATGACTGATGTAAATAGCCAAATAGAAAGCTCTGCCCATAATGTGTTATGTGTAGGATATAACTCCAATACGGGTGCTGCTATTTATATGGACCCTGAGCTTGCTTGTATGTACTCAGTTAATGCTGGGTATTTTTTACAAGATTATAATATAGTATTAACAGGTATAAAGTAATTAAATAAATATGAAGTTGATTTTTAAATATTTTTTTATTTCTCTATTGTTCCTAAATGGGCAATTAGTTCATGCACAATCATTTAAAATCGACAGCTTAAAAGGTAAAAAATGGGAGTTGCAATTGCCAAAAGGAAAGTCTTATACTTCGAGTCTTATATTCAAAGATACGACATACACAACTAGTTTCTCCTTTAATGGACAGACTCATACTATAGAGAAGCCATACTTAATACAGCAGGAAAACGTAGAAACATTTTATGTTATTTTTCCATCAGAAGGAAAGGGTACAAAAACTTTCTCTGTTAAGTTTAAAGTTTTAGAATTTACCGACAAGTTGCTAAAATTGCAAAATACAACAACAAATGTTGTAAATACGTATTTCGCAAAATAAACAACTAGTAGATTGTAAAGTCTAAAAGTTTAGTAAGGCACGTGTGATATTTCATCAATCATCAGTATGTGACGAACGACGTTTTACTCAACTTTTAGACTTTACAGACCACTAGTAAGACAGTGCTTTTTGCAACATATTTCTCTGTTTGATATTTTTTGTTTAATAAAATTCTTAGATTCATTATTTTTTTGTATTTTTGCAGCCGAAAAGAGTTGTTAGGCAGCAAACGTATGCAGATTGCAGAATTTAGAACTGTTGCTAAATCATTACCTCTGTTGAGGTGAAAAACTCATAAATAGTTCATTTTTAGCTATTCGGCTGATTTTAGCGTAATTTTAAAAGAAAACATCCAATACATCCTCAAACACATCATTAGGACTCACTTTATTGAAGAGACACATAGAAGTTTTGAGCTTCAGCACGTCAATTCCGCTTCCCATGATATATTTGATGTCCTTATCCTTGTGGAGCAAGAGCGCCTTGCAGCATTCACGGAGTCTATCACCCAGAATTTCATGTTCTACATAGGCTCTGGCTTCACCCTCGCCATCCAAGCCATAGTATCTTGAATTGTAACTATGTCCGAGTCCCTTCTGTTGCGGGAAGATATACCATATCCAATGGCTTTGTTTTCTACCTCCTTTCAGTTCACTTAAAGCCTGGGTATAGGCAACCTCCTGTGCATCCAGGAAGCGCAAGAGATCATAGTGTGGCTGCTGAGCCTTTAGATATCCGATAATGTCCGAAGGTGTAGAATCGGACGCCAAGCTTTCACCAGCGACATTTTTCTCATTATCAATTCGTTTGGGGCATTTACCTGGAACGAATAAAGCACTCAAAGACTTCACAAAAGTGACACCTAATTTCAAAAGATTCATCCTCGTTTTAACGTTTTATTAAATTATAAGAAACGGCACATACTATATTGTTTACTCCTTAAATACTATCCAATTCGTTTGATATTTAGACCATGGCTTTATTGGATGTATTTCATGGACAATTCCTACAGAATCACGATACCACGAATAATTCCATCCTGATCCCATATCCAAGTACAGAGCATATTTGACCTTCAAGTTTGCCAACTTTTCCACAAATTCGCTATAAGCCAACGCTTGCTTAGCCTCAACAATGCACAGCTTGCCATCTAGCTCGCATAATGCTCGATAAATATTCAATGGCTTATCCTTTCTAAATCTAGGCATAACTCGCCCATTGTAAATTATCATATTCTGTCCAAAGCCCATACCTCTATGCTTTTCCGCTTTCCTAAGTTCACTAGCGTAACTACCATACAGGAACTTCTATTTGCCTTGATACCAAACAAAAGCCCCCGTATTCGTTTTAGCCACGTAGCCTCTATAAAGAATACCACCAGACACATGATTTCCTGCAACATTGCGATGCGCAAAAGAATCCAAGCATTCCCCTGTAAACGCAGCCTCAGCACAATAGACCACAGACATATCCGTGTCTTTGCTTGGTCGCTTACCGCAAACCAAATCTACAATGTTGTAAATCGGTGTAAAGACTATCAAATCCCCAGTGTCTTTCCGATTGACAAAAGTTCTAGCATTGGAACTTGGCGCTGTATTCATTATTGTTTCAGATAGGCTGTCAGCATTTACCTCTACCACAGAAGGTTTAGGCTTATGGTTACAAGATAGCATAACCATAAGCACAAAACACATTGATAGAAGATTCAACTTTCTCATATGAAATCATTTTCTTTTTCCGAAGATGGCGTCCAACACCATCTTTCCCACTTTTCTTTCCAATCCAGCCTTTGAGGTTGGGATACCTGTTTCACGAGCAAACTTCTGTTTAGCCTGCGTGATACCGAGTGCTCGGTTTAAGGAAAATGATACTCCGGGAATCTTAAACTGTTTCATTGTATATTAAGCATTAATTGTTACACCTTCCTCATTGTCAGGAACATTAGATTGAATATAAGCAGATGGATTTTCCTCTACTTTTTTTAATTCATTCTTTCTCCATTCATCAATAGCAACATTTAGAATTTCAGATTGAGCCAAAGCAATTTTACTCATCAGATCTTCATTTGCTTTCAATTCAGCCTCTAGCTTGTGCCTATTCCTTTCTGTTGAAATTGTCACCTCCGTATTAATATCATCATTTAAATCCGAAATTTGCTTATCGGCAAGCACACGCACTCGATACATTTCCGCCCTAAGCATATCATCATATGGACCAGAAGCAATCATCATTTTAAAGAATGTTGGAGCCGTCTCTATTATAATAAACAACAACATAATTACCAATGATACTATTGATAACTCAGTAGACTCAGACTTCAAATGCGAAAAAGCCTCATAACGAACACAAAAGCCTTTTTCTTCATTACCTTTCTCTATGTCCCTATTCGCCTTATCTGTATTTATAGCAATTTGCTCTCTAATTTCCTTCAATTCTACCGCATGAGTTGTTTCCCATGTTTGCAACTCCTTTTCAATTGCGGACAAATTACGTTCCTTGTCTTTATAAATCAAACCATGACCAGCTTTTCCACTCAACGCTGAGCCTTCTCCTTCCTTTTTCAATTCTTCATTCGCAACAGCCAATCTTTGTTCTATTGCCCTATGTTCACTTTCTAGTTTGTCTCGTCGTTGAATCAACGAAGTATTACCTTTAGTCACTTCTTGACGAGTTGCATTTGTTCGCATAATATTATCCTTTACCAGTTGAGAATCGATTCTATCCTCAAAAATTTTCATCTCAAGAGGTGTTGATATTACAATACCCAAAAAAATTGCCATAATAATTCTTGGCAAACCAGAAGTAAACTCCCGCCAACTAATGGTAACCTTACCATCAGAATACATCGTATTAACAATGAACCTATCTAAATTGAAAATTAACGCTCCCCAAAATATTCCGAAGGCTATAGCCGTAGCCTTACTCTCAAACACCGTATACAAAGCATAACTTCCCGACAAACAAGCCATTAATGCCGTAAACAAGATTGTTCCTCCCATACCTGCATATTTAGCATAGTCTGTAGGACATTGGCGCAAAACTTTTCGGTTTACACCACAACATATCCAAAGAAACTCATTAAGAAAGCCTCCCCATTTTATATTTTCCAACTCCTCGTTATTACTTTTCATCGCTTTCAAATTTTAAATGTTCAACTTTATTCATAATTATATCTATTGCTGTCTTAATACGAGAGCGCAAACTACTTCCTATTTTTATTGATAATGGATGCAAAGAATTTAATTTAGCAAATTTGATTGCTGCTGGATTCAAATTCACATTTACTCCTTGCATATCAACTGATAATTCTTGCATTTGTACATTTAGCTCTACTCTAGGAGCAGGTATGTTGTGCTGCACTTGTACTGTTTTCTCAAGTTTTGGCAAAGGAAGCAAGACCGTCTTAATCTGAGGCAAAGGTATAGTCTTTATTGTCAAAGGAACTTGTTTTGTCCCAAATTCATCCTCCACCTCCAATACATAACATTTTTCCTTATCCGTTGTTACAACTTTCTTTCCAACAAGAGGAACCGTTTCGTTTTCCAAGCTTACAGACTTTGCATTTTTTACATTCCAACTCAAAGTAACTGGCACTTCCTTAAACGTAAATGTCTTATCTGCCTTAAATAACACTTCACTTTCAGCAAAAACACCAATAGAAACGGACTTAGAAACTTCCGTTATGCCATCAAGAGCCATTGCCTTTATTGTGTAAGTCGTAGAAACATTTGGTGAACACTTTTTCTCACCATTCAAGGGGATAAGTTCTGAATCACCATCTGTTGTTTCTAAAGTGACTTTCTTTGCATTTTGAACATCCCATTGCAATAAAGACGCTTGCATTTTCCTCTTTCTGAGTTTTTTCAAACTCAATCCGACTTCTATCCTCACGTTCTGCACAACATTTACTGAGAGCTGAACTACTGCCGTTTTCAATCCATTTTCGACTTTTAACTCATAGCTTTCATTTCCTATATTCAATGGATGTACCTTATATTCACGCATCGTTGCAGGAACTTTCTTTCCATTCAAATATATATTAGAAGCATCATCAACTTCCCAAATCAATATATAAGATTGTCCTATAACAAAACAATCTGATGGAGCCCTAAAAGATTTTATCTTTGGCTCTTTTGTATATTTGTCAACCAGTGTCGTAAATGGTTCCAAATTACAGATGTCATCTTCATTAAGATAATCCGACAATATCTTGAGCAGAATAGAAAACAAACCTCCCAACTGCATTAAGTCTACATAAACTTGACTATTCTCTAAGTCCTTGAGATCCTCAAAAGAAAACAACAATTGCTCAGAATCTTCAACTTGATATTTTTCAACTAAAGACGATTTTTCCGCAATTGCCAATATAGAAAGATAGATTATCAGTTCAGAAAAATAATCAACTTTTTCATTTGCCAACAAATTGTCACCACGTTTAGGATGTTGATACCCTTTCAAACCTTTAATAATATCAGCCTCACCTTGCAATTCTGGAACATAAACAGAATCATAGTCAATCAAAAATAAGTTATCATTATCATCAATCAAGATATTACCATGCTGTAAATCCCCATGAGATATATGATATTTATGTAACGTAGTTATCATCTTGACAAAATTATTTGCCAAGTTCTTTAGTTTGTTTTTGTCATTTCTATTAGCACAAATATATTGTTTTAAGTTTTTCCCTTCAATCCATCTCATACGGGTCGTCGGATATTTCTTACCCCCAACAACGATTCCGTCATCTATATAAGCAAAGTCACAAAAATATGGCAAACGCAATTTAGAAAAGACTCCCGAGAGAGTCTGGAAATGACTTCTCATGTTACCTAAATCTACATACCAACAACGAAATGCCCATTTTTCTCCATTTACTTTAACAGGGAATACTAAAGTAAAGCCACCTGTATACATTTCCACATCACCTGTTGGAAGTTCATGGAAAGTACCATTCTTAATAAAAGTATCAAGAATCAGCGCTGGTGTCGTTACAGATGTTACGATATCATCGATATTTATTTTTGACATATGCTATTACCATTTATTCGTTATATTTTTTGTTTCAACATTATAATCTCGTGGCTCAGCAACATACCCATTGTCGTACCATTTATCTTTTATCGAACCAGTAGTCTTTGTATAATCCACACATTTGGATTCATAGCCATTATCTTTCCATTTACCTCTAACAGAAGTTGATATTTTTTGCTCATAAGAAACTAAGGCATCTTCTAAAGGGACTAGCTCATCAATGCTGTTTTTTCTCAAAGCAACCTTCAACGCCGTTGAACAATGTACCAATTTGGGATTTGTGTCCAAAACTGTAAATATAGGACTACTTCCACCTGATTTTATGTCTTCTGGAGAAAACAGCATCGTTTCAGTATCCTCGATATGCTTATCAACCCACAACTCAGGAATCTCAGAGAAAGCTAAAATGCTTGTAAAAATAACCAATTCAGAAAAATAATCTGCCTTTTTGGACATTTTCTTATTAGCCCATCTTGCAGGATGCTGATACCCTTCCAGTCCTTTAATTTCATCGTCATAATCTTCTAAGCCTGGCACAAACATAGAATCATAATCAACAAGAACCAATCTGCCATCTGGATAAACAAGAATATTTCCATGCTGCAAATCTCCATGTGAAATTCCCATACGATGCAAGTCTGCCACCATATCCTTAAACTTATGAGCTAGCTGAATCAAGATAGAGGAGTCATTAATATGTTCAGCTATATAAGTTTTTATCGGAATGGCCTCTACCCAATTCATCAATACTATAGGCAGTATTCCCTCATTGGTAGCCAATCCCTGCTCTATATACTTGAAACCAACAAAATATGGAAGATTGATTTTCTGGAGTTTCTCCGCTATAATTCGTGTTCGATCTTTTGCATTAGAAACATTTGCAAACCAACACCTTACTGCAACTTTTTCTATTGTGGTATAATATGGGAAAACGACACAAAAACCTCCAACATAGCGAACCAACTCACCATCCTGCTTATCGGGTCTTCCCCCCTTTAACTCTTTTGCCTTAATCAATTGCTGAGTATCAATGGCAATCTCATAATCTTCCAAACTTGGTAGTTTCATATTCTTTTTATTTATGTTCGTTAAACAAATTTCTCACCCAATTCACCACCCCATTTTTATGTTTACATCTTTGGCAACACTTTGGTAAGTTTTTGGCTTTAAATTTGCCTTTACGATTCATACACTCAACATTATTTGTTTGTCTTTTCATCAGCAAAGTCTGTTCTTTTTCATTTTCGAGAAGATGCTCCAATGTTTTTTCTTCAACTTCAAATGACGGCAGCCCATCATTCTCAACAATCACTAGAGTACTATCGTCATTATGCATTTTTTCTGTAGTTCGCAATCCATCTACAAGAGCTAAGAACTCTTCGTAAGAATTCAAACTCAATAACTTGCTTATATATGACGACTCTGTGTTGTCATTTTTTTTATTAAAAAGTAGCTCCCCAAAAGGATCTGTAACCATCAGTAATTTCTGCCCTTCAGATAACTTTCCTGAAATTTTACATAGTTTACCCTTTCCTTCTGTAAAACTATCAAAGTAATCTGGACTATTACCAAATTCTTTTTTTACAGAAGGATAAAAGTTCAAGATTCTATTATCTTCAGAGATTTCAAGTAAGCAAGAATCACCTAAGGCATAACCTATCCATTTGCCATCATCTGCAATTTTAATACCACAAAAAGTAGCAGCTGCACCCTGTTTCTCTGCTAAGCAATTCTCTAACATCCAAGTAGATTCTCCTTCCTTTTCTAATCTTTCCAATTCAGACTGAGCAAAATCTTGCCATTGTTTTTGCAAGTTTAATAATTGGGTAGAAATGTCCTCACAATCAGAGTCTGTATACTCTTTCACTAACATTTGTGCCCATTTTGCAGAAAAAATAGACTGCGATACTCCATCAGATATCGCAATCTTTTTCCTGCTAGAATCTATACGAAAATAATCTTGGCAATCAGAATTATTCTCTTCCAACTTATGTGTTATATAAGCTCTAATTTTCATTCTTACTTATCTCTAAGTCCCTTACTTGAACCAAAATCAATTAACTTAATCAAACTTACAGCATCTGCACTGAATACACAACCACGAGACTCAGGTTTAATTGGAAGTTCATTCTTGCGAGCTGCATCAATATAGCCTTCAGGAATTACACTGGAAATTTCATACAAAAACTCAGCACCAGCTCCACCTTTTTTAACTTCAGAATCATCATTTGGTGTTATTATTTCCTGAGAAGTATCACCAATTTCCGCATTAAAGATTAACACATTGCCGTCTGCATTTGAAATTTGCATAATTTCATTAGCAACGGCCTTAGTCTCTTCCATACACTCATCGCTATTCTTATGGTCGTAATATGGAACCCCATCAGATATGTTTATGACAACAGGAGCTGGATTATCAGGCTTATCGGCAATCCAATCTTCTACCAACTTTTTCGCCATAATGAAAGCACCTCTCATATCTGTCCAAGTATCAGTATTTGTAGGCTCTACCCAAATCGGCATTTTTACCTGCGTATCAACCAATCCACCTGCGCCATCAGTTACCTTTTTAGTCACAGTTTCTACTCTTTTAGGTGCTTTATAGAGGTCTTTCAAATATCCAGAGCATTCTTCTTTAACCTCAGCGCAATAGCTAATCACAGAAATGAAACAACGATTTTTAGGTTCTGTTCCATTGAAGTTTTTCTTAATAATATCATTAATTACACGATTAATTGCACGAGTTGCAAACTCGGTTCTAGAAACAGGCTCATTCTTATATTTAAGCATCATTGAGCCCGATTTATCTACTAAGATAATTAATAAGCCAGGAGTAGCAGAACTCCACTGTTTGTCATTTTTAGCCATAGTTTTCTCTATCAATTTGCAAATCCAATCCCAAAGATGAGCATTGTTTGTTGTCAAGTTTTAATGAAAAAGCGTGGGACTATTGTCTTTATGCCAGAATAGAGGTTATGGAAGGACCTATCTGCTAGCATCAAACAATAGTCCACGCCAAAAGGGTATATTATTTCTTTTAGTATCAGAAAAGGATACAATAATCCTAAAGGCGTGAGAATACTGTTCACTATCCAAGCAGATTTCGAAACTTCCACATTTCTATTCTAGGATAACGTTCAATACGCTCATTCATTTGAGTCTTCATCGCAGCCGTTCTTTTCCGTCTGCTCCAACTCTGACCGCAAAAGTAAGCAATATTCTTGATTCTGCAAAACTTTTAGCCACTTTTTTTCTAAAATGCTCTATTTTTCTTAAAAGGATAAGAAAAAGGCACCGGATGCCGCCACTGCCGAAAAGATAACACTTCCACATTCCTATTCCATGACAACTCCGATGCCTATATACCTCTAACTCTTCAATCTTCCTTATTCTATTTCAAAATTCTAGTTCTTCACCACCGTCCCCTTTCTGGCATTCACCATAAAATTACAAAGGGATGTCTTGACTTTATAAATGCCATTCTTTGATGATACCAGCTTTGCCGACATTCCCATAAAGCAGATGCCGCCATTTTTCTTCTCAATAGTGTACTTTCCGAAAGGAGTAGCTACGATGATGTGATGCTTGGTATTCTCAACCACACCATACACTGTGCCGGATGGAGCCTGCTTTACCTGCTCGGCTACGCTCTTTACGGCATTTGCCACATCGGTGTTGTTACTCTTTGCAAAACTGGTTGTGGTGGCAGCTACTACCATCATCAACGAAATCATAATCTTCTTCATACCTTATTATATATAAAAAGGGTTATACTTCATGTTCCTCGTTCCACGATTTTTTCTTTTCTACCGCTTCCCGATTACGAGTGCAAAAGTAAGAAGATTATTTCTATCAGCCAAATATCTAAACCTACCTTGTATGAAATGCCGGACTGAATGTACCAAATGACAAAACGGATGCTTGACATTACTCATCAAGCATCCGTTTTAAAAATTCTATCATTTCTAGAATTGCCTTTCTCAAAGGTTGCAACTCATTTTCTATAATCCACCAAATCTGATCGGCATCAACCTCAAAATAATGATGAGCTATGATATCACGTAACCCTTTCACATTTTTCCAATCAATTTCAGGATGAGTTGTAAGAAGTTCTCTATTAGTTAAGTATATCCAATGCTACATATTTAATCTTCATCTCTGATAATCAACTTATTAAGTGTGAAAGGAGAATATCAACACAGGATACAGCTTCCACTCCTTATCCAGCTTGTCGATAGCAAGCCCCTTGAACGCAAGCAAAGGAATTGCTCCGTCTTTGCAATCCGTCGTAATAATAAGCCACTTTCAAAAACACTCTTCACTCTTCACAAATATGGTATAAGTATTTGTATATAAGGAATTTGTACGGGTGAAGAGTAGTGCGCTACTCTTCACCTCTCTTCACCCCCAAAAAATCTGCATCATCTGCGAAATCTGCGTGACTTTCTTCTAAGACCGAACAGGGCGAGCTTCCATTTCAATTTCGTGCGTAACCCTAAGGTGAAGAGTGGTGAAGAGTGATGCGTAACTCTTCACCTCTCGCAACCCCAGTGTTTATCGGGGTTTCAGCCGATTTGGTGAAGAGTGAAGAGTAAAAAGCGAGTGGTTGTTTTACCAGCTCCCGACGTATCGTTTTGTGCCTGGCAATGGCAGGTTATTGCCCTGGTAAAGGGCAATGTTATGCCATAGTGAGGCAATAAGCGCTACAAGCCGTTTTACGCATCGTCAGTACTATCATGGAGACCTCTCAGTAACGTCTTTGCGCCTTGTAAATACTATCGTTGTTGCTTGTAAGTACTATCATTGTTGCATCGGTTTTACGTAAAAAGTCTTCGGAGTAACCTTTACTTGTTGCCGGAAGAATTAATGTTATAAGCCGGAGAAGCCTATATCTTCAGCCGCACAACAGCTGTTGTGCGCTTGCATAACAGCTGATATGCGCTCGCCCACCACCTGTTGGGCAAGCGGATATCAGCTGGTGGGCGATGAGTTATTGGATATAACGGATGCTTGACATCATTCATCAAGCATCCGTTTTGCAAATCACCTACTTCATTTTCCATCCATCAATGGTTCCCGTCTTCGACGAGAAGTTGCAGCCTATCTGATAAATCTTTCTGCCATCTGCTGCATATTCCCTGGCATAGCCCATATCCTCTATCTGCTTCAGGGCTTCTTCAGCCGAACCATCACGCTTGAACTCGAAGATGTAGATATAGTTCTGGGTCTCTACCACACAATCTACCCTACCTTCACTTTGCTGCTTTGACCAGCATCAGGAACCCGCTTCGCACTTCATCATTCGGGAAATCCAGGAGATAGGAATCGGTATCCATATTCCAGTCTTTGATGGTAAGATAACCACTCTGATAAATCATAGGCAATGGTGCTTCCACATCCGCCTTGTAATCGATGAAACTACTCGTAGGATAAAACCTGTTCACCATCTCGTTGATGTTCTCATCAAAATGAGACAACAAGCGAACAAGATAGGTTGGCGAACCGGTGCGGAACCAATAATCTGCCAGGAATAGCCAGAAAAAATAGCGAGACCGAAAAAGTTCAGCAGAGAAAAAACGAAAAGGCAGCTGGTGGCATCCTTCCAATGCCAACAACTGCCTTTCCTTTATTTATCTATGCAACTACTGTTTAAATTCTCTCAAATTGAAAGAAGAACGGCTGTTAAGCGAAGTTCTTCATATTAGTTCTTGCACCATACTCAGCGCATCCGGCAACGATCATTGCCAAAACCATACCTAATACCATCATAACTTTTATCCTTTCTCTATATTTATCTGTTATCCTAATCTTTACCTTATTTCGAATCAACTTCCTGGAAGCATCCGGAGATGCCTCTCAAGGTTTGATTACTTGCCGAGGCTAATCTTCTTGTTGACATTTACAACCTCTGCAAAAAGGGCAGCTACAACTGCCAGTGTCATTACTAATACCATCATAATAGTTATCCTTTCTTTACTTTAATTATTCGTTATCTATCTTTTCGAGTGCAAAGGTAATGCCTTTTTGTGTACGCACACAATGTTTTTGGGAAAAACTTCAAAAAAGGGCCGTTTTCTTGATTTTCATCAAATTCTGTCATAGGAAACAGGGCAAAATGACATGTCAATCCAGGTTTTCTCAATCTTTAGAACACTCGTATTTACGATGAAACACCAGGAGACAGAAGGCTCCAGCCAATGCCATCGGTACACCGATGAGCGCAGGGTAATTATATCCCAATCCCATCGCCACGGGGATTCCGCCCAAGAAGGCACCCAGGGCATTGCCCAGATTGAAGGCTGCCTGAATGCAGCAACCGCCTAGCATCTCGCCACCCTCGCTGTGCTTCACAATGAGAAACTGCTCAGGCGAACCTATACCGAAAAGGCAGGCACAACTGATAAACATCATCGCTGCCGATACCCAACCGATATGCGACAGAAAGAAGGTAGACAGCAAGGCTGCGGCAGCCAGGAACTGCAGATAGCAGGTAAAGCGGCCCGGCTTGAACCTGTCTGCCAGCAAGGCACTCACCTGGTTTCCTACCACCATTCCCAAACCGGCAAGAATCATCAATACCGAAATTGATGCCGCATGGAATCCACCATCTATCTGCAAAAGCGGAGAGATATAACTGAACCAGCAGAGAATACCGCCGTTGCCCAGGAAAGTAGCAGCGATGATAAGCCAGGGAGCCAGATGGCGCATAAACCGGAACTGCGCCTTCATACCCTTGTTAGGCAGAGCCTCTACATCAGGAACCCACTTGTAAATCATATAGAGCGTGATGACGCCCAACGCCACCGACATGAGAAAAGGCACTCGCCAGGAGATGGTATGACTCAGGAAGGTGCCCAGCGGAACACCAAGCAGATTGGCAAACGGCATACCGGCACACATCATCGCCACCGCCTTGGTACCCTTTCCCTCCTTTGCCATCTTCACCGCCACGATGGTAGCCGTACCGAAATAGGCACCATGAGGAAGTCCCTGAATGAAGCGGGCACAAAGCAGAAGCCCGTAACTAGGGGCTATCGTAGCGATGATGGCTCCCAGAATCACCAGCGAAGTAAGAAACAAGAGTATATTCTTGGGGCGATACTTATGCATCAATATCAGCGAGAAAGCACCGGCGCATACACCCAGTGCATAGATAGAGATGAGATGACCAGCCTGAGGGATGGACACATTCATGTTGTGCGCCACATCGGTGAGAATTCCCTCAATAATAAATTCTGCGATGCCCAGGGTAAATGTACCCAAGGCGAGTGCAAACAATCCTTTTTTCATACGTTAATTATCCTTATCTTTTTATCCTAAGTTTGTTTTCAGGGTGCAAAATTACAAAAATCTCTACACATATAAATGATAAGGGGGCAAAAACTTTGCCCTTTCAAGATTTATTAGTAATTTTGCACTCAAAAATAAAAAGAAGAGGGATGAAGCGGATGCTGAATCCCTCTTTCATCATCAACAATAAGTAGAATGCCTATGCTGAATATTGCAGAATATTTTCCAATTACCGACCCTACGCTGATCTTCTTCGTAGTGCTCCTCATCATCCTCTTTGCCCCTATCATCATGGGTAAACTCAGAATCCCCCATATCATCGGAATGGTGCTGGCGGGTATCCTCGTGGGCAAATACGGACTGAACATCCTGGAACGAGATGCATCTTTCGAACTGTTCGGCAAGGTGGGACTCTACTACATTATGTTCCTCGCCGCCCTGGAAATGGACATGGAGGGTATGAAGAAAAACAAATCGCGGCTCATCATCTATGGTCTGCTCACCTGCTTCGTTCCCTTCTTCCTCACCTTCGGCATGAGCATCTGGTTGCTGCACTATTCCACCAGGGCATCGTTTCTGCTGAGCTGCATCATGGCTTCCAATACCCTGATAGCCTACCCTATCGTTTCCAGATATGGTCTGCAGCAGAAGCCAAGTGTAACCCTGAGTGTGGGTTCCAGCATGCTTTCGCTGCTGATAGCCCTTATCATGCTGGCGGGTCTCGTCGCCTCGTTCTCCAGTCACGATGGTCTGCTCTTCTGGGTACTCTTCACCGCCAAGTTTGCCGCATACTGCGGAGTGATGATATTCCTGATTCCGCGACTCACGAGATGGTTTCTGCGTCGGTACAGCGATTCGGTGATGCAGTTTATCTTCGTGATGGCGATGCTCTTCATGAGTGCGGCTCTCTCGCAGATGGTGGGTATCGAGGGAGTGTTCGGCGCCTTCTTTGCGGGTCTTATTTTAAATAGGTATATCCCGCACGTGTCTCCGCTGATGAACCGACTGGAGTTTACGGGCAATGCGCTCTTCATCCCTTACTTTTTGATAGGTGTGGGCATGCTCATCAACGTGGGACTGCTTTTCCAGGGCAGTCATATCCTTTGGGTCATCTTCTGCATCGTGTTCTTCGGAACCTTGGGAAAAGCCATCGCAGCCTATGCCGCCTGCTTCGGATTCCGGTTGCCACTTTCATCAGGTCACATGATGTTTGGTCTTACTTCTGCCCATGCTGCCGGCAGTATCGCCATGGTGATGGTGGGTATGAACCTCCTGGTAGGTCCGAACACCTATCTGGTCAACGATGACATGCTGAATGGTGTGGTGATGATGATTCTCTGCACCTGCGTCATCTCTTCGATGCTCACCGACTGGAGTTCCAGAAAGATTATCCTCCGCGACAAGGAGCTTCCAGATGCCGAGGATACCAAGAAGGCAAGCGATGAGAAGATTCTCATACCGGTGAAGTATCCGGAATATGCCGATAATCTGATGAGTCTCGCCTTCCTGGTGAGAAACCAGAAGCTGAACAGAGGACTGGTCTGCCTGAACGTAGTGTATGATGACAAGGATATGCGATACAAGCAGGAACAGGGCCGACAGCTGCTGGACCATTGCAGTCAGCTTGCCGCAGCCACCGACGTGATGACGCAGACGCAGGTTCGCATTGCAGCCAACATCGCCAACGGCATCAAGCATGCCTTCAACGAGTTCCAGTGTTCCGAAATCATCATCGGCATGCACATGCATCCGGAGGTTTCGCCTAAGTTCTGGGGAGAGTTTCATCAGAGTCTCTTCAATGGTCTGAGCCGTCAGATCATCATGGCACGCATCAAGCAGCCGCTCAATACCATTCGCCGAATACAGGTGGCGGTACCATCGAGGGCAGAATTTGAACCGGGTTTCTACCGCTGGGTAGAGCGACTGGCGCGCCTGTCAGGCAATCTGGACTGCCGCATCCAGTTCCATGGCAGGGAGGAGACCCTGGCACTCATCAATGAGTACATCACCAACCGACATCAGGAAGTAAGAGCCGAATACACCCTGATGCAGCATTGGAACGAGATGCCGCAACTTGCCTCCCACATGAGCAAGAACCATCTCTTTGTGGTGGTGACAGCCCGAAAGGGAACCGTTTCCCACAAGTCGGCATTAGAGCGATTGCCGGAAGAGCTAACCCGCTTCTTCTCGGGCACCAATCTGATGATTATCTTCCCAGACCAGCACGGAGATTCATCGGGCAATGTACTGACATTTGCCGAGCCTCAGCACCAGGAGGAAATCAGTGCCTACGTGGCATTCAACCAATGGTTCAAAAAGAAATTCAGAAAATAAAAAGAAAACAAAGGATACTAAAAAAGGTCGCCAGCATTTTGGCGACCTTTTTTAGTATATAAACAATCAAAACGATTTGGATTAATCAAGACGATTCTTATGATTTACTTTGTATTCAAAACCAGCTTCTTGGCTTTCATCTTTTCGCCTACCAATATCTATCCCTCATCCTTCTGGTTACTATGCTTCATCCCAACATTCATAACAAAGACACCCACTATTCATTATCAAGACGCTCACTATTCCCTATCGGAGTAAGGCACATCGCCATATTTAAGCTTAGCCATCAATTACCATCTCAAAATAAAGAGATTTTTCCTTTCACACTTAACTCTCTTATTTTCAACATAATCCAGATTCCGTGAAAGGAGATTTATGATCCACCTTAAATATTTTCTGCAAATCACTCCACCCACCACTAGAATATCTTCTTTTGAGCAAGGTACGTCCCCACCTATCTGGTAATGCATCAGAAAAGCATCCGAAAAATACAGAAGTCTGCCGGCATCACTACCAGCACAATATCTCCCACTCCATCTGACTCTCCAAGATAGGAAAAGATTCGGGATGTAAAAACGAAAAAACAATAGCCAAAGGCTCTCTTGCTTCCATACAAGGGAGCCTTTTTCTTTGTAAAAGCCACAAAATTTTGCCTGCTTGTCTTGTCTGTCTCAATCTTTTTTTATATTTTTGCAAAGAATAAGCAAAATCGCAGCAATGAAAATAGACAATAAGGCTCTATGAGAAGTTATAAACCATATATCATCAAACTATGCATCGTTTTCCTCTGCTTTGGCGGCCGGATACTTACCAGCTCTGCCCAGAAAGTAGAGACAAACGATTATTTCTATGTACTCAATACCCAACAGGGGCTTTCTGATAACCATGTCCTACAGATGATGCAGTTGACAGATGGCAGATTGGCGGTGAGAACTCCCAAGGGCATCAATCTCTATGATGGAAGGCGCTTCTCCTTGATTCCCCTTCCTGCAGAAAAGGCAGAAAACATCACGAAATACAAGGGGCAGACGCATCTTTATGCCGATAGCCAGGACAGGTTATGGGTAAAGGAATACCAGAAGATATTCTGTATTCTGCTTGCAGAGGGCAGAATTCTGGAACATCCCCTTGACGCTCTGTCTGGAAATAGAAAAGAGAATAAGATGAAAATGATGCGAAACGGCCCGACCCGGAATGACATTCAGGATCTGTTTGTAGATAGCAGGAAGAAAGTCTGGGTTGTTATGGGTGATTCGCTGCTCAATACGCAGGATGGCAATCTAATCCATTTGAAGAAGGAATGGGGGTGTCTGCAGGATCTGGATACCGATGGCAGACAGGTTTATGCTTTCATGGATTCAGGAATCGTGGCGGTTTTTCAGAATGATAAGCTGACCTATACCGTTTCTGCCTATTCTGCAGCCGAAGCTATTAATCAGGATCCCGAGCTGATTCTTCAGGTGCGTGCTTTGGTAGAACAGCATCTGGAAGATGGCGAATATGGCGTGGAACAACTGGCACAGGATCTCTGTATGGAGCGGACAGGACTTTATAAAAAGCTGACGGCTCTGACCAATACTACTCCCGTGGCATTTATCCGCAGCATCCGGCTTCATCGTGCAGCAGCCTTGCTTCAGGAAGGTAAGCAGAGTGTGAATGAAATTGCCGAGCGAACGGGCTTCAGCTCGCCCAGCTATTTCACCAAGTGTTTTAAGAAGGAATTTGTTTTATCCCTTTTCCACCATTTAACATTACCTTTGCAACCGAAATACAATCTTATGTATTTAGAACTGGACAAATCATAAACCCTCTAATATAATAAACAAAAGTATGCTAAAGAATTTATCTCTCATTGCCCTTTTGGGCATCGCTTCCGTTGGCATTCCAAGTGAACTCTGCGCCAAGAGCGTAAAGGTGGCAGGCACCCAGAAAGGCATGGCTGCCAAGTCTATCACCCGTCAGGTGGCTCAGCAGAATGTAACCATCGAATTCTATTCTCCATCCATCGTCCGTATCTTGAAATCTGATGCTGGACTTGGTGCTCCCGTTCAGAAGAAAAGCTATTCTGTCATCTTGAAGCCTCAGCAGCTGAAGGATGTTCAAATACAGGAAAATGGTAATATTGTAAAAATCAATTCTAGTTTTATTTCCGTTGAACTGAACCAGCAGACTGGCGAAATCCGCTTCCTTTCGAAGGATGGAAAGCTGCTGCTTACCGATACGAAGACCCGTCTGGACGCCCGCAAGGACGAAGCCAACAAGGGCAAGTACCGCATAGAGCAGGACTTCCGTCTTGCTGATGACGAGGCCATCTATGGCTTGGGACAGCTGCGTGATGTTTATATGAATCAGCGTGGCCGAAAGAACATCGAACTCTGGAATCATAACACCTATATCGCCATCCCTTATTTCACCAGCGAGAAAGGCTATGGTCTTTACTGGGACAATGCGGGAAAAACCTATTTCAATGATATCGTAGCATCCAAGGAAGACCACAAGCAGTCTTCTCGCACTTCCTTTACCAGCGAAGTGGGAACCTGCGCCGACTACTATTTCATGTACAAAGATGGTACGCAGGATGGAGTCATCGCCAGCATCCGTGAACTGACCGGACAGGCTACGATGTTCCCGAAATGGGCGATGGGCTTCTGGCAATGCCGCGAGCGCTATAAGACCAGCGACGAACTGGCTGGCGTATTGGATAAGTATCGCGAACTGAAGATTCCTACTGATGCCATCGTGCAGGACTGGCAGTATTGGGGATGCGACTCCAACTGGAATGCGATGAAATTCCAGAACCCATATTATATAAATAAGGTGGGAGACCCAGCCTTTGCCAAGTATCTTCCTACAGATATGAAGCAGATGAAGGCACAGGGAGAGCCTCGCCTGAAGAGTCCGGAGGAGATGGTGAAGTATGTTCACAAGAACGATGCCCATCTGATGATTTCCATCTGGGCAAGTTTCGGTCCTTGGACAGAGCAGTATCGTGAACTGAAGAAGATGAATGCCCTCCTTCCTTTCGAAACGTGGCCAAGAAACAGTGGCGTGATGCCATACGATGTCTTCAATCCGAAGGCTCGCAACCTCTACTGGAAGTATCTTACCCACCTCTACCAGATGGGCTTCGATGCCTGGTGGACCGATTCTACGGAGCCAGACCATTTTGAGAAGCCGGGTGACGAGAACTATCAGACCTACGATGGTTCATGGTTGGGCGTGAAGAACGCTTTCCCTTTGTTGCACAACAAGAGCATCTACGAGCACCAGAGAGCGATGAAGGGCAACACAAAGCGTTCGCTCCAGATGACCCGAAGCGGCAGTCTCGGTATTCAGCATTATGGCACCATCTGCTGGAGCGGTGATGTGGTGGCTTCCTGGAACGAGATGAAGAATCAGATTCCATCGGGCTTGAACTTCTCGCTCTGCGGTATCCCATTCTGGAACACCGACCTGGGTGGTTTCTTCTACTGGGAGTTTGAACAGAATCCAAAGAACCCTGCCCTTCAGGAACTGCAGACCCGCTGGATGCAGTGGGGAACCTTCATGCCATTGATGCGCAACCACTGTTCTTCGCCGATGGTAAGCGAACTGTATGAATTCGGAAAGCAGGGCGACTGGGCTTATGATGCTATGATTAAGGCCATCAAGCTGCGCTATCGCCTTTTGCCTTATATCTACAGTATGGCAAGCGACTGTGTACAGAATAGCGGAAGCATGATGCGTGCCCTGGTGATGGACTATGCGGCAGACAAGAAGGCTTCCCGCCTGAACGATGAGTATCTCTTCGGCCGGAACATCCTGGTGAAGCCGGTAACCGATCCTTTATATACCTGGAAGGATAAGGAGAAGAAGGGCCATACCATCTACCCTGATGTAAGGAAGGCAGCTGCGCCTGTGAATGTTTACTTGCCAAAGGGTAATAAATGGTATGATTTCTGGAGCAATGCCCAGTATGAGGGTGGTCAGGATATCCAGCGCCTTTGTCCTATCGACATCATGCCTGTATTCATCAAGGCTGGTACCATTCTGCCATTCGGTCCTGAAGTGCAGTATAGTTCAGAGAAGCCTTGGGATGAGCTGGAAATCCGTGTCTATCCTGGTGCTGATGGTAAATTTACGCTCTATGAGGATGAGGGCGACAACTACAACTATGAGAAAGGTAAATTCTCGGAAATCCAGTTTGTATGGAATGAAGCAGACAGAACCCTGAACATCGCGCCACGCAAGGGCAGCTATAAGGGAATGCTCCAGCATCGCAGATTCCATATCGTACTGGTGGATGCCAATAGCGGTGCGGGCGATCAGCCTATGCAGGCAAGCAAGAGTGTGGAATATGACGGAAAGGCTGTAAAGTTGAAAATGGGAAAAACCGCAAGATGCGATAATTGAACTAACGGTAAACTCATATACAGAACAAAGGGGAAAGAATAAGTTCTCTTCCCCCTTTGATTTGTATATAATCACTAAAATAACATGAGTCATCAGTTGCTAGCTAACAACATCCTTTACAAATATTTACTAAAAACATATTAAAACACACTAATATTCAACAAAATAACATCAGATTCATAGTTTTATCCATATCTTTGCAGAAAAATAGAACATAATTGTGATGATATTTACCAATACGCTCATATCAAATCAAAACAGATGTAATGTACCCCATTACATCCTCAACTGCAGTCTTCGGAAATAATACCTATCTTGCTTGAGATAACATATTATTAACGAATTAAAAATTACATGGGTTTAATCATATTATATTTTTTAGGTGCTCTGTCACTATCCTTTTTATGCTCCGTCCTGGAGGCGGTGCTACTTTCTACTCCGATGTCGTTTATCTCGATGAAGGAGAATCAAGGCAACAAGACTGCCTCGTTGATGAAACAGTATAAAAACAACGTAGATCGCCCAGTGGGTGCCATTCTTTCGCTCAACACCATCGCCCACACCATCGGCTCTGCCGGCGTGGGTGCCGAGTCTATCAAACTCTTTGGCGAAGAATACTTCGGTATCATTTCCGCCATTCTCACCTTGCTGATTCTGGTGCTTTCTGAAATCATCCCGAAGACCATCGGTGCTTCTTACTGGCGCTCGCTGGCAATGCCATCCACCAAGATTATCCGGGTACTCATCTTCATCACCTACCCTCTGGTACTGCTCTCAGAACTTATCACAAAGGTATTCACGCCTAAGAGCCACCAGGCTTCCATGAGCCGCGAAGAGGTTTCGGCCATGGTAGATGTAGGAACCACAGAAGGCATCTTCCGTGAATCGGAAAGCAAGATCATCAAGAGCTGCATCCGTCTGGCTGGAGTTAAGGCAAAAGAGGTGATGACACCATCCATCGTGGTAGAATCTGCTAATATGCATCTAACCACCAAGGAGTTTTACGAACAGAAGGAGTGGAATTTCTCACGCATTCCTGTATATGATAACAATAAGGACTACATCGTGGGCTACGTTCTGAAGGATGTGGTTCTCAAATCGGTTTCAGACGATGAATTCCAAACCCGATTATCCGAACTGATGCGCCCGATTCTTTCCTTCAACGAGGATGAATCGCTATATCAGATTTGGGAAAAGATGCTGGAAAAGCGAGAGCACATCTCCATTATCGTAGATGAATACGGATGCCTTCGCGGCGTAGTTTCCATGGAGGATGTGATAGAAACGATGACGGGCGTGGAAATCGTAGATGAAGACGATGTTGCCGTGGATATGCAAGCCTTGGCTAAGGAAAAATCACGCCTGATGATGCAGAAAATGAAGTAATCGAGTAGGAGGTAAACACTAATCATAGGTGTTTATCTCCTATTTTCATGTTTACCGACCTCTCACACCACCGTACATGCGGTTCCGCAGAAGGCGGCTTCTTGCATCACGCAAGAAAACCGCCCTTTTCATTCTACATGGCAATAGAGAATACATACTCTATCGCTGAGATGAGATTTATGCTCTTTTTTATTGAGTTGTTTTATAACCCGAAATTGATATTCTATTTTTCTTCTTTCTTCCCTGGGGTTACATCTTTCTGAAGAGAGAATACAACAGGGATGGCATATCTTACGTTTACCGGTTTACCATCCTGTGTACCAGGAGTCCAATTAGGCATCGCCTTCACGATTCTCAAAGCCTCAGCATCCAGTTCGGGATCTACCGATCTTGCAATTCGGGCTTCGGTAACGCTACCATCCTTCTGAATGACAAAGGTTACAATCACACGGCCCTGCTTTTTGGTCTTGACGGCGGAAGCCGGATACTTGATGTTTGCAGCCAGATACTTCATCATTACTCCCTGACCACCAGGAAATTGCGGCAATGTCTCTGTTACGTCATAAACCACATTCTTGGTTGTATCAGCTGGGGCTATCGCATCAGAAGCCTTTGCTTCCGCCTTCTGTTCAGCTTCCGACTTTGCCAATTCAGCAGCCTTAGCTTCTTCTGCCTTTTTGGCTTCTGCGGCAGCTTTTGCTTCTTCAGCCGTCGGATTCGCCACAACCACATCAGCATTCAGAGCCTGCTCAGCCTTCTGCTGAACCTCGGCTACTTCCGGAATCTGCTCGCCAATCTCACGAGCCACACTCTCGATGTTGCTCACCATAAGCAACGCTCCTGCTAAAGGTGCGAAAAGGAGGTACTTCGCCTTGCCTATTTCACTGGTTCTACGTTTGTTCATCATTTTAATTCTTTTTTTAAGAGGTAATAAATTAAAATTATTGGCAATCTTGGTCGATTCATTCGGCTGTCGATATGCCAAACCTAGAAGGTGATACTGATAGGATTTGCGCGCGTTGCCATCAGATAATACACTTTCATCGGCTAAATATTCCAAATTCATTCTTACTTCCTGCTTCATCAGCCAGGCAAACGGATTAAACCAGCAGGCGATGGAGAAAAGCTCGGAGAAGAGGGTATCCAGGGAATGGAGACCCGAAACATGGGTGCACTCGTGAACCATCACTTCGTGCAACTGCTTGCCCTCCAGGGTAGATGGATACATAAACACCCAGCGGAAGAAGGAGAACGGACTCCCCTCACCTCTGAGAAGATGTACCGTAATGCCTTCCACCTCCTGCTTCCGGGAAATAACCGCAAGGCGGATGATACTGAAGAGCTGCCATACCAAACGCAATGAGAGAACGGCAACTCCTGCCCAATAGATGCCCAGCAGCATATCTATCCAGGTTATGCTGGGAGCCTGAGCCTTTACAACCACCACGGGATAAAACGTGTCGGCATATACATTCGCCATACCCGCCATCGTTGGTGTATCGCGCACCCAATATTCCAGATTGAGTGCCGGAACCATCAGGGCAACGGCATAAATGAGCCAGAGGGTAAGGCGGCGAAGACCGAAGAAAGTATCGCGGCTCACCGTGAGGCGATAAAAGCCATAAAGGAGCATCAGGGCTACATTGATTTTTATAAGATATATTGCCATACAGTTTCAGTTTTTTATATAAATTAGTTATTGAACTTTCGCATATTAGCTCCACACGCCCTGTAAGGGCAAAAGCTCCTAGCCCAGGGCAACGCCCTGGGTTATTATGGGCGCAAACCTGTCGCCCTGTAAGGGCAAAAGCTTTCAATTACAGTTATTTATTCTTCCGAACTCTCAATTTCACGGATGATATCCTTGAGGTCCTCGGGACTGATTTTCTCGTCCTTGGCAAAGAAGGAAACCATTTCCTTGAAGGAATTCTTGAAGTAATTGTTCACGAAACCCGACAGGAACTTCCGTTTGTAATCGCTCTCGGCTATGAGTGGAGAATAGACATAACCCTTACCATCCCGCTCCGCCTTGACATATTCCTTGCGCTTCAGATTGTTCACAATAGAAGCCACTGTAGTATAAGGTGGACGAGGTTCTGGCAACAGTTCCATAATCTGTTTCACGGCACATCGTCCCAATCGCCATATCCGAAGCATAATATCTTCTTCCTGATTCGTCAGCTTTTCCATATTTCTATCTTTATTCTTTTAAATTCAACATTCTTGTTTCTAAATCACGCTGCAAATCTACGAACTTTTCGTATAAATACAAAACAATCTGCGTTAAAAAACATAAATTCAGCTATATTTTAACATTTTACGAGCTTTTCGTAATACTAAAACATAGAATATTACGAGTTTATCGTAGATTACATATAAAAAAGAACCAATATATAATAATATACGAACAGTGCCAGTGCAACAACATCTCCATCAAGAACATCCAGATGGATTGTGACAACTTCTTTGATGTTGGAAAGAGCGATAAATACCGCCTGGTAGATTTCACCTTCCAGGATATCACCTGCACCGACAAGAAGATGGCATTCGATGCCAACCTTATCGAAAACACCATAGCGAAGAAAGTGAATATCACTCCTCGCGAAAAGAGCAACGGATTGAAGTCCACCGGCGATACCGATGGGTTGAAATAACACATACTTTTTATAGAAAGTAATACAGAATTGAGTACTGAAACGAGCTTTATTTGCAAGAATAAGGCTCGTTTTGTTTTTTTATATCCCTCCTTACTTCTTTTTATCTCTTAAAATTAGGCATTTCCAAATATTTTGCTTAATTTTGCCTGCAAAATAATTTTGAGTTAGAAAATGATTGATATAAAAGGTATAACCAAGAGCTTCGGCTCCCTGCAGGTGCTTAAGGGCATCGACCTGCATATTGACAAGGGCGAGGTGGTAAGTATCGTCGGACCTAGTGGTGCCGGCAAGACCACTCTTCTCCAGATTATCGGTACCCTCGACAAGCCAGATAGTGGCAGCATAGAGGTGGACGGCATTGATGTGCGCAGCCTCAGCACCAAGAAACTGAGCGATTTCCGCAACCAGCATCTCGGTTTCGTCTTCCAGTTCCATCAGCTTCTCCCAGAGTTCACCGCCCTGGAGAACATCATGATTCCTGCCTTCATCGCCGGAAAGGGCAGAAAGGAAGCCAAGGAGCGTGCCGAGGAGTTATTGGAATTCATGGGCTTGAGCGATAGAGCCAGCCACAAACCTGCCGAGTTGTCAGGTGGTGAGAAACAGCGTGTAGCCGTGGCAAGAGCCCTGGTCAACAATCCAGCCGTCATCCTTGCCGATGAGCCATCAGGAAGTCTCGACACCAAGAACAAGGCTGAACTTCACCAGCTCTTCTTCGATCTCAGAGACAAGTTCGGCCAGACTTTCGTCATCGTTACCCACGATGAGGGTCTTGCTTCCATCACCGACCGCACCATTCATCTCAAGGATGGAATGATTGAGAAGACTGTGGAGGCTGGAGCTGCTGATAGCCAGGAAGAAACTGCTGATAACAATAAAGAAGTTTCTGCAGAAGAACCAGACTCATCCATAGATTGCATCTAAACGCCCTGAAAGGGCAGAAGCTCCTAGCCCAGGGCAACACCCTGGGTAATTACGGACGCAAAACTGTCGCCCTGTAAGGGCAAAAGCATTTTATATTCTCGAAAATAACATTATATGGCAAAAAAGATAAAACTCGGCGATTTCAATCGCCTTCGCATCGTAAAGAAAGTAGATTTCGGTCTGTATCTCGATGGTGGTGACGAGGGAGAAATCCTCCTTCCATCCCGCTACGTTCCTGAAGACGCTGGCATCGGCGACGAGCTGGATGTCTTCATCTATCTCGATCAGGATGAGCGCCTCATCGCTACCACCGAAACCCCATTGGCTAAAGTGGGCGACTTCGCCTATCTCGAAGTGAAATGGGTCAACGAATACGGAGCCTTCCTGGGCTGGGGCCTGATGAAGGATATCTTCTGCCCGTTCCGCGAGCAGAAGAAGCGCATGGTACTCGGCAACTCCTACATCGTGCATATCCACATCGATGAGGAGAGCTACCGCATTGTTGCCTCTGCCAAGATTGAGCGTTATCTCAACGAAGACCATCCTCACTATAAGCATGGCGATGAGGTGGATCTCCTCATCTGGCAGAAGACCGACCTCGGCTTCAAGGTTATCATCGACAACCAGTATCCGGGTCTGCTCTATCAGGATCAGATTTTCCAGTACATCCACACGGGTGACAAGATGAAGGGATACATCGGAAGAGTTCGCCCTGACGGAAAGATAGATGTCACCCTGCAGAAGACCGGTATTCAGCAGACAGCCGATTTCGCCGAAACCCTCTACCAGTATCTCCTGGACAACGACGGCGAGTGCAATCTTGGCGACAAGAGCGAAGCCGATGACATCTACGAGCGTTTCCACGTGAGCAAGAAGGTTTACAAGCGTGCCATTGGCGACCTCTACAAGAAGCGCCTCATCACCGTAAGCCCGATGAGCATCCGACTGGCAGAATAAGGCAGTTTTAATTCTACTTCAACCCAAAAAGACCGAGCAACTTCCAATAGAAAAGTTACTCGGTCTTTTTTTTTATTATGGGTTGCTACCACTTTTAAAAGTGGACTCTTATTTATGGTTCTATGATCCAATCCTCAATATTCCCTTTCTTGGCATCAAAGTTTACACCAACTTTTACTATCGGCTTGCCACATCTCGCAAAACGCTGGTCATATTGCTTGAGGTTGATTTGCTGCATGGCGGCCTGTGCACTCTTGTTGAGTTTCAGTTCGATGAGATAGAGAGTATCCTCAGTCTCCATCACTACATCCACCCTTCCATTCGGTGTGTGAACCTCCACATCCACCACAAAGTGAGTCAAGAGGGTGAAGATGATGAAAAGCACCTGCTGGTAATGCCCCTCGTAATTGGTATTGTTACAATAAGGAACCGTGCCCAAGAACTCCTGGAGCAAGCGCAAGGCTCCATCCATGTCGCCTTGGCGAATCAAGACAGACATCTGGGCGATTGCCACATCTCCCTCCTCGGCATACATGCCTTCCAAATAATAAGGCAGAAGGCTCTCAAATAAGCCCACCTTGATTTCCTTGTTAGGCAAGTCGAGCGTGAAGAGTTGGCTCATCTTGTCATAGCCCTTGATGGTGATGTAGCCGCTCTGATAGAGCAAAGGCGTGATGGTCTTCAAGTTCTCCGTAGGTGCATCGAAAGCTGAGGAACGAGCCAATGACCTGCCTATCTTGGCTGGCAAGACCTTAAACTTGCGAAGCATGTTGATAAGATAGGTAGGTGTGCCAGAGCTGAACCAATAAGCACCGAAGTTCTTATCATCAAAACAGTTGAGCAAGCTATAAGGATTAAACACATCAGGGGATGCTGGTGAGAAGTGATAGCCATCATAATTCTCCTTGAGTTTAGCAATAGTTTCCTCTCTTGTCATCTCCAGTGCCTCTGCCAACACATCTATATCCTCACTCATCTGGGTAAGCAATTCTTCCTTGGTGATTCCGCAAACTCCAGCATATTCATCATCCAACGAAATATTTTTGATGTTATTCAACTCGCTAAAAATGCTCACTTGCGAGAACTTGGTGATGCCAGTCAGGAAGACAAAACGAAGCATGGGCTCACACATCTTGAGTGGGCTATAGAAATTGCGCATCACATTACGAAGCTCATCCAAAGTTTTTCTCTCATGAGCTACATCGAGCATAGGCGCATCATACTCGTCGATGAGCACGACCACCTGCTTGCCACTAATTTCATAAGCGGTGGTAATTAATTCTGTCAAACGATCATTTACACCTCTTTTAGAATGGGTAGTCCCCCATTTTCTCTCTTCTGCCTCCAAACGATTTGAGAGATAATCCTCCAACTGCTCCTTCTCCATGTGCTTACCTCCACTCATATCGAAGTGCAGCACAGGATATTCCATCCATTCCTGCTCTAACTTTTCGATGGCAAGCCCCTCAAACAGTTCTTTCTTTCCTGAGAAATAACTCTCAAAAGTGGACACCAAAAGTGACTTACCGAAACGGCGTGGACGACTTAAGAAGAAATAACATCCACCAGAATGTGTCATTCGATAGATATATTCCGTCTTGTCGATATAGAGCTTGTTTTCCTTTCGAATACGCTCAAATGTTTGGATTCCTACAGGATATAATTTCAATGCCATAATTGCTTCGTTTTGAATTCATATTGCAAAAATAGGCAATTTTTCCGAAATACCTATCAGAAAATAGAATATTTAACGGAAAACTTACATCTTCTTGGTAAAAGCCAAGGTAACGAGCAGCCAACCAGCTTATGTCTTGGCATAAGCCTCAGCTTCTCGATGGGCGGAACCATCAAGCAGCTGCGTGTGAAGATGGGCAACTACCCCCGAAGTAAAAATATAATGGCAGAGGAAAAGAACATAATAACAGGTGGTGGTGAACTGGTCACAAATTGTGACCGGTTCAAAAATCTCAAGCATTCTACTGTCTGTCCATTTGCATTTACGGAACAAGGAGTTGCCATGTTAGCCTCTGTACTAAGAAGCGAAACAGCCATTCGTGTCAGCATCCGTATCATGAATGCTTTTGTGTCCATGCGCCATTTCTTGATAAACAATGCAGATGTGTTCAGAAGATTGTCAACCATCGAATATCATCATCACACAATACATGAATCCAAAATCCACGCAATCTATGCCTATCTCGCTTCTGCTATCTCAACTGACTGACTGCAGCCTGATAAACCCGCGCATTCACGAAGTTTTGGAAATCAGGATTATTGAAGTATGTCTGCACAAACTCTGTTTTCTCCTCCAACATGGCAGCTACGATAGCAACCATATCATCATTGAAGGTGATCTGCGCCACTTGCCTATCCCCATTCTTTACAGCATTGACGAAATCTACGCTGCTAGCAATACGCTTAGGTAACTCGTTAATTTGCCTTTGTACTTCATCACGATTCTTCCAGTCAATGTTTCCAAAAAGCTCATTAAAGTCCTTGACAATATTCGACAAGGCTTCCATTTCTGGCTGAGGCATCCCCATACCAAGACCAACAGGAACAGGTTTCACCTCTGCATTCTCATTCTCCAACACCAGTTGACGCTCCTCTTCCTTGACCATACGATATTTATCGAAATCCACATTGTCAAGCAGCCCATCTGTACAATCATCTATCTTCAACTTCGGCAACTTCTTCACCAATAGCGAATAGAATACATATTGTTTCTCCCAATCTGGACTTTCGAACGGCATTATCGCCGAGAAGTAAGGATAACAACGGCAGAAATTCTTGATGGCACTCTTACAATCGATTTGTTCATCTTCATCCAGTTCTTCCTTAAATCTCATGGTCACACCATCCAAAATGGCATCTATATTTGGACGGTCTTCATCCGAGCCCGACAGCTTGAGTTCTACAACCTTATTTATGTCATCTTGCACATAGAAATTGTATCCCTCTATCTTTTCCGTCAAGTCATTTAACTTGTTCACATCCGACTCGCCCACCAAGACCGTTGTCTTGTAATACTCTTGGAAAGACAGCTTGATAACTTCAGGATCATTAGCAAAATCAAGCACAAAGGTATCTTGTTTCTTGGGATGACAACGATTCAAACGTGATAAAGTTTGCACAGCTTTCACACTCGACAACTGTTTATCCACATACATTGTATGCAACAATGGTTGGTCATATCCCGTCTGATATTTATTCGCCACGACCAAGATTCGATAAGGTTCTTCCTCCATTCTCGACTCTATTTCTACAGAAGGAAATCCATTCAGACTTGACTCCGTCACTAATTTTCCGTCGATGACTTTATCTGTGAAAGCAACGATGGCACGATAAGGACTATTTCGTTCTTCCAACATTCGGGTGATAATCTTATAAAACTCGATAGCTCGCTCGATAGATGAAGTAACCAACATTGCACGAGCCTTGCCACCTATCTTCATATACACCTTCTTGCAGAAATGCTCTACTATAATCTCGGCTTTTTTCTCGATGGTTTCAGGTTGAGCCTCCACATAGGCACGAAGTTTACCTTGCGCCTTTTTCTTGTCATAGCGAGGATCATCTTTCGTTGCTTTCAATATACGATAGTACGACTTGTAAGGCGTATAATACTTCAGCACATCCAAGATAAAACCTTCTTCGATAGCTTGCTTCATTGTATATTCATGAAAAGGCTTAAACGTAACTTCGCCATTTGCATCATATGATTTTTCACCAAACATTTCCAAGGTTTTATTCTTTGGCGTAGCTGTAAAAGCGTAATAATCAGCATTCTTCGCCAATTTACGTCCTTTCAGTATTCTATGTATTTTATCTTCCGTGTCCTCTTCCTCTGGTTCCCATTCTACACCTGAACCATTTTCTGCAGCCATCATATAGCCAGTATCTTCGGGCACTACATATGGCTTAGGAGCCGCATTGCCAGACAAGCCCGTAGCTAAGTTAGCCGACATCGCTCCGTTTTGACTGCTATGAGCCTCATCAATAATTATGGCGAAACGCTTGTCTTTGAGCGAACAACCAATCTCATCAAGAATGAAGCTAAACTTATTGATGGTAGAGACGATTATCTTCTTGCCACCTTGTAAGAGCTGTCGCAAAGTATCCGATTTATCAGCCCATCCCACCACATTACTCAACCTTTGGAAAGCATTAATATTATCTCTCATCTGCTTGTCAAGGTTGACACGGTCAGTGACAACTATGACAGAATCAAAGAAAGGTTCTTGCTTCTGAAGAAGAGTAACGAGTTGATAGGCAAGCCAAGTAATCGAGTTTGATTTACCACTACCAGCACTATGCTGAATCAAATATCTACGACCTATGGCATGCGTCTTGGTATGCGCAACTAAGGAACGTACGACATCCAACTGATGATAGCGTGGCCAAATTACCACTTCCTTGGTCTTCATCAGCTTGGTCACCTTGTCCTTTTCCTTAGAAACGATTACTTGCGCAAAGTTCTCGATGATATTGCTGAGCGTAGCTTTAGTAAAGACATCTTTCCAAAGATAGGAGGTCATCGTATCTTTCTCTACAACAGGATTACCAGCACCTCCATTCACACCACGGTTGAATGGCAAGAACCAAGAGTCCTTTCCCGCCAAGGCGGTACACATCCATACTTGCTGATCATCCACGGCAAAGTGGACGGCACAGCGTTTCTTCTGTAAGAGCAATTCCTTAGGATCACGTTCCGTCTGGTATTGCTTGATGGCATTCTCGTAGGTTTGTCCAGTATAGTTGTTCTTCAGTTCGAAGGTAGCAAGAGGAAGACCGTTGATGAATACAACAAAGTCTATCTCATTGGTGTTTTGGGTAGAATACCTCACCTGTCGGATGACACCGAAGATATTTTGCTTGTAAGCAGCCTTGGCACTCGGATTGAGTTGCGAAGGAAGCGGGTAATAGAGGTCGAAGGTATTGCCATTGAACTTATATCCTTTGCGAAGCACATCCACGACTCCACGCTTGCCTATTTCCCCAGACAAGCGAGTAAAGAATTTCAGTCGCTCGGAGGGTGAGGCAAAGCACATGGACTCCTTCACCTTGTCGGATTGGGTAGTCGTGACTAAGCGTTCTACCCAACTTTCCACCAAGGCAAGAGTTTTATTATAATCGTGAGGAGTAGCTTGCTCATAGCCATTCTTATCTCGCAACCAATCCACGATAATCTTTTCAAGACCTGTTTCTGATGTATCCATAACTATAACCTAATTATTCTTTATATACAATACAACACCAATAACTCCTACTATCAATAGTAAAAATATTGCTGCACCGTTAGCCGCTTCAATATTTCCAGTATTATGGTATGCAAATAAATTGCCAAAGAATCCTAATACGATATAAAGGACAACAACTATTGCTATAATAGCTAATACTATTGCAAAACAACCAGAATTATTATTTTCATTACTCATAGCTAAGACACTTTAATTTGACCTGTAACAACATCGCTTATCAAGCGTTGCTTATATTCCTTGATACACTCAATTTCTTTGTTCAACTTCTCTACCAGAGAATCTATCTTTGCTACTCGCTCGGTGATGTATGAGACGATAGCGTGTTGTTCCTCTATTGGTGGAACAGGAAGCCATTGCTTAATAAATGTATCAAACCGAAAATCAGATGAACGTTCACGTATTCCTCGATACAAAGAAAGGATAAAACCATTTTTGCCCATAATGCGTAGAACATGTGCATAATAATAGTTGTCTATACCTTCTATCTTAGGTGTACAAACACTCAATACCGGAGTTCCCATACCATCAGAATCAGACACACCAGAAGAACCTGCAAAAGCATCCATTTGATGTATTACCAAATCTCCTTTGCAAATATGCTGATAATGACTATAATCCGTTGCTTCGGTAAAGCCAGAAGTTCTACGATTCTTCCTCAATGTTACCTCTCCATCACGAAAGCAAGTTACAATTTCATCATCATATTGAATTGGACGTTGCTCTTTTTTAAACATGTTCTTCGCACGTTTAATCTTCCAATATTCAGGAATCTCAGGTAACCAAGGAATATTAGTTGGCTTAAACTTCACGTTCGGATTGAGACCACGAGTTACAGCATCAGTAATGACACGCTGCTTCATTTCTTGAAGAAGCGTGATTTCCTTTTCTTTGTTCGAAATGAACGTATCGAGTTTTGAACACTTCGTGTCAAGGTAAGAGACGATTGCGTGCTGCTCTTCTATTGAAGGAAGAAGAAACTTAGTTGCATTTAATATTCCACGAAAAATACTATATAACTTCACTCCATGAACTTGAATCCAAATCTGCATTCTCCATCTATCTGACAGCATCAAATATGCCAAGAACTCACCATTTTCAGGCTTCTTATTTCGTGCAATTATGGTATGATAGCCTGCAAATAACAATTGTTCTTCATCAACTCTCACAAAATTGCCAGAACCTATAATATCTTCCGAAGTATCAGCTATAAGAAAGTCTTCCTTATTACACAAAGATTGAGGAGAGACACCTAAATATTCCTTTGAAACTTTTCGATAGAGTTCCGGCACTATACGGATACTTTTATTTTGCTTGGAATGAATTTGTCCATAACTAATCACATTCACCCCCTCATCCACCAAATTAGCTTTCGTTATAGATAAGCCTTTTGTTAAACAAAAAATACTTTTAAAAGGCACAGTTTTCCAATGGCTCGGAATCTCCCCAAGCCATTGTACTCCACTATCCTTGTATTCACTATATTTTTCCATATACCTTACTTCATAATTTCATCCCACAATCCTTTGGTCTCACTCTCCAGCACATTTATATCTCCCATAATCTCATCAAGACTACGGAGCTGCACAGGTTTATAGAAATATTTGGTGAAAGAAAGTTCATAACCAACAACAGGTTCTCCAAACTCAGCCTCAGCATCGTATGGTTTCACTTCATTCTCATAGAATGCTGCGATGCCACCTGGATAAAGCAAAGGTATTTGCTCTACCTCATTACGGTTCTTCGCCATAACAACCTTTCCTTTCTTCATCACGATGTTCCCTTCTTTGTCTCTCTTCGGACGAAGCACAGGAACTTGCCAATAGCCAAACTCCTCATTGCGGAATATCTTGCTTTCAGGTGTTTCTTTGAAATCCATCAAAAGTTGAAGGATACGACGGCGGTCTTCCTTTGTTGTCTCACAATTCTTCTCGCCCAAGTTCTTGCGCAAAGGCGTACTGATATTGCTAGCATCAATCAGTTGGACATAACCACGACGGCGTTCCTCCTTACGATTGGTCACCACCCAAACATAAGTAGAAATACCAGTGTTATAAAAGTCCTTCTCAGGCATGGCGATGATAGCTTCAAGCAAATCATTCTCTATAATGTATCGGCGCAAGTTACTCTCGCCTCCCCCAGCATTGCCAGTAAATAGTGAGCTGCCATTATGCACTTCTACGATACGGGTACCAAGAGGCGTATCCTTCATACGGCTCACATTGTTTGCTAAGAAAAGCATCTGACAATCACCTATGTCTGGAATAAAACTGATTGGTTCAGAAGCAGTTGTCAAGGAGGCATCTGAACTATGGACGAACCGAGGATCAATTACTTCCTTCTTATCTCCCAAGCCCCAGTTTTTCAAGTCTTCCTTCCAAGGTGTGCCGAAAGGAGGATTGGAGATACAGAAGTCGAACTTCTCTCCAGCATGACCATCTTGGCTAATTGTTGAACCAAAGGCTATATACTGATGCTCACCCGAATCAAGCTTATACGTAAACTTGTTGATATTGCCCGAAATCATCAAGTCCGCCTTACAGGTAGCATAGGTATCAGCTTGCAATTCTTGACCGAAAATACTTGTCTTCACCTGCTTTCCTTGCTCTTTGGCGATACGCTCTATCTCTTCTTGAGCAATAGTAAGAATACCACCTGTACCACAAGCACCATCATAAATATGATAAGTGTTATTGGCCAACTTATCCTTGATAGGCACGACAGCAAGGTCTGCCAACAGGCGAACGTAGTCGCGAGGCGTAAAATGTTCACCAGCTTCTGTTACATTGTTTTCCTCATTGAATTTACGAAGCAACTCCTCAAAGATAGTTCCCATCGTATGGTTGTCAAGTCCTGGTAAGCGTTCCACCATAACAGCATTTCCATTCTCATCGGTTGTCTCTTCCATCACTGGATTGACAGAAAGGTTGATGTTTCCATCAGTAAACTTCTCCAAAAGCGACCCCAAGCGACCAACTTCTGTCAAGTTATCCACTTGCTGACGGAGTTTGAACTTGTCGATAATATCTTGCACATCTTCCGAGAAGCCATTGAAATACTCGATGACATTCATCTTGAGTCGCTGAGGATCTATTTCATTCTTCAATGTACTCATAGTAAAGGCTGATGTATTATAAAAAGGATAGCCCGTCACCTTAGTCAGGAAAGGCTCATATTCCGTCAAGCCGTTCTTATCGCAAAAGGCTTTCTTATCCAAGACCTGTTGCTTAGTAGGTTCCAACAACACGTCGATACGTCGAAGCACCATAAAAGGGAGGATGATTTTCTTGTAGTCACCCTTTTCAAAGGCATGTACAAGCACATCATTCGCTATGTTCCAAATGAAGGAAAAGAGGCTGTTATACTGTTTGGTTTCCATTGGTTCGTTTCTTCACTTCTTGCCAACTCCCCAAGCAAGATTTTTTCTTTTCAATCATGAAGCTATATCTACAAGAAACGGCGCAGGAGTTCTATCACTTGCCTTATCTTGCTTGTTGTAGGTCCTAGGAAAACCTGTATCGCCAAGAGTGCTTTGTGATAGAGCCTACGCCGCCATAGTATATATTGTATAGCACCAAGCACACCCCTCCTTACGAAAGGGCGCACTTCGTGCTGCATATATACGAATATGCATAGGCGCTCACATCTGCCTCCTTCTAAGCGATTCTTGAAATTTCCTAGGTTCCAACAAGCCAGAAGAAAACGAGTAAACGTCTTTCTCATAAAATAGTACCAATCCCCAGACTTCTCTGCCAGCATCCCTTTGCCAGCCATCTCGGAAATGACGCTACAAAATTAACGAAAAGAATTGGAAATGCCAAAGAAAAGAACAACTTTCTTCACTTTAAGACACAAAAAGCCTTTCAGCATCAAAAATGCCAAAAGGCTATCTTTATTATGAAATACAGTGAAATTCCACTTTCATACTATCTATAAACTTTTCAATCATCGATAAGGAGTTCTTTCAAGTAATATTATATTTTAAATGGAATCTTATTCTTTCTAAACAAATGCCCAGAACATATCCTCATTTGGCCATTTGTCAAATTATGGATTTGAATCCATAAACGTTTACCCCTATATTCTGGCAAGCTCTCATAGATGCGCTTTAAAAAGCCATGTTCAGAGCAGAATCCTTTTTCTCGAATTTTAAGTAAAAGTTCACCCCTACCTTTTACATCTCCATAGCCGACAAAGCTTTTTACAACAATTTCAACTATGTGGCTTTTTCTAACGCCACACTTATCTAGTTCACGTTCATAATCAGGATCCATCATATTATATACATCTAATATTTCTATTCCGTTTTTCCAGATACTTATTCTGCGTATTATCCATTTTCACGTTTATCAAGCAAAAAACTGATAAACTCATCAGAGATATTAGAGATTTCTCCTTTATCATAGATTGTCAACAAATCAATGATAATGGAATCTCCTTCTTGGTAAAGATTATAAGTGATGACTCTTGCACCACCATTCTTACCTTTACCCTTACTAGCTATTGCCATTCTTACCTTTCTGACACCTTTGCCAAGACTAGTGCCTTGGTAAGGATCCTGTTCTAAGCCTGTAAGAAAAGCATCGTAGTCATCAAGCATTGAACGATATTTCTTGGAAAGTTTTCTAAATTATCGCTCAAATTCTTTTTACGTATAAATCTTCACCTTCATATACTACGCCTCCTCTTCCTGAAGTCTTCTCAAAAATTCACGAGCATCCATCGGCTTAGTCCCATTCTTCTTATGGGCTTCCATTTCATCAAGAGCACGGTTGAGGCTTTCTGCCACATAGGCTTCCTGCTCTGCCTGGCTCATATATCTTTCCTGGTAACTGTTTCCTGACTTGGAGATAGAACTGGCTAATTTATCAGCATAGTCTTTGAGCTTGGCGACAAATTCGTCAAGCGTATATTGACCTGTAGAAGGTACTTGAAACTGAATATTAATCGTTTCCATCTTATTCCTTTCTTTTAAATTAACGCCACAAAATTAGCGAAAAGAATTGGAAACACCAAAGAAAAAGATGAGAAATCATACTTTATCTTATTTTTTTCTCCTCACCCAAACCTTATGGCTGTGCTGACCCACAGAGCGGATGGGAACAGTCTCGTCATGGGATATCTCTTTCAACTCCAATGAAGCGGCTGTGCGGCTCAGGTTGTTGATATAGGCATAGTCGGTAAGACCGATGAAGCCATTCTCATCGATGACATCCAGGGCTCGGGCGATCCGCTCCTCGCGGGTATATTTCTTTTTCAATATCAGCTTCACGCCACCCATATCCCGCTCCAGATCGCGGTCGGCTACCTGCTTCACAGACTTGATGAAATCGGGAGATGCCTTGAAGTTCACATCTCTTACGCCTACCTTGCGATAGGTCATCTTGTCATCATCGCCCTGCATCTCCGTAGGCTTGTCATCCTCGAAGCCCAAGGATAGAGAGAAGGTACCGAGGCCCTCCAGATTCACATTATAGCCCATGGAGAGCATCTCAACCAGTATTTCTTCCACATCCATCAGCACTGCCTCCGTGGTGCTTGCCGAAATACCACGATGATAACCCTGCATCCTTTCGATAAACTCCTTGCGAGATAGAGTCCGGTTGACTACCATCTTGGGATAAACCTTACGCTTGCCGGTATGATGAACATCCGACATCTCCTGCAACTTGTACTTTGCCATATCGATTCCTTTCCTTATTAAGTTCTACATCGTCATTTATAAAGAGAGACCGTAATCCTGGAAGAGATAGTTTGCATCCTTAAATGCATTCACCTATACTCTTAAGGATAATAGTCTGTATCATTAGAAGAAATCTCCGTTCAGCGATGTTGAATCTATGTTCAGCAGTGTTGAACTTAAGTTCAGCAGTGTTGAATACAAGTTCAGCAGTGCTGAACATAACTTTCTCCACGGCAAAGATACAATTTTACCTAGAGATAAACAAGAATTGTTCAGGATTTAAACTAAATTAAACAAGGGAGCGGACTAAAGCATTGCCTAGTCCGCTCCCTTGTCTTCTAAGATATCATCTTTGATGTAGGAAAAGTAAAAAAGTACTATTTTGTTATATTACGAACGAAATGCGGAAAAGCCACTTCTCCTAATTCTGGTGCGTATTCAAAACCTTCGTAACTGAAGGCTGCCAATTCTTCTGGAGTAGCAAGTTGGTTGCTTAGAATGTATCTCACCATAGCTCCACGGCAGGATTTAGCCCACACAGCCTGCATTTTCAGCCTACCATCCTTCTGGCGAACATAAAAGAGGGGCTGGATGACTTTCACTTCCCTGCAAATTCTCTTCCAATCAAACAGATGTTCATATTCTGCCGTAGAGAGATGGATAAGTATGCCATCGTCAGCTTTCACACTGTGGATAAGAACATCGGTCAGTTTATCTTTCCAAAATTGATTGATCGGCTTGTCGTTTGTAGCTTCAAGCGTCACGCAATGCTCCATACGATAAGGCACGATGCCATCCATCGGCCGAAGCAATCCATAGAGAAAGCAGGTAATCCAGAGATGTTTCTGGGCATACTGCAGGGATTCTTCTCCCAAAGTGTTGGCGCATAGATGCTTATACGCCTGTCCATTGTAGGAAAGTATGGCAGGCATCTTCTCTGCAGCCATAAAATTACGATAGCGTTTCCAGTTTTCCGAAGCTATCTTGTGGCTGCAATCAAGTTGCCTAGCCAATTCCTCTACGTCCAGCTTAGCCATTTCTGCAGCCAAAATTTCAGCCACAGATTGGAAAAGTGGCTTTGAAACAGCTGCCCTATCTGCCTTATCAAACATGATTTTGGCATTTGCCAATAATATCTGCATAATACGTTTATTTTAAAGGGTAACTCTTAATGATAGTTTTGCTGGCAAAGTTAATGAAAATATGGCAAAACTCAAAGAAAAGTTCAATAAAAGTATAATATATTATAAAATAAATAAGAATGCCATATTGTACTTTATCTTGCGAAATCTGAGAATATTTATTATTTTTGCAGAAAAGGGCTTGGAAACCATCCGTAAGCATGCAGAGGATTTCGTTGCCAAACGCCTTGCTCCTGCCGTGGATGTTTCTTCAAATGGCATCATATACCTGCCGGAAGACTGCTGACAGGAGAAGAACAGCAATATGCAGTAGCGGTATTGATGGCATGGATTAAAAAACAGGTTTAAAAAAGCATGAAGTTTTGGCAGCAAAGTTTAAATTAATTATCCTTTAATGCCAATCTTACAGAGTCTTTTGCCAAGATTGGCAAAAACTGTTCACTCCAAATATACAAAACGGGTTGGCACGCAACTTGCTTCTACATAGAGTGAAAGCCGAAGCCGAAAGGGCAAGGGGAACGATAAGAACCCTAAGTAATGACATTTGAGGGTTTCTTGAAATCCTTGAGCCTCGAAAGCCGAAGCGATCATTATTAAAAAGGATAAATTAAAAACAATGAGAAATCCCGACAGAGCCGGAAGGCGAAGAGAGGATGAGAAAAATAGAATTTGGAGGTTTTACATTATGTTGTTAGCTCGTAGAAATAACAGTGTTTCAAATTGGTTGAATAGTTGGTTTAATGACAACTTCTTTGATACAAGCTTGATGCCACACATGAACGCTACAGCTCCTGCAGTCAACGTCAAGGAAAGTGCTACAGCTTACACAATGGAGGTTGCAGCTCCTGGTTTGAAGAAAGATATGGTCAAGATGAACATCGACAAGGATGGCTATCTGAATGTATCCATCGAGAACAAGGATGAGAAGAAGGAGGAGAAGAAGGAAGAGCATTACTTGCGTCGTGAGTTCTCTTACAGCAGCTACTCTCAGAGTTACGCTTTGCCAGAGGATGCTGATCAGGAGAAGATTTCCGCTGAGGTCAGTGATGGTGTCTTGAAGATTGAGATTCCTAAGACAGCCAAGGAGGAGAAGAAAGACGATGTTAAGCACATTGAGGTTAAGTAATCTTTCTTAAAGTGCTATGCAGCTTTCAAGATGACATTCATTGCATCGAGAAAATAATTAAAACGGAGGGCTAGTCCTGATATTGGGGCTGGCCTTTTTTTTGAATTTATGAATTTAATATAGGAAAAGATCTAGGATGATAAGAATATTTATTTCACTTGTTTTCTGTCTGATGTCAGCCTTTGCCTTAAACCCACTTATAATATGCAAATATACACAATAAACTTCATTATAAGATGGGTTAGTCTAAAGTTTTATAGATAATTAAGGATATGTTTTCAAAGTTATAAGCTCACTTATCCTACTTCACTCTTAAAGAAGAGAGATGACTTTTTATTCAAAAAATCTCATCATCCAGGATCCATGGTATGAAGCCAACATTAATCAAGCGAGAAAACATCAGATACCAGTTGGCTCCTACCATTTTCTTTCTAAGATGCCTGCGGTAATGCAGTTTGAAAACTTTCGTGCAGTTTATGATAAGGAGAGGCAGGATCTTCTACCTGTAGTAGATGCTGAAGATGATGGAACCAAGGGACTCAGTAAGAGTGAGATTCAACTTCTTCTGAAAACATTCTGCAAGCTCTGTAAATCCTATTATGGTCATACACCTATTATATATTGTAGCGAGAGTTATTTCAAGGATTACCTGAGTCCGGAATTCGATAACTACTATCTCTGGATTGCCAGTTATGATCATGAACCGGTATTGCCAGGTAAACCTCACTATGACATCTGGCAGTTCAGCAAACATGGCAGGGTTCCAGGAGTCTGGAATTGGGTTGATCTGAATCGATTTGCCAAGAATAGAAGCCTTGGTGATATTCGGATCAAACAGTAAAAAAACAATTAGTATAGAATACAGAAGTCTGCCGGCATCACTGCCAGCAGACTCCCCTTTTCCTAACTGAACTAAAAATCTTGTCAAGTATCTACTAATTATGCAATTCCTTTGCTTGTGCAGTATGTATGAGTTCATGATTAAGACTCTCCTTTGATAGTTTTTCACAAGTAATGATAATGCCATATAGATTGATGGCATAAAATCGTCTCATGAATGATCTCTTCTTGATTTTGATAATTTTACTCATGATATGCCAGATTACAAAGTTCATCAAGGAAGTTCACCATCATGCTACCATTGCCTCTAGAAATGGCAGCAGCTCTTTCTCCTGCAATGCCCATGGCTTTCATGGCATGAACAGATGCATCAAATGGATTAGGGTTTACTGAAAGGAAAGCTCCTATGATACCAGTGGCTGCACAACCCATGGCCGTAACCTTGCCCATCATAGGATGCCCCTCATGAACATAAGCTACTTTTTCACCATCCGTGATGATGTCTGTAGCACCGGTAATAACGATGATGCATGCCAGTTTCCTGGCAAGAATTTGAGCCTGTTCCTCAACCTCAGAAGTTTCAAGATGGCTGTCCACTCCCTGCATTCCTATCTGATGCGAGTATAATGATCGTATTTCACTGGCATTACCCTTGATGACTGCTGGCTGGCATTGAAGGATGATCTTTGATGCAGTATCCATTCGAAATCTAGTAGCACCTACTCCAACCACATCAAATACAATTGGAATTCTGCTTTTAGAAGCTGCTTTACCTGCGAGTAGCATTGAGTGTGCTGTCGCGCTTTCCAAAATGCCCAGATTAAGTGCTAAGGCATTGCTCTTGCTACAGATTTCCTCCACCTCTTCCTGGGCGCGTGCCATGATTGGGGATGCCCCAATTGCCAGTAGGCTATTTGCCACAAAGTTCATGGCAACATAATTGGTTATGTTATGTATGAGAGGATGTTGCTCTTCTATCAAACGTAAATCTCTATCCATTTTCATATCTATTTTAATATACACTGTAACCATTATCCCTGCACCATTGCTTGGCATGCTCAAAGCCTTGGGCTGTAGATCAATAATTTGGTTGCAAAGATACAATTTTTAAGTAGAAAACTATCATAAATGAATATAAAAAGGAAAGGCAGCTGCAGACATCTTTCAAATGCCAACAACTGCCTTTCTTTATCTATTATATGGAACTACTGTTTAAATTCTCTCAAATTGAAAGAAGAACCGCTTGTTAAGCGAAGTCCTTCATGTTAGATCTTGCACCATACTCTGCGCACACTGCAACAATCATTGCTAAAATCATACCTACAACTAACATACTCTTATCCTTTCTCTATTTATCTGTTATCCTAATCTTTATCCATTTCAAATCAACTTCATTGAAGCATGCTTAGATGCCTCTCAAAGGTTGATTACTTGCCGAGGCTAATCTTCTTGTTGACATTTACAACCTCTGCAAAAAGAGCAGCTACAACTGCCAGTGTCATTCCTAATACCATCATAATTGTTACCCTTTCTTTCTTTAATTATTCGTTATTCAATCTTTTCGAGTGCAAAGGTAATGCCTTTTTGTGTGCGTACACATTTTTTTAAGAGAAAACTTCAAAAAACGGGTGATTTCTTGATTTTCATCAAATTATGTCCTGCGGAAATGGTCAATTTGGCAGGAATTATGTTTTGTGAACCAGACTTCCTGTCGAGCTTCTTGGAATCAAAGAGCCCGAACTTCATCCAATCGATGCCTTCCTGTATCACAGGATATAGATAGGTGATATCATACGCCCATACAGAACGCAATCTCTTTCTATCCATTTTTCTCATGTGCTCACACTTTCCAAGATAGATGAACGAGTCATACAATCTGAGCATGTTCTCCGCCGGTTTTTCATTTCCTTTTTCATATACTCAATTTTTATCGGCTGCAAATATATCATCCAGTTCACACAGGCACTCGTTGCCAAATTGCCGATATTGAATTCCAGATTATGCAGAGTGGCATTTACAAACATCCTAGAAGCTTTGGCTGCATAAAAAGATAAACTCCCTCACAGCCCTGCGAATAATTTTCTTTCTGCTTATTTCCATAACGCAATAATACTTAAACAAGATACACGACCATCACAAAATCAAGGAAAAGTAACACTAATGGCAAAAATCTTCGGAGAAGAGAAACTATTTCCACCAAAAATTACTACCTTTGCAATCAATAAACAACAAAACAAATCTTAGCAAAGGACCACCAATGGCATCAGTAGCCTTAAACTACATCATCTGGATTCAGTCCATTGTTTCATTTTCAAACGAAGCGGGCAGTTACTATCATGCAGCCACTCTTCATTTACTAAATTAAAATTCAAAAAACACACTTTTCATTCGCGCGAATTCCGCGAATTCAACAAGCAACAAGCAAATATCCTGCAGATCTCAGTGAATAAAGTAATCATCACCATTTTCTATATCCCAGTTTTTCCACTCATCTGTTGCTTCCCATCATCGCAAGGCATCACAATAACGGTTAATTTGAAATCCCAAACGTCACTTAACTGATCAAACAAAACAAAAAAAGAGAGAAACCAAGGAGCATAAGCTACTCGATTTCTCTCTGGAGATTCTATTTTGCAGTTGTGATTTAAAGAGGCAACATTCGTAGACGTTGTCCTACAACTCCTTGACCATAAAAATAGTGGTGGCGGTATGTCCTGAGTCACCAAGGCGCTGAGGAATATGCCTGAAGCCATGACGTTCATACATGGCTACAGCATCAGAGAACTGTGGGAATGACTCGATATACAGATGACTATAACCAGCCCTGCGGGCTTCTTCAATAGCCTGCGAGAACAAAATAGCCCCATTGCCTTGCCCACGAACTAAAGGAGACAGATAGAACTTCACCAGTTCTGCATATCCATCCGGTAATCCCTCCGTGGGATAATAACCGCAGCCTCCCAGAACAACCCCATCGTCAGCAACTATCCAATAGCCGGCATTCTTCCCAGCCATTGCATCAAAGATATGCTCCGTCCTTGGGTCATCATACACGGTGTTGACCAGCGGAGCGCCATATTCCTCAAAAACAGAACGGATGACATGAGCCAACTGTTGCTGGTCCTTCTCTTCAATATGTCTAATCTCAATCATATCAATTTCCTAAATAACATAGTCCACTTCTGAATCTGTCAGAAGATGCTGCATGAAATAAACAATCTGCTTGCGCCACCAAGCCCAGTCATGGTCAACGTCATGTCCCCAGTAGTCAACCCAGGCAGGGACATTCTTCTCCTTGAGCAAGGCATCCATCTGACGGGTACTGTAGAGCAGTTCTTCCTCCCAGGCTCCCTGACCTACACACATGATGACTTTCCCTTCGGCCGGTGACCGTTGGTTCAGGGCGTATTATTTCACGATAATCTCATCAACAAACAGCCAGCCGCCGAAACTGCTTGGCTTCGCCTGAACACGGATATAGCGGGCTGTCTTGCCGCCCTTCCAGGTAAGCGTCTTGAAATTCAGAATCGGCTCCTTGCTCGATTCATACTTCTTATCGAATACCTGAGTGAAGTTCTTGCCATCCTCACTAACTGATACCGTATATTGAGAAGGATAGAAAATCTCAGGACCGCTGCTCTGCATGAAGTCGGTGCCTACACTGCTGATCTTGGTAGATTTGCCGAGGTCAATGGTCACATCGAAGCAATCCTTGCCGATAAAGCCCTGCCAGCGTCCATCGCCATGAGCCCAACCGCCCATATTGCCATCCACCAGCGTCTTTTCGCCAGCCGCAGGATAGTAACGGTTGTAAGCATGGTTATAGGTAACCTTGGCACCCACAGCCTTGTGCTGCACCGGCTTCATCTTCTCCTTGCGCTCACCAATCTCCTTCTTCAGCTCGAATGGATTTACGCCTTCAGCCTTCAGATGTTCTATCTGCGCCAGGGCACGGGTCTTGAACTCAGGATAGTTCTTGGTCTTGGTTCCGTTCCATCCTATCTCAGCCAGAGCCAAGGCACGAGGATAAAGCATATACTCGGCATACTCTGGAGTAGGAATATGCTCGGTCCAGAGATTTGCCTGAACACCCGTAATCATATTGCGCTCCGCCTCTGGAAGATCGCTTCCCGGCACGTAGCTATACACCTTCTCGGTAGGAATGAAACCGCCATTTGCCACAGGCTGGGTACCCGGCGCATCCTGATACATATCGAAGTAGCAGTAAGCTCCCGGCGACATCACCACGTCATAGCCATGCTTGATAGCCTCGTGTGCCAGTTCGGTGCCACGCCAAACCATCACGGTGGTATTCTTGGAGAGATTTCCGGCAATCACCTCGTCCCAACCCACGAGCTGTCTGCCATGCTCGTTCAGGAACTTGCCCATGTGGGAAATCAGATGAGCCTGCAATCCATCCACGTTGTCGATGCCCAGCTCCTTCATCTTCTTCTGGCAGAGGGCACAACTGCCCCATGACTTCTTCGCAGCCTCATCGCCACCCACATGAATGTAATGAGAAGGGAAGATATCCATCACCTCTTTCAAGACATTCTCCAGAAAATCGTAGGTACCGATGTTGCCCGGACAGAAATCAGACTGCTTGTAAGGCTCATGGGTACAGGATAACTCTGGATAGGCGGTAAGCACCTCCTCTGAATGACCCGGCATCTCGATTTCCGGAACGATGGTGATGCCACGCTCGGCAGCATATTTCACCAGATCGCGGAGTTCATCCTGGGTATAGTAACCACCCTCGGCACCCTCACTGCCCTGCTCCAGATACTTGTTGCCATTGGCATTCCAGTCTTTCCACAATTTACCCGAACGCCAGGCGGCAAAGTTGTTGAGTCGAGGATAACGCTTGATTTCAATGCGCCATCCGGCAGCATCGGTCAGATGGATATGGAGACGGTTGAACTTATACTCCGACATCACATCAATCTGCTTCTTGAGGAAGGAAATAGGGAAGAAATGACGGGAAACATCGAGCATCAAGCCACGCCACTTGTAGGCAGGTGCATCCACGATGTCGCAGCATGCGATGCCCTTCTTGGTAGTAAGCTGCTCCATGGTCTGCCAGGCACGGAGGAAACCCTCGCTGCTGGCGGCACAGATTTCAATGGCATCAGTTGCCACATGCAACTTGTATGCTTCCGGCGAAGAGGCGTTGGCAAGCTTGGTGAACTTCACCACCCGCTTGGCAGCATCGTTCACCTTGGCATTCCATGCCTTGGTATAGATGTTCTCGGCATCAGCGCCTACCTGGTTTTCTACTTTCACACCGTCGCTGGTGTTAAACACGCCCTTGCCCATCGTAACCTGCTGCGGTTTTGGCAACAGGTTCTGAGCCTGAATCGGAGATGCAAGCAATAATGCCCCGAAAAGGGATAATAGATAGTTGGATTTTTTAGTCATACGGCTTATCTATAAATGATTAATATCAGTCCGCTAAGCTATCGACCTATTGTCTCTAACTTAGCGTACTATTTTAAAACTTATCGTTCTACTTTCTCGATGATTTTCATACCCTCTTCCACAGCCTTCATATTCAGTGGAATCAGGTTATGATGGCGCTCAGGCAACGACTTGAAGAGTGCCTTGTTCAAACCATCGGTGCTCACCACTGGGCAAACCTTCAGCAGTCCGCCCAAAACAATCATGTTAAACACCTTAGAGTTTTTCATCTCGGCAGCCTTGTCCATCGCATCGATGCGATAAACGGTGATATCCTTGCGCTGAGGTGGATTCATGATGCCATAACCATCATAAATCAGGATGCCGCCTGGCTTGATCTTCGGCTCAAACTTATCGAGCGATGGCTGATTGAGCACGATGGCAACATCGTAATGGCTCAGGATAGGCGAAGAGATGCGGCTGTCGCTCACGATGACCGTTACATTGGCTGTACCACCACGCTGTTCCGGACCATAAGCAGGCATCCAGGTCACCTCCTTGTCCTCCATCAGTCCTGAGTAAGCCAGGATCTTTCCCATCGAAAGGACGCCCTGACCACCAAAACCGGATATAATGATTTCTGTCTTCATTGTTCTTACAAATTTGTTGTATCCTTCAGGTCACCCTTAGGATACTGCTTAAACATATTCTCTTCCATCCACTTGTTTGCCTCAACAGGTGAGAGCTTCCAGCCGCTGTTGCAGGTAGAAACAATTTCTACCAGGCTGGAACCCTTGCCCTGCATACTTGCCTCGAAAGCCTTGCGGATTGCCTTCTTTGCCTTCTTGATGCTTGCCACGGTCTCCACGCTCTGGCGGGTTACGTAGCAGGTGCCCTGCAGATGGCTGGCAAGTTCGGTGATGTTCAGTGGATAACCATGAAGATCAGCCTCTCGTCCGTAAGGACAGGTAGCGGTCTTCTGACCCAACAGGGTGGTTGGAGCCATCTGTCCACCGGTCATACCATAGATGGCATTGTTGATGAAGATGATGGCGATGTGCTCGCCACGGTTCAGGGCGTGGATGGTCTCGCAGGTACCGATGCACGCCAGGTCGCCATCGCCCTGATAGGTGAAGACGAGACGGTCTGGCCACAGACGCTTGATGCCCGTAGCCACAGCAGGTGCACGACCATGCGCGGCTTCCTGCCAGTCGATATCCAAATAGCGGTAAGCGAAGACGGCACAGCCCACCGGACAAACGCCCACTGTCTTATCCTCCATGCCCATCTCCTCGATGACCTCGGCAACGAGCTTATGAACTACGCCATGCGAACAGCCCGGGCAGTAGTGCATCGGGGTATCGTTCATCAGCGTAGGCTTCTTATATACCAGATTCTCTGGTGAAATTATATCATTCATTTTATTAACTTCTTTAATGCTTCAACGATTTCCTCTGGCTCTGGTACGATACCGCCCAGACGCCCGAAGTGCTCTACTGGAGCCTGTCCATTCACAGCCAGGCGTACATCCTGAACCATCTGACCGGCATTGATCTCGGCAACCAGAATGCCCTTCTTGGTCTTTGCCAGCTCATGGAGTTCCTTCTCAGGGAAAGGCCAGAGGGTGATAGGACGGAAGAGACCCACCTTGATGCCCTGCTCTCGGGCATTCTCGATGCTCTTCTCGGCGATACGTGCCGCACTACCGAAGGCTACGATTACATAGTCGGCATCCTCCATCTGCTCCATCTCATATCTTACTTCGGTATCACGAATCTTCTGATATTTCTCCTGAAGGGCGATGTTGCGTGCCTCCATCACCTCCGGTTTGAGTTCCAGAGAGGTCATGATGTTGACCGGGCGACTCTTTGGACGACCGATGGTAGCCCAAGGACACTCCTTGGCAATCTCTTCCTCGGTACGGCGAGGCTTTACCGGTGGCAGCACCACCTTCTCCATCATCTGTCCGATTACGCCATCGCTCAGAATCATCGCCGGATTGCGATACTTGAAGGCGAGGGTGAAGGCAAGATCCACAAAGTCTGCCATCTCCTGAACAGAAGCAGGAGCCAGCACGATGACGTTGTAGTCGCCGTTACCACCGCCGCGGGTAGCCTGGAAATAGTCACTTTGAGATGGTTGGATGGTACCCAGTCCCGGACCGCCACGCTGCACGTTGACGATGACACCCGGAATCTCTGCACCTGCCATATAGGAGATACCCTCCTGCATCAAAGCCACACCCGGACTGGATGAGGTAGTGATGACACGCTTACCGGCGCCGGCGCCACCATAAACCATATTGATAGCCGCCACCTCACTCTCTGCCTGGAGAACCACCATACCCGATGTCTCCCAAGGCTTGAGCAGAGCCAGCGTCTCTATAATCTCACTCTGAGGTGTGATAGGATAGCCGAAGAAGCCATCCGCACCACATCTGATACAGGCATGGGCTATCGCCTCATTGCCTTTCATTAATGTTACTTCTTGATTTGCCATTGTTTAGTCCTCCTTCTTACGATAAACAGTGATGCAGCCGTCAGGGCAGACGATGGCGCACGAGGTACAACCCACACACGCATCGGCATTGACAGCCTCAACATAGCGATAGCCATGCACATTGACCTTCTTCAGAGCTAATGCGATGACATCTTGAGGACAAGCTTCTACACAGAGTGCGCATCCTTTGCAACGCTCCGTATCGACCACAATGGCCCCTTTAATTTTGCTCATATTCTATATATTTTCTTTTTCTTATATTATCATTCTTCACTGGAGTAACCAAAACTGCTGCTGTCCACAACAGATTGCTATGGATTGTAGTAGTCTTTGCAATAAAAGCTCATGATATCATCCAGCATCTCCTTGGCTGCCACGGCAGGACTCTCCGGATCGAGAGCTATCGCCTCCATATAGCTGTCGAGGGCACGCTTGAAGTCGCCTTGCTTTCGCCAGGCATTTCCTTCCTGATAATACTCTTCTGCTGTCATTTTACTCTATATATTTTAAAGTTTTATTCTGCGAAAGTACGAAAATTATGCTAAGAAAAAGAATAAAAGCGTAAGTTTTAAACTAAATTAATGTAGTTTTTCCATAAAATGCGCACACTATATTTCAAGTGTGCAATTTTTCAAGAAGAATGTGCGTTATTTCTATTATTATATTCTATTAAAACACAATTCGCCATTTACCGCAATTTTCTACGGTAAATGACGAATAATACGATACCCCTCAAAACGAGGTAGAGAATAAAGGCAAGCCACAGGGCGTGATTGCCCAACAAAGGATGAAGGGCGAAATACATTCCGAAGAATGAAGCAGAAGCTACAGCGGTAGAACAAAGCATCGACTTCGACTGGGTGATGCCCACAAAAATGCCATCGAAGACAAATGCCGACATACCTGCCAGCGGAATAAGCACCGCCCATCCCAGATACGATCCCGCTGCCGCCACCACCTGCCTGTCGCTGGTCAACAAAGAGAGAAAGTTTTCTCCACCCACTATATATAATAAGGTGAAAAGAATCGCCACCACGACACCGAAGCCCATCGTCCGCTTCACCACTTTCTGGAACGCCTCCCTATTCCCGGCTCCATAATACTTGCCGCTCAAAGCCTCTGCCGCATACGCAAAACCATCCATGAAATAAGAGAAGATGGTAAAGAGCGTCATCAGCAGGGTATTCACTGCCAGCACCAGCGTACTCTCTCTGGAACCGGCTGCTGTAAAGAAGAGGTTTACAGCCACCAGACATACAGTACGGAGAAAAATGTCTCTGTTCAGAGAGAAGAATCGCTTCAGCGGTTCTGAGGCAAAGAGATGCTGGCGATAATCATATTTGCCCAACCGGCGATAGTAGAGCCGATAGAGCACGCAGGCCATCAGAAATCCCCACCATTGGGCGATGACCGTTCCGAGCGCCACACCTTCTACCGTCATCCTGCAGACGAAGACGAGCACCAGAGAGGCTACGATGTTCACCACATTCTGAGAGAGCGATACCACCATCGGAATGCGCGTGTTCTGCATACCGATATACCAGCCCGTGAATCCATAGAGTCCGAGCACGGCGGGAGCTCCCCAGATGCAGACATAGCAGTATCTGCGAGCCAGTTCCACGACATCAGTTTCCGGCGACATAGCCCACAATCCACATCCGATGAGCCATCTCTGAAGGATAAAGAACAGCAGTCCTATCCCCACGCCAATGCCCAGGGAGCGAATCAGGAGTCTCACCACCTCGGCAAAGTCTCTCCTGCCCAATGCCTGCGAAGTCATTCCGCTGGTTCCCATCCTCAGAAATCCGAAGAGCCAGTAGATGACATTGAAGAGCATCGAGCCCACGGCAATGGCTCCGATATACGCTGCATCGCCGATATGTCCGACGATGGCGACATCTACCAAACCCAAAAGCGGTACCGTGATATTGGATATTATCGACGGTACCGCTAATTGCAATATTCGTTTATTCACTTATTCCAGTGTTTAAGTGACAAGTATTAAATTCTATACTTCGCAGCCTGCTCCTCAATATAGGCAGCATCACTGAAGTAGTCGATGCGCATAGCCTTGCGAACCTCGTCCATGGTCTGGGCTGCAAACTCGCGGGCATCCTCGCTACCCTTCTTCAAGATATTGAATACCTCAGGAATATCCTGCTCAAACTCATGACGGCGGGCACGGATTGGGTCGAGCATCTTGTTGATGACGCTGTTCAGGAACTTCTTGCAGGTGCCATCACCGATACCACCCTTCACATACTGCTCCTTCAACTCATCCAAAGTCTTGAACTCTGGCCAGAACTCAGCGAAATCCTCAGGAGTAGAGAATGCTTCCAGATAAGTGAACACGGCATTGCCCTCCAGATGTCCTGGCTCTTCCATGCTCATGCGTGGCTCACCGTTAGACATCTTCTTCACCTTCTTCCAGACAGTCTTCTCGTCATCGCTCATATAGATGCAGTTGCCGAGACTCTTGCTCATCTTCTCCTTACCATCGGTTCCAGGAAGGCGACGGCAGCAGGCAATCTCTGGAAGCAGGATCTCTGGTTCTACCAATACAGGCGCATAAGTCTGGTTGAAGCGGCGAACCAACTCGCGGGTTACCTCCAGCATAGGCTCCTGGTCCTCACCGGCAGGCACGGTTGTAGCCTTGAAAGCGGTGATGTCGGCAGCCTGGCTCACAGGATAGCAGAAGAAACCGAGAGGAATGTTTGCCTCGAAGTTACGCATCTTGATCTCAGTCTTCACAGTTGGGTTACGCTGAACACGAGATACAGAGATGAGGTTCATCAAATAGGTAGTCAACTCAGCCAACTCTGGAATCATACTCTGGATATAGAGTGTACACTTCTGTGGATCGAGACCCGCAGAAAGATAATCGAGTGCTACCTCTGTAATGTTCTGGCGAATCTTCTCAGGATTGTCAGCGTTATCTGTCAAAGCCTGAACGTCTGCCATAAATACGAACATTCTGTCAAAGTCACCAGCATTCTGAAGCTGTACTCGGCGCTGCAAGGAACCGATGTAGTGACCCAGGTGAAGTTTACCTGTTGGACGGTCGCCCGTCAATATAATCTTTCCCATTTTCTTACGATTTTATATTTTTAGGTGCAAAGGTACAATAAAATAATGAGAATGAGGAAGAAAAGATGTAAAAATAAGCAAAACCCAGAGCTTAGTTGGCAAAATAAAAGCGAGACCTCCGAAAAAGAAGCCTCGCTTATCCTATATTCTGTTTTCGTTGATATCAACGAAGATTAGAACTCTGCATTCTTTGGTGTACGTGGGAATGGAATCACGTCACGGATGTTCTGCATACCGGTTACGAAGAGGATCAGACGCTCGAAACCGAGACCGAAACCTGCGTGTGGGCATGAACCATACTTACGGGTATCGAGATACCAGCTCATATCCTTCATAGGGATGTTGCGGGCCTCAATCTCACCCATCAGCTTATCGTAGCTCTCCTCACGGACAGAACCACCGATAATCTCACCAATCTGTGGGAACAGTACGTCGGTACCCTGAACGGTCTGACCGCTCTTGCCGCCGAAGCCGCTCTCCTCCTCGTCTATCTTCATATAGAATGCCTTGATAGCCTTTGGATAGTTGGTCATGATGACTGGGCGCTTGAAGTGCTCCTCTACGAGGAAGCGCTCGTGCTCTGAAGCCAGGTCATCACCCCACTCACATGGGAACTCAAACTTCTTGCCGTTGGCGATAGCCTCCTGCAGGATGCGGATACCCTCTGTATATGGAAGATGAACGAAGTCTGAATTCAAAACGCCCTCCAAACGAGCAATCAAGCCCTTGTCGATCATCTTGTTCAAGAAAGCAAGGTCGTCCTTGCAGTGCTCCAGTGCCCAACGGATACAGTACTTGATGAAGTCTTCCTCCAGCTCCATCAAACCATCCATATCCAGGAAAGCAACCTCTGGCTCAACCATCCAGAACTCAGCCAGGTGGCGAGGTGTGTTACTGTTCTCTGCACGGAAGGTAGGACCGAAGGTATAGATGGCACCGAGTGCTGTAGCACCCAGCTCACCCTCCAACTGACCAGAAACAGTCAATGAAGTCTGCTTGCCGAAGAAATCATCAGAATAATCGATCTTGCCATCCTCTGTCTTCTTCAGGTTGTAGAGGTTCTTGGTTGTTACCTGGAACATCTGACCTGCACCCTCACAGTCGCTGGCAGTGATGAGAGGAGTGTTGAAGTAGAAATATCCATGCTCGTGGAAGTAGGTGTGGATAGCCATCGCCATGTTGTGGCGGATACGCATCACGGCACCAAAGGTATTGGTACGGAGACGGAGGTGAGCATACTGACGCATGTACTCGAAGCTCTGTCCCTTCTTCTGCATTGGATAGTCGTTGCCGCAAAGACCGTAGATTTCGATGCTTTCGCACTGAATCTCAACGCTCTGACCGGCACCCTGGCTCTCTACCAAGGTACCTACTACGCTGATGCAGGCACCAGTGGTAATCTGGCGGAGCTGATTCTCATCGACCTTTGATGGGTCGACTACTATCTGAATATTATTAATAGTAGAACCATCGTTAAGAGCGATAAAATCGACTGCTTTGCTACTACGATGGGTACGAACCCATCCCTTAACATTCACGATTGAGTCGTAGGCAGTACTCTTGAGTAAATCTACGACTTTAGTTCTTTTTACTTTTTCCATTGTTAATTAATAGGTTAAAAAGGAGACTAAACAGATAGTCTCCTTTCTTATTATATCTTATTATCCTTATTCAAAAGCACCCATGCGGAGCATATCTACTTCCTTCTCAGTAAGGAAGCGCCAGTCACCGCGACGGAGATTCTTCTTGGTCAAACCTGCAAACTGTACACGGTCGAGCTTGGTTACACGATAGCCGAGGCTCTCGAAGATACGGCGAACGATACGGTTCTTACCGCTGTGGATCTCGATACCTACCTGTGACTTGTCATGATCGTCAGCATAAGCTACTGCATCTGCCTTGATCTCGCCATCTTCCAAAGTGATACCCTCGCTGATCTGCTGCATATCGTGAGCAGTGAGGTTCTTATCGAGGTGTACGTGATATACCTTCTTTTTCAAGAACTTAGGGTGAGTCAGCTTAGAAGCCAGGTCACCATCGTTGGTCAGCAGGAGTACACCTGTTGTGTTACGGTCGAGACGACCTACAGGATAGATACGCTCAGGGCATACATCCTTTACGAGGTCCATCACTGTCTTGCGCTGCTGAGGATCGTCGCTGGTTGTCACGTAATCCTTTGGCTTGTTGAGCAATACATATACCTTCTTCTCCAAAGATACTACTGCATCATGGAACTTCACCTCGTCGGTGCGAAGAATCTTGGTACCCAACTCGGTAACTACCTGACCATTGACAGTTACCAGACCAGCCTGGATGAACTCATCAGCCTCACGGCGAGAGCAGACACCAGCATTGGCAAGGAACTTATTCAAGCGCAATGGCTCTGTTGGGTCGATATTCTCCTCCTTGTATTCGATACGCTTCTTCATGCTATACTTAGCATTTGGATCGTATCCTGGAGTGTGCTGACGGAAGCCACCACCACGGTTGTTGCCATAGCCACCACCCTGTGGACGACCATAGCCGCCACGGTTGCTATTGTAACCACCCTGCTGAGGACGGCCATAACCACCACCACGGTTGCTGTTGTAGCCACCATGCTGAGGACGGCTGTTGTAACCGCCATGCTGAGGACGGCTGCCGTAGCCACCCTGCTGAGGACGACCATTGTAACCACCCTGCTGACGTGGCTGATAGCCACCAGTTGATGGATGCTGATCGTCACCTTCTGCGTTATTATTGAAACGAGGACGGCTGTTGTAGCCACCCTGCCGTGGACGGCTGCCATAGCCACCCTGCTGAGGACGACCATAACCGCCACCACGGTTGCTGTTATAGCCACCACGGCTGTTGTAGCCACCCTGCTGTGGACGGCTGCCATAGCTGCCACGGCTGCTACCATAGCTGCGCTGTGGACGCTCGCTGCTAGAGCTGGTAGAACTGCTCTGCAAGCCAGCACCGAAGCCTTCCGGACGGAAGCCACCCTCGCTACTGCTGCTACTTCTATCGCTGTTGAATGATGGGCGATGACTGTTAATACGTGGACGCTGTGTGCGACCTACACTACGATAACTCTTCTGATAACCGCCTGCGTTGAAGCCCTCTCGGGTGTTCTCGCTCTCAGACGATTGACTCTGTGGTTTGTTCTCGAACTCTGAATCCATAATTTATTCAATATAAAAGCCTCACGGCCGGGTTAATAAATCTATTATTATTAATTATGTTATATATGATATGTCTTAATATATCCTTGGTGCCCGTTAGGGAAACTGCTTTTTGATTAAATACCGGTGTAATTGCTAGGAGTGATAGCCATCAATTCGGCCTTCACGCTATCGCTTACATTCAATCCCTTGATAAACTCATGAATGGTCTCCTCGGTCATATGGGTATTGGTGCGGGTGAGTGCCTTCAAAGCCTCGTATGGATGTGGATAAGCCTCACGGCGAAGGATGGTCTGGATAGCCTCAGCTACTACAGCCCAGGTATTATTCAAATCTTCCTGCAACTTCTCCTCATGGAGGATGAGCTTACGCAAGCCCTTCAATGTGCTCTGGATGGCGATGACGCTATGACCGAGAGGCACACCGATGTTACGGAGTACGGTACTATCGGTAAGGTCACGCTGCAAGCGGCTAACCGGGAGCTTCTGTGCCAGGAACTGGAGGATGGCATTGGCAATACCGAGGTTACCCTCACTGTTCTCGTAATCGATAGGGTTCACCTTGTGTGGCATGGCACTGGAACCTACCTCACCAGCCTTGATTTTCTGCTTGAAGTAATCCATAGAGATGTACATCCAGAAGTCACGGTCCAAGTCAATGATGATGGTGTTGATTCTGCGGATGGCATCAAAGATGGAACCCAGATGATCATAGTTGCTAATCTGAGTAGTATATTGCTCACGCTCCAAGCCCAGCTTCTCACTGACGAACTTGTTGCCGAAAGCCTTCCAGTCATACTCAGGATAAGCTACATGATGAGCATTGTAGTTACCGGTAGCACCACCAAACTTAGCTGTAAACTTGCAAGCCTTCAAAGAATCGAGCTGCTCGGTAAGACGATATACATAAACCATGATTTCCTTGCCCAAACGGGTAGGAGAAGCAGGCTGACCATGAGTCTTAGCCAGCATAGGTACATCCTTCCACTCATCAGCATAAGTCTGAAGCTGGGCAATCAGCTCTTCAACCTGAGGGTAGAAGCACTCCTCCAGAGCTTCCTTCACTGAAAGAGGCACACTGGTGTTGTTGATGTCCTGAGATGTCAAACCGAAGTGGATAAACTCCTTGTAGGCATCCAAGCCACCAATCTTGTCAAACTCTTCCTTGATAAAATACTCAACAGCTTTCACATCGTGGTTGGTAACCTTCTCAATGTCTTTAACACGCTGAGCATCGTTTTCGTTGAAATTACGATAGATGTCACGCAAACGCTCAAACAGCGACTGATCGAAAGAAGCCAGCTGCGGCAATGGTAACTCACATAAAGTAATGAAATACTCTATCTCTACTCGAACACGATAACGAATGAGAGCATACTCAGAAAAGTAGTTAGCGAGTTGCTCTGTTTTTCCCCTGTAACGACCATCTATAGGTGATATGGCAGTCAATAAATCTAAATTCATAACAATACGTATTATTAATATAGGGTGCAAAGTTAATGAATTCCTACGAAAAAACAGAAAAACTGAGAATTATTTAGCTTTAATTAAAACAATAAAGGTCTTTCAACGATTGTTGAAAGACCTTTTAACTTGGTGGGCGCTGACGGATTCGAACCGCCGACCCTCTGCTTGTAAGGCAGATGCTCTAAACCAGCTGAGCTAAGCGCCCTAAAAAAAATCCCTGCAACTACAAATGTGAATCACAGGGAACACCCCTGTGGGCGCTGACGGATTCGAACCGCCGACCCTCTGCTTGTAAGGCAGATGCTCTAAACCAGCTGAGCTAAGCGCCCT
>OWJH01000019.1_pt1 | contig 79128 bp, 56 predicted proteins | sample 1732621 | NCBI WGS metagenome assembly OWJH01 (sample SAMN05065735, study PRJEB22554) | human gut metagenome | biome: ENVO:2100002; feature: ENVO:00000062; material: ENVO:00002003 | host: Homo sapiens | place: USA
TACTTGTCTGTTTATGTAAAATCTTTCAAAGAACTCTTTCTTTAGTTGCTTAGAGAAAGTGTATTTCTCAAAAGCGAGTGCAAAAGTACTAACTATTTTTCATTCCACCAAATTTTTCGAGAAGAAAGTTGTATTTTTCTTTTAAATTTAACACTTATAAACACTTTTCGCATTTCAAATCCTTTCTTCTCCTTATTATATATATACGCGCGAAAGAACACCAGCCTTTATTGAGCCTCCAAATAGAGAACACGAGAAGACCAATCGTTCTTTTTACCCCAGTCAACATTATGCTCCAATGGCATTTCCAAGCCATGTTCCATCAAATACTTGCCAGAATATGACTTACCCTCGCAAGCCAAAGGAGTATTATCGATGACATCAAGCTCACGTACCTTATACATCTTGTTTGCATCCAGACCAGCCATCTTAACGATAGGAAGGTGCACATTATAGAAGTTAGCAAGCTTCCACCAGTAGAACACAGCCTTATCCTTAGCCTCGCTTACATACATAATGGAAGACAGCCCCTGGTTGTCGTATGGGGAAACCAAACGGTAAAGATCGCCAAACTGTACAACAGGGCGAATCTCCTTGTATTCAGAGATTGCCTTTCGACAGAGAGCCTTCTCCTCATCCGTCATATTCTTTGGCTGAATCTCCATACCGAGACGACCACTCATAGCTACATCAATACGATACTTCAAGGAAGTTGTACGGAAGACCGTGTGGTTAGGCACGGCAGAAATATGACTTGCCATAGCTATAGCTGGGAAGAAGTAGCTGGTACCATACTGCATATAGATACGCTGCAGGGCATCGGTATTATCACTTACCCAGAACTCATCAAAACCACGGAGAGATCCCCAGTTGGCACGAGCGCCACCACTGGCACAGCACTGGATAACGACATCCTTGTACTTAGCACGGATACGATCGATTACCTTGGCAAACCCCTGATGGTATGCGATATAGAGATGACTCTGATCAGCGGCAGAAAGATACTGACTACCATGATTCATGATGGCCATATTGGCATCCCACTTGATGTAGGCAATCTCAGGATACTTAGTAAGCAGATCATCTACCACACCAAACACGAAATCCTGCACCTTTGGATTACCGAGATCAAGAACCAGCTGAGTGCCACCACGACCAACTACCGCATCACGCTTAGGCGCCTTGATCACCCAATCAGGATGCTTCTCGTAAAGTTCACTCTTGGTATTAGTCATTTCCGGCTCAATCCAGATGCCGAACTTCACGCCATTCTTCTTGGCATCGCGAAGCAGACCTTCGATACCATCAGGCAATTTTTCGGTATCTACTACCCAATCGCCCAAAGCAGTATTATCTCTCTTGCGAGGATATTTCTTTCCGAACCATCCATCGTCCATTACGAAGAGCTCACCACCCATACTATGGATATCAGCCATCATCTGATCCATACCCTTCTGGTTGATGTCGAAGTAAACACCCTCCCAAGAGTTCAAGAGGATATCACGCTCCTGATCACCATGAGCAAGCACGTACTTACGACCCCACTTATGGAAGTTGCGGCTAGCACCGCTCAAGCCCTCATTGGAATAAGTAAACGCAAGAGCAGGAGTCTTGAAAGTTTCACCCTTCTTGAGATGATATTCAGAGTTCTGCTCATTGATACCTGCAAAGAAATAATGATATTCTGTATCATCAGTTACTGTCTTGAGCTTATAGTTTCCGCTATAGGCAAGTGCTGCACCTATCACTGCACCCGTATTCTCCTGTCCCTTTCCGTTGAGAGAGAACATCACCTCGGCATGATCGGTATGAGAATTACGCACACCATCATTATTGCGGATGACAAACTCGCCTGGCTGCAATTTTTCATGACTCAACTGAGCCTCAGCAGCCCATGTGCCAGAAAGATGACTCATCCATACATCACCACGGCGGATAGGAAGCATAGCTGATGCAAAGGTAGTCAGCGTAACAGTACCCTTCTCTCCATTGTGGATTTCAGTCCAAGCCTCAATCATATCCACATCCTTATAGGCACGGTACTTCAGATCCACCTTGATATTATAAACAGGATCCTTGAGATGGATGGTAGTAACTGTGGCATTAGCCTCCTGCTTCACATCGCTACCGGTAGCCACGAGAGCAGTAGAAAGATTACCATCGCTGTGACGCATGGCGAGTGCTGCTTCAGCAGGAGTGTTCAAACCGTATGCAGGATAAGCATCCATACGACCATTGGTAGCTACTGTGAGATTCTGCAAATCAGCAGCATTCAGCTTAGAACCGAAATAGAGATACTGTGCAGGTTTTCCGTTCTCCACATCGAGGATGAGCGAAATCCCCTTACTGTTTACCGAAACCTGTTCTGCCATCGCAGGCATAGCGATGGTCATCAGCAAAAGTGCAAGTGATTTTAATTTCATCATATTTATTATATATGTTATTAGTTATTGCTATTATTGATAAGTTTTCGAATGCAAAAATAAGAAAATAAACAAGAACCACCAACCCTTTCTTGATTTATTTTTAGAATAAAGCACAAAAAGTCAAACATCAAGCAAATAAAGCAAATAAAAGAACTAGGAGCAGGGATAAATACTCCAGATTATCACATCCATATCATAACAATCACTAAAAAAATCATTAAACTCGGAATTTCTTAGTATCTTTGCCCCGCAAACATCATGTATCATACAATCCAAAAGAGACAAAAAAAATAAAGCTATATGAAACTCAAAATACATTTCAGTCACAAGGAGGAGCTTTGGAACTCCTGGTCGCATGCCGGTGGTATCCTTTTGGGTGTTGTTGTCGGCAGCATCTTCTTATATTGGTGCTTCACCATGCACAACGGATGGGCCACGGCAGGCATCATCCTCTACCTGTTCGGTATGCTGATGTCTTACATCGCATCTACCACCTACCACGCCATCTCTGCATGGAGCAAGTGGAAGGAGCGACTGCGCAAATGGGATCATGCCGCCATCTACTGGCACATTGCCGGTTCTTACTCTCCTATCACCCTGATTGCGATGCGCGAACAAGGCTATTGGGGATGGAGCCTCTTTATCTTCATCTGGGCATGCGCCATAGCAGGCACGGTGATGAGCTTTGCCAAGCTCAAGGACCACAGTAATCTGGAAACGCTCTGCTTTGTGGGTATGGGTTTATCGGTACTTGTCGCATTCAAGCCTCTGATAGATTCCGTATCCCCAGCCACGGTTATCTGGATTATCGCAGAGGGCGTCTGCTACATCACGGGTGCCGTGTTCTACAGTATCAACAAGAAGAAATACATGCACTCCGTGTTCCACTTCTTCGTCCTGGCAGGTAGCGTCTGCCACATCATCGCCGTTTGGGACATTCTGATGAAATATATCTAAACGACTCAAGAATAGAAACCAAGAATAAGAATCAAGGCATCGAAAAGTGAAGGCTTTTCGATGCCTTTGCTTTTTAGAAAAACATCTTTTTTCTTTTATGAACGACACCCTTAGCTTTTTATAATAAGGTGATAATGTTAACATTACGTTAAAGTCTGAAAATAATTGCTCAAAAGTTTGGTACTTATCGCAGAAAAGCATACCTTTGCAGTGTTCTATTAAAGTAGTACACTAAAACATTAAAGATTATGATACAGATTAAAGACATTGATTTCAGATACCCAGGTAGCAAGCACCTTGTATTTAGAGATTTCTCTTTGGAACTCAAGGAGAACAACATTTATGGCTTGCTCGGCAAGAACGGTACAGGCAAGAGCACCCTGCTCTACCTCATCAGCGGATTGCTCCGCCAGCAACAAGGTACCATTCTCGTGGATGGCATTTCGGCACAAGAACGCAAAGCCGAGATGCTGAAGGACATCTTCATGGTGCCCGAAGAGTTTGAACTGCCCAACGTTTCCCTTGCCACCTACGTGAAGATGAACCAGGAGTTCTATCCTAACTTCTCGCAGGAAGTGCTGGATCGTTGCCTCAAGGATTTTGATTTACCACTCTCTCTCAAGTTGAACGAACTCTCGATGGGACAGAAGAAGAAGGTATTCATGAGTTTCGCACTCGCCACGGGTACCCGCTTTCTTCTGATGGACGAGCCAACCAATGGTCTCGACATCCCATCGAAGAGCCAGTTCCGTAAGGTCATCGCCAACAACATGACGGAAGACCGCACCCTCATCATCTCTACTCATCAGGTGCACGATGTAGAGTCGTTGCTCGACCACATCATCATCATGAACCAGAGCCAGCTTCTGCTCGACGCTTCGGTTTCGGACATCTGCGAGAAATACACCTTCGAGTACCGCAACCCACAAGAAATGGACGACACCGTGCTATACGCCGAGCCAACCCTGCAGGGCAATGCCGCCATCTGCAAGCGACAGGAGGGTGAACAGGAAACACAGATGAACCTAGAGTTGCTCTTCAATGCAGTAATTAATGGAAAATTAAACGATTAAATGATTAGACGATTATGAAAAAGAATATCGATTTAAATAGATTAGGAATGGTTATCCGTTGGGATGTATTAAACAACTGGACCTATAATTTGGGAGTCATTGCAGGACTCGCCATCTGTTTTTCAATTGCAAACATCATCCGGCTTTACAGAATTAGTGGCTTTATTGCAGCATCCCATGAACTAGATGCCATGACCGACAGTTATAAGGAATCCGCATATATGTTCTTTGGATTCATTTCTTTTATGGTCATTTACGTATTGGCATCTTGCATCTTCAGAAATATGAAGACCAAGTTACAACGCGAAAGTTTCCTGATGCTTCCTGCCACTAACCTGGAAAAATATGTGGCTCGATTTCTGGTTGTTACCGTTGGTGGTCTTGTGACTTTGCTAGGAGCCTTGGTCATTTCAGATATTATCCAGCTCATCTTTAGCTTTTTCATCACTCCAGGCTTCCATATCAGCCTTACATGGCCAGTACTCAGCCACACCATTTTTGCCCTTTCACCAATAGACAACTCTTGGCAAACAATTCTGGCAGGCTACTCCTTCCTGATATTTGCCCATTCCTTCGCAACCCTGGGAGGAGCCTTCTACCGCAAGTTTCCTGTGCTTCTGACAGCATGTACGGGATTGGCACTTTGTCTGATTTTGGGTTATATTATCAACGAACTGGGTGAAGCCGGATGGCTTGATTTCGTAGGAACCTTGCACATCGAAGAGGGTTCTTCTGCTCAATATTGTGCTGTATTCACCTCGTCTGCAGTATTTCTTGCTTTGGCTGCCTTCAACTATTGGGCATCCTACAAGCTCTTCACCCGCATGCAGGTTATCTGCAACAAGTGGATCAACATCTAGGAATTAAAATTTGAAGATTATGATTTTCAGTAACGATAAAGCGATATACGTACAGATAGCCGAGCGACTGAGCGATGAGATTCTGGCGGGCAAGTACAAGGAAGACGAGCGAATACCGAGCGTCAGGGAATACGCCGTGCTGCTGGAGGTAAATGCCAACACAGCCGTGAAGGCATACGACCTGCTTGCCACCGATGAGATCATCTACAATAAGCGAGGCCTGGGCTACTTTGTTTCCGCTGGAGCCAAGAAGCAGATCAAAAAGACCCGCAAAAAGGAGTTTATGAAAGAAAGACTCCCGGAACTCGCCCGACAAATGCAGCTTCTCGACATCTCCATCGATGAAGTGAAGGAAGAGTTGGAGAAGAATCTCAAAAAAGTGAAGATATGATTTTTTTATAGCTACGCTTGCAACTTTCAGAAGGTTGCAAGCGTCTAACGTTTAAAATTCATATCAATAAACAAGCGTATTATATGTCATTAATTCATCTAAAAGACGTCAACAAGACCTATCAGGGTGCTCAGCCACTCCATGTGCTGAAGGGCATCGACCTCGACATCGAACGTGGCGAGTTCGTCAGCATCATGGGTGCTTCCGGCTCGGGAAAATCCACCTTATTAAATATACTGGGTATTCTCGACAACTACGATACGGGCGAATACCGACTCAATGATGTGCTCATCAAAGACCTCTCGGAAACCCGTGCTGCCGAATACCGCAACAAGATGATCGGCTTCATCTTCCAGTCGTTCAACCTCATCTCGTTCAAGACAGCGGTGGAAAACGTGGAGCTTCCACTCTTCTACCAGGGCGTGAGCCGCAAGAAGCGCCACGAACTGGCGATGGAATATCTCGACAAACTGGGCTTGAAGCAATGGGCCAACCATTATCCTAACGAGATGTCGGGCGGACAGAAGCAGCGTGTAGCCATCGCCCGTGCCCTCATCACCAAACCCGAAATCATCCTAGCCGATGAGCCTACCGGAGCCCTCGACTCCAAAACGAGCGTGGAAGTAATGGACCTGCTGAAGGAACTGCACCAGAAAGAGGGAATGACCATCGTGGTAGTAACCCACGAAAGCGGTGTAGCCAACGAGACCGATAAGGTTATCCATATCAAGGACGGACTCATCGGAAGCATCGAAGACAACAGAGACCATCATCTCGTATCGAAAGACTACGTGAAATAACTTTGAACTTGGAACATGAGAGAATTAATCAAAGAAATATGGAGCACGTCGAAGCGCAACAAGCTCCGCACTTCGCTCACGGGATTTGCCGTTGCCTGGGGAATCTTCATGCTGATATTCCTGCTGGGCGCCGGCAACGGACTGATTAATGCCCAGTTGCAGCAAAGCACCCGATTCCTAGCCAACTCCATGCGAGTATTCCCGGGCGAAACCTCCAAGGCTTACAAGGGACTGAAGGAAGGCAGAAGCATCACGCTCAACGACAGGGACATCCTCATCAGCAACCAGACCTACGGCCAGTACGTGGATGATGTGGGTGGAAGACTGGAACAGTATAACGTGAACATCAACTACGGCGATAATTATGTGGCAAGCCAGTCGTTGGTGGGTGTGGCTCCTACACATCCCAAAATCGACAAGACGGAGCTGATTGCCGGACGATTCATCAACGAAATCGATATGAAGGACCAGCGCAAGAATGTGGTGCTGAGCCGAAGCCAGGCCAAGGAACTCTGCAAAGACTACCGTTCGCTGGTGGGCAAGAACGTAAAGATCAGCAACCTCAACTTCCAGGTGGTAGGAATCTACAAGGATGATGAATCGCGCAACAATACCGAAGCCTTCATCGCCTACTCCACCATAAAGACCATCTATGCCAAGGGCGATGATGCAGGAAGTCTGGAGTTCACCATCAAGAATCTGAAGACCCAGGAAGATAACGAGCAGTTTGAGAAGAACTATCGTGCCAGCATCAACAACAACCACCAGGCTGCCCCTGATGACGACCGCACCATCTGGCTCTGGAACCGATACATGGACAACATCCAGATGAACCAGGGAATCGCCATCATGCAGACGGCACTCTGGATAGTGGGGCTGTTCACCCTGCTGAGCGGCATCGTGGGCGTAAGCAACATCATGCTCATCACCGTGAAGGAGCGAACCCGAGAGTTTGGTGTAAGAAAAGCCATCGGTGCCAAACCTTGGTCGATACTGAAGCTCATCATCACCGAGAGCATCATCATCACCTCATTCTTCGGCTACATCGGAATGGTCTGCGGCGTGGCGGCAAACGAAATCATGGATGCTACCATCGGCCACACCACCGTAGATACCGGACTGTTTAAAGCCGCCATGTTTGTGAACCCTACGGTGGGCCTCGGTACCTGCATCGGTGCTACCATCGCCATCGTCATCGCAGGCACCATCTCCGGACTCATCCCAGCCATCAAGGCTGCAAGAATCCGACCGATAGAGGCGCTGAGAGCGGAGTAGTGTTTAATGTTTAGTGTTTAATTAGGCTTACACCTTATTATATATATAGACTAGGCTATGCGATTAGATTTAGATACATATAAAGAGATTCTCGATACCATCACGAGGAACAAGAGCCGCAGTCTGCTCACGGGCTTCGGCGTGTTCTGGGGCGTGTTTATGCTCATCGCCCTGATGGGTGGCGGTCAGGGACTGAAGGAGATACTGCAAAACAACTTCACAGGCTTCGCTACCAACACCGCCATCATCTGGGCGCAGAACACCACCAAGCCCTACAAGGGATTCAACAAGGGGCGTTCCTGGCAGATGGAAGAGAAAGACCTGGAGCGACTGCGCCACAGGGTGCCCGAACTAGATGTCATCACCCCGCTGCTCTTCGGCGGCAATAAGTCGGTGGTGTTTGGCGACAAGAAGTTCAGCGGCAGCACCCAGGGCGTGAATCCCGATTACGCCCAGGTTTCCGCACCTAAAATGTTTTACGGCAGATACATCAACGAGATGGATGTGCGCCGCCAGCGCAAGGTTTGCGTCATCGGCAAACAGATTTACAAGACCCTCTTCCCCGGCGGCGGTGACCCGTGCGGCAAGAGCGTGCGAGTGGATTCCACCTATTACACGGTGGTGGGTGTAGATTACCGCTCGGGAAATGGCGTGAACTTCGGCGGTAGAGCCGACGAAACCATCACCATTCCGCAATCCGTGCTCCGCACCGCCTACAACCGCGGAACAGCCATCGACATCATCGCCACCACCGGTAAGCCGGGCGTGGTGATGAGCAGCATCGCCCAGCGAATGCGTGAAACCATAGCCAGGGCTCACAACATCGACCCTTCAGATGAAAAGGGAATCATGGTGTTCAATACGGAGGTGCTCTTCCAGATGCTCGACAACCTGTTTAAGGGTGTCAACTTCCTCATCTGGCTGGTAGGTATCGGCACCCTTCTCGCCGGTGCCATAGGAGTTTCCAACATCATGATGGTAACGGTGAAGGAGCGAACCACCGAGATAGGCATTCGCCGAGCCATCGGTGCCACGCCTAAGATGATTCTCTCGCAAATCATCTCAGAGAGTATTCTCCTCACCCTGGTGGCAGGCATGAGCGGCATCATCTTCGGAGTAGCCATCCTGCAGATGCTGGAGATGGCGAACACCACAGATGGCATTCTCACCGCCCACTTCCAGGTAGATTTCTGGACAGCCATCTCCTCAGCCATCCTCATCTGCATCCTTGGCGGCCTAGCCGGACTTGCCCCAGCGTGGCGAGCCATGAGCATCAAGCCGGTAGATGCAATGAGAGACGAATAAAAGAAAAATAAGATATAAAAGATATGAAAAAGTATTCAAAGTTGATAGTTGCGGCGATAGTCGCCTTGATTTTCATCGGAACCTTCGTGTTCCTTTATGAGAAATCACAGCCTAAGCCTGTGGAATATACCGAGTTTACCCCAAAGATGGGCGATGTGTTGAAGACCACGGTGATTACGGGTAAGATTGAGCCTCGCAACGAGGTGAACGTAAAGCCTCAGATTAGCGGTATCATCACCGAAATCTGCAAGCAGGCAGGCGATTTCGTGCAGGCAGGCGAGGTAATCGCCAAGGTAAAGGTGATTCCGGATATGGGACAGCTCAGTTCGGCGCAGGCTCGTGTGCGCCTTGCCGAGATTAACCTGAAGCAGGCACAGGTAAACTATGGTCGCGAGGAACAGCTCTACAAGAAGCAGCTGGTCAGCGCTGACGAGTTTGACAAGGTAAAGCAGTCGTTGCAGCAGGCAAAGGAGGAGAAAGTTGCCGCCCTTGATGCGCTCGAAGTGGTTCGTGATGGTGTTTCCAAGAGCAACGCCAGCGCTTCTTCCACCCTCATCCGTTCTACCATTTCGGGAATTATCCTCGATATTCCTGTCAAGGTGGGTAACTCCGTGATTCTCGCCAACACCTTTAATGATGGAACCACCATCGCCAGTGTGGCAAACATGAACGACCTCATCTTCCGTGGCAACATCGACGAAACCGAAGTAGGCAATCTGGTAGTGGGAATGCCGATGAAGATTACCATCGGAGCGATGCAGGATTTGAAGTTTGATGCCGACCTGGAGTACATTTCACCAAAGGCAGTAGAAAACAATGGTGCCAACCAGTTTGAGGTAAAGGCAGCCGTCCGCTCAGTAAAGGGTGGCAAGATCCGTTCCGGCTACAGCGCCAATGCTGAGATAGTATTGGCAAAGGCGAGCCACGTGATCACCGTGCCCGAGAGTGCCATCGAATTCAGCGGCGACAGCACCTTTGTCTATATCGTAAAGGGCAGCGGCGAGAAGAAGACCTACGAGCGCAAGCAAGTAACCACCGGATTGAGCGATGGTGTGAACATAGAAATCAAAAAGGGTCTGAGCCTGAAGGACAAGGTAAGAGGTCCGCAGGTTGTGGCAGACAACAAGGATGATGAAGAATAAAGCATAAAAAAGGTTATCTAAAGGTAATTTTACCCTTGGATAACCTTTTTTATTGTGATCAGCCATTTAACAATACTCTTCCTTAAACCAAAGACGATAAATCGGATCTACAAATACAAAATCAGCTTTCTGCTTCTCTATGATATCCTTGTTCTGAAGAATCTTCTTGTTCTTAACTATCGTATTGGGATTACCCAGGTTATACACCTGCTTCACTGCTTGTGATGAGAAATGCTGCTCACCATCAGCTATCGCCTTGAGCATCTCTATCTGGGTAGAACTGAGATTTTCCGTATCGTTCTGAAACATAGGGGTATTGATGTTCAATACCTGCTTGAGACCGAGAGAGAACACTTCTTCCGTCACCTCAGAAACCGTAAAGCTCCAAATAAAATAGCACAACTGCTGCAGATACCAGGAATGACACTCCACCACATCGCAAATCCTGCTGGCAAAAGATTCTGAAATTCGCTTGCCGGTCTTCTCAAAAGATGATAAGATAAAAGGAATCCAATGCTCCTTGGCTATCTTTTGCATGAAAATAACCTGTCCGAAACGATAAAACGGACTGTTAGAATTGTTGAAGATGTTGAGCATCATATTACGCTTGCTGCCATAAAGGCAATAAGAGGTCAACTGCTGCTGTTGCCATACAGAGCGCATCTTGCCCTCCATATCCTTATATTCCGGGAGATTAGCCAACTGCTGGAATTCATCTATGCACACAATAATCCTGATTCCCTTTTCCTTCGCCAGCAACTCCGGCAATTGGAGAATTGCCATCTTATCTTTTTCTTGCGGCACAAACTTCAAGTCGAAAGCCACAAAATCCGTAATCTGGTCGTTAACCACTATCTGTGGAACTACACCCGTCAAGAACTTCTTGGCGTCCTCTATCCAACGTTCTATCTTGGAAGAAGCGCAGGCTATGACCTGACTGGCAAAAGTGCGATAGAATTCTGCTTCCGAGCCAATACTGAAAGCATCTATATAGCAGATTCTCACCTCCTTGTCTTCCGCACTCAGTTCCGTCATCGCCTTCTTGACAAGCGACGATTTTCCCCATCGACGTGGAGAAATGAGCATCACGTTAATATGGGAAGCCAGGAGTTGCTTGAGCAAAGCCCTGTCTTCCGTTCGGTCGATAAAATTCTCTTCGGTAGCCAAAGTACCAAACTGAAAAGGAGATTGAAATACTGCCATATTCTTCTTATTAAATTCGTTTTATCTGTTTTACAACATTCGTATCACCTGCAAATATACAAAAAGTTACCCAAAGGTAACTTACCTTAAGGTAACTTTTAGTAATTATTAGCCAATCTGAGCTGATATCAATATCCCATAAAATTACTATCACCCTATAAAATAAGAAAAAGAATACCTAAACTAGAATTTGCGAATACCTTTTCTTGATAGTTTCAATAAAAAAGAGATAAGATGGCGATTCTCCAATTACCAGAATTTCTGGTGAAGGAAAAGGGTATCAGAAATAAGTAACAACACTCAGCAGAAATGTACGACCACGAAGCGAAAACTTACGATAAGAACTACTCAAGTCTGTATATGATGTATTATTATAATATTTCTGATTAAAGACATTAGTCAGACTTCCAACGAAATCTACCTTATGGTATTTATAGACACATCTTATATCGCTAAATATCGTCTGCTTAGACGGGAGCGAACTAAAATAGTTAGCATAATGCTCTGCCATTACAGTCAAGGTCAAATCCTCAATGGGGAGAAAACTGATGTTCAGCGCTTGAGTAAGCAGCTTTGTTGATGTCTTAGCCTTCGAAAAGCTTAACGAATTGATGTTATATCCCAACTGATAGTCAATCTCCAACCAATCATGCACATTAGAATTAAGCCCTACGGAGGTTTGCCACATATTCGTTTTATAATCAACAGATTCACCATTCTGCAAGATAGTTGCCCGATTGAGAAAGCCTAGACATTTGGCATTAACCATTCCTCTTATCCCCTCTATTCTCTTGCTAAGACTCCCCAATATCATGGTTCCCCTAGAGGTATTGTTACCCTTCTCCTTGGAATAGAACACCAAATCACGCTCCACCCATTTGGTCGTATTAGACTTATCCTTCCCCCAATTAAATCCGACACTTGCATTGCCAAAGAGCATATGTGTATAGTCGGTATAGCTAATAGAAAAGGCACTATTTTGCTTATTTTCCCAATAATTAATGATTGGAGAAGAGCTAAACGTCTTGCTATCTGTCATAATTGGAGCAACATAGCTATTATTAACAGAAGGAGCAGTACTCCCCAAAGAAAGATTAGTTCTCAATTTCCAACGACTACTCACCTGCCAGCTAAACGTCCATTCAGGTAAATAAAACACTCTGTCGGAAGAGCTCAATCCCCAATAATGATAGACGGACAGCGGAACCTGTATTTCAGAGCGGATTCCTTTAAATTTATAAATCAGACTAGGACACACTATCAGAGAAAGATAATTGATACTAGAATTCTCATAAAATGTCGTATCAATATTATCAGACATAAAATTGCTTTTAATATTAGAAGCCGACAGGATACCCTTTGTATCAATAGAAAAAGCCCACCTTTTCATATTCCAAGTATAATTAAGCTTGGTCACTGATAAGAATTGCTTTCTCTTTACATCTTGCAAACTCTGTCCATCTGCCTCAACACATAATTTTTCAGGCAAAGTTTGGAACTTGTTTCTTGACTCTACGGTCAAATAATGCTTGCCTATAGGCCGAATCCACTTCAGCTTATTATCTATGCTATGCACATCAGAATGAATTACAGAAAGATTGGAATAGTCGCCCGAAATCTTTGTTTGATTTCTTTGCCACAATGAAGAATACTTAAGTTCATCAGAAAAGAAGCTCTTCTTCCCATCATTTTTAAACAAAACAGATGCCACCAATTCCTTAGTGCCGAGTATGCTATATTCTTTGGTATTTTTGGTTAATGTGCTGTCAGCAAGAAAATATGAGACTCCTTTTTCTATATCAGAAATATTTCTATCATCGGTATAGTATATCTTGGAATGCAAGATAGCCGTATCAGATACTTTTTGTACATTACTGATATTAACCATATGAGTCCTTGCATTGCGCGTACGCTTATCATCCAAAGAGCCTGGCTTTTCTTGCGAAATTTCCATGATGTTCTTAGGCTCATCCATTGCCTCTTGACTGAGCAAGTCGTCCAATGTCAGAGTTTTGTTCTCACTCAATATATCTTTTCCGCTATTGTTCGTCTTCAGAGTAATAGCAGTTTGATTAGTAGAAGAAAGCTTAGCGGCAAAGAGCTCTTCTTCCCAGAGGTTGGGCACTCCTCCACCTATCTTGGCGTTACCACTCCAACGGCCTTTTGCCTTGTCTTTCAAGTTTAGGTTCAAGACCGTTCCCCCCTCACTCTTGCTATCCTTCATTACCTTTGCCGACTGATAATTCTCTATGATATCAACTTTCGAGATTAAATCATGCGAAATGTTACGAGTAGCAATATTGTATTGTCCGTCAAAGAGATCCACGCCTTCTACCAAGAACTCATTGATGGCCTTTCCATTATAAGACACACTGCCATTCTTGGCCACCTCTATTCCAGGCATCTTCTTTAGCACATCACCAATGGTTCGATCTTTAGCAGAAGAAAAGCCTGAAACTAGATAGCTTGTGGTATCATTGTGATGGGTAATCTTCTGGGCTTTCACATAGACATCCTTCAAGGCAAATGCCTTGGGCTCCAGTTCTATAAGAAAACTTTTTTTATTACCCATAGGGCAAGAGGCTGTTTTATACCCCATGCATGAAACTTTCAAGATAAAGAGAGACAATTCTTCTCCCTTTGTGGACAAGTGGAACTTACCTTCTTTATTTGTAACACAGCTATACAGAACGCTGCTCTTCTGATTGCTTATCGTGATAATCGCCTTATTGATTGGGAGACTCGTACCTTGTTCATGTACGTAACCATCCACTTCCCCGTTTTGGGCAAAGGAAGGCACAAACATGGTAAACAAGAAAATAATCAAACAATATAAACCTCTCATTCTGTATTTTTTATCCTTTTTATTTTTTGATGCTATCTACTAGTTCCATCGTCTTATAGAAGAGACGCTTAGGCACTTTGTCGCCTTTGATTCCCATTGTTGCAGCAATGCCTGCAAGAAAGGCATTGGGGTCATCTATCGAAAGCTGCTTGGTTTTCAAGAAATCATACTTTGTGGTCTTCAAATAATCCTCTACAGGAATAGCCACCTCACCTGCACACTTGCGCATGCCCAGAAAAGCGAATTCATAATGATGCTGCACATCGTATGCCTCCAATACAAGTCCTGGCAAGCCATGAAATTTCCAAGGTCCATCGCTTATCGGAATCTCGGGAGCAAACCACACCTCATAGCTTCTGCCTCCAAACTTGCAAGTAGCCTTTTGGCATTCATAATCACCTATGTTTTTTTTATCTTCCGTGTATTTCCAATCAAAAGCAGGCATTGGCTCAGTATATTTGTAGGTTTGCATCACATCATCCACAACATCTATTTGATTCTTATCAAAATCCTTTAAGACATAATAGGTCGCCGTGATTCTGCCATACCTCGATTGGATGGTGTCCTTAATGGCACGAAACTCACCAATGCTCTCCGCTCCCTGCGAAAGGGAATCGCTTTCAAATTTTGCTTGTGGATAGAACAATGATTGCGAATCCCCTAGCCTTAACACCATCATGGCATCTACGCTGCGATGATTGATGGTGTCTCTTTGATAAGTAAGTCGGTAAACACATTCTAGATTAGCCTTATTACCTGCAGCCATACCCAGCAAGGCATAAACTACCAAAAACACTGTACCTAATATTTTCTTCATATCATAGTTTTATTTTAAAAGTTCCATAGGCAGATGCCTACAAGTATTTCTCATTTCTGACACCAGTTCTTGACTGGAGTCGCCAAAATGTATCTTAATCAAAGAATGATTCTCTTGATAGTCAATAGGATCCTTGAGATAAAGCATTAACTCCTGCAAGAACTTATTCTTCGATGTCTTGAAATGTCGAGATGAAAACAAACCTATTTCGCCAGAGCATGGATACATATCTATCATCGTAAAGGTATATAGATGCTGAGTGTCATATACCTCCATTATCAGTCCAGGTAATCCATAAAATTTCCATGGACTCGCTTTTATAGGTAAATCTACAGCAAACCATGCTTCATATTTCCTCCCCATGTAGAAGCCCAGAGCTTTCTGGCATTTATTTTTGCCGATAATCTTGTATTCAGGAAGTATCTGCCAATCAAAGGAAGGAATACTGTCTGAATAGCGATAGCTGCTACAAAATATACCATCCTGATAAAGATATGTATGATGCTCATAATCAGTGAGCACATAATACTCAGCATCACCTTTGTTTTTCGAAGTTGGGGTGGTCAATGCCTTACTCATCATATCGCTCCACTTAGCTCTGTCATAGTGCCTCAAGGAGTCCTTCATATAGGTATCCTGCTCATAAAACAAAGACTTCTTGTCGTTCATTCGAAGGCAAAAAGTATCAGTTAGCACAGTATTCTTAATTGTGTCTGCCACGTAACTCATCAGGTATCTCACTTCCATCTTAGCCGGAACCGCATCTTGGGCATCAACATTCAGAGCCAAGAAGGAAGAAATCAAAAGTATCAATATAAATTTACCCATAAATTAAATATTAAAATTGTCTCCCAGCGATTTACGCTGGAAGACAAAGATAAACTATAGACATATTAACCACAATATACCGAATCTATGTACTTTGCATATTGAACAAGCTGCTTTGTACTTACGTTATCACCAATCTCACTAACATGATGAACTGCACCACAAGAGGTGATTATATCATAATCTACAGCCTTAGCGTTTGCAGAAACGCCACCCAACAACAGCATCAAAGCTGCACTCATTAAAACTTTCTTCTTCATAATTTGTTCCTTTCTTTTTAAATATTACTAATGTTTGTATAATGTTGGCGCCAAACATTATTATTACAACTCTATTGTACCATGATACATAATATTCCCATCAGAAATGGTAATTTGATAGTTACCACTCAACTCTTGAGGGAGTTCAAAGCTCGAACCTATAATATAATAGGTATAGACTTCACCATCCTCATTTTCAAGTGTGAGCGTGTTACCAATCACTAGACTCGGAACAGTCAATATATGACCCTCCAAATCAACAACCAAAGGGCACTTGGGTGATCTACTCCCAGTGATAGTTCCACGATTAGTACCAACCAAGCTATACGATAAGGTATAAGGTTCAGCTCTTGAATGAGTAGGACATAAAAGTAATGCCCCCCCCATAAATAATAAGATTCATTAATGTCCGTTTCATATTACAATATTTTTTAATTGTAGTTTCTTTAAAACTTCGCTGCAAAAGTACAAATTTACCACGAAACATGCAAACAAATCATCAATTTAAAATTTACCTATTTTTTACCTTTCACATAAATAATTCAACTTTAAGCATTTACCAAAGTATTTTACCCAAAATTTACTATGCGAAAAATTATTGAATTTGTAGAATATACTCATCAAATTCTTTTGGCTTGCCTTCTTTTCTACATATCTTTTTCAACATTGTTTTCCTGCTTTTTGAGATTGCTGCATCTGATAGTCCTAGCAGTCTTGCTACCAAGGATGTAGAGAAACCTAATCTAACCAATAAACAAATTTGGTAGTCTTTATCATTAAGTTTATTTTTCAATACAGGAATGAAGTTAGGAACCACTTCCTCTATTGTATCAGCTAACTCTTTCCAATCTTCCTCACACATTTTCTCCTTAGGATGCACCTCTATAAATTTAATTTTCTTATAAATAGAAGAATCTTTTAATATTAAATCGGCATCTGACACAGAAGATAGCGAGTATCTTTCTTGTATATGAGTTATTTCAGTTTTTAATTTACTGATGGTATTTTCTTTTTCCATGATGACTTGAGCTAATTTATTGTCGTTTTCTGCAACAAGTTTGGCTCTTTCATCTTGTAACCTTTTAAGTTTAAGTAAACTATCTTCATATAATAGTTTTGAGACGGCTATTTTCTTTTTCTTAATAGCAATTTGTTTCCTATAGATATAAGAAAGCAGTAAAAAGAGCATGAGACAAGATAAAACTATCATATAGTTCATCCGAGTACTGCGTTCAGCTTTCTGCTCTGCATTTTTGGCTATTTCTTGGTTTCTGCTATAATCGTACATGGCTTGAACTTGCTGTAACTGAGTTTTTCTGACTCCTATCAAGTCAGAGTCATTATACTCAGAACTTTGCAAGGCATACTTCATAGCCATTGCCGGTTGATTAACCTTTGCATAATATTGAGCTAAGGCTTTGGTCGTAGCAGCTTTAATACTATATGATTTACACATTTTAAAACTTAGGGATAGATTATCATAGGCAGAGTCCTGTTTATTTACAAACAGATAATAAGTTCCCTTTTGGTATAATACATACGCTTTGGCATCTTCATAATTAGAATTGCCTTCATATCCTGCAGAGTTGTAAGCCTCAAAAGCTTTCTTTGCATTAATAGAATCTTTCTTTTCAATATAATAATTGTAATTACATCCAAAAGCAATGGCTGCTACATAATCGTTGCCATGTTTTTTAAACAACTTCGCTGCCTGTAAATTTATAGCAATAACCGAATCTTTTTTTCCTAAAAAAGCATAGACTTCTCCTTGATTTTGGTAATTTACGATAGCATTGAATGTGTCCTTTGCCAAATAGGCATACTTCTCCGCCTTATCAAAAGCATTCAACTCTTGATAAGGTAAATATTGCTTACTAAAGAGAAATCCCATCTGGCTATATACCCTGTAAAGCGTGCCATAGTCACAATCTGCGGCTGTTGTATCGGCTTGCTCCGTCGCTTTATTATAATACTCCAATGCCAATGGTGCCTCATGCAAATCTCTATACACACAGCCCAACACATAGTTGGCAAGCATCCGCTCGTTAGCTGAACCATGACGATCGTAATAATCCACTACTTCCTTCATTATGCTATCAGAAGTAAAGGAAATGTATGCCTTGTTCATCGCCTTATGACGCAACAACTCATAGCGCATCTTTTGCGATTGGGTAAACTCGGGCAACTGGGATTTGACCCCATCAAGCATCCGGATGGCAACCTTGGCGGAGTCATCATCCACATTCATGATGCTATCTGCCCGCTGCATCAAATCATCATACTTCCTGTTTCCTGCACAAGATGCAAGAAGCATGATGATTAACAATAAAAATATGACCTTTTCTTTCATTCCTCTCTTTTTTTTTGCAAAAGTACGAAAAAATAAAGAAACTACAACAGAATGTCTCTATAAAATTAGAAAAACGCAGAACTTTCATCTGAACAAAGTTAAGTAGCGCTGCGCATTGCCTGTAGTCCTTTCTGAATCACAATGCAAAGATACATCCATGAAAATCCGCCATTCACGGTTTCTCACGGTTATTCACTGTTTCTCACGGATTTTCTTTCTTTTTCTGATGATTAGCCCAAAAAGATGATTAATTCAAATGGTAAAAGAGACTTGCTTATGACGGCTAAGTAACTTACTTAGGATAGCTAAGTGACTTAGTTACGATAGCTAAGTTACTTACTTAGGAATGACGGATGACACTTATGACACTTGTTTTCAGAAAAACTCTCTCACGTAGGCGGGCGGGAAACTTTTCAGAAAAATTTTTCCTGCCCGCCCGCGTGAAGAAAGTTTTAGAAAACAAGTGTCATAAGTGTCACTGGTGTCACAAATATCATTTGAAATAGTCAAACAGAAATATCGGGAAAGCATTGAGTACTGCTACTTTACAATCTTCGGTATTCACATACTGCTTTAATTGTGAGTTGAATATTTTGTCTTGAAGTATGTCTTCTTTAGATGCAGGCATCGAATTCTTCCCCTTACATAGATAGTTCGCTTTTCCCACATTCATTTCCTTTAAATATTCCCAATTCTGCTTGATTTCCTTCGTCTCTTCTTCTGTTGGCTCTCGGTGATCTTTCAGTAGGATGAAATCGAAACTGTCATACGCAGAAAAATCGGCAGATACACCTTTGAACTTACCACACTCAGAACGTGTTACAGAATACGTCCAATAGTTTGCATCTGGCAACTGCTTAGTATATCCTATAGACTCAACCATCGGATAGTCAATATAAAGCCTACCAAACTCCGTTTCATTATTGAAAGTTTCAAGCATTTCCTTTACCTGCCTGTTGATTTCTTCGAGAGATAAATTCCGGTTATGAAAGTCATAGTCGAAGAACAGATAGATTTCCGAAATGTCAGCAGAAGCATCAATATCCTTGAGCGGATTGTCTGCTTGACCGGCAAATTTCTCCATGAGTAAAGACACAATATCTCCATCGCCATCATACTCCTGCAAATCTTTGTATAGTTGATAGATGTTGTTGTTATAGGAACATACTATCTGCTCATCTCTGTTTGCAAAGTATAATCGCTGAATGGTGCGGAACAAATCCGGCTCCCGTTTTACTCCTTCAAAAACGAATAGTATCATACTTCGAATGCATTACCTCTAAACATTTTTTCTATATTATGCCCGAATCTCAACTCTTTTTGGGTGCAGTCGCTCAACGGCTTGATTTTGTTGTCTTGCAAGATGAAATTGCAGTCTGGGCGAAGCAAGTCGTTGGTCATCAGGTAGGTATTGTGTGATGACGTAAAAGCTTGACATGGAAGAGCAAAGAGGGTTTTGCAAACCTCATAAGAGAGTCTGAAATGATAGAAAGCATCAAATTCATCGATGAAAACGAACGATGCATTTGTCATCTGTTTCAGCCAGTAATAAAGTAGCATCAGAGATTGAGTACCCGTTGATGCTATCTTACCGAATGGAATGCGACCTAATCCAAAAACGCAATACAACTCTTTATCATCATCATTTGGCTCCTGAAACTCAAAACTTTGTCCACTTACCCGATGGATGAAGTCCTCAAAGTCCCGAGTCAACTGATTCTTGATGATATACTCATCGAGATTAGCCGGAGCAGTAGCCAACCCCATAAACTCATTTTTTTCAACACTTCTGAACCATAACATTGAGTTTACGAATTGCTGCAGCTTCAGAAGATAATGTTCCTTGGCAAGAGGATAGGAAGTAAGCAGAAAGTTTACGATGGATACATTGTTGGCGTTATTGGCAAGGTTTGCCTTCACCGCAGAATCCATCGGGAACTCAGTTTCATCCAATGTCAAGACAGAATTCTTGTTGCAGAAAATAAGTTTGTTATTCACAACAAGTTCTTCTTCCTCCAGTTTTCCATCAGGCGATTTGCTATATGTATATAGTAACGTATCATCCATAAACTTGAAGGCATATTCAAATTTTACGGGGAAGTTCAACTTTCCCGTATATGTAAAGTTATCATAATAGTTCACCTTCTTCCACTTCTGTGAAAGATGATTGGTGATGTCGAAGATGGCCATTGCAAAGTTCGACTTGCCAGAACCGTTAGGTCCATACACGATGCCATTCTTGATGATACCATCTTTAATGGCAAAAGTATTGAACGAATAGTTACTTGGTTTCGACAAATCCCATTCTATGCGATTAGCAAATCCTCTATAGTTCGTTACGGCAAATTTTACTAACATGGTTCTATATACTTTATTTTTAATTGATAACGAAATTGTTGATGCAAAGCAAACACACCCCAAAACGACGAAAACCATCATTCAATTATTATAATGTCAAGTGCAGCTTAGCATTTGCAAAGATATATAAAAAAACAATGCACCGTAATTATTTTACGGATATTTAAGATAATAATCAAGTATCAATAATCATTGAAAGATATAGGAGAAGTGATCGAAAGATATAGGAGTAGCAGCAGGAAAGTATAATAGAAGTAATCGGAAGATATAGGAGTAGTTGCCGGAAGATATAATATCTGTCTTCGGGATTGTTAATACCTTGAAGCGCACAACAGCTGTTGTGCGCTTGCATATCAGCTGTTGTGCAGATGCACATCAAGTGTTGTGCGGATGGAATCCAGCTGCAGTGCGGTAAAAAAGGAAAAAGTTACCCAAAGGTAACTTACCTTAGGGTAACTTTTAGTAATTATTAGCCAATCTGAGCTGATCTTAAAAACTTATTTCAACCTATGCAGCGGGCACATGATGAGCCTTCCCTCATCATCACGCAGGTGCATACCACTGCCTAGGCAATAGCGGAAGTGGCGGCACTGGGCGCACTCATCCTTGCGCATCCACTCTCGGTTGCGATAAGGGGCAAAACGATGCTGCCACACTTCCATAAAATTATCTTGGTAGATGTTGCCTTGATGATAATTGGAACGGATGCTGGCACAGGCAGAGATGGAGCCATCCACCAAAACGGAACCAACTGTTACGCCAGCTTGGCATGAATAGAAATGATTGCGGATATCGCCCTCGTAATTGCCCATGAAGCCCTCACAGCCGTAGCTGCAATCTATCAAGCCCTCCTTACGAGTAAGCTTGATGAAGTCTAAGATGCCCCGATATTCTTCGGGAGTGAGGTGCATATCGGGGTCGGTGGCTGCCCTACCCACTGGGAATACGGCTACGACTCGCCAGTGCTTGACACCTTTATCTATCAGGAATTGCTTGATGGCAGAGAGGTGGGGATAATTGCGACGATTCACACAGGTGAGGATGTCAAACTTAACCTCTGGATGAGCCACCAGCATATCTATCGCCTGCGAAACCATATCAAAGCTATACTTGTTGCCTCGCATCCAGTTGTGCTCCTCGCCCAAGCCATCCATACTGATGGTCATGGCATGGAGACCGGCACGGAGCAAATCATTGAACTTCTGAGGAGTAAGATATAGGGCATTGGTCACCATACCCCAAGGGAAACCTTTCTGATAGATGGCTGCGCCACACTGGGCAATGTCTTCACGCATCAAGGGTTCGCCACCCGTTACGATGACAAACACTTGATGAGGATCGGTATGCTGCCTAATGTTGTCTAGTACTCGCAAGAAGTCTGCCAGAGGCATGTCTTGCTGCCCTGCCTTCACCTTGCAGTCGCTTCCGCAATGGCGGCAATGCAGGTTACAGCGCAGGGTACACTCCCAGAAGAGTTGGCGCAAAGGATGCTCCTTCACCTTCTGCTGATAAAGACTTCGAGCTATCTCCAATGCCAAGCGACGGCGAAGGGATAAAGATTCTGGATTTGTCATACGACTACTTCTTTTTCTTCATCTTGCCATTGGCAGTAACCTCAAAAGAGCCCCAATCCCAAGTTCCTTCACCTTTTCCCACTTGCTTTACAGTGATATTTTCCGACTTAATGGTATCCGTGGCAAATTCACCACCATTGGCTCCACCATCTACATCTTCGAGAATCACTTTCAGTCGTTTCTCTTTATGAACCCAGTCGATGGCGCCATCCATGCTCTTTTCCTTGGTAACATAATCACCCTTGCTGTCGGTATAAGCTGAGTCCATTCGATAACTTCCTTCATTACCATAGTCCTCCACCACTACCGCCTTGATGCCCTTGATAGGGGTGCCATCTTCGGCAGTAACATTACCTTTAGCATGAAAAGAACTAGTAGGAGAGCCATACAAACAAGGTTCATCTTTTCCAAACTCACTACCGCAAGAAGAGAATCCCAGCAGCGACAAGAGTGTGGCTGCCAAAGCATTGTACCAATGCAAAAACTTCACTTTCATAATCTTCCCTTTTATATTAGTTATACTTCTACCAAGGAAACGCAGTAGAAGGAAAATATCCCTTCTGTAATGGGGATATTTAACCTTTTTTATCCGTTCTAGAGAGCATTTTATCTACCCAGCAGAATCTTCTTGATGTCATTGAGCTTATTGAGAGCCTCAACTGGCGTGAGATTGTTCACATCCAAGCCAAGTATCTCATCCCTTATCTGGCTCAATACAGGGTCATCCAATTGGAAGAAACTCAGCTGCACACCCTCTTTATGTTCGTCCAGATGCTGCACGTTAGGTTTACCAGCACCTCCAACTCCAGCATTGTCCTGCTCCAACTGCTTCAGGATATCGTTGGCACGGTTCACGATGCTGCGCGGCATTCCGGCAATCTCTGCCACATGGATACCGAAGGAATGCTCACTGCCACCCGGCTCCAACTTGCGCAGGAAGATAACCTTGCCATCCACCTCCTTCACACTCACGTTGAAGTTCTTGATGCGAGGGAAATTCTTCTCCATCTCGTTCAACTCGTGATAATGAGTGGCAAAGAGGGTGCGAGCCTGCGCCTTCTTGTGCTCATGCAGATACTCCACAATCGCCCAAGCTATGGAAATGCCATCGTAGGTAGAAGTTCCACGACCCAACTCATCGAAGAGCACCAGGGAGCGTGGCGACACATTATTTAATATATTGGCAGCCTCCGTCATCTCCACCATAAAGGTAGATTCACCCAGCGAGATGTTGTCGCTGGCTCCCACACGGGTGAAGATCTTATCCACCAGACCCACCCTTGCACTCTCGGCTGGTACAAAGCAGCCCACCTGAGCCAGCAGCACGATGAGCGCCGTCTGGCGGAGCAAGGCTGATTTACCCGCCATGTTAGGACCCGTAATCATCATCACCTGCTGCTTCTCGGTGTCGAGCAACACATCGTTTGGCACGTATCGCTCGCCCAGCGGCAATTGGGTTTCTATCACAGGATGGCGTCCCTGCTTGATATCCAGTATCTGCGAATCATCAATAACCGGGCGCACATAGCGGTTCTCATCCGAAGCCTTGGCAAAAGACAGGAGACAATCCATGCGGGCGATAAGGTTGGCATTGATCTGAATCTGAGGGATATACTCCTGCATGGCAGCAATCAACTCATTGAAGAGTCGTGCCTCCAGAATCAGGATTTTCTCATCGGCACCGAGAATCTTCTCCTCGTATTCCTTGAGTTCCTGGGTAATATATCGCTCAGCCTGCGCCAGCGTCTGCTTGCGGATCCACTCTTCAGGCACCTTGTCCTTGAAGGTGTTGCGCACTTCCAGATAATAACCGAAGACATTATTATATCCTACCTTCAGACTGCTGATGCCCGTCTTCTCGATCTCCCTCTCCTGAATCTTCAGAAGATAATCCTTGCCATGACGGCTGATGGAGCGCAGATCGTCGAGTTCTGCATTATAGCCATCGGCTATCACATCGCCCTTGTTGACAAGCTGAGGCGGATCAGGCTGAATCTCCCTGGCGATGCGGTCCTTCAGGGTTTCGCATACGTTGAGCTGCTCTCCCACTCGCTTCAGGGCATCGTTCTTGGCATGCTGGCAAGCCACCTTGATAGGCTGGATGGCTTCGAGTGCATTCTTCAGCTGCACCACCTCGCGAGGCGATACTCTGCCCACGGCTACCTTGGAGATGATACGCTCCAGGTCGCCGATGCGATGCAGCTGGTCGTCGAGAAGCTGACGGAACTCCGGCTCCTTGAAGAAATACTCCACGATGTCGAGGCGCTCATTGATAGGACGCACATCCTTCAGTGGGAACACCAGCCAGCGGCGGAGCATTCGTCCGCCCATTGCCGTTACAGTCTTGTCGATGACGTTGAGCAGAGACAGACCATCGTCCTGCATCGGAGCCACCAGCTCCAGACTTCGGATGGTGAATCGGTCCATGCGCACGAACTTATCCTCTTCGATGCGCGAAAGTGCCGTGATATGGTTGATCTGCGTATGCTGGGTAATCTCCAGATACTGCATGATGGCACCGCTGGCGATGACACCATTCTTGAGATGTTCCACACCGAAGCCTTTCAACGACTTGGTCTTGAAATGTCCCAGGAGTTTCTGCATCGCCGTCTGCTCGGTGAAAACCCAGTCATCGAGTTCGAAAGTGCAGAATTTGGTACCGAAGTATTTTTCGAAATCATTCTTTCGGGCACGGTCGTAGAGCACCTCTTTCGGCATGAAGTTGCCCATCAGTTTCTCTACATAATCATAGGTTCCCTCGCCGGTAAGGAACTCACCGGTAGAAATATCGAGGAAGCTTACGCCGCAGGAAGTCTTACCGAAGTGGATGGCAGCCAGGAAGTTGTTCTCCTTGTAGTTGAGCACGTTGTCGCCCATCGCCACACCAGGAGTAACGAGTTCGGTGATGCCACGCTTCACCATCTTGTCCATCTGGCTCAATCCCTTCTTGCCCTTGATTTCCAGGCGTTTCTTCTTCGGGTCTTCCAGCTGGTCGCATACGGCAACTCGCTTTCCTGCCCTGATGAGTTTAGGCAGGTAAGTATCGAGTGCATGATGAGGGAATCCCGCCATCTCGATGCTGCCCGTAGCCCCGCCATTGTTTCTTCGGGTCAGGGTGATGCCGAGAATACGGGAAGCCTCCACCGCATCTTCGCAGTAAGTTTCGTAGAAGTCGCCACAACGGAAAAGCAGCAATGCCTCGGGATGCTTGGATTTCATCTCGAAGAATTGTCGCATCATCGGCGTAAGACCTTTGTTATCGTTTGCCATTATCTTAATTATCTTATGTTTGCCTTTATATTTTGTTAGAATTGCAAAAATAAGAAAAAAAGGGGGAATCAACAAAGGATTTAATCTATTTTTAAACTTTTCCCCCATAAAACAGAAAAAGTGCTCCCTTGCATCCCTGCAAGAAGAGCACTTATCCGATGAATTACATGAATACACAAGTGTGTAAATATCTTATTTCTTAGCTTTAATTACGAAGCTGAAGCAGCGGTCCTGATAGTGCATGCGGTACTTCTCCATTGGCGAAGAACCCCAACTGTCAATACACCCCAGACCAAACTGGCGCTGCTGGATATGCAACTGTACGAGACCCTTTTCTACCAGGTCGCCGCTGTGCTGTCCCCAGGCATGCTCCTTCTCGATACCAGCATCCAAATCCTCTACCAGATAAGGGATGGCGCTGCACTCCATAGGAGCATAGCCCTCGAAGGTGATACCCTTACCGGTGGTTGGGTTGAAGATAGAGAAGTAGCGGATGTCTGTATGGTTACCGCTCTCCTGTGGACGGACGTATGGATAATACTCATCCTTCACGTTAGCCTCATACTTTCCGATAAAAGCAGAAGAGTGACGGTCGATGTAGTTCTCCTCCGGACCTCTGCCATAGTACTCCAACTTAGAGAAAGAAGCAGGCATCTGCAACTGCATACCGTAGCGGAACAGATCAGCTACCTTAGCCTCCTTGTCTGTTGTCATCTTTTCGGTAACTGTCACTTCACCAGCCGCATTGATACGGTAGCGGAGCATCAGTTCAGCCTTCACCTCAGGCATTTCGAAATTGGCAGTCAGCACTACGCTGTCCTTGCTCTCACTCTTGTCGAACGACTTCAGGTTCATCTGAGGGTTCTTCCAGACTCTCATCTTCTTCTGGAGAGAAGCACCGTAGTCGTTGTCGGTAGGAGCACGCCAGAACTCTGGAGTCATGCTCTCACGGAACTTCAACATTGGTTCGCCATCCACATCGAGGTAATCAATCATACCGGTCTTCTTGCCGATGGTAACCGACATTCTCTCAGCAGAAACCTTCACATAACTGTTGGTCTCCTCAACCTCAATCTTGCTGCCGGTATTGGCAGGAGCATCCACATTGTCGAACTCATATCCGTTGAGTACAATCTGCTGGCGAGCCATCACCTGACCCTTGTCAACCAGCGGCTGGCTTCCATCGCTTGCAAAGGCAAAGTTGATGGTGATTTCCTCTGTAGCGTGCTCAGCCTCAGCCTTTTCGATGGCACTCTTCAGCGCCTCGCTCTTTACCAGCTTGGTTGCCTGTGGAGCAATGCCCTTGGTATCAGGAATCGCAATGGTAGTCAACTTCACACCGTTGGCAAAGAGGGTAGCAGTCAGGCTCAGGTCATCGATATTCTTGAAGAAGTTCTCGTTATAGACATTGAAAGAACCATTCTCTGCATCAAAGTCCTTGATCCAGACGTTCTGGAGAACATACTGAATCTCATACGCATGAGGATTCAGACGGCGGTTAGGCGCGATGATACCGTTGCAGTTGAAGTTGTAGTCACTGGCCGGATAGCGGCCGTAGTCGCCACCATAGGTAAAGATTTCCTTACCGGTGATAGGACTCTTGTCGCGCAAACCCTGGTCAACGAAGTCCCAGATGTAACCACCCTGGTACTTAGGATACTTGCGGATCAGGTCCCAATACTCCTTGAAACCACCCTCAGAGTTACCCATGGCGTGAGCATACTCACACTGGATGTATGGCTTGGTACCGTTGCTCTTGCAATAGCTCTCGCTTTCCTCGTAACCGATGTACATCGGACAGTAGATATCTGTCTTGCTGTCGTATCCGCCACGTTCATATTGTGCAGGGCGGGTCTTATCGCACGCCTTCACCCAGTCGTAAGCCTTCTCGAAGTTGACGCCGTATCCGCACTCATTACCCAGACTCCATACGATGACGGAAGGATGATTGATGAGCGGCTTCACATTGCCCTCGTTGCGCTCGATGTGAGGCAATATGTATTCAGGGAACTTGGCAAGCGACTTCTCCTCATATCCCATACCATGAGATTCGAGGTTTGCCTCAGCGGTGATGTAGATACCGTATTCATCACAAAGGTCATACCAGCGAGGATCACATGGATAGTGGCTGGTACGAACGGCGTTGATGTTCAACTGCTTCATGATCTTGATATCCTGAATCATGCGCTCCAGGCTCACCACGTAGCCACCGTCCGGATCCATCTCGTGGCGGTCGGCACCCTTCACCAGCACAGGCTGTCCGTTAACGAGCAGCTGTGCGTTCTTGATTTCCACATTGCGGAATCCCACCTTTTGCGGAATCACCTCAGCGGCGCCCTGCTTGTTCTTCAGGGTGATATATGCCTTATATAAGTAAGGAGTCTCAGCCGTCCAGGCATTTACCTTTGGCACCTTGATGACGCCCTGTGCACCGGTAGCCTGTGCAATCTGCTTGCCATCCTTATCACACAAGGTGATGGCAACGTCTGTCTTTCCTCCCTTCAAGGAAACCTTGTAGTTCAACACACCATCCTGGTAGTTGTTTTCCAAAGCAGCGTTCAGACGGATGTCAGCAGCATGCAGTTTCGGACGCGCATAGAGATACACCTCACGGGCAATACCCGTTAATCGCCAGAAGTCCTGGTCCTCGAAATAAGAACCATCGCACCATCGCATCACCTGCATGGCAATAAGGTTCTTTCCCGGCTTGAGATATTTAGAGATGTTGAACTCGGCAGCCACCTTGCTGTCCTCGCTGTATCCCACGTACTTGCCGTTCACCCAGAGAGTCAGATTACTGGTGGCAGAACCCACGTGGAAATACACATCCTTTCCCTTCCAGTCCTTAGGAAGCTCGAACGTACGGCGATAAGAACCCGTATAGTTGTTGAGCTCGCTGATGTAAGGAGGGTTCGGGTCAAACTGAGTTGCCCAGGCATATCCGATGTTCTTATAGGTAGCATCACCATATCCGTTCAACTCAAACAAACCAGGCACAGGGAAATCCTTCCACTGTGAGTCATCATACTTCAGAGCAAAGAAGTTGGCAGGACGCTTGTTGTGGTCCTTCACGAAATTAAACTTCCACATACCTTCCATGGAAAGGTAATTGGCCGACTTCTTCTTATCAAAACTCTGCGCCTTCTCCAAATTCTCGAATGCGAAGAAATTGGCACGTCGAGGCTCTCGGTTCTGCTGATTGATGTTCACATTCTGCCAGCGAGACTCACTCTGAGCCAGCGCCCCACTGCTCATCGAAAGCAGGGCAAGGCAAAGTGATACATTTGCGATGGTTCTGATATTCATATTCCTAATCAGTTATTGATATTACTTCTTAACTCCTTTAACTTCTTAATTCAATTATTTGTGGAAATACTGAGTTCCCTCTACTGATGTGAACTTCTTCTGATTATCCTTGCGCATTTCGAGGTTGAGGTTGCTCCACCAAGATGGCCATCCACCAACGATATTGCAGAGATAAACGAACTTCACAGGATGCAGACCCTTAGCCAGAGCTACAGCATTGTCGCTGTTGGTACCAGCCTTTACGGCACCCTCGTTGTTGATCACGAGTTTGTTGTCAATCCAAACCTGCTCCATGCGGGAAGAGAGATAGTAAACGCCATCCTCAGGAACATTGATGAATCCCTCAGCAATCGCACCATAGTTGTTGGCACCACGCAGGGTAGCAGCATCGTCTGGCTGGCTCACCTTCATCTTGTTCAGGTTGGTAACAGTACCGCAGTCCTGCCACTCAGCATCAGCAAAATCCAACTGATTCACCTTCAAGTAATTACCCTTGATACGGCGCAGCTGCAAGCCAGCCTTGGTATCGCTTACATTCACAGCAGGAGCATAGTTCTGCTTCTCTACGTCGATGGTTCTCACCTTGCTCATCTTTCCAGAAGGCAATACGGTAGCAATCTTGATGGTCATGTTGCCGCTCACCTTGATAGGCTCGGTATAGACAGCAGAAGCTGGAGTTGGAGTAGTACCATTCAAGGTATAGACCATCTTCATCGGACGTGAAGTCTGGAAGGTAACTACGGTATCCTTGGTAATCACTACCTTGTCGCAAGAACCGTATGGCTGCTCAGGCAATGGGATATGATAACGTACGTGGCGCTCATCCAGGCGGACACTGTTGGCATCTACACGACGGGCGAAGTCTGTGAAGTTCTTCTTCTTGGCTGGTGACCATGCAATCTCAGCAAGAGCGAGAGAGCGAGGATACATCTGATACTCCATCTTGGCGTTGGTGTACATATACTCCGACCAGTTGTTGCACTGCACACCGAGGATATGCTTCTCCAGACCCAGAGACTTGATGGTATCAGGCACAGGCTCATAGTTATAAGTCTTTGAGAGATAAGCAGGAGAACTTGCAATAGTAACCGGCTCAATCTTGTAGTCGCCCTGATAATGGTCGAGATACAAACCGCCGCTACCAGGAGTCATGATCACGTCGTGCTTCTGCAAAGCAGCCGAAATACCTCCGGATGTACCACGCCAAGACATCACGGTAGCCTCAGGGCTCAAACCACCTTCGAGGATTTCATCCCAGCCGATAATCTTTCTGCCGTACTTAGCCAACATCTTTTCCATGCGCTTGATCACGTAGCTCTGGAGTCTTTCCTCAGCAGAGTGCTTGCCGTCAGCCTGCAAGCCTTCAGCCTCGATGCGCTTCTGGCAGGCAGGACAGTTCTTCCAGCTGGTCTTAGGGCACTCGTCGCCACCGATGTGGAAATACTTGCCAGGGAAGAGAGGCACCACCTCGCGAACGATATCCTCCAGGAAGCGGAACATATCTTCCTTACCCGGACACATCACGATATCCTCAACACCCCAAACCATTCTAGGAGTCCACTGCTCACCCTTGCAGGAGAGAGATGGATAAGCAGCGATTGCTGCCATCATGTGGCCAGGAAGGTCGATTTCAGGAATCACGGTGATGTAGCGCTTGGCTGCATAATCCACGATGTCCTTGATTTCCTCCTGTGTATAGAAACCGCCATAGGTAGAGCCGTCACCCTGGAGGCGATAGCCGCCGATGGAAGTCAGCTCAGGATATTTCTTGATTTCGATACGCCAGCCCTGGTCCTCAGTGAGGTGGAAGTGCATGGTGTTTACCTTGAACATAGACATGATGTCGAGCTGCTTCTTCACGTTTTCTACGGTGATGAAGTGACGGCATGGATCGAGATGGAAGCCACGGTAGCCGAAGCGAGGCGCATCCTGGATGTCACAGCACTGAGCCACCCACTTCACGCCGCTCACCTTGGTAGCGCTCTCCACCTGTGCAGGCAGCAGCTGCATGAAGCTCTGCATACCATAGAAGGCACCCTTTCCGGTCTTCGCCTTGATTACTACGCCCTTGCTGGTAACAGTAAGGCGATAGCCTTCCTCAGCCATCTTCATGGAAGGAGAAATCTGGATAGAGATATTTCCCTTCTTTCCGCCTACGGTTACATCATAGCCGGTAGATGCCTTCAGCTTATCAGCCATATACTCTGCGATGTTCTTGCCATCCGCAGTCTGATAAGAGATCACTACCTTTTGAGGCAATACAAACTCACCCTTCTGCACCTGTGTTTTCACTGGCACAGGGATAATATTAATATCTGCAGCTACAGCCTGAGTTGAGACTCCCCCCAACATCGCTGCGCAAGCTGCCAACGAACCTAAGAATTTGTTGATTTTCTTCATATAAAGTTGAATATTGTGTTAGTTGCAATGATTGCCTCCCAGCTTTTTTGCTGGCTGGAAGGCAAAGTAGATATATATTAATGTTAGTTAGAAACCTCGATAATAATATCTTTTATTTTTAGTTGAATACTTAATAAAATATTTTATTTTGCAAAGATACGTCTTTTATTAATTAGTTCCATCATTTTTAGGTTAATAAATCTAAAAGGCTTTTATTTTTTTTAGTTTATTGACAAGAAGCGGCCATTAATAAGTGTCGTTTTTACCATTATATCAATCAGTTATGGCTACATAGGGTTTATCTGTTGCTGAAATGATTGCAGATAAAATCACTCTTATGTCTCTATATATAAATAGGTATAATACTAAATCACGAAGCTCCGAAGAGGAAATTTGCATAAAAATAGCCCCAATTAAGTTTTATTAACTCAGAAATCATTGTGCCAAACTTAAAAAAGACTATCTTCGCAACAAAAAAATTTTAGTTATGGCTAAAGACATAATAAAATATATTAAGAACATCAACCGAAAACCTTCTGTTCCTAGACGACTACTAGAGCAGTTCATAGCAAAGGGTGCTTCTACCATACCTGAATTATCAAAGGGTATAGGGGTGAGCCTCCCGACAACGACGAACGCTCTGAATGAACTGATGGGACAGGGACTTGTCAGGGAGATCGGAAAGAAAGCCGATTCCGCTGGCCGAATCCCGATGGTTTACGACCTGGAACCTACCGCAGGTTACTTTGTTGGTGTGAACCCGGAAATGGACTGCCTCGCTTTGGCAGTGAGCGACTTCTGTGGCAATCTGATCACAGAGAAGCAGAAAGTTCCTTATGTGTATGAGAATACGCCTGAGAGCCTTGCCGAGATGGGAAAGATTATTAATGTCTTTATCGACAATCTACCTATTAAAAGAGAAGAAATCCTGGAAATTTGCGTCAACGTGGCAGAACGCGTGAGATCTCTGGAAGGAAGAGCATACAACATGTTCACGTTCCTGGAAGAACCTCTGGCTGAGAAGCTCACAGAGCTGTTGGAGCTTCCAACCTGCATCGAGAACGATTCCCGCAGTATGACCTACGGAGAGTTTATCAAAGGATGCTGTAAAGGTAAGAAAGATGTCATCTTCGTCAACATATGCTGGGGTTTGGGCATCGGAATCATCATCGACGGCAAGCTGTACTACGGCAAGTCGGGATATTCTGGAGAGTTCGGTCACATGACCGCCTACAACAACAACATCATCTGCCACTGCGGCAAGATTGGCTGCGTGGAGACAGAAGTATCGGGCAGAGCACTCAAGAGAAAACTAACGGAGAATATCCTGGCTGGCAAGCCATCCATTCTCTCGGACAAGGTACTCAAAGAGAAAAAGGAGCTCACGCTGGAAGACATTATGGATGCCATCGCTAAGGAAGATGTACTGAGCCTCGCCACCCTGCAACACATCGCAGATGAGTTGGGCAAGCAACTGGCAGGCATCATCAACATATTCAACCCAGAGATGCTGGTCATCGGCGGAGAAATGTCTGTCACAGGCGATTATCTCACCCTGCCAGTGAACATGGGAATCAAGAAGTATTCGCTCAATGTTATGAACGAAGATTCACAAATCGTCACTTCTGAGCTGAAAGACCAGGCCGGTGTCATCGGAGCGTGTCTGATAGCTCGACAGAAGTTGCTTACAATATAAAACCTATCACGACTAGCGGCATCTGCATCGTCTTAGGCGGCGAGAATAGGTGCCCATATATCAACATTATCGCTGCATTCTAGCTTTTAGCTTGATGACAAAAAATGCAAATATTACTACACCTATATGAGAACAATTTAAAATGACCTATGACACAAAGGGGCAAATTGTTATTTTGCAGCAAATCTGAGTTCAATGTTACTTCCTTGTAAGGGGGTAATGATATGAATTACGAGGGGGCGCGCCAACCAATGGCGCCCCCTCTTTCTAAAGACAACAACAAAGCTAAAAATAAATAGCTAACAATCATATAAGACTACTCCAGAAGAAGTAGCTGATGATAATAAATGAAATAAACCAATAATATATATTAGTCCTATGAACAAAAGAGCAAATTTGTATTTTGCAGCGCTGTTGGGTGCCATGTCACCACTTAGCACTGTCACTGCATTGGCAGCTCAGAGCAATTCAGCAATTGCAACCGCTACCCAGCAGCAAAACTCATGTAAAGGTACTGTAAAGGACGCTTCTGGCGAGCCTATCATTGGTGCTACCATCCGTATCGATGGCAAGACCGGCGGTACCGTGACCGACCTTGACGGTAACTTCGTCCTTAACAATTTGACTAAGGGCGCTAAGCTCACTATTACTTACGTAGGTTACAAGGCCCAGACAATCACTTGGAACGGAACTCCATTAGACATCACTATGCAAGACGATGCCAACGTACTCGAGGAGACTGTAGTCATCGGTTACGGTACTGTAAAGAAGGCAGACTTGGCTGGTTCTGTTGCTGTGATGGAAGGCAAGAGTTTCAAGGATCAGCCTGTTGCACGTGTTGAGGATGCCCTCAACGGTCGTATGTCTGGTGTACAGGTTATGTCTAGCGGCGTACCTGGTGGTTCCATGAAGATTCGTGTTCGTGGTGCCAGCTCAGTAAACAAGAGCAACGACCCTCTCTACGTAGTAGATGGTATCGTTCGCGAGACTGGTCTTGAGGGTATCAGCCCTGAGGATATCCAGAGCATTCAGGTATTGAAGGATGCTTCTTCTACCGCTATCTATGGTGCCCGTGGTGCCAATGGTGTTGTAATGGTACAGACCAAGAGCGGTAAGGCAGGTGCAGCCCAGGTTACCTTCGATGGCAGCTTCGGTTTCTCTAACGCTTACAACATCCCTGAGGTAATGGGTACCAAGCAGTATGCACAGGCTTTGGTTGACCACAAGGGTGTGGCTCAGAGCGCTGTACAGGATTATTTGAATGGTACCAAACCAGGTATCGACTGGATGGATCAGTTGCTCCAGACAGGTATTACTCAGAACTATAAGGTTGCCTTGTCACAGGGTAACGAGAAAACACAGACTTACTTCTCTGCCAACTTGATGGATCAGAAAGGTGTAATCGTTGACACCAAGTCTAGACGTTACGCTATCAAGGCAAACATTCATAATAAGGTATTCGACTGGTTGGAGTTGACAGCCGACCTCAACCTTGCTCAGACAGACAACTCTGGTGCTGGCTTCGCCCAGAACCAGTCTAACCCTATCTGGGTAGGTTTGAACTACTCTCCTACCATGGAGATGATGGCTGCCAACGGCAAGTACAACCTGGACCCATACAACAACATCCAGAACAACCCTTACGGTATTCTCCACGACAGCCAGAACGATCGCAAGCGTACCATGGAACTGGTCACGTTGACTTGAAGTTCAACCTTCTCAAGGGCTTGACCTTCACCACCACCAACGGTATCGACTACAACGATTACAAGTGGTACAGCTTCACATCTACCAAGGTGAACGCAGCAGGTAACAACATGGGCAACAACGATGCTACCGTTACAGCTTTGCAGTCAACCAACAACTTGACTTACAGCAACAAGTGGGGTGATCACGGTTTGACAGCAACAGGTGTATGGGAAGTTACCTCTAACGAGGTTCGCCGCATGGGTATGTCAGGTACAGGTATTGCTCACGAGCAGTTGGGTTACTGGAACATTGCAGATGCAGCTTCCAAGACTCCTAGCAACGGTTACAGCAAGTGGACCATGCTTTCAGGTGTGGCTCGTGTTATGTACAACTATGCAGACCGCTATATGTTGACCGGTACCTTCCGTGCGGATGGTTCCAGCCGTTTCACCAACAAGAAGTGGGGTTATTTCCCATCAGCAGCTGCAGCCTGGACCATCTCTAACGAGAAGTTCTGGGAGCCAATCAAGGATGCAGTAGAGTACTTGAAGATCCGTGCCAGCTACGGTATCATCGGTAACCAGGATATCTCTCCATATTCTACTCTCGGTTCATTGGGTACAACCGGTTTCACATACGGTACAAATCAGTCATATACAGGTTACTGGGCAAATGGTCTTGCTACACCAGACTTGACCTGGGAGAAGGTTCACCAGTTTGACCTCGGTGTTGACCTCGGTTTCTTCGGCAACCGCTTGAACATCAGCTTAGACTACTTCGACAAGAAGACCAAGGATGCCCTCCTGACCACATCAGCTCCAGGTTACCTGGGCGGTACATCTTACTGGGTAAATGCCGGTGAGGTAAGCAACAAGGGTATTGATGCAACCATCAATGCACAGATTATCCAGACCAAGGATTGGTCATGGTCATCAACCTTGAATGCCAGCTACATCAAGAACGAGGTAACCAAGTTGACAGCAGATTCTCCTATCCTCTATGGTACCAGTCCTTCACCAGGTACTGTTGACCCATGTACCATCATCAAGGAAGGTGAGGCTATCGGTACATTCTACGGCTTCAAGTGGGCTGGTTTGCAGAAGAACGACAAGGGCGAGTGGATTGATACCTATTACACAGCAGACGGCGGAATCACCGCTACTCCAGATGCATCAAAGGACCGCTTCGTATTAGGCCGTTCAAACCCAGACGTTACCTTGGGCTGGAACAACACCGTAAGCTACAAGAACTGGGACTTCAACGTATTCTTCAACGCAGCCTTCGGAGCTAAGCGTTTGAACATGGTACGTTACGCCATGAACTCAATGGTAGGTGCCTCTATGTTCGTAACCGATAAGGATTACTTCAACAACATCGGAATCACCATGCCAACAGTAGGTGCCGAGAACAAGACATACGGTAACTCAGACAAGTGGTTGGAGAATGCAGATTACCTCCGTTGCGAGAATATCAGCATTGCTTATACATTCCCACGCAGCGTGACAAAGATTGCAGACATCCGTCTCTCTCTCTCAGCTCAGAACCTCTTCACCATTACCGGCTATAAGGGTATCGACCCAGCTGGTGCATCATTCAGTGATAATGGTGTTGACCGTGATAACGGTTTGGATATGGGTGCTTACCCTAATCCTCGTACCATCACAATGGGCGTACGTGTAAACTTCTAACTTCAATCATCTAAAAACTGGAATAATTATGAGAACTAGAAAATTATTATATATGGGTTGTCTCATGGCAGCATCCTTGCTTACTTTCTCTTCTTGCGGAGACTTCCTGGATGAGGAACCTAAGGGACAGTTGACCCCAGATAACTTCTTCAATAGCGAAGATGACCTGACAGCAAGTGTTAATGCGCTGTATGACCGAGTAAACCAGACACAGAGCTGGACCAACCCTATGTACCCTCAGTGGCAGGGTGATGATATCACAGCCAACCCAGGTTCTAACAAGCAGGCTTGTGCAGCCCTCGATGCTTTTGCATCTGATGGTGCCAACAAGGGTGTTACTGATGCCTGGAACCAGCACTATTCTGTAATCAAGGCTGCCAACCTGATTACTGAGAGTGCAAGCAAGGCTCCTGTTGCTCAGGATAAGATTGATGTAGCTTTGGGTAATGCACATTTCTGGCGTGCATACGCTTACTACTATCTGGTACGTGTATTTGGTCCTGTGCCATTGATTACCGGTACCGACGTTTCACAGTTGGAGGTTGCTCCATCAAGTGTAGAAAAGGTATATGAACTGATTGTTTCTGACTTGAAGGCTGCTGTTAACGAGCTTCCTACTAAGTATGAAAAGGAACCTAGCCGCTTGTTCGGTGTAGATGTCTGGACTACAAAGCAGGCTGCACAGGCTACATTGTCAGCTGTTTACATGTCTATGGCAGGTTACCCACTCAACAAGGGTACAGAGTACTACAAGCTCGCAGCAGAGCAGGCTAAGTCTGTCATCGACAACAACGGTTCTTACGGTTTCATCCTGAACCCAGAGTGGAAGGATGTTTACTCTATGGGCAACAACTACAACATGGAAACCGTGCTTGGTATCAACAACGACGCTCGTGGTTGGTGGGATCATGATTCAGAGCTTTCTTCCTGCTGCCGTTTCGAAGGTCTCGGCGATGGTGGCTGGGGTGATGCCTGGGGTGAAATCGCATTCTGGAAGAGATTCCCAGAGGGAGCTCGCAAGGATGCTATCTACGCTCCTAAGGTTACATTCCAGGATGGAAACACTATTACTAAGGCTGTAGATTGGTGGGCACTGAAAGAAGATGGAAAGACTCCTGAGGTTGAGGCTTATCACCCAATGTTCTGTATCTACACCTGTAACTCAGATGAGAACGGCAACATGCTCCGTCAGGCTTACGATTATCTGGCTCCTAACTGGGGTGGAATGGTCAACGACCGCCGTCACAACCTCATCCGTTACTCTGAGATTCTTCTCTGGTATGCTGAGAGCGCAGCTCGCTCTGGTGGCGACTTGGCTAAGGCTAAGGATTGCCTCCGTCAGGTTCGTAGCCGTGCCGTAAACGATGTTGAGAACGTGACTTTGAGCGATGGTACTACCGTAAAGATTGCTGATATGAATGCAGAGCAGCTGGCTGAAGCTTGCTACATTGAGCACGGATGGGAAGTTGCCGGCAACTGGGTTTCTATGGTTACCCGCCGTTCTGACGAGCTTCGTATGGACGAGTTGAAGAAGAACTTCGACTACCGCGTAACCAATGCTCCTCTCGTAGTAGCAAAGCAGGATGGCAAGACCTATACTGCTAAGGAAAGTGTAACTGTTTCAGGTTCTTGGTCTGAGGATAGAATTTACTGTCCTTATCCAACAACAGATGTTGAGAAGAACCCTAACCTGAAGAGATAAAAGCTTACTAGGTTTGTTTATTATAAGAATAACTCAACTGTTTCTCTTGAAGAAATAGTAGTGTTTAGGTTAAATCAAAGAGGGTGCGCCAACCGATGGCGCCCCCTCTTTTTGGCATTTTATCAACCTCTACTATCTTTATCAACAATTCATTCATTATTAACTACATATCACCAGAATCATGATGAATAACAACCGAAATCAACTCAATCGTTCATTACTGGCATTCGCTGCCTTGCAGGTAATGCCGCTGTCGCTCTTCGCTCAGGGAGAACGACCAAACATCTTGTACATTATGTGTGATGACCATGCCATGCAAGCCATCAGCGCATACGGTAGTCCAATCTCCAAATTGGCACCAACACCTAACATCGACCGCCTAGCTGAAAGGGGAATGAAATTCAACGAGGCTTTCGTGGAGAACTCTCTCTCTACTCCAAGCCGCGCGTGCCTGATGACAGGTCTTTACAGTCACCAGAACGGACAGCGCCAGCTTGCCGAGGGAATCGACTCTACCAAGACCTTCTTCTCAGAACTGCTGCAGGGGGCAGGCTATTCTACTGCCGTAGTGGGCAAGTGGCATATGTCCTGCAGTCCGAAGGGATTCGACTACTATCATGTTCTGGATGACCAGGGGCAGTACTACAACCCAACCTTCGCTTCTACCGGCCAGTACGGTAACTTCAAGCAGGAGATGGGCTACGCCACCGACCTCATCACCGACCATGCCATCGAGTACCTGAACAACCGCGACAAGAACAAGCCATTCTGTCTACTGGTTCACCACAAGGCACCTCACCGTCTCTGGATGCCTAACACCAAGTATGTAAGCAAGTATGCCAACGTCAACTTCCCGTTGCCAGAGACTTTCTGGGATGATTACGAGACCCGTGGTTCTGCTGCATCCACCCAGAAGATGTCTATCGACAAGTATATGGAGATGGTACGCGACCTGAAGGTTCCTGAGATGTACGATCCTTCAACTCCAGAGGGAAGAGATTCCTATGCCGGACTGATGGGCGAGATAAACCGTATGACTCCACAGCAGCGTGCCATCATCGATGCCTACTACATGCCAAGAAACCGTGAGTTCCTGAGCAAGAACCTGACCGGCAAGGCGTTGGTAGAATGGAAATACCAGAACTACATCCGCGACTACATGGCTGTTATCGCATCGGTAGATGAGAGTGTGGGCAGACTGCTGGATTACCTCGACAAGAACAATCTCTCAGACAACACCATCATCGTCTATACATCCGACCAGGGATTCTACATGGGCGAGCACGGATGGTTCGACAAGCGATTCATGTACGAGGAGTCATTCCATACACCGCTCATCATCAGCTATCCTAAGCACATCAAGGAGGGAAGCGAGTGCAACCAGATGGTTCAGAACATCGACTTCGCTCCTACCTTCCTCGACCTGGCTGGTTTGCAGAAGCCTAAGTACATGCCAGGAACATCACTCCAGCCGCTGTTTGCCGGCCAGCCAGTGAAGAAGTGGCGCAAGAGCCTGTACTATCATTATTATGATTACCCTACCTACCACCTGGTACGCAAGCACGACGGTGTGCGCACCGAGCGTTACAAGCTGATTCACTTCTACGGCAAGGGTGGCGAGAGAGCCGTGGTAGAAAACAAGTACCAGGGTCAGCCAGGCACAAGAGAGAACAACTGCTTCAATGCCCTCAAGTCTATCAATTACTTCACCGATGATGCCGACATCGACTACTGGGAGTTGTATGATATCAAGAGCGACCCTAACGAGCTGCACAATATCTACGGCAAACCAGGCACTCAGAAGATAGAGAAGGAACTGAAGAAGTTGCTCGCCAACTACCGCAAGAATCTGAAGGTAGATGAATAGATTTTTAAAAACAGAATTTTATGAAGACAAACAAGACAATATGGCTCACTGGGGTAGGCATGATTTGCCTGCCTACCCTGGTGTGCGCCAAGCAGAACGTACAGCAGCCCAACATCCTCTTCATCCTCTGCGATGATATGGGATATGGTGACTTGGCTTGCTACGGTCAGCCTTACATCCATACCCCCAATATCGACCAGATGGCAAGAGAGGGTATGCGATTCACCCAGGCATACGCCGGTTCGCCGGTTTCAGCCCCATCACGTGCTACCATCATGACGGGTCAGCATACCGGTCATACCCACGTAAGAGGCAACAAGGAATACTGGAGAAACGTGCCAATGGTGAAGTATGGAGTAAATGAGGACTTTTCTGTGGTGGGTCAGGAACCTTATGACCCGCAGCATAAGATTCTTCCGGAGATGCTGAAGGACAAGGGTTACCGCACCGGAGTCTTCGGCAAGTGGGCAGGCGGATACGAAGGTTCTGCCTCTACTCCCGACAAGCGTGGCATAGATGAATTCTACGGCTACATCTGCCAGTTCCAGGCACACCTTTATTATCCTAACTTCCTCAACCGCTACAGCAAGTCACAGGGAGATACCGCTGTGGTAAGAGAAATCATGGAGCAGAACATCCAGTATCCGATGTTCGGCAAGGACTATTTCAAGCGCAACCAGTATTCTGCCCGCATCATCCACGACAAGGCACTGGAGTGGATCGACCGTCAGGACAGCAAGCATCCTTTCGTAGGCTTCCTCACCTATACCCTGCCTCATGCCGAACTGGCTCAGCCGGAGGATTCCATCCTGGAGAACTATCAGAAGAAGTTCTTCGAGGACAAGACCTGGGGCGGACAGGAAGGTTCCCGATACAACGCCGTGGTTCATACCCACGCTCAGTTTGCCGGAATGATTACCCGTCTCGACCAGTATGTAGGCGAAATCTTCGCCAAGCTGAAGGAGAAGGGTCTCGACAAGAATACCGTGGTGATCTTTACCTCGGATAACGGTCCTCACGAGGAGGGCGGCGCCGATCCAAAGTTCTTCGGTCGCGACGGCAAGCTGAAGGGCTTGAAGCGCCAGTGCTACGAGGGCGGCATCCGCATCCCGTTCATTGCCTGGTGGCCGGAGCACATCAAGGCGGGCAGCGTAAATGATACCCAGTTTGCCTTCTACGACCTGATGCCAACCTTCTGCGACCTTGCCGGAATCAAGAACTTCGCCAAGCGCTATACCAACAAGAAACTGGCAGGTGATGGTTTCGACGGAATCTCCATCGCTCCTACCCTCCTGGGCAAGGATGCCGAGCAGAAACACCACGACTATCTCTACTGGGAATTCCACGAGACCGACCAGATTGGCGTGAGAAAGGGCGACTGGAAGATGGTAGTGGTAAAGGGCGAGCCACGTCTCTACAACCTGGCATCGGATATCCACGAAGATCATAATATAGCGGCAGAGCATCCTGAAATCGTAAAGGAACTCCTGGCTGCCATCCAGAAGGAGCACAGAGATAACCAGGATTTCAAGATTACCCTGCCTAAGTTTTAAAAAGAAAAAATGATGAACGACAACATAGCAACTCCATTTGCCAAGCCCCTGTATGTGATGCTAAAGCCCGCAGGCGCCCATTGCAACCTGGCTTGCAAATACTGTTATTATCTGGAAAAGAACCATCTTTACCAGAACACTCCCCGACATCTGATGAGCGATGAGATGCTGGAGCAATTCACCCGGGAGTACATCGAGGCACAGACCATGCCCCAGGTGCTCTTTACCTGGCACGGAGGTGAGCCGCTGATGCGTTCCATCGACTTCTACAAAAAGGCGCTGGCGCTTCAGAAGAAGTATGCCCACGGCAAACAGATAGATAATGTCATCCAGACCAACGGCACTCTCCTCACCGACGAGTGGTGCGAGTTCTTTGCACAGAACCATTGGCTGGTAGGCATTTCCATCGACGGACCTCAGGAGTATCACGACCACTATCGCGTAACTCCTGCCGGAAAGCCTTCCTGGGAAAAGGTGATGCAGAGCATCAGCCTGCTGAAGAAACATCGGGTGGAATGGAATGCTATGGCGGTGGTCAACGCCTATAACGCAGAGCATCCGCTGGAGTTCTATCATTTCTTCAGAGACAACGGTTGCCAGTACCTGCAGTTTACCCCTATCGTGGAGCGACTCACCGAGCATGAAGACGGTCGCACCCTGGCGAGTCTTGCCGACGACCGGGAGATTCCGCTTGCAGATGCTTCCGTAACCCCGGCACAATGGGGCAACTTCCTCTGCACCATCTTTGACGACTGGGTGCGCCACGATGTGGGTAAGATGTTTGTGGAAATCTTCGACTGCACGCTTGCCAACTGGATGGGTGTGCTGCCGGGCATCTGCGCTTATTCCAAGGAGTGCGGTCATGCGGGCGTGATGGAACACAATGGCGATGTGTATTCCTGCGACCACTTCGTCTTTCCGGAATACAAGCTGGGAAACATCCGGGACAAGTCGCTCATCGACATGCTTTACGGCGAGAAGCAGCAGGCATTCAGCCGCCTGAAGCATACCTCGCTGCCCCGCCAGTGCAAGGAGTGCGATATGGAGTTCGCCTGTCATGGCGAATGCCCGAAGAACCGCTTCGGGAAAGACAAGTATGGAGAGCCGGGACTGAACTATCTCTGTCAGGGATACTACCAGTATTATTCGCATGTGGCTCCCTATATGGACTTCATGAAGCGGGAACTCCTCGCCCAGCGTCCACCAGCCAACATCATGAATGTTTTAAAAAATAACTAACGATTATCATTATGAACAAGACTTATATCACCATCGCCCTGCTGTCGCCGCTGGCTTGCACGGCTGCGATGGGAGCCAGGAAGGCGAAGGCAAGCAATCAGCAGAAGCCTAACGTCATCATCATCCTTGCCGATGACCTGGGTTATGGCGACCTGGGATGCTATGGTGCCAAAAACGTAGAGACACCGAATGTGGATAAGCTGGCGAAGCAGGGAATCCGTTTCACCGATGCCCACGCCATCGCCTCTACCAGTACCCCATCCCGCTACTCTCTGCTCACGGGCGAATATGCGTGGCGCAAGCCGGGCACCGATGTGGCTCCGGGCGATGCAGGCATGATTATCAAGCCTACCCAGTTTACCATGGCAGATATGTTCAAGAGCGTAGGCTATTCTACCTGTGCCATCGGCAAGTGGCATCTGGGCTTGGGTGCCGAGACTGGCAAGCAGGACTGGAATGCCCCATTGCCGTCAGCCCTGGCTGATATCGGCTTCGACCATCATTACATCATGGCTGCCACAGCCGACCGTGTACCTTGTGTATTCATAGAAGATGGCAAGGTGGCTAACTACGATCCGTCGGCTCCTATCGAGGTAAGCTATTACAGAAACTTTCCTGGCGAACCAACCGGAAAGGACAATCCTGAGTTGTGCTATAATATGAAGTCGAGCCACGGCCACAATATGTCTATCGTGAACGGCATCGGCAGAATCGGTTATATGAAGGGTGGCGGTAAGGCATTATGGAAAGACGAGAACATCGCCGATTCCATCACCAACCATGCCATCGACTTCATCAAGAAGAACAGCAACAATCCTTTCTTCCTCTATTTTGCCACCAATGATGTCCACGTGCCTCGTTTCCCACACGAGCGTTTCCGTGGAAAGAGCAGCATGGGTATGCGTGGAGACGCCATCGTGCAGTTCGACTGGTCGGTGGGTAAGATTATGGAGACTTTGGATAAGTTGGGTATTGCGGATAACACCATCGTATTGCTTACCAGCGACAATGGTCCGGTGGTAGATGACGGTTATCAGGACCAGGCAGAGGAACTCCTGAATGGTCACAAGCCAGCGGGTCCTTGGCGCGGCAACAAATACAGTGCCTTCGAGGGAGGTACGGCGATTCCGGTCATCGTGCGCTGGCCAAAGAACGTGAAGGCGGGTCAGACCTCCGATGTTCTGATGTCACAGATCGACTTCATGGCTTCATTCGGCAATCTGATTGGTGCCACCTTCCCTAAGGGCAGTGCGCCAGACAGCAGGAACCATCTTGGCAATCTGCTCGGCACCGACACCACCCATCGTCCATGGGTAGCCGAAATGTCGAGCAACCATGTACTTTCCATTCGCACCAAGGAGTGGAAATACATTGAGCCGAACGATGGTTCGAAGATGATCAAGTGGGGTCCAAAGATAGAGACCGGCAACAATCCTCTTCCTCAGCTCTACCGCATCTCCGACAATCTCTATGAGCAGGATAATGTAGCCGATACTCATCCTAGCATCGTTTATGAGCTGCAGAACATCTTGAGAAGAGTAAGATAATAAAATCTGCGCTAACGTTTTTCCCCACACGCCCTGAAAGGGCAGAAGCTCCTAGCCCAGGGCAATCGCCCTGGGTATAATAGCAGTCAACAAAGCGCCCTGAAAGGGCAAAAGCTTTATAAATTGTCAGGTATTTGAAAGCTTTTGCCCTTACAGGGCGACAGGTTTGCATCATAATAGCCCAGGGCGATTGCCCTGGGCTAGGAGCTTCTGCCCTTTCAGGGCGTGCCAGGTGTGACTTATGCCACACCCCGCCTCATAGTCCCCACAATTATTTCTTATTCTTAGGCGCTTTACTGAATTTATACATCAAATGCACCATGGCATAGCTTGGCAGGGTATTGTTCCATTTCTCTGTCTTGCCCTGGCCGCCCACCTCATACACGGTGCTCGAGAGATTCTGAAGAATATCAAAGGCCTCTGCCTTCAGCGTCAGCTTGCCTTTGCAGAACGAACGGGATAGCGAGGCGTTCCATACCAGATCACTGGTGTTAAACGACTTCTCGCTGTAACCACGCCTACAATATTCCTTCAGGTCGGTAGAGAGCGAAATGCCCAGAGGCAAGGTGTAAGTCATGTTGCCACCATACTCAAAATCATAGGCATTCAATTTCTCGAAATTGCTGCGGTCGCTCGTACCATGCTTCCACTCCAGCTTTCCACCCAAGTTGATGCTCAACTTGTCTTTCTGATACTTGAAGTACAAACTGTTACCCAACTCAGTTCTGAGCACATAGCATAGCTGGGTAGAATTATCATCGTAAGCAATATCAAAATCCTTGCGGCGCAAACCGTTAAACCACAGACGATAATCCAGACGGAACAATCTTGCCTTGTCAAGAGCCACACCATAAGATGTCGTAGTCCAGAAATCCCAGTTGCCGCCACCGCCAATATTATCACTCATATAGGTGTAGCCACCCGTCTGCGAATTATAAGTAGTGCGGGTACCCACAAGATTGTGATAAAAATTACCCGTAGCGAAGAATCCTATATACTGCTGGTTCTTGAGTCCGTTGAAACGGATGTTTACATCATAATGATGATACAGCGAATTCTCCAGGTCCGGATTGTTCACCCTCACCGCCAGCGGATTCGAATTGTCTCTGTATGGCATGATGCTGAAGAAATCAGGCATCTGACTCTGCATATAATAAGTTAAGCTGATAGACTTCTTATCGTCATAACAACCGTACATGAACGTAGGTCCGAATACCATACGGCTTCTTTTGGCTATCGTGTCGAGAGCCGATGTGTGGTAATTGATACGCTCCTTTTCTTTAGAAAGACTCAGCGATAGAGTCAGGAACGAAGAAGGAGCATTTCTTTGGAATTCAAGTTCTGCACCCGTATCCTTTCTCATCGTCTGATAGCTTCTACTCACATCTTCGTCCATCACCCCCGAAAGCTGCTCCATGTTAGAAGGCAGCGTAGCAAACATCAGTTCCGGATTGGATATCCAGTCGCCGCCCAGCTCGTCCAGACGGTATTTCAAGCCCTTTACCGATTGATAGGTTTGCTTAAACTTTGGACCAACCAACATCGTCCACTTAGTATATGGAATTTCTATTCCATACTTAAAGCTGCCTCTTATATTATATGTGTTCGATCTGCTATCGTTGTAATAGTTACGCAAGTCCTTCTCGCCAGTCTTGAAATATTCATTGCGGTTCAGGCTGAAAGACTCGTTTGGCTTAGAGCTGGCATAGCTTCCACTCAAGTTCAGTTCGATTCTATCACCCCAAGGCAACTTATACCACGCCAGAGCTTGCTGACTACCAGTGAAAGCATGCACTTTAGAGCGTGACTGATAGAGCGACCGGTTGGTGATGATGTCATACAGGCTGCCACTAACATTCTGTGCAAAGGTAGAATCGAGGGTCTGACTGATATCACCCCATCTTTTAGGGTTGGCAGAATAGGTGGCACTACGGTTTGTCGATGAAGTCTTTCTGTCGGAGTAGTCGATACGGGTATCCAACCATACTCCCAACTTCCCATCCACCTGGAAGTTATTATAGAGGTTGAAACTATGGTTGTCGCTGCGCGAATCACTGATACTTCTACCGAAGATATTGCCAGTAGAGGCAAAATTCTCCTGCGAGCTGTGGGTCAAGTCGTGCGTATTGTCCCAAGCAAACGTAACGTTTCCCTGCTCTCTTATCATCTGACTCTTCGATGAAGCATTAAAGTCAACTCCCACTTGGCGGGTAGTCTTCTGTCCCTGCGGATTGTTGGAAGGCGACCAGTCGCCCTGACTTCCCGGTCTTCGTGTTTCGTTCATGTTATTTAGGTTGCCGAATACCGAGATTCGAGAATTGTCAGTGTAGTAGAGTCCGAAGAGACGAGCCAGATAGCGGTCTTCGCTACCCCCTGCAGCCTCCATGTTGGCGATGTATCCACGGGAGTACTCACGTTTCAAGGCGACATCCATCACATAGTCTTTCTTCTCCATCTCCTTCCCCATGAGTCGGCTTTTTTCAGAAGAACGGTCATACACCTTCAGTTCCTTTACGGTATAGTAAGGAAGATTGTCGAGCATCACCTGGTTCTTCCCCTTGAAGAAGTCTTTTCCGTTGAGGAGCAGATAATCTATCTTTTTGCCGTTCACGTAAATATCGCCGTTACTCTTCATTTCAGCTCCCGGCATCTGTCTTACAAGCGCATCGAGCATGGAACCATCAGGCACATTGAATGCACTGGCATTAAAGACGAGCGTATCGCCACGGTAAGCCAGCTTCACCTTGGTGCCAGTCACCACCACGTCATCGAGGGCAACATCCTGATTGAATTTCTTCTTGAGCAAAAGCGAAGGGAATGAGAAATTTTTATTGCGTGCTATGTATTTGATGGTATGATTGATACACTTCGATTCATAGCCTTCACACTCAGCCTTGATGATATAAGAAGCAGGACGTGCAGGCACATGAGTATGATAAAAGAGGTGTTTTCCCCATCCACTCGTAGTCATGGTATCTATCACGTTGCTGTCCTTGTCCATCACCGTGACAAAGGCCTTCAGATAGGCCTGGGTAAACGAATCTTTCACGTCACCATAAATTTCTACTTTATGTTCTTTCTTTTTCTTGTCTTGGTTGTTTTGCTGTTGTAGCTGATTGCCACGAGCATAGGTTGGCAATACAGCCATCAAAAACAAGATAATCAAGTTAATAGATTTCATATTTATTTATTAGTTAGTTATTAATTACTATATTCTTTTCTTCCACAGTATTGCTCCCATCAGACATTATCCCCGCTAGGCATCCTGACGGGAGCAAGCGCCTAGCGGGAGCAAGCTATTAAGATCTGCTCAGTTTTTCAATGATATCCAAAGGTAGCTGAGTAGCCTCGGCTACTTGTTCGGCAGAAAGCCCCATAGCCAGCAAACGCTGAGCTGTTTCGGTGTTAGCTTCAATTCTTCCTTCTTTTCTTCCTTCTTTCTTACCTATTTCAATGCCCTCGGCAAGACCTTCTTCCTTGCCCTGATTTTTCGCTGTATCAATAGAGTTCTTGATATCACGATAAGCCTTCTTACTTGCTTCATACTCCCTTACCTCCTGAGGCGTGAACTTGGCAATCTCGGCCTCCTCGAAAAGACGGTCGAAAACCTTATCGCATAACTCCTTTGGACGCTGGGTAAGCTTATAGAGGTTCTTCAGCGCATAAAGCCATTTATCGTAGAGCGTTTCAAGCTCTTCCAAAGTCTTATTGAACTTGGCTATCTCTACATAGATAAACTCAAGCTTATCATAGAACACCTTGTGCGTTGCGGTATCACACAACTGCACATGGTGGCGAATCTTCTCCTTGTCGAAGGCATCCTCGTTCATATTGAAGTTGAGCAGGGCAACAGTATAGACATAATTGAGTTTGAAATTCCAGTCATTCCCCTTAGGTGCCTGCTCACGAATCGGGAAAGTAGAATAGAAGAGAGAGCGGTCCTTGAAATACGTCTGGTAGGCGTTTTGCATTTCAACGATGAACTTCTCGCCGTTTTCCCCTTCACAATACACGTCGAAGATGGCTTTGCGGTCGGTATAGACATCCCCCACGTGCTCTGGATTCAGATACGAAACATCCTTCACAACCTGTCTGCCATTAAACAAGCTGTTGAGGAAGCAAATCAGCAAATCCTTGTTCATTGCCGTTCCAAAAATGCGCTTGAAGCCGAAATCGGTCAACAAGCTGATGTATCTTTCTTCTACCTGTTTCATACGATATTCATTTAAATTATATGCAAAGAGAAACCGAACAAATCTTCTGCCTGTACAGTGAGTCTTTTCTTGGTAGTTGTTCTTTGCTGCAAATATACGAATAAATAGCGAAAGTGCACTGAGTTCAGTGCACTTTTTAACGAAAATTGCACTCTATCCAGTGCATATTTCTTAATTCACAGTAAGATTGTCAAAAAACACGCAGATTACTCTGCGCTTGTAACAACTCTTTTACCTCTGCACCCATTGAAGCACCCCATGGATATGAGTAGTTACTTTAAATGCCTGATTTACAAAATAACATTAAAAGTTCACAAGTTTGTGGTCCACAACCTTGTGAACTTTGTTTTTTTACTTATCTTTGCTGGATATGTACAATATTGATAATAACTATTTCGTAGATAAATAGAAATAAGGTTAGACTTAGGCGATAAAGCCTCAAGCTTGACCTTTTTTGTTAATCAAGACTGTTTTAACCCGATAATTTAACATAAATCTAACTATAAACTTACACTCAGTATTGCAAAAACATGCTATATTTGCACTCGAATAAAAAAATAAAAATATGAATAAATCAAACCCAAGAACAGTCCTGAAAAAAATTGTTCTACTCAGCTATACATTGAGCATGATAGTATTCTCATGCATTGTCATAGGATTTTCGAAAGACTTTGCTATCATATATTGTTCAGCCACACTTGCAAGCGTATGTACTTTTTTCTATAAAAAACATAGAACAGTTAATTGGATACTCTTATCCTTTGCACTGATGAGTACCTATACTCTTTTCATTAGAGCAAAGACTTTTACAACTATAAAAGAAATAATGATTCCATCCCTTGCAATCTGTGGATTATCATTTATAATTATGTGGTGTTCCTGTTGTCTTAAAAAGATTTTAAGAAAGAGACAACATTGAAAATGTAGTTTTGATAAGTTTTCGTTTGCGTTACTGTAACAATTGCAAACAAGACATTTATTTTGTATCCATGCAAAAAATTCTAAGTATAAATGATCATAATTAAAAATAATTATGTATCTTTGTGCTAAGAATAAAATTGCAAACAACTATGGCAGACATAAAATTACTCCTAGTGGAAGATGACAAGAATCTTGCCTTTATGGAGAAAAACACGTTAGAAGATATTGTTGGCGGTTATGAAATCGTAACCGCAGGCAATGGTAAAGATGGTATCAAGGCATGGGAATCATTCAAGCCAGATGTTATCATTTCAGATATTGATATGCCTATTATGAACGGCATTGATATGGTAAAATATATTCGCGAACTGGATGGTGAAACCATCATTATGTTCACGACTAACTTTACAGCACCATCCAAACTGAAAGAAGGATACGAAGCTGGGGTAGATGAATATATCAAGAAACCATTTATTCCAGAGGAACTTGATTGTCACATCAAGGCTCTACTGAAACTCAAAGGAGGCCTAATGAGGCGTAATGTATCAAATTGCATTAAGATTGGCAAACATACCTTAGACCCAGAACATTCTTGCCTAAAAGACGAAGCTGGAATCATCTGTTTAAAATTGAACAAACAAGAAACCAAGACCTTGGAGCTGCTTGCCAAGAATAAAAATATGATCATCAAACGAGAGATTATACAAAACACGCTTTGGGGAAGTATTGAGAAAGATTTCTATCTTGCCCGGCGTCTAGATGTTATCATAACGAGCCTTCGCAAATACCTGCAAATAGACCCTTTCGTCCAGATAGAAACTACACGTGGGGTTGGCTTTTCATTGATAGAATCTATCTAATTCTTCTTCGCCCTTCATAACTATCATTCTGATCTGGTAAGAATATTGTGAACTCGGTATATTTACCGAGTTCGCTATCTACTGAAACCATACCACCATGAGCTTCTATAACATGAAGTACATAGTTTAAACCTAATCCAAATCCTGGAGCTCCTCCTTTAGAGAATGTGCGTTTAGAGGCGGAAGCTCGCTCAAATTTATCAAAGATAATCTGTTGGTCTTCTTTGGATATACCTATACCATTATCCTTCACACGAATATTTACTCCTTTTTCTACTCTGTAAGAAAATATTTCAATATGAACTGAATTACTTGAATATTTTATTGAGTTATCTATTAGATTATAAAAAACTTCACCTAAATATTCTTTATCAGCAAACACCAGCAATTCATTTATAAAATTCTTGAATGTAACTTCTTTTTTTGTGTGTACTTCAAAATTACCTTCTATATTTTTTAAGAGCTGTTCTAAGTCAAAAATCGTCTTATTTAGCATAAGCTTGCCAGATTCGAACTTAGAAATAGTAAGGATTCTGTTTATTAATTGATATAAATGTTTATTCTCATTTCTTATAACTGTTAGATATTTTGTTCTCAACTGTTTACTTTCTCCAACAGTAGGAATGGTAAGTGCATTAATACCCATACTAATAGTTGCCAATGGAGTTTTCATATCATGCACCATTGCATAACTAAAATCCTTTTGTATTCTTGCATTTTCTTCTTGGGTTCGAATAATTGCTACTTGTTTCATAACGCATACAAATGCTAAAAAACAAAGAATGAAACTGATTAAAACGAGAAGTCCTAGTTCATGAAAATACAAAGCAAAAGGGTTTACAAATTCTATTTGAATGCCTTGTGAACCATTTATCCTTGTTGGGATAATTTCAGATTTTATGGCCCCAATCAAATTGGCATGAAAACTTTGATCTTTATAGACTATCATTTTTCTCTTGCCAGTTACTTTATATAGTACATAGGTATTAGGCAGCTTACTTTGCTTGATATTTTTATTAAGTATCTTTGCTAATTGTTGAAAATCAACATCCTTATGGCATAAATTGTATATGCCATTATTAATATATTCATAATTATCGTATTTGGGGTTCGATTTATTAGAACCTTGAATTTGAGTATCTGGGGGTATATTCGTAAATCTGCTGTCTAACTCCTCAAAGAGACATTGAATAAAGAAATCATTTACTTCTGTTGTCAACTTATTTACAGCCACACTAAAAGAATTATACAACCATATGGTTTGCAATAAAAATACTGCAAATATAGTAGCAATCGTAAGATTTTTATATCCATTAACTTTCATAATATGCAAAAGTACGAATAAAAACTAACATAAACCTAACATACAACTAACATTTAACGTTTTTAAAACTTTGTACCTTTGCAATCGAAAATAATAAATAACAAAAACAATGAAAAAGTATAATTTTTTAATCGGCTTAACATTATTGATTGTTTCTATCATTTTATCAAATATATTTAATGAAAATACAATCACAAATAGAGCCATAGAATCTTTTTTCTATTTGCCTATTGCCTATAGTTTTGTCAAGGCTTTTTGCAGTAAAGGGAATTGGTTGAACCTATTGTTAGTATCTGCACTAATTTGTAGCATCTTCATTTTCACTCCAAAATGGGGTGCATGGGCTTGCCTAGCGATAAACATTGTATGTTGTCTATTCTCATACATAATACTTTTGCTTGCTATAAAAATAGCAAATTTCTTTAAATCAAAAATAGAATAAGACTATCTAAATGTTGAAAGATTTTCAAAAAGGTTGGCAGAGTGTGGATAATCAAACAAAGTATCATTAAATCAAAAAGGGAGAAGCATCAAAGCTTCTCCCTTTTTGATTTAATGATTACCGCTACAAAGTAGAATAAAGAAACGATATTTACGAAGGAAAAAGCAATGTCGTATCCTAAAGTTCTATTTTTAGCAATAAATTTTACGTTATCTAAAAATAAAGAGATGATGAATTTTGGTAGAAAAATCCCCCCTTGCCATAGACCAGCCCAAAATCCATAAACCTCAGCATCACTTATTTCATGAGTAAGAAGATAAACATAACACAACAGTATTACTCCCCCACAAACAAAGTGTTTCTTTATATTCGCTTTCACTTTTAATCCTTTTGTATTCATAACAAACAATATTTAATTATAAAACATAACACGAAATGTATCCTGTGTACAAAATTACTCTTACTTTTGAAAATATCAGGTTAATAATTTGTTAGTTTTAGGTTAGAAAAATATCCTCCGATACACTTTCATTATATAAAGTTCACCTCCAAAAACACGCAGATTATTCTGCGCTTACTTCTCTACCAGCACATCCTGCTCCTCGTAGCTGTCGTATCCCAGACTTGCGAATTATAGTTAATAAAGAATAAAAAAAAGTGTGTATGTTTACATATATGCTAACTAATCTGTATTTTTGCATTATATAAAAAAAGAGAATATGTTTGAGCGACCGAAATTTAAAATCATATACTCTAATGAAGTTATTGAATTTCTCAATTCTTTAGAAAATAAAGTAAAAGAGAAAATCATGTTTAACATCAACAAGAGCAAATATGTTGTAGATACAGAGCTTTTTAAAAAACTAAAAGGCAGTGACATTTGGGAATTTAGGACTAAATACAATGGTTCTATTTATAGAGTCTTTGCCTTTTGGGATACAGAAGCAGATACATTGGTTATTACAACCCATGGTATAATCAAAAAGACGCAAAAGACTCCGTCGAAAGAAATTCAAAAGGCAGAGTCTATTAGGCGAGAATATTTTAACGAAAAGAACAAAAGATAATGGCAACAACGAAATTTTACACAGAAGACGAAGCTTTAGATAAAGTACTTGGTAAGGAAGGTACACCATTGCGTAATCAATATGAATCAGACATGAATGCTTTTCTGATGGGAGAAGCTATCAAAAAAGCACGCCAATCGAAGAATCTGACTCAAGAGGAACTTGGAGCACTAATTGGAGTAAAGAAATCACAAGTTTCTAGAATAGAAAAAGGAAACAATATCACATTTGCTACCATAGCCAAAGTTTTTAGAGCAATGGGAATCTCTGCCAGCTTTGAAATGGCAGGTATTGGCAAAGTCGCATTATGGTGACAAACTGTATGAGTACCTAGGTGTCTCCAAGAGCGTAAACCCGCCAGGCAGGACGCCTGGCGGATCCAATGCGCTTACTTCTCTACCAGCACATCCTGCTCCTCGTAGCTGTCGAATCCCAGACTGAGGTCGGCACCTCTTTCCTTGAAAATCTCCAGGAGTTCTGCCTGCATCTGAGGATTGAGAGGGAACTCGCCATTCCTTGCCTTGTAGAAACGGCGCTGGGTGAATGGCGTATATACGTTCAGATATTTGGCATTGCCCGATGGGATGGATTTGCAGAGACGGATGAAACCTCTTGCCCAGCGCTGACGTTCGGAAACGAGATGGTAAGGACAACCCTCTCCCTCTACCTGGAGAAGATCGGTATTCAAGACCATGAAGGAAGCCTCTTCAGCCTTTGCCTTCTGATAATTGGCGTAGCGGGCACAGGTGTTGCTACGGCTGCAGGATGCCAACGGGCATGTAATGTTGTAAGGAATGTACTTGTTCATATTTGCGTAATGTTTTAAAAGTTATTCTATAGTCTATTATATATATAAGGTGTGATGGTACTTACGAGAGGTCGGAACGTCTCTGAGAGGTCGGCATGATAGTCCTGACGGGTGGTAAAGAGGCACCTTTCGATTATTGCCTCACTACGGCACAATATTGCCCTTTACCAGGGCAATATCTTGCCATTGCCAGGCACAAAACGATACGTCGGGAGATAGAGCACGAAACAATACGTCAGGAGATAGAAAAACCTTGCTCTCCATTTTACTCTTCACTCTTCACAGATTCGCCTGAAGCCCCGATAAACACTGGGGTTGCGAGAGGTGAAGAGTGGTCGATCACTCTTCACAACTCTTCACCACTCTTCACACCTTCCGATCGAGAAAAGGCTCCCCACGGTTTATCCCCGTTTTTCTCAAGCCGAGAGAGCGAGGAGCTGATAGGCCTGTCCGTTTCTGGTATGCCTGCTCTTGCATCCCATAAACTTGAGGGCTTGACCAATCTTGATCTTCGTGCTCAAATTTCCTACCAGCATAGGATATTGCAGATGAAGCACGTCGAAAACCTCGGAACTCACCATCCATTTGCCTTCCTCTTCCTCTGCCGGCATTCGGAAACAGTAGCTGATCATGGTCTCCAGATCATCCACCTTGAAGAAAGGCTGGTTGAATTCCTGGATGCGTGCCACCTCATCATTGGTGAACCAATAAGGGGTCTGCTTATCACGAAGCTCATACATCATTTGTGCATAGAGCTGGTCATAATTGATGACCGAACTGTTGTCTATAAACTCCCCGTCGGGAACTCGAAGACAGAGGTAACGGCGACTTCCCGTCGGGTCGCAGAGAGGATGCTCATCGTTGGTGGTTGCCAGAAAAGAGGCGTATCTTCTGCGGTCTGCCTGACTCTTTCCGAAGATAGGGCGACCATTCACCTTTACCTTCGAAAGCGTCTGCTTCAGCTTGCCCTGCTGGGCAACGGTAATGTTGGCAAGCTCATCAATGTTCACCAGAAGATTATGGGTGAGCGCCATTTCTGAATCAAACTTGTTGCCGAAGTTGATGTGGTCGAGGAAATACTGGCGAAGTTCCTCTGGCAGCAGTCGGACGGCGAAGGTACTTTTTCCGCAACCCTGCTGACCGATAAGCACCGGTACGGCTTCATTTCCGTGCAGCATGTCCATCTGCAACCAATGGGCTACTGCCGAACGGAACCAGGTGGCGCACCAGCCAAGCTGTTCGCTGGTCAACCCCGGAATTCTGCCGAAAAGAGCAGCCACATGGTTCTTGCCATCCCATTTCGGCAACTTGTTCATGTATTCCTGGATAGGGTCGAAGACGGGAACGGCATCCGACTTGATGTACTCCTCGATGTCCTGTCTTGGCGACTTCTTCTCGCCGATTCCCAATTTCTTGGCGCGGCGAACAATGGAGTTGAAAGCCTCAGCTGTAAGCACCTTCCAGTTCTTCTCCTCGGAATTCTCCATCTCCTCTTCAGGTTTGATGCAGAAGAACTCGGTCTTTCCGTTCAAAACATTTCTGCGGAAGAGGTAAAACTCCTCCAGAAAGCTCTCTACCTGGTAGATTGCTGATTGATTACCTGCCATCATTGATGACTTCAAATTACTTCTTGTTTCCATAATCATGGTTTTAAAATTATTAATAATGTTGTGATTCACCCTCAAAAAAGATGGGGGTGAAGAGTGGTGAAGAGTGGTGAAGAGTAGCCAGCCACTCTTCACGCACCTAATCAGCTGTATATTAGCTGTTTACGATGCATTTGTGAAGAGTGAAGAGTGTTTTAGAAAGTAGCTTTCTATCCACCCGCAGCCTGAAACTTCCATCCAGTCTTCTCAACTCCGGGTGCAAAGATACACAATAGGAAAGGCGTTTCCAAATTTTCCAGCCTTTCCCACGCCCATTCTGCTCCATTTGGGAAAAATCCCAAGGGTCTATGGGAAAAGGCGTGGGAAAATCGGGCGGATTTCTTCAGTTTTACGGAAAAACATTTGGTAATCATGATAGAAAAACGTAAATTTGCAGACTGATAACGGAACTTCGTTTCGCAAACTATTCACGATAAAACTAGAAATATGCTACAGACTCAGCAAGATAAACAAGTCCCCGCATTCAGCTACGAGGTTTTCGATCGTCAACTCGACCATTTTACAATGATGCTCAAGGTGTTGATGGACGGATGGGAAGATTACAGCTCGCAGGAGATGACCTTCGACATCCACTCCCTTTGTACCAAGGCTGCCCGACTCTGCTATCTGGCAGACCAGGACCTCGCCTTGCAGCATACCGATGTTTCCCATCATCGCAAGGAGCAGAACGAGATGTATTTCACCTCCTTCGAACTCATCATCACCACCCAGTTTACCAAATTCATGAAAAAAGTCCTTGCCCTGGTCAAGGCTGGCAAGAAAGTAGAAGGACATTCTTCCCCGAAGTTCTCCTCAGAAATCAGTACGCTCCTGCCTAAGCTGCACGACCTGCTGCTGATGGATGGCATGAACCAGGAATCGATACAGCTGATGGTGGAAGATATCCAGAATACGGAGAAAATAATTCAGAAATATCATAAAATCACGAAGTTCCCGGGGGTGAGATACGAGGAACGCCTGTGGTATCTCATCCGCCTCTATTGCCTCGCCAGCTATCTGGTGCTGCATTTCCGCAGAGTCTGCCACGTTACAGATTCAGAAATGACACCCGAGGAAGCGGCTCGATTAACGGAATGGGCGATACAGAAATACATCTCAGAAAAGGACAGCAGCGAAAAGCTGGAACTGTATTTCTCCAATCTGCAGTACGACAACGATGGCAAACCGCTCAACGTGGACCAGTGGCTCCAGGCGAGAAGGGAGTTGAAGCATCTGGTGCCCCAGAATCTGCTCCTGCTGTTTCTCAATAGTGCAGATGACGTGAGCCAGTTGGGTGCCTCGCTGATAAAAGTGAGTTTCACGAACGAGGAATTTCTGAAGCTCGTGGATGCTGTGGCTAAATACCAGATCATCACGCAGCGCATCCGTGCCATAGAATTTCCGGAGGAATTCGAGCAGTCGCTTCATAATGAGGTATTCTATCTTACGGTGAAGGGCCGTTCGGTGAATCTGGAGGAGTTGAAGAAATCCATCTCAAAGATGGTGAATCTGATAACCCGGAAGAACCAGTGGTTCTGCGTATGGAGCGTGCTGAAGCATCTCAACCTGATCAAGCATGAGAGCACCTTCGCCACCTTTGCCCATCAGATGATGAGTATCGAGTGGTTTGGCACCATCGATCCCCGTCTCCGCTTTACGGCAGATAATCTGAGCGATTACTCCCGCTACTTCAATGAGTACGATTATACCGAATGGACCGAGGAGATGTTTCTGGAGAAGAAGGAGCTGTATGGGATGACGAAGTGGTCGCCCAAGCTCTATCAGAATTTCTCCTCGCTCTGTGCCAGGATGATGCAGGCCATCTGGGGCTACAGCTTCTTCAGCTGATTTCTACCGGAAAGAAGAAAGAATCTATATTAAATAAGGTAAGAATCTATATTAAATAAGGATAAAGGGGACGATAAAGCAAATTTAATATGCTTTTTCGCCTCCTTTAATATTTATTAACTGTTTTTTTTGAAAACTTAATAAAAAATCTCGTAAATTTGCAACCAAATATTAAAATACAATAAGCCTAAGCATAAGCTAAGCAATAAGAATCATTAATAGAAATATATATTTAGTCAGACAATTATATAATTAAGAATCTGATTATCTCTATAAAACTACATAATATAACAATTAAAACCAAACAATTATGAGCAAAAAAAGTCAGTTTGGCATGACCCTATTACTATCTACGATCTTAGTAGGTGGCGCCAATGCGAGTACTGTTTCTACCTCAAACACATTGGGTGCAGCAATGATAGCACAGCAAGGTGCTGTTTGTAAGGGTGTGGTAAAGGATGCTACCGGTGAACCTATTATTGGTGCTTCTGTATCAGTGAAAGGTACCAAGAATGCTACCGTTACCGATTTGGACGGCAATTTTACCCTTTCTGGTGTAAGCAAGGGTACAACAATCGTTATCTCTTATATTGGTTTCGTGAACAGTGAAATCAAGTGGGACGGAAAGAGCCTCAACGTTACTCTTGCTGAGGATACTCACGGCCTGGAAGAAGTCGTTGTCGTAGGTTATGGTACACAGAAGAAGGTAAACCTCTCTGGTGCTGTTGCCAACGTGGATGGTAAGGTATTGGAAAACCGTCCTATCACCAACATCGGACAGGGTCTCCAGGGTGTTGTTCCTAACTTGAACGTATCTATGAACAGTGGTGGTGCTCCTGGTGCCAGCTCTAGCTACAATATCCGTGGTAACACGTCTCTGAACGGCGGTAGCCCATTGGTATTGGTTGATAACGTTCAGATGGATGCCAACCTCGTGAATCCAGAAGACGTTGAGTCTATCTCTGTATTGAAGGATGCTTCTTCTGCAGCCATCTATGGTGCACGTGCAGCATACGGTGTAATCCTCATTACTACCAAGAAGGGTCGCAAGAGCGACAAGCCAACCATCTCTTTCAACGCTACAGGCTACTGGCAGAGCCCTGCCAAGTCATACCACAACGTTAATTCCATGCAGTACCTCAAGATGATGGATGAGGCTAACAAGAATGACGGTGGTTCTGGCCGATACTTCAAGGATCAGGTTTATAAATATACAGAGGAATACTTCAACGGAACCCGTAAGGATCCTGTATTCTTCGACGAGGCATACGACAAGGCTAAGTATGGCTACTGCGGCAATACCGACTGGTGGAATGAGCTTTACAAGACTTCATTCTCTCAGATCTACAATGCCAGCATCAGCGGCGGTAACGACCGTACTACCTACTATGCATCTCTCGGTATGAACGACCAGAAGGGTATCTTGACCGCTGGTGACGATAAGTACAAGAAGTACAACGCTAACGTAAACATCTCTTCCAACATTACCAAGTGGTTGAATGTAAGCGCTAAGATTACTCATACCTATACATCAGAGCTTCACCCTACCGGTGGTACTACAGCGATGAACCCTACTGCTTACTCAGGTTTGAGCGCATACTCAGGTATGATGAAGAACGACTTGAGCCCATTGATGCCAGTAAAGCATCCTGATGGACACTATGCAGGTCAGGGTAGCTACACCAACCCTATCGCTATCATGGAGCAGGGTGGTAACGCCAAGTATCGCCAGAACGACTTGTGGATGACTGGTGCCGTACGCATCACTCCTATCAAGGGTCTCGTGATCAATGCTGACTACACATGGAACTTCTACGGCAGAAACGCTAACGAGCACGTACGTAACTTCTACGACTATACAGCCGTTCCAGGTACAGAGAACTACTATCCTTGGACTAACCCAAGCAGTATCACCGTATCTAACTACGATGACTACTATCAGGCATTCAACGTATTTGCTGAGTACTCACTGTCTTTGGCAGAGAAGCATAACTTCAAGGTTCTCGTAGGTTACAACCAGGAGAAGAAGCACAACAAGTATCACTGGGTAGGTCGCAAGAACCTCATCGACAACGATACTCCACAGATCAACCTCGCATACGGTGATACTTCTACCAGCGGTAGCGAGAGCATGTGGGCTACCAACGGTCTCTTCTTCCGTTTCAACTACGACTTTATGGGCAAATACCTCTTCGAGTTCAACGGTCGTGAGGATGGTTCTTCTAAGTTCGCTAAGGGTAACCGCTATGCGTTCTTCCCTTCAGGCTCAGTAGCTTGGCGTGTATCAGAGGAGAAGTTCTTCGAGCCATTGCGCAGCTGGTGGGACAACCTGAAGATCCGTGCATCTTACGGTTCTCTGGGTAACCAGAACGTATCTGGTAACTTCCCTTACCTGGCTACCTATGGTGTAAGCACCAAGGCTGGCGTATTGCTCGGCGGCACACGCCCTGTAGCAGTTTATGCTCCTGGCTTGGTAAGTAGCTCATTTACATGGGAGACAGTTAACCAGCTCGACCTCGGTATCGATGGTACATGGCTCAACAACCGACTGAGTGCATCTTTCGACTGGTATCGCCGTGACACCAAGGATATGTTGACCAAGGGTGCAACTCTTCCTTCAGTACTCGGTACTAGCGTGCCAAGAAGCAACGCTGCCAACATGAAGACCACTGGTTGGGAAGTTTCTGTAGAGTGGAGCGATCGCTTGAGCTGCGGTTTGGGCTATCACATCAAGGGTGTATTGTCTGACTATCAGTCTGAAATTACCAAATACTCTAACGACACACGCCTCCTCAGCGACTACTACGTAGGCCAGAAGATTGGCGAAATCTGGGGTTTGGTATCTAACGGACTCTTCCAGAGCGACGATGAAGCAGCCAAGTGGGATCAGAAGGCTATCAACGGCGGCCACTGGAGTGCAGGTGACGTGAAGTTTGAAGATATCGATGGTGACGGCAAGGTAACTTGGGGCGAAGGTACAGTAGATAAGCCAGGCGACCGCAAGATTCTCGGTAACTCAACTCCTCGCTATGCATACGGTATCACAGCAGGTGCCGACTACAAGGGCTTCGACTTCGAGATGTTCTGGCAGGGTATCGGCAAGCGCGACTACTTCGGTGGTTGGGGTGGTGCCCAGTTCTGGGGCTTCACAGATGAGTGGTGTACTCCACAGACCACCTCTCTCGACTACTGGACAGAGGATAATCGTGATGCTTATTTCCCAAAACTCCATCACTACAGTGTAAATGGCAGTAACCACAACACCTCTTCACGCTATATGCTGAACGCAGCATACCTGCGTTTGAAGAACGTTACATTGGGTTATACTGTTCCATCTAGCTTGTTGAAGAAGGTAGGTATTGCTCGCTTGAGAGTTTTTGTACAGGGTGAAAACCTCCTGACATTGACTCCTATGAAGGTGAAGTTTGCTGACCCTGAAACACTTGGTAACATGACTTACCCTATCAACAAGAAGATCTCTGTTGGTATGAACTTAACATTATAATGTTTGAGAGTTAGGAAAGTGTGTATTATTAATGCTTAAATAGACTGACAATGAAAATTAAAAATATATTCATTTTGAGTATGATGGCCGGTATGACACTTGCATCTTGCAACTATACCGATTTGAGCCCACAAGACTCATTTACAGATAAATCATACTGGAAGAGTGCCAACGACCTCAAGATGTACGCCAATGGTATCTACAGCAACATGCTGGCAGGTCCTTCTTCTACTCTTGATGGCGAGAGTGATAACTTTGTAACCAATAGCCCAAGCGGTTATCTGTTCAACAACTACACCGTTCCAACATCAGGCGGTGGCTGGGACTGGGGCAACGTGCGTAGCTGCAACTACTTCCTGAAGCGTTATCAGACTGCTTCTGGCTCTGAGGCTGAAATCAACAAGTATGTAGCTGAGGTTCGTTTCTTCAGAGCACAGGATTACTATAGCAAGATCCGTAATTTCGGTGATGTGCCTTGGTATGAGAGTGACCTCCAGACAGGTGATGAGGCAGAGCTCTTCAAGGGTCGTGATTCACGCAACTTCGTATTGAACAAGATTATCGAGGATTTGGAGTTCGCTATCCAGTGGCTCCCAGAGAAGACTATGGCTGAAAAGGGTCGTCTGCACAAGGATGCAGCCCGCACCCAGTTGGCTCGCGTTTGCCTCTACTATGGTACTTATATGAAGTATCACCACGAGGCTGGTTCTGAGGGCTTGACAGCTGAAGGCTTGATTACAAAGGCTAAGCAGCTGACCGACGAGATTATCAACAGCGGTAAGTATGAAATCGTAAAGGGTACTGACGCTGGTGCCGGCACCAAGTCATACGAGGGTTATCCACTCAGCTATGCCAACCAGTTTGTTCAGGAAGACCTTTCTGACAACAAGGAGGCTATCATGGTTCGCTTCTACGAGACAGGTGTCCTTACCCACGAGACTGGCCGTCAGGCTGGCGGCAACGGTATGGGTTTGAGCAAGGACTTCATCGAATCGTTCCTGATGAAGGATGGTACTCCTATCTACAACCAGGGTTCAGGCTACCAGGGTGACGAAGAGTTGGAGACAGAGATTGCCAACCGCGACCCACGTCTCTATCAGCTCATCGACAACAACCATAAGCCATACTGGCTCCGCAACAACAAGCAGGTGCAGAACAAGATGCCAGACTGCTCAGTATCTGGTGGTGTAACAGGTTATCCATGTACCAAGTTCCACTCTGCCGACGAGACTCAGTGGCAGGCTCGCAACACCTCTTACGACTGGTTCATCTATCGTTATGCAGAGGTATTGCTCATCAATGCCGAGGCTAATGCCGAGTTGGGTACATGTACCCAGGATGTTCTTGACAAGACCATCAACCAGCTCCGCGACCGTGTAGGTATGGCTCACCTCACCGTGAACCCAGTTGCCGACCAGAAGCCTATCAACTATGGTTATGAGCTTTCTAACCTGCTCTACGAGATTCGTCGTGAGCGCCGTATCGAGTTGGTTGGCGAAGGTTTCCGTATGGACGACTTGAAGCGCTGGAATGCGATGAAGTTGTTGGAGAATCCGCTTACTACTCTGGGTATCCGTGTTACCGACAAGGTGAAGGAGCAGTATAACGAGATCTACGCCTTCGATAGCAGCAACACTAGAGTATATAACGGCAAGACATATCTCCGCATCTACGCAGAGAGCTATGACGATGCTGCAGGTCGCAAGTGGTCAGACAACGACCGTCGTTGGTTGTATCCATTGCCAATCGACCAGTTGGCATTGAACAAGAACCTGACCCAGAACCCAGGATGGACAGAATAACTATTTATCTCAATAATGAGTTTTAGAATAGGCTTATAGTAAGATTAGGTTTATAAGATTAAGTTTTTAAATTTGGTTCATTTATTGACTTACACTATTCTATAAATGAAAACTGATCGTATGCCCTTTTGCTGTGAAGCAAGAGGGCATATCTTTTTTAAAAGCATACTTTTACCGAGCATATCATAAGCACAGATAATTGTACTTTATTATAATAATTGGGATATGCAGGGATGAACTAAGAAATAGTGGGCAAGCGATACTTTAGCCAAATCGGACGAAAAAACACCGATTTGGCTAATATATAAGAAATACTTTAGCCAAATCGAGTTAAAAAACATCGATTTGGCTAAAGTATCGTTTGCTTTTTCAAATAATTATCGTATTTTTGCACCGTAACAAATTATCTTATTCAAGCGATATGGAGCAAATTATAGGACGAAAAACGGAAATCAGACAGCTTACCGAGTATTACCATTCAGGAAAGGCTGAGTTTGTGGCAGTGTATGGAAGAAGGCGCATCGGCAAGACTTATCTGGTGCATAATCTATTCAAGGATGAATTTGCCTTCGAGATGTCTGGGTCTATTGATGCACCAGCCGAGGCTCAATTGTCTAATTTTGGCTATGCTTTGCGTGAATTTGGCGACCCAAAGCTGCCTTTGCCTTCTAATTGGACAGAGGCATTTGAGATTTTGAAGCAAATGCTGAAGTCGAAGTTGGGAGGTAAGCGCATACTGCTTTTTATAGACGAGTTGCCTTGTCTTGATACTCCCAAGTCTAATTTCCAGCAGGCTTTTGAGCATTTTTGGAATAGTTGGGCGGCTAATCAGAATGAGATTATGCTTGTGGTTTGTGGCAGTGCCACATCGTGGATGATTTCTAATCTCATAGATAGCCATGGCGGACTTCATAATCGCATTACGCATGAGATATACTTGGCTCCATTCACACTAGGTGAGACGGAGGAGTATCTCCAGGCGAATGGATTCTTGTGGCCACGTCTTTCCATCTTGCAGATTTATAGCATGATGGGTGGAGTGCCTTACTATCTGAGCTTGCTGGACAAGACGCAAGGTGTGGAGGCTAATGTAGATCGATTGTTCTTTGCTGAACGTGGTGAACTGAAACGAGAGTATGATAGGCTGTATTCTTCTTTGTTCCGAAACTCGGAAATCTATATGAGAGTGATAGAAACGCTGGCAAAATGTAAGCAAGGCATGACTCGCAAGGAAATTTCTACGCATCTGAATTTGAAGTCGGGTGGAACATTGACCAAGGTGCTTCGGGAATTGATCAACTGTGACTTTGTAAGAGGTTATAATACGCGTGAAAAGAAAATCAAGCAAAAAGACCAGATTTACCAGCTCACGGACTTATACACCTTATTTTATATGTCCTTCTGTCATCCTGGTACCACGGATGTAGCTTACTGGACGCATCAGATGGGCAAGCCTCGCCAAAACACATGGTATGGCTTGGCATTTGAACGTATCTGTATGTTGCATATTCCTCAGATAAAGAAGAGTTTAGGCATTGAGCAAATCTATACGGAGTATTATTCTTGGCGAAGCAAGTGCTCTACACCTGCGGCGCAGATAGACTTGCTGATAGAGCGAGCTGACCATCTGATTAATCTCTGTGAAATCAAGTATTCGCAGTCTCCTTATAGCATAACGAAGGAGGAAGAGCTTCGTATAAGAACTCGTATGGCTGATTTCGTAGAAGAGACGGGAGTACGTCATGGCATCTTGCCTACTTTGATAACTACGTTTGGTATTCGTCCTACAGCCCATTCGGCAATAGCACAGGTGCAACTCACCATGGATGATTTGTTTACATAAAAATGATAGTTAAAGAATAACATTCTGGGTGGCTCTCGGAATTGAAAGCCGCCAGTAGCTTGGTGACGTATTCCACATCATACTGCGGAAAGGGCAATACTAGCATGCCCAGGCATTAAAATCATAAAAAACTTGCATTTTATTTTGTAATGTGCTAAAATAAATGTAATTTTGCACCTTGAATGGGGTTTTACCTTATTATATTTAAGAAAAGAAACAAAATAATTAGATAAAGACAATGGAATACAACTTCAGAGAAATCGAGAAGAAATGGCACCAGAAATGGGTCGAGAACAAGACCTACAAGGTGACAGAAGATGAAAACAAGAAGAAATTCTATGTGCTCAACATGTTCCCTTATCCATCAGGAGCTGGTCTGCACGTAGGTCACCCACTTGGTTATATCGCTAGCGATATCTATGCACGCTACAAGCGTTTGAACGGATTCAACGTACTGAACCCTATGGGTTACGATGCTTATGGTTTGCCTGCTGAGCAGTATGCTATCCAGACTGGTCAGCACCCAGAGGTTACTACCGTAGCCAACATCAACCGCTACCGCGAGCAGCTCGACAAGATTGGCTTCTGCTTCGATTGGGACCGCGAGGTTCGTACCTGCGACCCTAAGTATTACCATTGGACTCAGTGGGCTTTCCAGAAGATGTTCAACTCATTCTTCTGCAACAGCTGCCAGAAGGCTCAGCCTATCGAAAAGCTCATCAAGCGCTTCGAGGAGAAAGGTTCTGCAGACTTGAACGTGGCTCAGAACGAGCAGATCGACTTCACTGCCGAGGAGTGGAACAGCTTCGACGACCTGAAGAAGCAGCAGATTCTGATGAACTACCGCATTGCTTACCTCGGCGAGACGATGGTAAACTGGTGTCCAGGCTTGGGTACTGTGCTTGCCAACGACGAGGTGGTAAACGGCGTAAGTGAGCGTGGCGGTTATCCTGTCATCCAGAAGAAGATGCAGCAGTGGTGTTTGAGAACATCTGCTTACTCTCAGCGTCTGCTCGACGGTTTGGAGACCATCCAGTGGAGCGACAGTATCAAGGAAACCCAGAAGAACTGGATTGGCCGTTCTGAGGGTACAGAGGTAGTATTCTCTGTAAAGGACAGCGACGTGAAGTTCACCATCTTCACCACCCGTGCCGATACTATGTTTGGTGTAACCTTCATGGTTCTGGCTCCAGAGAGCGAGTATGTTCAGCAGGTAACTACTGCCGAGCAGAAGGAAGAGGTGGAGAAGTATCTCGACTACGTGAAGAAGCGCACCGAGTTGGACCGTATGGCTAACCACAGCGTAACCGGTGTATTCTCAGGAAGCTACGCCATCAACCCATTCACCGGCGAGGCAATCCCAGTATGGATTTCAGAATATGTATTGGCAGGATATGGTACAGGTGCCATCATGGCTGTGCCAGCTCACGATAGCCGTGACTACGCCTTTGCCAAGCACTTCAACCTGCCTATCATTCCTCTTATCGAGGGTGCTGATGTTTCAGAGGAGAGCTTCGATGCCAAGGAAGGTATCGTAACCAACTCACCTGTAGCTGGCAAGAGCAGCATGGACGGTTTCTCTCTGAACGGACTCACCGTGAAGGAGGCTATCGCAGCTACCAAGAAGTTTGTTACCGAGAAGGGCATCGGTAGAGTAAAGGTAAACTATCGTCTCCGCGATGCCATCTTCTCCCGTCAGCGCTACTGGGGTGAGCCATTCCCTGTATATTACAAGGACGGAATGCCACAGATGGTTCCAGAGGAGTGCCTGCCACTCGAATTGCCTGAGATTGAGACCTATAAGCCAACAGAGACTGGCGAGCCACCATTGGGCAGAGCCAAGAAGTGGGCTTGGGATACTGAGAAGAAAGAGGTGGTTGACAAGAGCCTCGTAGATAACAAGACCGTATTCCCACTGGAGCTCAACACTATGCCAGGTTTCGCAGGTTCTTCTGCTTACTACCTGCGCTACATGGATCCTCACAACGATGAGGCTCTCGTAGGCAAGAAGGCTGATGAGTACTGGCAGAACGTGGACCTCTACGTAGGTGGTTGCGAGCATGCTACCGGTCACTTGATTTACTCCCGTTTCTGGAACAAGTTCCTCTTCGACCTCGGCGTAAGCTGCAAGGAAGAGCCATTCCAGAAGCTGGTGAACCAGGGTATGATCCAGGGCCGTTCTAACTTCGTTTACCGCATCAACAGCGATGATCACGATAAGGCTCCTGTATTTGTAAGCCTGAACCTGAAGAAGGATTACGACGTAACTCCTATCCACGTAGATGTAAACATCGTAAGCAACGATGTATTGGATATCGAGGCATTCAAGGCTTGGCGCCCTGAGTATCAGAACGCTGAGTTCATCCTGGAAGATGGCAAGTACATCTGCGGATGGGCTATCGAGAAGATGTCTAAGAGTATGTTCAACGTGGTGAATCCAGATATGATTGTCGAGAAGTATGGTGCTGATACCCTGCGTCTCTACGAAATGTTCCTGGGTCCTGTAGAGGCAAGCAAGCCTTGGGATACCAACGGTATTGACGGTTGCCACCGCTTCCTGAAGAAGTTCTGGGGTCTGTTCTACGAGAACCGTACCGACAACTTCCTTCCATCAGCCGACGAGGCAGCGAAGCCAGAGAGCCTGAAGAGCGTTCACAAGCTCATCAAGAAGGTAAGCGAGGACATCGAGAAGTTCTCTTACAACACTTCTATCTCAGCCTTCATGATTGCCGTGAACGAACTCGGTCAGCAGAAGTGCCGCAACAAGGAACTCCTCACAGATCTCGTCATCCTCATTGCTCCATTCGCTCCACACATCGCAGAAGAGTTGTGGGCAGCACTTGGCGAGCAGGGCAGCGTTTGCGATGCTGCATGGCCTAAGTATGATGAGCAGTATCTGAAGGAGAACGATATGCAGCTCACCATTTCCTTCAACGGTAAAGCTCGTTTCCAGATGACTTTCCCTGTGGATACTCCTAACGAGGAAATCCAGAAGCAGGTATTGGCAGACGAGAAGAGCCAGAAGTACTTGGAAGGATTCAACGTGTTGAAGGTGATCATCGTACCAAAGAAGATCGTCAACGTAGTGTTGAAAAAGTAATTTATTGATAATATCCAGAAGGTCGTCTCATCTAAAAATGGGCGACCTTCTGCGCTTTAAAAATACGAGGAAAATATTATGCAAATAGCAATCAGTCAAACAATTAAGAATGAGTGCAAGGATTATTTCTACATTACCCTTGGACTCTTGCTTTACACATTTGGATGGACCATTTTTCTGCTTCCATACCAGATAGTAACGGGTGGCGTAACGGGTATCGCAGCCGTGATTTACTACGGCACAGGGATACCTATCTATTTGTCTTATTTTCTCATCAATGCCGCCCTGCTGCTTGCCGCGCTGAAGATCTTGGGATTCAAGTTCATGGTGAAGACCATCTACGCCATCATCATGCTCTCCGTATTCCTGGCGCTAGCGCAAGACTTGATGATAGGTGAAGATGGCAAGATGGTGCAGGTGCTGGGAGAGGGACAGGACTTCATGTCGCTCATCATCGGCTGTCTGTTTACAGGCTTGTCGCTCGCCATCGTCTTCCTGCACAATGGAAGTACGGGAGGAACGGATATCATCGCCGCCATCGTGAACAAATACCATAACATCTCGCTGGGCCGTGTGCTCATCTTCGTGGACCTCGTCATCGTGGGCAGTTCCTTCTTCGTCTTCAATGCGAAACCGGAATTCACGGCGATAGATGCCATCAGAAAGGTGGTATTCGGTCTCTGTACCATGGTGATAGAGAACCTGGTGCTCGACTATGTGATGAATGCCAAGCGAGAGAGTGTACAGTTCATGATATTCAGCAAGAAATATCAGGAGATAGCCAACGCCATCGGTACGCAGATGGACCATGGTGTGACGATTCTGGATGGCCACGGCTGGTACACCGGCGACGAGATGAAGGTGCTCTGTATCCTTGCCAAGAAGAACGAGAGCGTCACCATCTTCCGTATCGTCAAGATCATCGACCCGAATGCCTTTGTCAGCCAGAGTGCCGTCATCGGTGTGTATGGCGAGGGATTTGATGAAATGAAAGTGAAAATCAAGGAGAAAGATATTAAGAAAATCAAATAGTGATTATGAAGATAGTATTTGCAACCAATAACCAGCATAAGCTCCAGGAAATCCGCGACATCCTGGGCAGCGATTACGAGGTGGTTTCGCTGAAGGAGATAGGATGCGATGTGGATATTCCTGAAACAGGAAATACGCTGGAGGAGAATGCCTTGCAGAAGGCGCAGTATGTTTACGACCATTATCACCTGAGCTGCTTTGCCGATGATACCGGTCTGGAAGTGGAGGCGCTGGATGGTGCGCCGGGTGTTCACAGTGCCCGCTATGCTGAAGGTACCGACCACGACAGCGAGGCAAACATGGCTAAACTGCTCAGAGAACTGGATGGAAAGGAGAACAGAAAGGCCCGATTCCGTACCGTGATCTGCTACATCGAGAAGAAGGATGTCTGCCCTTGCGGCTGCACCAGCATCAAGAAAATCCATCAGTTTGACGGCATCGTAAACGGTTCTATCGCTACCGAAAAGCACGGCACCGAAGGTTTCGGCTACGACCCGATCTTCGTTCCGGAAGGCTACGACCAGAGTTTCGCCCAGCTGGGTGAGGAAATCAAGAACGGCATCAGCCATAGAGCCAGAGCCGTGGCTAAACTGGCTGAATACTTAAAGAACAAAAATGATTAATACCCTTTCGATATTAATCCCTACATATAATAATGTATGCGTTGAGCTTGTAAAATCCCTGCAAGCTCAAGCATCGTTATTGTATTCATTTTCAGATTCTCTCTCTTCAATCTCTCATTTCGAATACGAAATATTAGTCGCCGATGATGGTTCCACAGATGAAAGAACCATAGAGGGCAACCGTATCATCAACACCCTCCCCCATTGCCGCTACATCGAAAGAAAAGAGAACGTGGGCAGGGCTGCCATCCGCAACTTCCTGGCTAAGGAGGCGAAATATACCTGGCTGCTTTTTATCGACAGCAACATGAACGTAATCAGCCATCAGTATCTTGCCAATTATCTAAAAGAAAAGGAAAGCGATGTTATCTATGGAGGATATCAGATAAAGCGGGATGCTGAAACCAGAGAACGGCTGAAATATAATCTACGATACATTTTCGAATCTGCCGGCACGCAGAACGGAAATCATCTCCAGCGACAGGCTCATCCCTATGCAGACTTCCACACCTCCAACTTTATCGTGAAGCGAAGCATCCTGCTGAAACACCCATTCGATGAACGGTTTTCCCACTATGGATATGAAGATGTGCTTTGGGGCAAGAATCTAAAAGACAATCACATATCGATTCTTCACGTGGATAATCCACTGGGTTATGAACACTTTATAGGCAACATGTCGTTTCTCTATAAAACAGAGGAAAGCCTGCGCACCCTTTATCAGTTCAGGAATGAACTGCAGGGCTATTCCAAAATCATCGACTATGCCCACAAGCTGAAAAGATGGCATCTCTATCCACCTTGCCAGTATCTCTTTCCGCTGCTGAGTCTGCCAATAAAAGCCAGGCTCACAGGCAATAAACCCAGTATTTTTATGTTTAATATATATAAGTTATTATATTATATACATTTAGATAGATGAGAAAGAAAATATGGATACTCCTCTCGTTCCTGATCCTTCAGGTTGCCGCTTTCCAGAGCAGCGCCGCCATCGGCAACTGGAAAGCCTATATGGCGTACAGCGAAGTGCAGGAAATAGAAGAAGCCGGCAACTGGATATTCGTGCAGGCTTCCAGCAATCTCTATGCTTACAACAGAAACGACCAGAGCATTCAGACCTTCAGCAAGATGGACTTTCTGAACGACTGCGATATCCAGCACATCGCTTACAACAAGACTGCCAAGCGGCTGCTCATCCTTTACAACAATGCCAACATCGACCTGATGAACACCCAGAACTGGAGCGTGCAGAATCTGCCGGATTACTATTCTGCCACCATCACGGGCGACAAGACCATCAACGGTATCTATATGTATGGCAAATTCGCCTATCTCTGCTATGGACTGGGCATCATCAAGCTCAATATGGCGGATGGGGAAATCTGCGATACTTATACTCTGGGATTCAAGGTGAACTGGTGCGAAATCAGGGATAACCAGATCTATGCCTACAGCAAGGAGGAAGGTACCTATCGCGCTGCCCTCTCTGACAACCTGCTCGACAGAAACCGATGGAGCAAGGTGGGGGCTTATACCGCTCCCAAGAAAGCGGACAAGAGCGAACTGATGAAGCTGGTAAGCAGCTTGCAGCCGGGAGGTCCGAAGTATAATCATTTCTGGTATATGAAGTTTATCCACAACCAGCTCTATACCTGCGGCGGCGCCTTTCTTTCGGGAATTTCTCTTGATACCCGTCCCGGTACCATCCAGGTATTGAACCGGGACAACTGGACCATCTATCAGGATGACATCAGGAATACGACGGGTTACCAGTATCAGGATATCAACTGTGTAGAACCGGATATCCACCAGCCGAACCACGTGTTTGCTTCAGGCAGAACCGGACTCTATGAGTTTACAGACGGCAAACTGACACATTATTATAATAAGGACAACAGTATCCTGGAAGCTGCCGTGGATAGAGGTACGGTATTGGACAACAACTATGTGCTGGTACATAGTCTGCTATCAGATGAAAGCGGAAAGCTGTGGATTCTCAACAGTCAGGCTACCCACCGCTCCATCATCGAGATGAAAGACAACCAGTTGGTAGCCCACGACCAGAAGACATTGAATGCGAACGGCTACAGTCTTTCGGCGATGACAGGTCTGATGAAAGACGGACAGGGCAGGCTCTGGTTCGTGAATGACAACCATGAAACTCCAGCCATCGTCTGCTATCAGCCGGAAAACGATGAGGTGAAGATGTTCAGCAAGCCCTTCACCAACCAGGATGGTGCGGAAATCAATCTCTATTATATCAGATGCATCAAGGAAGACCTGGAGCATAATCTGTGGATAGGAACCGACCAGGGACCTTTCTACATCACTCCGCATATCCTGGATGATACGCAGCCAACGCTTACCCAGGTGAAAGTGCCGAGAAACGACGGTACCAATTATGCCGACTATCTGCTGGGCGGTGTGGATATTACCTGCATGGCGGTGGATCAGGCAAACAGAAAATGGTTTGGTACCAGCAACAACGGTATCTATCTCATCAGCGCCGACAATATGGAGCAGATTCACCACTTTACGGCAACCAACAGCAAGCTGCTGTCGAACAACATCGAATCGCTCGCCATCAACGATGCTACCGGTGAGGTGTTTATCGGAACCAACAAGGGACTCTGCTCCTATATGAGCGATGCTACCGCCACCAACGAAGAGATGACCCAAGACAATGTATGGGCTTATCCGAACCCGGTAAAGCCAGACTATACAGGACTCATCACCATCACCGGTCTGTCGCTGGATGCGGATGTGAAGATAGTCAGTACCAGCGGAACCCTGGTGAACCAGGGCAGAAGCAACGGCGGCACCTATACCTGGAACGGCTGCGACCTGAAAGGCAGAAGAGTGGCTAGCGGAATCTATATGGTGGAAACCGCTACCAGCAACGGAGAGAAGGGTACCGTCTGCAAAATAGCCATCATCAGATAAAAGAGACTGCATCTTCTATCAGAAATATCAAGAGAACAAGCAATGAAACTCAGTATCATCATCCCCGTATATCGTGCCGAAGATACGCTCGAAAGATGCATCGGGAGTATCCTGCAGCAATCATTCACCAGCTACGAGCTGATTCTCGTAGATGATGGATCGCCTGATGCGTGCCCTCAGCTCTGCGATGAATATGCCGGGAAAGATAGTCGTATCCACGTTATCCACAAGGAAAACGGAGGTTTAAGCGATGCCAGAAATGTGGGGATAAAGAGGGCTAAAGGATTGTATATCACCTTTATAGACAGTGATGATGCGATAGGGGGAAACTCGCTTCAACAGCTGATGGAAGAACTTTATCAACATCCCGATGTAGATATTCTGGAATATCCCATCATGGAGAGAATCGGTCATCCCCATCGGGAAAAGCTCCTATCCTTCGCTCCGAAAACCTATCAGAATGCCATCGAATACTGGTTGGCGGAAAAGGGCTATCATCATACCTATGCCTGCAACAAGATATTCAGGCGTTCGCTGTTTCAGAACATCGAATTTCCGAAAGGAAAAAGCTTCGAGGATGTGTGGACGATTCCGAAACTGATAGGACTGACGGAGACTGAGATTAATCCGGATAGAGCGGTGGTTTCTCCCCCACCATTGAAAATAAGGGTGACGGATGTAGGGAAGTATCTCTATTACTGGAATCCTCACGGCATTACATCGCAGGCAGAATATCCCGATCTGCTTCAGCTGTATCTGGGACAGAGGCAGGCTTTGATGAAGCTGAAAATAGCGGGTAAAGAAAAGATGAAGCTACCAATGGGAGCAACAGAAGAAATTCTGCTGAAATATCAGTCTTCATTAGAAGATTTCCTGACGCAGCATCTCAATGTCCTGCTCGATCTCTACGATTTATCAGGAAGATATGAACCGGATCCTTCCCTTATCCACGCCGTGAAATGGCTGAAAGGAAAAAAGGGGATTCATTCATTCAAACTCAAACTATTCAATATTTTAGGTTATCATTCATTATGCAAAATCAATCATCTCATACACAGAATATACAGGCACCCTTAGTAAGTTTCATCATCACCACTTACAATATGCCTACGGAATATCTGGAGGAATGCATCAAAAGCATCCTCCAGCTCTCGCTCAACGCCAAGGAAAGAGAAATCATCCTCGTGGATGATGGAAGCGATATCTGTGCGATCAACGGACTCACGGAATATCTGCAGGATATCATCTATCTGAGACAGCCTAACCAGGGAGCCAGCGTGGCTAGAAACTATGGTATGATGATAGCCAAGGGCAGATTCATCCAGTTTATGGATGGCGACGACTATCTGGTTCAGACCGCCTACGAACATTGTCTAGACATCGTAAGATATCATCAGCCAGACATCGTGACATTCAACTATGTAAAAAACAGGCAGACAGATACTCCTCCTTATGAATTGCCGACTCCGATATCGGGCACAGCCTATATGAGCAATCATAACCTGCATGGTTCTGCCTGCTCCTATATTTTCCGCAGCAGCATCAGAGGCACCCTGCAGTTTACGCCGGGCATCGTATATGGAGAAGATGAGGAGTTTACCCCTCAGCTCTTCCTGCGTGCCGAAAGAATCTTCAAGATGGAGACAGAGGCTTATTACTATCGTGAGAATCCGAACTCCGTAACCCATCAGATGGATCATGAGAAGATTAGCCAGAAAATGGATAACAGTCTGGAGGTAATCCTGCATCTGCAGAAACTGCTGGATAAGATTCCGGTGGCAGAAAGACAGGCGCTGAGTCGCCGCATCGCCCAACTCTCGATGGATTATCTGGTGAACAATATCCGACTGAAACATTCGCTGATAGCCCTGAACCACGCCATCAAGAAGTTGAGAAAGCATGGACTCTATCCACTTCCAGACAAGGAATACACCAAGAAATATACCATGTTCAGAAAGATGATAGGTACCTACGTAGGAAGAATGGCGCTCCTCTTTTTCATCAAGAAATAAATGAAAAGGAGGAAGATTTTATCAGATAAATAAAGATTATATCAGGAAGATGAAGATTCTATTAATGGGAGAATACAGTAACGTACATGCCACACTTGCCGAGGGACTCCGCAAGCTGGGGCATAAGGTTACCGTGCTCTCCAACGGCGACTTCTGGAAGAATTATCCACGAGATATCAACATGGTGAGAAAGCCTGGAAAACTAGGTGGAATCCTATATTTGATAAAGTTATACACAATTGTGCATAAGTTAAGGGGATATGACATCGTCCAGCTCATCAACCCGATGTTTCTGGAGTTGAAGGCTGAGCGTATCTTCCCGATTTACCGGTATTTGAGAAAGCACAACAGGAAGGTGGTGCTGGGGGCTTTCGGTATGGATTACTATTGGGTAAGCGTCTGCTGCCAGGATAAGCCATTGAGATACAGTGATTTCAACATAGGAGATGATTTACGCACCAATGCGGACGCCCTGAAAGAAAGAAAAGACTGGCTGGGAACCACCAAGGAAAGACTCAACCGGATGATTGCTGAGGATTGCGACGGTATCATTGCGGGACTCTATGAATACTGGGTATGTTATCAACCGCATTTTCCACAGAAAACCACGTTTATCCCCTATCCTATCCACACTTATTCACAATCCCATCAGGATAGGGATAAAAGGGCATCTTCTGTAGAGACATCTTCTGTAGATATCTCCCGAAGACCTTCCCGAAAGTTGAAGTTATTCATAGGTATCAACAAAACCAGAAGTGAGTATAAGGGTACGGACATCATGCTGAAGGCTGCCCAGGAAATCGCCGAGAAATATCCGGAAAAGGTAGAACTGCGTATCGCCCAAAACGTGCCTTTTGCGGAATATGTAAAGATGATGAACGGCAGCGATGCCATCCTCGACCAGCTCTACAGTTATACTCCATCAATGAATCCGCTGGAGGCGATGGCGAGGGGCATCATCTGCATAGGTGGTGGAGAACCGGAAAACTACGAGATTATCCACGAGGAGCATCTCCGTCCTATCATCAATGTGCAGCCCAACTATGAGAGCGTATATCAAGAGTTGGAGCACCTGGTGCTTCACCCAGAACTGATACCGCAGCTTAAGCAACAGAGCATCGAATACATCAGCAAGCATCATGAATACATAAAGGTAGCTAAACAATATGAAGAATACTACAAGAGCCTGTTAGCCTAGGCTCTTGTGGCATAGCAGAAATTAAATCTTTCCCATTGCAGCGGTTCTTTAGCCTTGACTTTTGGATAAAAGTTGTATCTTTGCACTGAAAATCAATAATTTATATAAAATGACATATTACAAGCGTTGATACAGATTGAAAACGGTAACACCACAAAAGCTACCCAATAAATTATAAGCCTTGTCGTTTCTATGTTGATGAATTAAATAATAGCCCTTATGCTGTAAAACGTGCAAAAATCCCTCAATGAGGGATAAAAATGATTAAATTCATCCCTCAATGAGGGATATTTTTAAAAGAATTCATCCCTCATTGAGGGATTATTTGTATCTTTGCTGCAGTTTTTAATGATATTCATTTAAAAGAGCAAGATATGATAGACAATAAACTATATGAATACATGGCGGAGTTGCTGAAACGTACTCCGCTTGATTTCATCAGATATAAATATGATGAAATCAACTGGAATGGCCGATTAATAGGTATCGTGGGACCGCGAGGCGTTGGAAAATCCACCATGATACTTCAGCGCATCAAGCTATCTAAGGAAGGTCATCATCTGTATGTATCTGCCGACAACATCTATTTTTCCAATCATTCCTTGATTGACTTCGCCGACGAGTTTATCAAGGAGGGTGGTACACATCTTTATATAGATGAGATTCACAAGTATGCCGGTTGGAGCAGAGAACTGAAGCAGATTTACGATATGCACCCATCCCTGAACCTTATCTTTACCGGTTCATCGGTCCTGGACATCAAGAAGGGCGAAGCTGACCTGAGCCGTCGGGCACTGATGTATATGATGCAAGGTTTGTCGTTCAGGGAATACCTGCAACTTTTTAAAGGAATCAAGACCAGAATATTCAGTCTTGACGAAATACTCAATCACCAGGTAGAGATTCCGGGGTTAGAACATCCATTGCCAGTTTTCAGAGCGTACCTCGACCATGGCTATTACCCATTTGCCATAGAGGGAGATTTTATACAAAGAATGCTGCAGGTGATAGACCAGACGGTAGAAGTTGACATTCCGCAATATGCTGATATGAAAGCCTCAACGGCACGCAAGCTAAAGCGTATGCTCGTCATCCTTTCCGGATTAGCTCCCTACAAGCCAAGCGTAGAGAACCTTGCCACAGAAATCGGGGTAAGCAAGAACAACGTGCCTGATTATCTCGTCTATCTGGAACGTGCCGGAATGATAGGTCTGCTCAGAGATGATACTTCGGGGATGCGCAATCTTGGAAAGGTAGAAAAAGTCTATGTCGATAACCCAAGCCTGATGTCTGTACTCACCCCTAATCCCAATATTGGAAACATAAGGGAAACTTTTTTCTACAATCAGATGAGAGAAAAACAGGATGTTACTTCCTCTAGGGTTTCCGACTTTACCATTGGTGATTATACCTTTGAGATTGGTGGAAGGAAGAAAGGTAAAAAGCAGATAGAGGATGTAAAAAACGGACGTATCGTAAAAGACGATATCGAGACGGGACATGGAATCATCATCCCTCTCTGGTACTTTGGTATGAATTATTAATGTGCCGGAAAACCTCCCCATTTGAAGTATTCCGAAAAGAGTTGCTGCACAATATTTTTTTGCTACCAAATAATTTATGCTAAATTTATTTATTGCCAGTAAATAAATCTACGGTTTTTTATTTACTGGCAATAAATAGATTGGTGATATTTTGAGAAAATATTCTTGCAGCCTCATTGATGCCCAGCATGGAGACACCTTCCGTTGTTGCAAAGCAAATCTTCGACAGAGAGTCCAAGGAGTACTCCCTGCCGAAATATCTACATATCATCTGCAGGCAGGTGATACCGCATTGCATGCTGTCATGCTGTCGAACAAGTCTTACGCTGACGGCTCAATCTAAAAGATGTTAAACAATAATAATTTAAAGGAGATTATCTTCTAAGCATCTTTATTTTTTCGTATCTTTGCGAAAAGTTTCGTTACGAAAAAATTCGATTATGGAAAATCCGTTTAAATTTGGCTCATTGGTTGATGCCCCATACTTTACAGACAGAGTGAAAGAACTGGACTACATCGTACAGTTTCTCAAGAGCGAGAACCACCTTGTTCTTATGTCACCACGACGTTTTGGCAAATCAAGTCTCGTAAAAAAGGCTGTTGTCCAAACCCAACGACCATACCTATGGCTCAATATGCAAGCCGTGCTCAGCAAAGAAGATTTTGCGGCAAAGCTTCTGAAGGAACTGCTCAATCAATTCAAACTGGAAAAGATGAAGCACTATCTTCGTAACTTCCGCATCATTCCTTCTATCAACATGAACCCGATGACAGACGAGCTATCGGTTTCATTCCAACCATCAACCGACAATGGAACAACTGCAATAGAAGATGTTTTAAATACAATTCAGAAGGTTTCTACACCTCAAAACAAACTGATTGTTGTCTTTGACGAGTTTCAAAGCATCCTGGAAATCGATAAAAACATGGATAAGCAGCTCCGTTCCATCATGCAGGAACAGACAGGCATCAATTACATCTTTCTGGGCAGCCAGGAATCGATGATGACAGATATCTTTGAACGTGTGAAGTCTCCGTTCTATCATTTTGGAATGCTGATGAGACTCAACAAGATTCCATACGAAGATTTCAAATCATATATTGCAGACAGATTGAAAGATGTATCAGAGCAGCCTACTCAAATTGCAGACGAGATACTGGCCTTTACAAGTTGCCATCCATACTACACGCAACAGCTTTCATTCGCAGTTTGGAACAACCTGGAAGCTGGCAAAAACGAGGATGTACTCCAACTCGCCGTAGAAGATATCATAACGACCCATGATTTAGACTACGAACGTTTATGGCTGAATTTCAATAAGACAGACAAATATGTAATGGTCAGTATCTGCGAGGGCAACAATCCTGCGCAAGACAGGAACCAACCTACCAGCACGATGACCAGTGCCCTATTGCGTTTAAGCAAGAAAGGCTACATCATCCGAAGTGACAGATATGAAATAGAAGACCCATTCTTCAGGAAATGGATACTCAAGAATATGATTGAGTAAGATTATATACTGAGAAATCACCAGCGAAGCTTTACTACTGCTTCGCTGGCGATTTTATTCCATATCAAACGCATTTTAGTTTCCCAGTTCCAACTGATTCTTTACAAGGTTATAATATGCCCCTCGCTTAGCGGTCAATGACTCATGGTTGCCTACCTCAACCACCTTACCCTGGTTGAGGACTACGATTTGGTCGGCATTCTTTACCGTACTTAGGCGATGAGCAACTATCACAACCGTCTTGCCTTGATAGAACTTATCCAGGTTCTCCACGATATTACGCTCATTGTTAGCATCGAGCGAGTTGGTTGCCTCGTCCAGGAAGATATAGTCAGGATTCTTATAAACAGCCCTCGCTATCAGGATGCGCTGCTTCTGTCCCTGGCTCAGCCCTACGCCATCACGCCCTATCTTGGTGTTGAACTTCAGCGGCAAGGCCATCACATAATCCTTGATGCAAGCTA
>OWJH01000027.1_pt1 | contig 70952 bp, 52 predicted proteins | sample 1732621 | NCBI WGS metagenome assembly OWJH01 (sample SAMN05065735, study PRJEB22554) | human gut metagenome | biome: ENVO:2100002; feature: ENVO:00000062; material: ENVO:00002003 | host: Homo sapiens | place: USA
TATTTCCAGTGAAAGTAGGTCATCGCCAGGCTCCCTATACGAACCCCCGCAGATTCCGGTCTGCGGGGGTTTTCGCTGTCTGCGGCTACAATTCCTCTTCTTTAGAAAGCAAGTGCTTATCCGGACGCCATGACTGAAGAATCTCTTTTTGGGACGACTGAACCGCCTCCCGTTATTGCCAGGCACGATCGCGGAGCTGCCGGAAAGCATTCGGCTATGCAGCCGATGCTGAAGCCTTTGGCTGAACGCATGCGGCCGCAGACTTTGGATGAAGTCATCGGCCAGAAGAAGCTTTTGGGACCCGGAGCACCGCTGCGGGTGGCGTTTGAGAATCGCCGTCCGCACTCCATGATCCTTTGGGGACCGCCAGGCGTTGGCAAAACAACGATTGCTCGATTAATGGCGAATGCTTTTGATCTTCCATTTATCGCCATATCGGCTGTTTTAGGGGGCGTAAAGGACATTCGGGAGGCGGTCGATGCGGCTAAGCAGACGCTCGCTGCAACGCAGCGTCCAACCGTTGTGTTTGTTGACGAGGTGCATCGCTTCAGCAAGAGCCAGCAGGATGCTTTCCTGCCGCACGTGGAGTCTGGACTTTTTATCTTTGTGGGTGCCACAACGGAGAATCCGTCCTTTGAAGTGGTTAATGCACTGCTTTCGCGAGCCACGGTCTATCAGCTCGAAAGCCTTTCCAAAGAAGAAACCGGGGAGCTGATCGACCGAGCCATGACTCGGGAGTTCAGCGAGCTCACACTGAATCCGGAAGCCCGCGGCATCTTGATTGAACTGGCCGACGGGGATGCCCGCCGCTGCCTGAATGCTTTGGATGTGTGCTGTACGATGGCCCGAGAGCGCCGCATCGGGACGATTGACGCTCCTTTTCTCAGGAAAACGACACCGGCAACACTGCGCCGCTTTGACAAGGGCGGAGACAACTTCTACGACCAAATCAGTGCGCTTCATAAGTCCGTACGCGGATCGGATCCAGATGCAGCACTTTATTGGCTGATGCGTATGCTCGACGGCGGGTGTGATCCGCGTTACATCGCCAGACGTTTGATGCGTATGTCGGTGGAAGATATTGGGTTGGCCGACCCTCGAGCGATGGATGTTGCGGTCAATGCCGCTGAGATCTATGAACGTCTCGGCAGTCCTGAGGGTGATCTGGCGCTGGGCGAGGCTGCGGTCTATTTGGCGTGTGCGCCAAAGAGCAATGCCATTGAAGTTGCGATGAATGAGTTAAAGGATTTCATTCGCAGCGACGGATCTCGTCCTGTGCCCATGCATCTGAGAAATGCGCCGACAAAACTCATGAAGGATTTGGGATACAAAGAGGGCTATCGATACGCGCACGATGAACCGGGGGCTTTTGCTGCCGGTGAAATCTACCTCCCCGAAGGCTTAGAGGGCCGCCGCTGGTATCACCCGACGGACCGCGGGACGGAAGCGCGGATCGCAGAAAAGCTCAGGGGTTTGGCCGAACTCAATCAAGCGGCATGGAAAGCCGGCAAAGGACGTCGCCGCGGACAAGGTTGATTTGCAATAGAGCTCTGAAACCGCGACAATTATTATTTCAGCCCGAAGCGGCGCCCTGTGCCGCCTCACCTTATGCTCGCTGCCCGCAGATGCGTGTTGCGGACTGTTTTTTCCCTTTAGGACATATAAGAACATGCTCGATGTGACGATGCTCAGGAAGAACCTCCCGGAAGTGGTGGCTCGCCTGAAGACGCGCAATTTCGATTTCCCCGTGGACGCCTTCAATGAACTTGAGGAGCGCCGCAAGTCTGTCCAGAAGAAGACCGAAGAGCTGCAGGCCCGCCGCAATTCGCTCTCCAAGGACATCGGCATGATGAAGAAGAATGGGGAGGATGCTTCCGAGCTGCTCGCTCAGGCAGCTGCTATTCCGGGTGAACTCAAAGCGCTCGAGGATGAACTCGAGGAAATCCGCGAAAAGCTTCACGATCTGATGCTGCGTGTGCCGAATCTGCCTTCTCCCACCACGCCGATCGGCAAGGATGAAACGGAAAATGTGGAAGTGCGCCGCTGGGGTACGCCGCGTACGTTCGACTTCCCCGTTAAGGACCATGTGGATGTCGGTGCTCCGCTCGGTCTGGACTTCGATACGGCAGCCAAACTTTCCGGCGCGCGTTTTGCTTTCATGCGCGGCGAAGTCGCTCATCTGCATCGTGCGCTCGCTCAGTTCATGCTCGATGTGCATACGCGTGAGCAAGGCTATACCGAATGCTATACGCCGTACATCGTTACCGCTTCCACAATGACCGGTACGGGTCAGCTGCCCAAGTTTGAGGAAGACCTCTTCGCCGCGAAGAAGGGCGGTGCCTACAGCGATCTCGAGCAAATGTATCTGGTTCCGACCGCTGAAGTCACGCTCACGAATTCGGTTTCCGGTCAGATCCTCAAGGCTGCTGATCTGCCGATCTTCCTCACGGCCCATACGCCCTGCTTCCGTTCCGAGGCCGGTGCTTACGGTCGTGATACCCGCGGCATGATTCGTCAGCATCAGTTCGACAAGGTCGAAATGGTGAAGATCGTCCGTCCGGAAGAATCCTACGATCAGCTCGAAAGCCTGACCCATGATGCCGAAGTCATTCTGCAAAAGCTCAATCTGCCTTATCGCGTCATGGCGCTTTCCACGGGTGACATTGGTTTCGGCAGCTGCAAGACCTATGACCTGGAAGTTTGGATTCCGGCACAGAACTGCTACCGTGAAATCAGCTCCTGCAGCAATTGCGAAGACTTTCAGGCTCGCCGCATGAGCGCCCGCTTTAAGGATGAAAACGGCCGCACCCGCTACGTTCACACCCTCAATGGTTCCGGTCTCGCTGTCGGCCGTACGCTCGTGGCTGTGCTGGAAAACTATCAGAATGCCGATGGTTCCGTGACGATTCCTGAGGCACTGCGTCCCTACATGAACGGCAAGGAAAAGATCGTTCCGGCGGCGAAGTAATGCACTGACGTTTTGCCAGGGACAGAGAGGCCGTCGAACACGGGAATGTTTTTCTCGGTCGGCGGCCTTGCTTTTTCTTGTAAGCGCAGATACAATCCGTCTTCTCTCTTGACGCGGAAGGGTGGCAGAGAGGTCGAATGCGCCGGACTCGAAATCCGGTATACGGTAATTCCGTATCGTGGGTTCGAATCCCACCCCTTCCGCCAGTATACACTGTGCCTCAGGCAATTCCGGGCAATATTTGCTAGTATCTAAAGTCTGGCCATAAGACTCGAAAAGAGCCCCGCACGGGATGATCCGTACGGGGTTTTTTGTTGATTGACTCTCCATAAACTGCCGACCTCAGCATTTTTCTTGAGCGTGCAATATCTCGTTCTCTCAAGGTCTTTCGCAGGCAAGGGTGTTGGTGATGGCTGAATTTACGACGCAGACTGTTTTAGAAGCAGCGCTTCTCGCCGCGCGCAAGCCGCTCAGCATCCGAGAGATGCGGCGGCTCTTCGGCGACGAATTGTCAGCCAAGACAGTGCGGCAGGAGCTTGAGTCGCTGCAGGTGTTCTGGGAGAATCGAGCTATGGTGCTTGAGGAACTCTCCGATGGCACTTGGCGGTTTCGCACTGCAGAGGGTGCAATGACATGGCTTGCCCGTATTGAAGAGGAGCGTCCGGCGCGCTACTCACGCGCGGCAATGGAAACGCTTGCCATCATTGCTTATCGTCAACCGGTAACCCGCGGCGACATTGAGGAAATACGCGGCGTGGCGGTCAATCCCGCGATTCTGCGTCAGTTTGAAGATCGCGGCTGGATTGAAACGGTGGGGTGGCGCGAAACGCCTGGTCGACCGGCGCTGCTTGGCACCACGAAGCATTTTTTAAACGATTTGGGGCTTAAAAGCCTCACGGAACTGCCGAGTCTGATGGATTCGGCGCCCGAAGAATTTGCGCTTGGGATCAATAACCCGAGCAATCATCTGCTAGACGACCCGTCTGATGCGGCGCCGACGCAGGAGGAGCTGAATTTTGACCAAGACCATGACGCGCAAAAAAGCGCCGGAAAAAAAGAGAACGCCGTTTCGCGCACCGATGAAGAAGCCCCGCTTCCCCAAGCCGCGCGATCCGAATCCCCTGACGGCTCAGATTAAAGCCGCTGAAGGCGATTTCCAGAGCGCTTTTGCGGCCATTGATCGCGCCGAAGCCCCTACGGAAAAGCTGCAGAAGGCGCTTGCCGATGCCGGTATGGGGTCGCGGCGCGAAATGGAGCGCTTGATTGAATCGGGCATCGTGACGGTGAACGGCAACCCTGCCAAACTCGGCGACCGCGTATCGGCCGAAGATGTGATCCGCGTTGAAGGACGTCTCGTGCGCCGTCTGTCGCCCGAGGCAGCCGACACGCCTCGTGTGCTCCTTTACCATAAGCCCGCGGGCGAAATCGTTTCGCGTGACGACCCGGAAGGCCGCCCGAGCGTCTTTAATCACCTTCCGCGCGTGCCGGGGGGCCGTTGGATTGCGGTCGGCCGTCTTGACTTCAATACCGAAGGACTGCTTCTCTTTACGACGTCGGGAAGTCTGGCCAATCGGCTCATGCACCCGCGCTACGAAATGGAGCGCGAATACGCAGTGCGTACGGTTGGCGAACTCTCGCCTGAAGACGAGGCCAAGCTCCTCGCCGGCGTTGAGCTCGAAGATGGTCCGGCCAAATTCGAAACGCTCACCGATGAGGGCGGCAAGGGTTTGAACCACTGGTATGTGGTGACCATTCGCGAGGGCCGAAACCGTGAGGTGCGTCGTCTCTTCGAGTCGGTAAATCTGACGGTTTCCCGTCTTATCCGCGTGCGATACGGCGCAGTGGAGCTGCCGCCGGGGCTGCTGCGCGGCAAGCGCGAGGAAATGGATCCGGCAGATGTGCGCCGTTGGATTGCAGAGCTCGACCGTCTGGATCGTGCCAGTTCGCCCGAAGAGGCGGCTGCCAAGGCTGCAGAAGTCAAGGCGCTTAAAGCTGCGGCGCGTCTGAAGTGGCGCGAGCGGCTTGAACGGGAGGCAGCAGAAGCTGAACGCGCGCCTCGCCGCGGTGCGCCGGGCAAGTCTGACCGCACGGGCGTGCCCTTCTCCGAAAGCCGAGATCTGTCGGACCGCCGCACGCAGCGCGCTTACGGCAAGTCGAATGCCTCTGCCCACGCACGCAACGAGGAAGACTCCCGGCGCTCCGAAGGGGTGAAGCGTACCCCCTACGGCAAGCGCGGCAGCAGCGGCGCGAGCGGTCGGGGCCCGCGGGGCGGGCGCCTCTAAGCGCAGCGTGTCTAAAGCCTCCCGCAGGCGCGGGAGGCCGAGCTCAAAGTTATGCAGGGCTGCGCCTTGCGCAGCCGCGCTATTTCTCCTAAAATCACGCAAAATCTTCAAGGCCGGTCAGAGCCGCCCAGCGCGTAGAGTCTTAATACTTTACGAGGCGCAAACGGGTCGGAGACCGAATGTCCCTCTCAGCCTTTCGCAATCGACGGATTTTCGTCCGTTAAAAGACTTCCGGCAGGGACAGGCGCCGAACGCTCCTGAGGGCGTGCGCGCGCATGATGCCTTGAGACGTCGCATTCTGGCGTCTGCAGCGGTTGAATGATTTGACTGCGCAGCTGCGCCGCCTGCGGCTCCGATGATGAACTATCCGCACTGAAAATGTTTGGACAGTGCGTTTTGGGGCCGACGGGAGAGGGAAATGGGCATTACGCCCATTTTTTTTTGGTTTTGAGGCGACGGCGGTCGGTGTATCTGCTCCGATTCCGCCGAGGTCTCTATTTTTCGAAGGTTTTGTCAATGAATTCATCCGGAGCGCTCAGCGCCCTTGTGAAGAAGACGGTCGAAGGTCTCGGTTACGAGTTGGTAGACGTCGAGCGTTTGCAGCGCGGTCTTGTTCGTGTCACGATCGATATCGAACGCGACGGCGGTATTTCGCTCGAAGACTGCGAGCGCGTGAGCGATCAGCTCACGCATCTCTTCACAGTCGAGGATGTGTCTTATGAACGCCTGGAGGTCTCCTCGCCCGGTGTCGAACGCCCGCTCAAGCGTGCGCGTGACTGGGAGCGTTTCACGGGCGAACTCGCCTGGGTGGAGCTCTTTGCGCCGCTTAAGGCTGAAGGCTTTCCGGAAGCCGGGCGCCGCAAGCTTGAGGGCCGCATCGTCGGCATTTCGGGTGAGTCCGGCGCAGAGCAGATTGAATTCGACTACTTCGAAGTCGACATTGCCCGCACGCCGCGCGCTGCTGCGCTGCGCGCCCGCAAAAAGCAGACCGTCGAAGCTGCGCCCGTGCGCGTTGTCTTCCCGCTTTCAGAGGTCGAGCAGGCTCACCTCCTCGTAGAATTGAATTTCAAAGGGTAATACACCAATGAACAGCCGCGATATGCTCGAGCTCGTTGACGTGCTCGCAAGCGAAAAGAACGTTGCTAAGGACGTCGTATTCGGCGTTCTCGAACTGGCTCTGGCGAGCGCCGTGAAGCGCGCTCGTTTCCCGGGCGAAGACGCCGACATTGTCGTGCGGGTTGACCGCACGACCGGTGAATTTTCCGCCGTGCGCCGCTGGCTCGTTGTGCCCGATGAAGAAGGGCTGCAGGAGCCCGATCATCAGGAAATGTATTCGGACATTCACGATGAATTTCCGGACCTGCAGCCTGGCGACTATGTCGAACGTCCGCTTGAGAACGTGGATGTGGACTCTGCCGGCCGCCGCTTTGCTCAGGACGCCAAGCAGGTGATTCTGCAGCGTCTGCGCGATGCAGAGCGTGAACAGATCCTCGCGGAATTCCTCGAGCGCCATGAAACGATCGTGACCGGTACGATCAAGCGTATGGACAAGGGCGATGCGATTGTTGAAGTGGGCCGTCTTGAAGCGCGTCTGCCGCGCAATCAGATGATCCCGCGCGAAAACATGCGCACCGGCGACCGTGTTCGCGCCTACGTCGATCATGTGGGCGATACGCCCAAGGGACGTACCGTGATCCTTTCGCGCACTTCCCCGGAATTCATCAAGAAACTCTTCGAACTCGAAGTGCCTGAGATTGAAGAAGGCATCATCGAGATCAAGGCGGCAGCCCGCGATCCGGGAGCCCGCGCCAAGATTGCCGTGGCTTCTCACGATCAGCGCGTGGACCCGATCGGCACCTGCATCGGCATGCGCGGCTCGCGCGTCAATGCCGTGACGACGGAGCTTTCGGGTGAACGCATCGACATCGTCGTCTGGAATGCTGATCCTGCTCAGTTCGTGGTTGGCGCTCTGGAGCCCGCCAAGGTTCGTTCGATCGTGATGCTCGAAGACACCCACACCATGGAAGTGGTGGTTGACGAGGACAATCTCGCTGTGGCGATCGGCCGCGGCGGCCAGAACGTGCGCCTTGCTTCAGAACTCACCGGCTGGCAGATCAACATTCTGACGGCTCAGGAAGCCAGCGAGAAGCGCGCTGCCGAAGTGAACCGCATCCGCGAAGAGCTCATGAAGAGCCTTGACATCGATGAGGCTGCCGCGAACGTGCTGATTGACGAAGGCTTCTCGTCGGTGGAAGAAATCGCCTACGTGCCTGAAAAGGAACTCTTCTCGATCGAAGCTTTCGACCATGAAACGATCGAAGAGCTTCGCCAGCGCGCCCGCAACAAGCTGCTTGCTGATGCCATCACCCGCGAAGAAAACCTTCGCAAGGCTGATCCCAAGATGCTTGCGCTCGAAGGCATGGACAACGATCTTGCCAATAAGCTCGTTGCCCGCGGCGTGAAGACGCTTGACGACTTGGGCGACCTCGCCGTTGAAGAACTCGTTGAAATGACGGGGCTTGATGAAGAGCGCGCTAAGAAGCTCATCATGGGTGCCCGCGCACATTGGTTCGGCGACGGTGAATCCGCCGATCAGCCCGCTGAAGCCAAGGCCGAAGAACAGAAGTAACCGCTCGAGCAGAGCATCCAATAAACCCTAATCCCGCAGTAATGCGGCGACTGGAGTTCCCGCCCAAGGAAGCGTTGAAGAGCATTCAAATGAATCGCTCTCCGCTCCGCGGGAACTCCCCGGCCTCCCCCGGAAGAGGGACCGCGTCTGCAGTTTCTCGACTGCACTCGCCGCATTCGAAGGAGAACATCACACATGACCAGCATGACGGTTAAAGAATTTGCGCTCGAGTTGAAGCTTCCCGTCAAGACGCTTCTCGCGCAGCTGCGCGCTGCCGGCGTCTCCAAGGACGCCGAAAACGACGTCCTTTCCGACGCCGACAAGAGCCGGCTCCTCGACAGCCTGCGCATTGAGCGTACGCAGACGAGTCAGCGCAAGATCACCATCAACCGAAAAGAAAAGAGCGTCATCAAACAGACCGACGCTTCGGGGCGTGCCCACACCATTCAGGTTGAAGTTCGTAAAAAACGCGTCTTTATGAAGAATCCCCAGATTCAGGCTGAAGAAGAGGCGAAGATCGAGCAGGCAGCTCGTGAAGAAGCCCTTCGCCGCGAAGCAGAAGCCAAGCGTCAGGCCGAAGAAGAAGCCCGTCGCAAGGCCGAGGAAGAACGCCGCGCAGCTGAAGAAGCAGCGCGCCGCGAACGCGAAGAAGCTGAGCGCCGTGCAGCCGCTGAACGTGCGGCCGAAGCCAAGCGTCTTGCTGAGGAAGCCAAGGCTCGTGAAGAGGCCGCTAAGAAGTCGGCCGACGAGGCTGCGCTTAAGGCTGCCCGCCGTGAAGCCGAAAAAGCCAAGCTCGACGCTGAAGTTGCGCAGGCTACGGCTGCCCGTATGGAAGCCGATGCCAAGCGTCGTGACGATGCTCGCCGGCAGGCCGAAGAAGAAGCCCGCCGCATCCGCGAAATGATGAGCCGCAAGGCCGGTGTTCTGACGGCTAAAAAGCCTGTTAAGGAAGAAAAACCCAAGCCCGAAGCGAAGCCCGCTCAGAAGACTGAAGACGGTCAGTCTCGTCAGAATGCGGGTGAGAAGAAGCAGCAGCCGCGCCGCAGCAACGCCACGCGCCCGGCCGCTGCGCCTGCCGCGGAAAAGAAGGGCCATGGCGACAAGAAGGGCAGCCGCAACAACGCTAACCGCAGCAACGGCGCCTGGGACGAGGAAAATCGGTCGCATCGCTCCATCAAGACGCGCGGCGATTCCGGCGACGAGTCGACTGGCTGGCGTACCGCCCGCGGCCGCCGCAGTCAGGATCGTCATCGTCAGAACGAGCCCGCGCCGCAGCCAGCAGAAAATGTCGTGCGCGAAGTGCAGGTGCCGGAAACGATTTCCGTTGCTGATCTTGCCCACAAGATGTCCGTGAAGGCTACGGAAGTCATCAAGACGCTGATGACGATGGGTCAGATGGTTACGATCAACCAGATGCTCGATCAGGACACGGCGATGCTCGTCGTCGAGGAAATGGGCCACAAGGCGATTGCTGCCAAGGCCGATGATCCGGAAGCATATTTGGGCGAACTCGAAACGAAGGAAGAGTATCCGGCTCGTCCGCGTCCGCCGGTTGTTACGATCATGGGTCACGTTGACCATGGCAAGACCTCGCTCCTTGACTACATCCGCCGCGCTAAGGTCGCTGCGGGTGAAGCGGGCGGCATTACCCAGCATATCGGCGCATATCACGTGAAAACGCCGCGCGGCATTATTACGTTCCTCGATACCCCGGGGCATGAAGCCTTTACGGCCATGCGCGCCCGCGGCGCTCAGGCGACGGACATCGTCATTCTGGTGGTGGCGGCCGACGACGGTGTGATGCCCCAGACGCTTGAAGCGATTTCGCATGCCCGCGCTGCCGGCGTGCCGCTGGTGGTGGCGATCAATAAGATCGATAAGCCCGAGGCCAATCCTGACCGCGTCAAGCAGGAGCTCGTCAATGCGGGCGTCCTGCCTGAAGAGTACGGCGGCGATGTGCCGTTCTGCCCGGTGTCAGCCAAGTCCGGCCAGGGTGTGGACGAGCTGCTCGAAAATGTGCTGCTGCAGGCCGAAATGCTTGAACTCAAGGCGCCCAACGAAGGTCCGGCTCGAGGTCTGGTGATTGAATCGCGTCTCGATAAGGGGCGCGGCCCGGTCGCTTCGATCCTTGTGCAGTCCGGCATGCTGCACCGCGGCGATGTGGTGCTTGTCGGCGCCGAGTTTGGCCGCGTGCGTGCCATGCTCAACGAATTCGGCAAAGCTCAGCAGTCCGCTGGCCCGTCGATCCCGGTCGAAATTCAGGGTCTCTCCGGTGTGCCGCAGGCGGGCGACGAAGTGATCGCGCTCTCTGACGAACGCAAGGCCCGCGAAATTGCGCTCTTCCGTCAAGGCAAATACCGCGACGTGAAGCTCGCCAAGCAGCATGCGACGAACCTCGCCAACCTCTTTAGCGATGTGGGTGAAGGCGAAGCCAAGACGCTGCCGCTCATCATCAAGGCCGACGTTCAGGGTTCGCAGGAGGCGCTGATTCATGCCCTCACGCAGCTCTCGACGAGCGAAGTTCGCGTGAGCGTGGTGCACGCTGCCGTGGGCGGTATTTCCGAGTCCGACGTGAACCTTGCGGCCGCTTCCAAGGGTGTGATCATCGGCTTTAACGTCCGTGCTGATGCGCAGGCCCGCAAGGTGGCAGAGGCCGAAGGCGTTGACATCCGCTACTACAACATCATTTACGATGCTGTGGACGATGTGAAGGCTGCGCTCTCGGGCATGCTTTCGCCCGAGAAGCGCGAAACGGCGCTCGGTCTCGTCGAGATTCGTCAGATCATCCGCGTGCCGAAGGTGGGCAACATCGCCGGCTGCCGCGTGCTCGAAGGTGTGGTTCGCCGCAATGCGAACGTGCGTCTCCTGCGCGACAACGTGGTCATCTGGACGGGCGAGCTCGCCAGCCTGAAGCACTTCAAGGACGATGTCCGCGAAGTGAAGGCCGGTCAGGAATGCGGTCTGTCGCTTAAGGGCTACGACGACATCAAGGTGGGCGACCAGCTTGAAGTCTTCGAAGTGACGGAAGTGGCCCGCACGCTCTAAGCGTGCCCTTCCCTGCGGACGAAATCCGCAAAACTGCGCTGCTGGGGGCGTTGCTTCGCTCCCGGCAGGTATCATTCCCGCCCGGCAGACAGTGCGCATGCTCTCACGCAGAGAATGCGTCCTCCTTCCGGGCGATTTAACGCTGAAAGAATTTTTTTATGAAGAATGTCAAACCCGGCCGCGCTCAGCGCATCGGCGAGCAGATCGCACGCGACCTCGCGGAATTGATTCCGCAGGAAGTGCGGGATCCCCGAGTGGGACTCGTCACCATTACGGGCTGCGAAGTGACGCCGGACTATGCGCATGCAAAGGTCTACTTCACGGTGCTCGGGAGCGATCCGGCTGCATCTGCTGCTGGTCTGAATGCCGCTGCGGGGATGCTGCGCAGCATTCTCTTTAAGCGCCTGCACATTCATACGGTGCCGACGCTGCATTTTGCTCATGACGAGAGTACGGTGCGCGGCTTCGAAATGGATGCGCTGATCAAGCAGGCCGTTGCAAAGTCCGGCGACGCCGACTGATTCGGAGCACCGCATGAAGAAAAAAGGCGATCCGATCGACGGCGTTCTGCTCTTTGACAAGCCCGAAGGTCTCTCGTCCAACGCTGCGATGCAAATCGTGCGCCGGCTGGCCAATGCTCAGAAAGCGGGACACACCGGCACACTCGACCCCATGGCCACAGGTCTTCTGCCGCTGTGCTTCGGCAATGCAACGAAGTATTCGGCAGACCTCCTCAATGCTGAAAAAGGGTACGAAGCCCGCGTGCAGCTCGGAGCAGAAACCGATTCGGGTGACCGCACGGGCACCGTCACACAAACGTTCGATGCGTCGGGTGTGACTGCAGACATGGTTCGCGAGGCAGCGGCCGCATTTTTAGGCGAAATTGAACAGATTCCGCCGATGCATTCAGCACTCAAAAAGGACGGCCAGTGCCTCTATACGCTCGCTCGCCGAGGCGAAGTCGTGGAGCGCGAACCGCGCCGCGTGACGATTCACGAGCTCTCCGTTTCGGATTTTGCCGACGGCGCCTTCACCATGAAGTGTTTGGTTTCCAAGGGCACGTATATTCGCGTGCTGGCCGAAGACATCGGCCGCCGACTCGGCGTCGGCGCACATTTGATCGGTCTGCGCCGTACGCGTGTTGGTTATTTGATGATTGACAACGCGACAACGCTTGAAGATCTGCGTACGCTCGGCACACCTGAGGCGGTGCGCGCTAAACTCTTGCCCGCTGATACGCTTATCCTTTCGCTTGCCCGCGTCGACCTTGACGAAGCGGGCGAGTCGCGTTTTCTCTGCGGCCAGCGCCTGGCGCTTGGCCTTACAACACGCGGGCGCACCCGCGTCTACGGCCCCCGCCGCGGCCTTCTGGGCACTGCCATAGTCGGTGACCGCGGCGTGCTGGAGCCCGAACGGCTCGTTACCGTAGAACATTGATCCATTTTTATTAGAACCTTCAACATTAGATTCCCATGACTCGAGCTATCCGCAATATTGCGATCATCGCCCACGTCGACCACGGCAAGACCACGATGGTCGACCGTCTTCTTCAGTGTGCGGGCACCTTCCGCGCCAACCAGCAGGTTGAAGAGCGCGTGATGGACTCCAACGCGATCGAACGCGAGCGCGGCATCACCATTCTGGCCAAGAACTGCGCAGTTGAATATGAAGGGGTGCACATCAACATCATTGACACCCCGGGTCACGCCGACTTCGGCGGCGAGGTCGAGCGCGTCCTCTCGATGGTCGACGGCGTATTGCTGCTCGTTGATGCCGTTGAAGGCCCGATGCCGCAGACGCGTTTCGTTACCCGCAAGGCACTCGCACAGGGGCTTAAGCCCATCGTCGTCGTCAATAAAATCGACCGCCCGGGCGCTCGTCCGGACTGGGTCCTTAACCAGACATTTGATTTGTTCGACAAGCTCGGCGCTACCGAAGATCAGCTCGACTTTCCGGTGATCTACGCCTCGGCGCTTAACGGCTATGCCGGCACGACTGACGACGTCGAAGAGCTCAAGAAGATCGGCAACATGCGCGCGATCTTTGACGCTGTTATCAAGTACGTTCCGGTTCGCGACGACAATCCCGACGGTCCGCTGATGCTGCAGATCTGCTCGCTCGATTATTCGACCTATGTGGGCAAGATCGGCGTCGGCCGCGTGCACCGCGGCCGTATCTATCCGAACTCCGAAGTGGCCATCATGGACGGTCCGGACGGTACGCCCCGCCGCGCCAAGATCAATCAGATTCTTGAGTTCGAAGGACTTGAACGCAAGGAAGTCAACGAAGCTCAGGCCGGTGACATTATCCTCGTGACCGGTATTGAAGAACTCAATATCGGCACGACGATCACCGACAAGGATCAGCCGGAAGCGCTTCCGATGCTCACGGTTGACGAACCGACCCTTACGATGAACTTCCAGGTGAACACTTCGCCGCTCGCCGGCCGTGAAGGCAAGTTCGTCACTTCGCGTCAGATTCGCGAACGTCTCGAACGCGAACTGAAGTCCAACGTTGCAATGCGTATGCGTCCTACCGCCGACGAGACCGTTTGGGAAATCGCCGGCCGCGGTGAACTGCATCTTACGATTCTGCTCGAAAACATGCGCCGCGAAGGCTATGAACTGGCCGTTTCCCGCCCGCGCGTTGTTATCAAGGAAGTCGACGGCGTGAAGATGGAGCCGTATGAACTTCTGACGGTCGACGTTGAAGAAGAGCATCAGGGTGCCGTGATGGAAGAACTCGGCCGTCGCCGCGGTGACCTTCAGGACATGGAACCCGACGGCAAGGGCCGCGTGCGTCTGGAATACCGCATCCCGGCTCGCGGTCTGATCGGCTTCCAGAGCATGTTCATGACGATGTGCCGCGGCACGGGCATCATGAGTCACGTCTTTGACGACTACGGGACGATCAAGACGGGTGATGTCGGCGAGCGTCGCTCCGGCGTGATTATTTCGCAGGACGACGGTGCCGCAGTGGCCTATGCGCTCTGGAAGATTCAGGAGCGCGGCCGTCTGTTCGTCAATCCGGGCGACGAGCTCTACGAAGGCATGATCATCGGTGAGCATTCCCGTGAAAATGACATTGTCGTGAATCCGATTCGCGGCAAGCAGCTCACGAACATTCGTGCTTCCGGTTCCGACGAAGCGATTCGTCTGGTGCCGCCGGTGAAGCTCACGCTTGAATCCGCCGTTGAATTCATTAACGACGACGAGCTCGTGGAAATCACGCCCAAGACGATTCGTCTGCGTAAGCGCTACCTCAAGGACTTCGAGCGTAAGCGTGCTGCCCGTGCCGAAGGCAAAGAATTTGCCTAAGACCAAGAGCAGCCTCAGTGTCGGCCTCTGTCCCTGCGGCAGCGGCCGACGCTTCGCCGACTGCTGCGGCCTCTATCTGAGCGGCGGCAGTCAGGCGCTCGGGGCGCCGACCCCGGAAGCCTTGATGCGAAGCCGCTACAGCGCTTACGCCTGCGGTGACGATGCATATGTGCTCGCCACCTGGGCGCCGGAAACGCGGCCCTCCACGCTCTTTGAGCCAGGAGAAGCCCGGCCGAAGTGGATGAAGCTTCAAGTGCTCGGGCATTCAACGGCCGCTGACGGACAAAGCGGCGAGGTGCATTTTCGAGCCGTTGCTCGTACGGCGCACGGTGCACTCAAAATGGAAGAGCATTCGCATTTTCGCCGAGATGAGGCAGGGCATTGGCTCTATGTTTCTGGTGAAGTGCTCGGCACCTGAAGACGGGCAGCGCTGCGAAGCGTTTCTCGTTAAAGCCTGCCGCTGATACAAAGCGTCCGTTCCGCCCTCTGTGCGGCTCGGGCGCTTTTTTTTCTCCGGCGCTCTCTTAAGCGCCCCTTTCTGCCCCCAAAAAACTGACCATCAGACCTGACGCTGAAAGATTTTGATGAACGACAACGCAACGCCTTCCTTAACGCCCAATACGCTCTCAGCAGCCTCTCCCTGGCGCTTTTGTGTCGCGCCCATGCTGGATTGGACGGATCGTCCGTGCCGCTTCTTTGAGCGGCTGCTGACGCGCCGAGGCCGGCTCTACACCGAAATGGTGACAACCGGAGCGATTCGCTTCGGCAACCGTGATGCACTGCTTGGCAACAGCCGCGTAGCGGGACCCACTGCACTGCAGCTGGGCGGGTCTGATCCCAAAGAGCTTGCTTTCGCCGTGGAGACAGCGGCTCCTTATGGGTACGACGAATTCAACCTGAACTGCGGCTGTCCGTCACCGCGCGTGCAGAAGGGAAGTTTCGGCGCCTGTCTGATGCTTGACGCCAAACTCGTGGCAGAGTGCGTGCGCGCCATGCGTGATGCAACGGACAAGCCCGTCACGGTCAAACACCGTATTGGCGTTGATGAGCGCTCGGATTACGGCTTTGTGCGGGACTTTGTGGGTGAGGTCTACGATGCGGGCTGCCGCACCTTCATTGTTCATGCGCGTGCCGCTTGGCTGCAGGGGCTTTCGCCCAAAGAAAACCGGGAAGTGCCGCCCCTTATGCGCAGCCGCGCTTGGGAGCTTAAGCGCGACTTCCCCGACGCAGTGATTGTGCTCAATGGCGCCGTCAAAACGACGGCCGAATGCCGTGCACTGCTCGACGAAGTGCACGATGGCGTTCGCATTGACGGCGTGATGGTCGGACGTGCGGCTTATCAGACGCCCTGGATGCTTTCTGAGGTCGATAGTGTGATTTACGGTGAAAGTTGCCGCACACTCACCCGCGAAGCGGTGATTGCGGCTGTTGAGGCAGAAGTTGAGCAGTACTATGCCGCCGATGAGCATGTGATTCGCGCATTTGCACGGCACCTCAATGGACTCTGTCAGGGGCTTTCGGGCGCACGCGTGTGGCGTCGAACGCTCGCGGATCCGAAGATCATCAAGGCTGAAGGCCCCAAACTCTACCGCCGGGCCTGGCGTGAGGCGTTCGGCACAGATTTTTGACGGAGACGCTTGGCCGGCGCTTGAGGTCCAAAAAAACCTCAGGCACCGGTCTCTCTAAATGCCAGAAAGTTTCGCGCGGCTACTTTGCCCGGCTCTGCGCTTTCTGTTCGGCTTCCCAGGCCGCGCGCTGATCTGCCGTCAGACGAATGGCATCCGAAACCGCGTCGGCGGCCACGGCGTTGAAACGCCACTGCTCATCAAGCACGGATTTGCCGGCAAGCCACAGTGCGGCAGGACGAACCTGCGTAGTGGTCTTTCCGCGCTGCTTCACGCGTTCTTCGGCAAAGGCAAGACGAAGGGCATCGCGGTGCGTTTTGAGAAAGCCGTAATTGGCCGGGGAGACTTCGTCGGGGAAGGTGAAAGAAATGACTCGAGTGCCGTTCACATATTGGAGATTCCACTGTGCGGCTGCGGTCTGACTGCCTTCAGCTGCGCAAAAAAGGGTGTTCTTCTTTACCGGATAGAGCATCGCTTCACCCGATTGTGCGACTTCTTCTGCGCGGGTGCGGCCGCGGCTGAGCTTTACGGTCTTCGTCTGCTTGACGATGGCCTTCGGGAACCGCAGCCCCAAAGGTTCGGCATCACGGTTGGGAATGAAGCGCAGGCAATAGGGAATATCTTTGGCAAAGCGCTTGGAAAAGTCTTCGATTTGGGTTGAGCCCGTGAAGGCTTTTTGGGTCGGCACGAGCACTTCGGTTTCATCAACCGACGCGACGGTTCGATAGCCCACCGAGCCTTCGGGGAAGACATAGCGATTGGCAATGAGCCAACCAGCAGGAGTCGATTTGCCTGCTCGGGTTTTGAGGTATGGCCCAATAGGGAGACCCGAGAGGTCATAGGCAATGAGTTTGATGTTCAAACTCATCGGTTTGGCATTTTTTGCCTTCAGGGGCGGGTAGTGCAGACGCACATTGCCGGACTTTTCAACAGACAAGGCCTGCGGGCTTGTCAGAGGCTGCGGCTCACCGTTGCGGAGAATGGTTGCGGCGCCAGCTCCCCAGGTGAAGCCTTTGGCAACGCCGCGAGGCGCTTCTTCCTTGAGCGGCAGTCGTCCATTTACTGCAATCGGGTCCGAGATGTAGAGCCGGGAACGGACATTGTCATCGAAAAAGAAGATGCCGCTGCCGCGGAAAGCATCCACTACCGGCATGGAGATCTTGACGGGCTCCGCCTTCATTTTCTTTGCCGAAGCTTCGGCAGCCGGCACGGCGGTTGAGCCAGTGATCGATGTGGCTGCACAGCCCGAGAGCGTAAGGACAGCAGCACAGGCAAGGCCGACGGCAATGGTCGACCGCTGAAGTTTGAATTGATGCATGACGCGTACGTTTAAAGAGGCGCATTGATAAAAAAGTGCCTCATTATCGAACGGATGGCGATGAATTGTGCAGACGCAGATAGGGACTTTTCCGAATTCATCGCCAATGGCATGAAATATATGTAAATCAGGCTTTAAGCATCTTTAATCCCACGCTTCTGCAGGATTACGCCAGACGTTGTCGGGCCAACGCACAACACGTCCGGGATTGAGGATGCCTTTAGGATCGAGTGCGGCGCGGATGGTCTTCATGAGCTCAAGCTCTACCGGATCTTTCGTGCGTTCGAGAAGCGCCGTCTTTGCTCCGACGCCGTGTTCTGCCGCAACAGAACCGCCGAAACGGATAACCGCGTCGTTCACCATGCGGTGGACTTCGCGTTCGTGCTGCTTCCAGAACCCCTTGCCCAGCTCCGGGCGGTTTCCAAGGTTGAAGTGCAGGTTGCCGTCGCCGTAGTGACCGAAAACGGCCGGGGCGAGCCACGGCGTTTTTTCCTCGAATTCGGCAAAGGTTTCCCGAATAAAGCGGCAGAGACTGCCGCGCGGGACACTGATGTCATTTTTAATGTTTCCGCCCGAAGACCGAACAGCCGTGGGAATTTCTTCGCGCAGCTGCCAGAGCGCCTGGGCTTCATCTTCGTTTTTGGCGAGCACAGCGTCGAGCACATCCCCGAAATCAAAGAGCGGCTCGAGAGCTTCAATCAGACCTTCTGTCATGTTGTCGGGGTCGTCGCGTCCCGTCAGCGCAAGGTCAAAAAGCACTGTCCAATCAGACTTTGCTGTGGTGGGTGATGTGCGCCCCTCGGCATAGACGAAGTCGAGGGAGGCTTCGGACATGAGTTCGAATGCGGTCAGCGCAGGGCCGGCGAATTTTTCAACCGTCTGGAAAAGTTTTTCCACTGCTTCAAGACTGCCGAGCGGCGCCCAAACTGTGAGGCGTCCGGCAGGGAGCGCAGACAAGTCGAGTACAGCTTTCGTGATGATGCCCAATGTGCCCTCAGAGCCGATAAAAAGGTCTCGGAGGTCGTAGCCGGTATTGTCTTTGCGGACGCTGCGCATGAGGTTTACAACTCGTCCGTCGGCGAGCACAACTTCAATGCCGAGGCAGCTGCGCCGCGCCATGCCGTAACGCACCACATGAACGCCGCCGGCATTGGCGGCAAGCGTTCCGCCAATCTCGGCGGTGCCTTCGGCCGCCAGAGAAATCGGATAGAGGTAACCTGCTTCGCGGGCCGCTTCAGCCGCTTTAGCGAGAATGACGCCGGCTTCCACCGTCATTGCAGCATTGACCGGATCAACGCTGAGAATCCGGTTCATGCGGGAGAGACTGAGAATGATCGTGCGGCGGTTGGCAGGGCTTTCTGGTTCCGGTGTCGCGCCGCCCACGGTTGAAGTGTTGCCGCATTGCGGCACGATGCAGAGTCCCCGTTCTCCAGCCAAGCGCACAACGGCAGATACTTCTTCGGTGGAGGCAGCTCGAACGAGCGCCAGAGCGCTGCCTTGGCGGCGGCGGCGTGAGTCTAGGGACGCTGCGGCGATTTCATCCGGAGCGGTAACCAGCCCGCGGGGGCCGACGATTTCGAGAAGGGCTTGGAAAATTTGGTCGCGGTCGGCGTCCGTGAGCGGCGCGCAAAAGGCGCAGTCAACGCATTCGGTCATCTCAGCATGTCCTTGCAAGTGAAAGCAGAGCGTCGACAACGATAGCACCGGTACAGGCGGCGGTCTGCATAAACAAAAACCTTCCGCTGCAGGACAGGAGAAATGCCGATAAAAAAAGGTCCGTACGGCACAAACCGTCGGACCTTTTCGTCCACCCTCTCTCTGAGAGGAGGCAGCGGTGAATTACTTCAGGGCGTCAAAAACGCGCGCGGTAATGGCATCAATGGCGCCGAGACCGCTGATCGAGCGGTACTTCGGAGCATGTTCACTGCCGCTCTGGGCGAGCTTGGAATAAAAGTCCACGAGGGCTTCTGTCTGGTCGTGGTAGACCTTCAGGCGCTTGAGGACGACATCTTCATGGTCGTCTTCGCGCTGCACGAGGTCTTCGCCCGTCACATCGTCCTTGCCCGCAACCTTCGGCGGGTTGTACTTGATGTGATAGGTGCGGCCGCTCGCCGGGTGCACGCGGCGTCCGGACATGCGTTCAACGATTTCAGCGTCAGGCACGCTGATTTCAAGAACGTAGTCAATAGGAATGCCGGCGTCGATCAGGGCGCGAGCCTGCGGAATTGTGCGGGGGAAGCCGTCAAAGAGGGCGCCATTGGCGCAGTCGGGCTGAGCGAGGCGTTCCTTCACAAGGCCGATGATGATGTCGTCGGAGACGAGCTGGCCCTTTTCCATCACGGCCTTAGCGGCCAGACCAAGGGGAGTGCCGGCCTTGACGGCGGCACGCAGCATGTCACCCGTAGAGATCTGCGGAATGCCGAAGCGTTCGCAGATGAACTTGGCCTGCGTGCCTTTGCCGGCGCCCGGCGGTCCGATGAGGATAAGACGCATTGTGAAAATCTCCTGATTCAATAAAGCCGGCGGCTGAAAAGGTTTGGCCGAACGGCGCATCCGAAAGCATGGACGCACCCGGGCGGAACGAAAATCTGCCGGCACAATTATTAAATTGTACCGCTGCACGCACAGAACGCTGAAATTTGCGCTAAGCGTGAAAACAGATAAGTATCTTTGATGAGCGCTTGAAGAGCGCCTTTGATCTCTGCGCTCCCAAAGGACCACAACTGATGCCGTCGACGTGCTCGAGCGTCGGTCGGCTTTTCTAGAAGCATTTCTTTTATTCGCAGTGTTTCCAGGGCTGCAGCCGGCGCTTTAAGAGCCGCGCCGCGCTCGTTGGTGTCCGAGACGGCGAGCGCGGCATGGGAGAAGAAAAAATGGCGGGCTGCAATTGACATGGTGCAGCCTGGCGCTTTGGGGGTGTTATTCAACCCATTCAGCGTTATAGAACTCGAAACTCTGATCGACCATCATGTTGAAGTTTTTCAGGTGTTTGTTCGAAGCACCGGTGGACATCTCAAAGAGGAGAAATGCCCACGGCGCATCTTCCCAAGCGGTCCTTTGCGCATCTTCATAAAGCTGATTGCGCTTGGTTTCATTGGGTTCGACCAGCGCTTTGTCGATGAGTTCATCAAAGTGCTTGTTGGCGTAGTAGGTCGTATTCATATAGACGGGCGGCTGCTGCGTGCTGTGAAGAATCGGACGCAGCACCTGATCGGGGTCGAATGAGCCGTCGCTCCAGCCGATGTAAAAAAGCCGCGATTTAGAGTCAGCCGCTCCTTTGACGTGAAGGATCAGTTCGGTGCGCACGCCCGGTTCAAGCAGCTTCGTTTCCACCTTGATGCCGACCTGCGCGAGCTGCTGCTGCAGGAACTGCACAACCTTGCCGGAGGTCGTGTCGTTGTAGCCTGACCACAGAATTGTGGAAAAGCCGTTGGGATAGCCTGCTTCCTTAAGCAGCTCACGCGCCTTTTGGGGGTTATAGGGCCACGGCCCAAGCTTGACGGCTCCCGGATATTGACTGGCCAGAATGCCGTACTGGGGCACTGCATAACCGTTATAGGCCACCTTCACCAAGGCATCCTTATTGATCGCGTAATTGATCGCCTGACGGACGCGCTTGTCAGAGAAGGGTTTAAAGAAGTTGTTGAGATCAAGGTGCTTTTGCATGATCGACGGAATCGCCGTCACATTGAGGGTTTCGTCGGCCTCCAGCGACTTGATCTGCTCGAGCGGCACCGTTGTGATGAAATCGGCTTCACCGGTACGGATCATTGCGGCGCGCGTAGAGTTTTCCGGAACGGGAATAAAGGTAATGCCGTCGAGCTTAGGCAGACCCTTGATGCGGTAATTGGGGTTCTTTTTGACGACGAATTTTTCGCTCGGATTGAATTCTTCCTGAATGTAAGGGCCCGTGCCGCAGCTTTTCAGCGCCAGGCCGGCTTTGTTGCCGCCGGCGGCTTTAATGAGGCTTGGGCAGACCATCATCGTGTTATTCATGGCCAGACGCCGGATGAAGCCGCCGTGCGGATACTTGAGCGTGAACTGCACCGTGTATTTATCGACGGCCTTCACCGTGTCAATGAAGGTGTAGATCGCTCGGCGGGTGAGGCCGGAATTGGGACGAAGCACTCGGTCAAAATTGAGTTTCACCGCTTCGGCGTCAAATTCTGTGCCGTCGTGAAACTGCACGCCTTTTTTCAGACGCACCGTGTAAGTCAATCCGTCGGCACTGCGCTCGTACCCTTCGGCGAGGAGCGGCACCGGATTCATGTCTTTATCAAAAGTAAAAAGACCTTCGTAAACGGCACGTGCCACGGCTTTTGTGATGGTGTCGGGCGAATCGTAGCTGTCGAGTGTTGTGAAGGCTGCCGACAGCGCAACCGTAATGTGTTTGGCTTGTGCGGCCGGCGAGGCGGCAAGAATGAGCGCAGCGGACGCAGCGGCAGCAGTCAGGGCAGCAGCCCGTTTGGTGCACTTTAAAAGGTGTTCGCAATGCGAAAGTGTGGGGAAAGCAGCATTCGTCATGACGGCTCCGGAATCACTGATGAAATCTGTGATGAATAGGCGCTTCACCTTTGAAGGTCGTGTCGCCGTGCCGGAAGCAAAAAGGGCGGTACGACTTCATTTCGAAGCGCCCGCCCATCGTTCGGATGAGAAAAATTGTGCTTGCGGCGGGCGATGCTACACCCGCCACCAACGCTGCGGCAGTTCGGAGAGAGAGGATGAGCAGATGCCGCTCATAGCCGAGCTCAGAGCCGCGGCAAGCGGGCTCTTCAATTCGGCGCTCGAGGACAGTGCTTGCATCAAAGGGAATCTCCAAAATGCCAATTAAATGTGACTGAATCGACTGCCGCGGCACGCCGCCGCAACACCCGACCCCTCAATAATGACCTGCTTCGGGCGTTTTGGAAAGAGTAGTCTGTTAGGTAAAACGCCTAGTGCACAGATGAAGCCATCAAGGCGAGCAAAAATGAATTTGCGGAAATTGGGCAAAATTTTGAGAAAAAAGCCCCGATGCATTCGCTTGAGAGACAGGCAGAATAAAGGTGTGAATGGTTTTTGAGCCGGAGAGCTTTTTTATGTCTGCTTCCCATAATTCTGTACGCCGCCGTCTGCTTTTAGGCGGCGCAGCGGTTGCCGGTCTGACCGTTGCCGGTGCGGCCGCCGGCAGCGCAGTAATGGCACGGGCAGACTTCGGCGCACTGCCGACTGGAGAGCGTTTAAAGCGCATTCAGGCCTCACCGCATTGGCAAGATGGGTCGTTTCACAATCTTGTGCCGATGGAGCTTTCCGCGAGCGGCCGCTCACGCTTAGAGATCATGCGGGATTTTCTTTTGGACCGCAATCCGCAGCGTTTCCCGTCTGCACCGGTGCCGCACATCAAGACCCATTTCGCGGCAGTGCCTGACAACCATATGGTCTGGCTTGGACATTCGGGTTTCTTTATCCACTGGGCGGGTCTCAAGGTGCTGATCGATCCGGCACTCCATCAAGCTTTTCCGGTGCCCGGGTTCTATAAGCCTTTTCCGGGGACGGACTGCTGGGAGCCAGCCGATCTGCCGGCGGCCGATCTTTTGCTCATTACGCATGACCATTACGATCATTTGGACTATCGCACGGTACTGGACCTTAAAAATCGAGTGAGACGTGTGGTTTGTCCGCTCGGTGTGGGCGCTCACTTTGAGGCCTGGGGCTGGGAGGCAGAGCGCATCACCGAGCTCGATTGGCAGGAATCCGTTAAAGTCGGCGGCCTCACGGTTTCAGCTGTGCCCGCGCAGCACTTTTCAGGGAGAAGCTTTACGCCGAACCCGACGCTTTGGTGCGGGTACATGCTCGAAGCTGACGGCATGCGGATTTACCACTCGGGCGACACCAGCTTCGGGCCGCACTTTGCGCAGATTGCGCAAACCTTTCCGAAGATTGATTTGGCGCTCATCGAGGACGGCCAGTACGACGCCGATTGGCCGGGCGTTCATCTGATGCCGGACGCTTGGCGTCAGGCTGCCGCACTGCTCAATCCTCAGGCCATTGTGGCGATTCACAATTCAAAATTCTGCCTTTCGCATCACAAATGGACCGACCCCATGAATACGGCCAAGCAGTCGGCAAAAGTGTTAGGCATCGCGCTTGCGACGCCTTTGATTGGCGAGCCTATGCCGCTCGATCCGGCGCGGCGCCGATCTTTTGAAGATTGGTGGCTCAAGGTGTGAATAAAAAAACGCGGAATCACGCTGCCGATTCCGCGTTTAAGTTTTCAGCTAAAAAGCGCAATGCGTCATTAGCGGGAAGCAAAAACGGCGCGCACGTGCTCGAGATCTTCCTCTGTATCTACACCCGCAGGGAGTGCCTGATGAAGGACGAGAACGGCAATTTTTTCTCCGTTCCAGAGTGCGCGCAGCTGTTCAAGACTTTCAGCTTCTTCGATCGGTGCCGGTGCAAGTGTCGGGAATTTCTTCAGAAAGCCGACGCGGTAGGCGTAGAGCCCCAAATGGTGGAGCGGGCGGAAGCCCTCGGGCAGCTGGGTCTGATCTTTACGGAAAGCGTCCCGCGGCCAGGGAATAGGGGCGCGCGAGAAGGTGAGCGCATTACCGCGGCTGTCGAGCTCAACTTTGACGACGTTGGGGCTAAAGAAGTCTTCAATGGACGTGAGCGTATGGGCGGCGGTTGCAACCGCGCATTCCGGACGATCCGCAAGAAGCGCAGCCGTCTGATTAACGGCTTCTGCGGGCATCAGAGGCTCATCGCCCTGAATGTTGACGACGATTTCGTCGGCAGCAAGTCCAAGCAGCGAGGCTGCTTCGGCAAGGCGATCCGTGCCGGTGGGATGGTCAGCCCGAGTCATGACGCATTCAATGCCGGCCGTTCGGCAGGCTTCATAAATGGCTTCATGATCGGTAGCAACGGCAATGCGTGAAGCGCCGGTACGGCTCGCGGCCTCTGCGACACGAACGATCATCGGTTTGCCGCAAATGTCCTTCAGGGGTTTTTCGGGCAGACGCGTGGACTTCATGCGGGCAGGAATAATGACGGTGAAGCTCATGAGAGGTCTCCTGCGGTTTCTGCATTGGGTCCCTGGCCGGAAAGCGCTCGGGCCTTGCTCTGCCAGCTGAGCGTCTCGGCTTCGGAGAGCTTTCTGGCGTCGTGCGGCACCATCATTGGAATGTGATCTTTCACCGCAAAGGCAAGGCTGCAGTGCGGGCAAATGAGCTCTTTGTCGCCTTCGGCATCGTTGGCCTGCTCTTCTGGGACGGATGCAAAAAGGCGTCCTCGGCAGTTGGGACAGACAAGAAATTCAGGAATGAAGGAGGACATAGCAAATATTTTCTTTTTGGAATAAGCGTTGCGAAGCTGACGAGATCAAACCGATTGAGCATTCACTCAATTTTGTCGTTGCGCGTTTCCGGATGGCGCCCCATTCGTTGGGCTGCCGCAGCGGCTTTTTGGTCGACGATGTCAACGAGATAGGCGTCCAGAACGACTTCAAGTCCGACGACCCAAATTCGATCGTCGTTTTTGATTTCCGGAATACGCGCACACTTCACAGCATCTTTTGCGGTGATGAGAATGATGGATTCCTTGCGGCCGGCAAATGGGTTCTTGGCAAAGTCGTAGTGGTCGCCGAGTTCAAGTTCGGCACAGTCGATGTCGTGAGCACGCACCATAGCGAAGAATCGGCCGGGAGAGGCAATGCCGGCGGCAGCCAGCGCCTTGCCTTGGGAGGCTTTCAAGTCGTGTGAGATTTCGTCTATGTCGCGGATGTCGCCGTTGGAAAGGCGCCGACATGCTCCGAAGCAGCTTGAAACGGCAAATCGCGGTGTGCGGCTCTCGACCTCCACATCCGTCGTGGTGTTGAGGATGAGCGCATCCACTTTGTCGAGCCGGGAAGCAGGCTCACGCAGGGGACCGGCGGGCAGCAGCCAGCCATTGCCCAGCCCGCCCGCGCCGATGACGGCGAGTTCTACGTCGCGGGCGAGTGCCGTGTGCTGCAGTCCGTCATCAGACAAAATGATATTGACGCCGGGGTGAGCATGCAGGAGCGCAAGGCCAGCCTGATAACGTGCACGGCCGACCGCAACCGGCGCCATGGAGTCGCGGGCGATGAGGAGCGGTTCGTCCCCCACTTCCCGCGCATCCGATTCGGGCGTCACAATCTTGACTTCATCGGCTTGGCGGCCAAAGCCGCGGGAGATGACGCCGGGGGTCCAGCCTCGAGCTCGAAGCTCCCGAACGAGCGCAATCGTGACCGGCGTTTTGCCGGTGCCCCCCACATAGATGTTGCCCACAACGACGACCGGTACGGGAAGGTGCTGCGGCTTGGTGCTTTTGCGTTTGGAGGCGCTTATGGCCCCATAAATGAGTGAAAGCGGGTAGAGCAGGCAAGCCGTTGGGCCGCGGTGCGACCAAACGCGGTGGAGCCAGGCTTCAATGCGCGGATGACTGCTCATGAGAGTGTCTCCTGAGATGCCGGCAGTGCCGATGGAACTGAAGCGTAAATGGAGTCGGGCCGACTCTCAGAAGCATCCGTGGATATTCGCGGGTTGTCGTCAGACATGGAGGATTGTCAGGTCGAGCCGCTTGGGTATTGAAAGTTTCGCGGATCGCCGTCGAAAAAGTTGGAAGAGACGCAGCAGTCGAAATGCCAAAACATGACTGCTCGGACGTCAATCTCTGATGATAGCCGCTTTATCTCGAAACTATTGAGCGTCATCTGTGCGTTTTTGCGGCTGAGTGCAGATTGATCGGCCGCCATTGTTCCATAGCGGTGCTGCCGCTCGGCGGCCAGTCTCAGATCATCGGTTTTCGGTGGACAATTGGCTCTAAAAACCCCCTCTGCCGTCGGCTGGTGAAGAAGTACTCGCTTTTTTATTTTCACTTGCTGCACAACGACATCATGGTGACATAAAGGGGTGTGTCATCGATCAGCAGATGACGGAGTTTGCAGTTGTGGATAACTATGTGGATAGTTTGGCAAGATCAAGCTCGAAAACTCAAAAATTCGCCTGCTGAACATTGGGATGATCTTCTGTCATATTTGTAAATTCACTGCGGCAGTAGCTGTTGACTTATTGTAAAACCAAGTTTTGATCTAGTTTGGGGGCTTTTCATGGCTTGACAAAACAACGGCAATATGCTGTGGACAAATTCGTGCAGAAGTTGGGTGTCTAAGGTTGTTCACCTAGAGGGAGGACAGACTTGTGGACAACTTTGGGGGCATCTTCACAATCCTGTCACAGACATGTAAAAAATTTGATTGCCTAAAAAATAGGCAGTGTGTGGATTCTTGGGGAAACGATTGTCTCAGACAACTTGACGCTGACTCGGTAGGATGTCTATTCGATACTTCTGGCGTTGTCCTTGAACTGCACGCCTTGAAGAAGTTTTTTTAGGGCATTTTGATGACTGCAAAGCATTCCGGTTCGGCTGGCGGGCCGCCTCCTGATTTCTTTGATGATCCGGCTTTCACTGCATCGCTTTATGCGGAAGCTGACCGCAGGGCAGGCGGAGCAGATCGCTCTGCGCGTTCATCGCGTGAGAGTCAGGTCGGCCGATCCAAAGCCCCGAAAGCTTCTGTGCAGAATTTTTCCACGGCGCAGCCCTCAAGGCGTGTGCCTGCATTTGCGAAGCCGAATCAGCCGTACAGCGGGATGCCGCCCGTGAGCTGGAGTGATGCGGACTCGGAACTCAAGCCGCGTATTGAGCCGATTGCAAAGCGCTCCTCAACTCGTGCTGCATGGGGGCCTCAGACAGCTGCCTCAGCCGCTTCAGGCGTCGAGTCGTCTCCCGCAGCAGCGCCAAGGCGCGAGGAACCGCTGAGTGTGTCTGCCGCCTTGCGCCGAATGACCAATGCGCTTGAGGGCGTCCTTGACGGCATCTGGATTACCGGTGAAGTTGCAGAAGTTTCCCTGTCGAGTCTGGGGCACCTTTATTTTTCTCTTAAGGATGAGGCTGCACTGCTTTCTTGCGCCATGTTTCGCAGTGCTCTGGGACGCGGTCCGATATTTCAAAAGGGCGACCGTATAGAGCTTCTCGGACGTGTGGATATTTATGCCCCCCGCGGGCGGCTGCAAATGGTCGGAACGCGGTGGCGGCCTGCCGGCGTGGGGAGTCTCTATGAGGCTTTTTTAAAACTCAAGGCCAAGCTCGAGGCTGAAGGACTCTTTGCCCCAGAGCACAAAAAGCCGATTCCTCGATTTGTACGGCGAGTTGCACTGGTAACGAGCGCTCAGGCAGCTGCCTACGGCGATGTGCTGCGTACACTTGAACGCCGCACGCCTTGGGTGAAAATCATGCATGTGGACAGTCTGGTTCAAGGTGCCGACGCTCCCGCATCACTCATTTCGGCGCTGATTGCTGCACAGGCGCTTACCCCCGATGTCATTTTGCTGGTTCGCGGCGGCGGCTCCTATGAGGATCTGCAGGCTTTTAACGATGAGGAGCTCGCTCGTACGATCGCAGCGCTCAGCGTGCCCGTCATTTGCGGAGTGGGACATGAGGCGGACTTTACCATCGCCGATTTTGCAGCCGATCTGCGGGCGTCGACGCCGACAGCTGCAGCGGAGTCCATTGGGCCGGATCGAGATGCTTGGCTGAGGCGTTTGGATAAATGTGCAGACATGCTTGAGCGGGTTGCTGAACGTGCTTATCAGCATGCCGCACAACGGTTTGACTCGGCGGCAGCGCATCTTCCCGCTGAAGATCGTTTGCTGCAGCCCTGGGAACAGGCGATGATCAACGCTCGGGTGAGGCTTTGCAATGCCGCCCAAGGGAGACTTACGGATGCTGAGCGAGCGGTTGAAGGGGCCAGTTTGCGATGGCGAACAGCCGCAGACTTCATCACTCCGAGGCACATACGGCTCGAGCGGGCAGCACGCTTCTTGGCCCAGCCGGATTTATGCCTCAGAGCTCCTGTGCAGCATTTGACCGCTGCTGCGGAACGCTTTCGGAGACTTGGACTCGCAGCAGAAGAACGGCGAGGGACGGAGGTGGAGCGACAAATAAAGGCTCTCTCTTTTTTTGCGCACCATGCGCTTGATGCTGCTGCTGAGCGTTTGGATCGAGCTTTGCGTCTGCGCCCGGATCCTATGCGCGAAATTAACGCCGCTCAAAGACGTGTGGAGCTCGCGGCCAATGCGCTCAGCCTCGCGGATCCCAATCGTCCTCTGCGTGCTGGATATGCTCGGATTGTGACGGATGCCGACCTGGTGGTATCGCATGCCGCAGAGCTTCGACGAGGCAGCGCCGTACGGATTCTCTTTGCGGATGGTTTTGCAGCCGCTGAGGTGCGGGAGATCACTATGAATGCGGAATCTTCAGGGACAGGTGAGCAGATGTCTTAAGCATCATTTCGCATCGGACACGGAAAAGCTTCGTCGCTCGAAGGTTGGACAGCAAACTTTTGCCACAATTCGATGATACGGGTAACCACTAAATTAATGTATGAATAATATCCAAGAGGTAATATTCATAAATCAAAACTATCTTTGGAGACCCCAAATGACTGAATTCCAACTTCCCAAGCTTGATTTCGCCCCTGACGCTCTGGCCCCGGCCATGAGTGCCGAAACGATCGAATACCACTACGGCAAGCATCATGCTTCCTATGTTGCCAACTTGAATGCGCTCCTCAAGGGCTCGGCCTTTGAAGGCAAGCCGCTTGAAGAAATCATTCGCGGGGCTGAAGGCGGGCTCTTTAACAATGCAGCTCAGCATTTCAACCACAGTTTCTTCTGGAAGTGCCTCACCCCGAATGGCGGCGGTCGTCCGGAAGGCGCTCTGCTTGCCGCAATTGAAAAGACGTGGGGAAGCTTTGACGCTTTCGTCGCTGCTTTTTCCAAGTCCGCTGCCGGCAACTTTGGTTCCGGCTGGACCTGGCTTGTGAAGAAGGCCGACGGCACGCTCGCGATCGTCAACACTTCCAATGCGGGTACGCCGGTGAAGCAGGGCGACAAGCCGCTGCTCACCCTCGATGTGTGGGAGCATGCTTACTACATTGACTTCCGCAATGCTCGTCCGAAGTTCATCGAAACGTTCTTCACGAAGCTTGTAAACTGGAAGTTTGCTGAATCCCAGTTCTAAGCAGCGCGCGAGAATTTGGCAGCAGCCTAAAGGCGCAGCGAAAGCTGCGGCCGAAAAATTCGGCAGTCGACTGATGATCGGCTGCCGAATTTTTTATGAATGCAGTCCTAAGACTCAGAATTGAGGCGCTGCGCCTAAGAGCGTAAGCGTCAGCGGGACGGTCAAGGCCGAAAGAAAGGTTGAAACAAAGATGCTGTTGCTTGCAGCCCCTTCTTCGGCTTTGAAGTCTTGGGCCATTAGATAGATGTTGATGGCTACGGGCAGAGACGCCATCAAAACAACAGCATTGGTTTCGAGTGTGCCGAGTCCGAGCATTTTGGCGATTATCCAAACGAGGAGCGGCTGCAGCACGAGTTTGACGGCGGTGATGACGGAGCCTTTTGTGAGCGCCGCTCGGAAACTGTGCTGTGCGAGTCCCATACCAACGACCATGAGGCACATCGGCGTGGTGCTCATGGCAACCAGTTCAATGGACTTTTCAAGGAAGTCAGGCAGTTTGATGCCGGTGAAGCTCCAAGCCGAGCCGATCAAAATGCCCAGAACAATCGGGTTTTTGAAGACGCGCAGCATGGGGGCTGCGGCAGACCGCCAGTTGCCGACGCTGCCCGTCCGTCCGAATTCCACACTGGCAATGGCGACTGTCCAGAGCAGCAAAACGTTGAAGATGATGATCAAAGAGATGGCGGGAATGGCTTCGTTGCCTAAACTCACCTGAACGATTGGCACTCCGAGCTGCACGTTGTTGCCGAAGATGCCTGCCATGGCAAGTACGGTTGTTGCGGCAGCGTCCGTTTTGAAAACGTGTTTGAAAAAGCTCCTGCCCATTGCGTAGATGATGGCGCAGGAGGCGAAGAAAGCAATCAGAATTCGCCAGTCGACTGGCGGCATGTCGGCAAATCCGCTCATTAGCTTGAAGAGCATCACCGGCATGAGCAGTCGGAACGTGAAACGGCCAAGGGCTTTGGTGACTTCACTCGTAAAGAGACCGATCTTCACAGATCCCCAGCCTAGTGCGACCAGGAGAAAAAGAGGGGCGCAAAGCGCAACATGGTGTAGGAAGAGCTGCATGGGTGAATTTTTAGGAAAACGCAGTGCTTCGTCAAAGTATGCGCTTGAGCGATAGGAAGCGGCGGAAGAAGAGTTTTTAAAATCTGATGATCATCACTATCTCAGAAAGGAGACGCGGCATGCAGCCTCGCGATTTGGAAGACGTTGAAGTTGACGAAGATATGGAGTTGGATGATGAACTCTGCCGAGACATTCAAATGAAGCTTCCGGACTGCCTTTGGCAGCTCGATTATGTTGGCCGCTATGCCGCGGGGAAGTTCAACGAGGACTTTGCCTCACTCGATTCCGGCGAGCGTTTTCTTTTCGGCGTGATTGAAGTGCCTTTCACGGAAGAAGCGGGAAGCTTCACCTGGGGCGTCTGGGCGGAAGTCGCTCCCGCGGATCACGATGCTTATCTGCTCTCCTTCCAGAGCGAAATGGCCGAGGGCCGTGTGATGGCAGGACGAATAGCCAACGATATTCCAGGCAGTCCTGATGCGGCCGGCGCTCGGGTGGAGCTTGTACTGCATGCAGATCGCCGACCGGAAATCCGAGTATTGGAAGGCAGTCTCGCAAAGCTGCAGGCTCGAGGCATGTCGCTCGCCGAGCATGAGGCGCTCGATAAAGTGCTGTTCCCTGAGGACGATATTGAGGAAGAAACCGGTGAGGAATGGCCTGAAGAAGGGACTCTTCGTCCGACGCTGCAGTAATACGGCTTCATGGAGCCGGCGGCATTCGGAATGATTCCTATTTCTATGTGTATATCGCTATTCTTTTTAAGAATAACCGATACTTTAAAATCCTGATAACCGTCAAAAAGAGACGTATTCAGCGTAGACGATCATGTTCTGAGTCCGAGAAATTGGCTCAATAAGGTATGTCAACAGGCATACGCCTAAAAGGACAGATAATCATGAACCGTCTCAATATCGCATTGACGCGCCGCGGCCTTTTGGCCGCCGGCGCAGCCGGCACTGCTGCTGCGGCCGGCATTTCATCTTCTGCTTCAGCCCAAACGGCATCTTCTGCAACAGCATCGACTGCCCGAAAGGGTTTCGATGCTGCAGCTAAGAACAGTGCAAAATTTGCGCCTGAACCGCTCCCGATTCAGGATGCACAAGGACTGAAACTCACTCACACGTTCAGCCTCGGCGAATCTACACTCAGCGAGTACGGCTTTATTACAGCCGCACGTTGGGGTGTCGTCCGCGGTCATGTCAAAGGCGGAAAGATCATGGATATGACGCCGTTTGAGCACGACTATGCACCGTCGATAAACCTCGATGGACTTCGTGAGCTCCCGTATACGCCTTCGCGCATCCGTTATCCGATGGTGCGGGAAGGTTTTCTGAAAAATGGCCCGGCAAGCCGCGATAAACGCGGCGAAGAAAAGTTCGTGCGCGTCTCTTGGGACACGGCACTCGATCTTGTTGCCAAGGAGATGAACCGCGTCTATGACAACTACGGCCCCTCTGCGGTCTTCGGCCGTTCATACGGCTGGATGTCGACGGGCAAGGTCAATGCCGCCATTAATCTGCAGCAGCGCCTCCTTAACCTTTGCGGCGGTTTCATTCAGTGCATCAATTCTTATTCGACGGCAGCTATCAGCCGCATCCTGCCGTATGTCGTCGGTACGGGCGATCCCCGGTCGACGAGCTGGGAAATGGTGTTGAAGCACAGCGAACGCGTGATTCTCTGGGGTGCAGATCCGTTAGTTACCAATGACATCGACTGGCTGACGACGCTTCACAACGGGGCGGGCTACTTCCGCGCGCTGAAAGCTAAAGGAACGAAAACTATTTCGATCAATCCGATTGCAACGGATACGGCCAAATATCTGGGCAGTGAATGGATAGCGCCGCGTCCCGGTACCGACTGCGCCATGATGCTCGGCATGATTCATGAACTCGTGCGCACGAAGAAGACCGATGAGGCCTTCCTTGCCAAGTGCACTTATGGGTGGCCGGAGCTGCGCGACTATGTGATGGGCAAGACTGACGGAATCGAGAAAACGCCGGCCTGGGCAGCGCAGGAGTGCGGCGTGCCGGCCGAAAAAATCGTCGAGCTCGTTCACGACATGCAGTCGCATCGCACGATGATCATGATGGGCTGGGGCATTCAGCGTATTCAATACGGCGAACAGTCGCACTGGATGGGCTTTGCGCTCGCTGCAGCGCTCGGCCAGATTGGCCTCCCTGGCGGCGGCATCGGCACGAACTATGCCTATTCGAACGGCGGTACGCCGATGGCCTACGGTCCCTTCCTAGGGGGCATTTCAAGCTCCGTGAAGCCCGTGAAGGCATCGACGCTGCCCTGGAAGGGCAGCAAAGTCATTCCGGTGGCGAGATTTGCGGACTGCTTTGTCAACCCGGGCAAGGTCATTGACTTTAATGGGACAAAGGTGACCTATCCGGAAGTGCGGTTGGTTATGTGGGCGGGCGGCAATCCGTTTGCGCACCAGCCCGATACGATGAATCTCGAACGCGCCTGGAAGAAGCCCGAAACAGTCATTGTCACGGATACGGTTTGGACGGCTACGGCGCGTCATGCTGACATCGTGCTCCCCGCTGCCACGGCTTTTGAGCACGCTGATATTACCAATATCGGTACTTATTCAAACGACGGCATTGTGGCCATGCAGCAGGCGATTGAGCCCCAGTGGGAGTCTAAGAGCGATTATTGGATCTTCTCGCAGCTTGCCGAGCGCCTCGGCTGCCGGGAGGCCTTCACCGAAGGCCTGGACGAAATGGGCTGGATTCGGCGCCTCTACGGCGACGCCCAGAAGATGGGCGAGCGCATCGGGGTGAAGCTGCCCAACTTCGAAGACTTCTGGAAGACGGGTTATGTGCTCTTCGATGTTCGAGAAAAAGACCGCAAGTTCGTCGCATTTGAAGACTTCCGCAAGGATCCGAAGGCACACTCGCTCGATACGGAAAGCGGGCTGATTCAGCTTTATTCGCCTAAAATCGCCGGCTACAAGTACGCAGACTGCCTGGGGCATCCGAGCTACTTTGTACCGTCCGAAGGCGTCAACACAAAGACCCAGGACACGCCCTTGGCATTGATGGCCTGTAAGAGCCGCTACCGCATGCACAGCCAGCTTGACGGAACGACCAGTCATCATTTTGCCAATATTGAAGACCGCGAACCGTGCTGGATCAATCCGGCGGATGCTAAGACACGCGGCATTGAGTCGGGCGATGTCGTGCTGGTACGCAATAAACGCGGTGCGCTGCTCGCGGGCGCCTACGTTACTGACCGTGTGATGCCGGGCGTCGTCGTCGTTCACCATGGCGCTTGGTTTGCTCCGATGGATATCAACGGCCGCCGTATTGATGTGCACGGCAATTCCAATACGCTCACGATGGATGTTCCGACATCGTCGCTTGCCTGCGGCAACATCGCTTCGACGGCACTGGTAGAGGTAGAAAAGTGGAAGGGCGAACTGCCCCGCGTTTATGTCTACGATCAGCCCGAACGCGTGTTAGTCTGAGTTTTTGACGGCTTCAAAGTGCAGAGCGCTTTCTCTTTGAAAGGTCTCTGACGAAAATAGAAACGCTCAAGCATTTTCTCGTTGCTTGAGCGTTTCTGTTTCGGATGATATTTCGTGAGGTGCAAAAGCTATTTCGTTCCGCTTGAGCCGAAGCCGCCCGTGCCGCGTTCAGAATCCGCAAAAGCGTCGACGACAGTAAATTCAGGCTGCACGACGGGAATGACGACAAGCTGTGCAATGCGTTCCATAGGCTCAATCGTGCAGGATGTGCCGCTGCGGTTCCAGAGCGACACCATAATTTCGCCCTGGTAGTCGCTGTCAATGAGGCCGACCAGATTGCCGAGCACAATCCCTTTTTTATGACCCAGACCAGAACGCGGCAGGATCACGGCGGCGTAGTGCGCATCGCCGATGTGGATGGCGATGCCGGTATGAACGAGTTTGGTTTCGCCTGGCGCTAAAACGAGAGGGGTATCCAAGAGTGCGCGAAGGTCGGCGCCTGCGGAACCAGGCGTGGCGATTTTCGGGAGGTTCTCGCTCACACGCGGATCCAGAATCTTCAGTTCGATATTCATGAGTGCTTTTGAGTTCATTATTTTTCGGAAGGTGCGGCTGTTCCGCCGGCATTGCCTGAGAGCTGCTTGGCAGCTTCGGTCAAAATGAATTGGGCGCAGGCAAATTTGTCGGCAGGACCAAAGGGAATCGCGGACGTAAGGCTGACGAGCTGAATGCAGTTGGCTTTGGATTCCAGCGCTTGACGAGCGTCGTTTGCCACAATAAAAGCGGCGTGCTTGCGGAAGCACTTTTCACGTGCAAACGCAGTGAGACTTGCGCCTTCGGCTGTTTCTGCAGCAAAGCCGATGGTAAGCGGTTTGTCCGGCCGCTCGCCCACACGGGCGAGGATGTCGGGATTTTCCACCCAGTTGAGGTCGCTTAAGAGAATGCCGCCGGTGGGATCTTTTTTGATTTTCTTTTCAGACACGGCGCCCGGCCGCCAGTCGGCGACGGCGGCGACCGACACGAAGAGATCAAACCGTTGACGGTCGAGCTCTATCTGCACGGCCTCGTCCATTTCACGGGCACTGACAACATCGATGCGTTTGACGCCGACGGGTTCAGTGAGATGTGTGGGGCCGGCGATCAGCGTGACTTCAGCGCCAAAGTCGCGGGCCGCACGGGCAATGGAAAAACCCTGCAGACCGCTTGAACGGTTGGTGATGCCGCGAACAGGGTCAATGGCTTCGTAAGTCGGCCCGGCTGTGATGAGTACGCGTTTCCCGGCGAGGTGCTTTGGTGAAAAGACCATTTCCATCATGTCGACGACCTCTGCGGGTTCGAGCATTCGACCCGCACCCGTATCGCCGCAGGCTTGCAGACCTTCGGCAGGACCGAAGATCAGTGCGCCCTCGCGCCGCAGAAATTCAATGTTGCGGCGCGTTGCAGGGTTGCGCCACATGGCGGCGTTCATGGCGGGCACAAAAGCAATCGGCGTGCGTCTGGCGCAGATCAGTGTGCTCGCAAGGTCGTCGGCAATGCCGCGAGCGGCCTTGGCAATCAGATTGGCTGTTGCCGGCATGACGAGCAGCAGGTCACTCTCGCGGTTGACGTCAATGTGCGGCATAGGGCCTTTGGGACCGGGCTGCCACTCCGTCGTGAGCACAGGAGAGCCAGTGAGCGCTTCGAATGTGAGAGGCGTGACGAACTTCGTGGCGTGTTCGGTCATGACGACGCGCACATGGGCACCAGCCCGCATCAGTGCGCGGGCTGTTTCGCAGCTTTTATATGCGGCGATGCCGCCCGAAACGATAAGAGTGATGCGCTTGTCTTGGAGCATGAGCCTATAGCATCCGTAGCATTAAAAGAGTCGGCGTTCATTTTGCCTGAACTCCTGACGCTCGGCAGAGAATATGTCCGGATGAAGATCGAAGCCGGTCGGGCTATGGCTGATGCGATTCGTGCTGCCCGATGACGCTGTCGAGCACGCTTTCCCACTGATTCCAAATTTTCTCAGGGGCATACGCTTTCATGTCCTCAATGCCTTGGCGGCCGAGCCGTTGGCGCAGTGCTTCATCCTGCATAAGTTTTTCAAGCGATAAAGCAAAGGAATCTACCGAGTCCTCTGCAAGCAATCCGTTTTCATGATCACGCACAAGGTGATTGGCGCCGGGGCAGGACCTGAAACAGACGACAGGAACGCCTACGGCTAAGCTTTCACAAAGTGCCAGCGGGAATCCTTCTTTGGGAGAAGGAAGCGCAAAAATTGAGGCGCGTGCAATGACCGCACTGACCGTATTCGTTTGTCCGCAGATTCGTATTTGTCTTTCAAGTCCCAGGCGATGAATGAGTCCTTTAAGTTCACTGATGTAATCAGAGTCGATGGACGTGTCTCCCCAAAACTCTACTTTCCAGTCCGGAAATTTCGATTGAAGCTCGGCAAAGGCTTCAATCAAAAGATGCTGACGTTTTTCAGATCTTGAAATTCTGGCAACACAAATGATGATTTTTTCCTTTTTTATACTTTCATATAAAGAAGGCGGCTGCTCTTCAATTGCATTGGGTATGCTGATTGCATGAGTGACACCATAGAGTTGCCGCACTTGCTCAACGTATTCTGGCAGCAGCACGACGGTGAGATCAGATTCAGCTAGAAAAGCTGTTTGCGGGTGCTTTAGAAAGGCTGCCGGCGATGCATGCATCATGGTGATGATCGGAGGCCGATCCATGAAATACTGCGTAATGCAGCATGCGCTTTCCGGCTGGAAAGCGATAATGATATCGGGCCTGAATTTTAGAATGGCAGGTGAAATCTGGCAGGCTCTTGCTTGATCCATTCGATGGCTGCGAAAGGCTTTTCGGCGGTTTTTATTGAGAATGAAGCAACTGCGAATACGCAGCACCTTTTTTCGCCATCGCCAAGGCACCGGATTTTTTGCACAGTTCTCAAGTTCAACTCTGGGATCGAGCGGATAGGCTGGTTCGCCATCAGCATTTTGGAGAAAAACGATCTTAACGGCATGGCCTCGCTCAACGAAAGCATTGGCCATTTTGCTCATAACATGCTCAGCGCCGCCCTTGGTATTCAGGATCGAATAGAAGTTCAGCAAAAGAATGCGATGTTTCTCAGATGAGGGGGGGGGGGAGATTGGTATTCATACAGATATTATAAAATCCTGCAGAAAAATGATAATTTCTCTGCAGGATTTCATTTTTAAGCAATCAACGGTGCGGAATGATGATAATCGAAAATGGTTATGATCGTTCTTTAGATACGCCGATTAGCTCATCAATAATAATGCCGGCAGCTCCCAAACAGATGGCGGTATCCGCGATATTGAAAGCAGGCCAATGCCAAGTGCCAAGGTAGAAATCGAGAAAATCGATGACATAACCCCACAGTGAGCGGTCAATGAGGTTGCCCAAAGCACCCGAAAGAATGAGCGTGAGCGAGAGTGCAAAGAGCGTTTGTCTGCTGTGTTTCCAAAGCAGACGCAGCGCCACGACAATCACAGCCAATGCAATAGCCGAAAATAGCCAACGCTGCCATCCCCCCATCGAAGCGAGGAAACTAAAGGCCGCTCCGTAGTTGTGTGCGAGCGTAAGGTTGAAGAACCCATCAATGACAGGCACGAAATCGCCTGGATCCAGATGCCGCTCAAACCAGAACTTAGTTGCCTGATCGAGGATAAGAATCAGAAATCCGAAAGCAATCCAGAGACTGAAGCGGACGGGCGAGGTGCCCGTCCGTCCGCCCGACCGAGCGGTCGGGCGTGCAGTCTTCGCAGAAGAGACGCTCTTCGCCATTTATGCGAAGAGGCGCTTTTCGCCGGCGCCGAAGAGATTTGAGACGCAGCGCGGGCACAGCGTCGGGTGTTCGGCATTGCTGCCGACGCCCGGCACATAGTGCCAGCAGCGTTCGCATTTCTTTTCGGTCGAAGGCTTGACGGAAACCGTCGTCTCAGCGCCGTCAGCTGCCTTCGTGAGTTTCACTTCACTCATGATCATCACAAAGCGAAGTTCGTCGCCGAGTGAGGCGAGCACTTCGTACAAGGGAGATGCTGCGCAGATTTCTCCCGTGGTCTGCAGGGACGAACCAATCGTACCGCTCGTGCGCTCGTCTTCAATGGCTTTTTGCACATCAGCACGCACGGCGCGGATCTGCGCCCACTTAGCGAGCAGCTTATCAGCGTCCTTTACTTCTGGGAGCTTGAGGAACGTTTCCGTAAAAATCGTTTCATCGGCATTCGGCGAGAAGAGCTTAAAGGCTTCTTCGGCCGTGAAGGAGAGGATCGGAGCGATAAGACGCAGGAGCATCGCCGTGATGAGATAGAGCGCGGTCTGCGCGGATCTGCGGGCAAAACTCTGGGCGCCGGTCGTATAGAGGCGGTCTTTGAGTACGTCGAGGTAGAAGCTCCCTAGATCGGTCGAGGCGAAAGTCTGCAGCAGCGTTACCACATTGTGGAAGCGGTAGGAACCGTACTCGACCAGCACGCGCTTTTGGAAGTCGGCGGCATAGGCAACAGCCCAGCGGTCAAGTTCGAGCATGTCTTCGACCGGCACGGCATCCTTTTCCATCGAAAAGTCGGACGTGTTGGCAAGCAGGAAGCGCAGCGTGTTGCGAATGCGGCGATAAGACTCAACGACGCGGTTAATGATCGTAGGACCAAGGCGCAGCTCACCCGAATAGTCGGTCGAGGCAACCCACAGACGCAGAATTTCGGCGCCGTACTTGTCATTGATTTCCTGCGGACGGACGACGTTGCCTTTGGACTTCGACATCTTCTCGCCCTTTTCATCAACGCAGAAACCGTGGGTGAGAAGCTGGTCGTAAGGCGGACGGCCGTCGAGCATCGTGCCCGTGAGCAGCGACGAATGGAACCAGCCGCGATGCTGGTCAGATCCTTCAAGATAGAGGTCTGCAGGCCATCCGAGGATGTCCTTGTGCGAACCGCGCATGACCGTATAGTGGGTCGTGCCGGAGTCGAACCAGACGTCGAGAATGTCGGTCGACTTCACGTAGTTCTTGGCGTCTTCGCCGATCAGCTCTTCGGGCGTGGCTTTCGTCCAGGCCTCAATGCCGCCTTCGGCAACGAGCGCTTCGACCTTCTTCATGATTTCAAACGTATCGGGGTGCAGATGTCCCGTTTCCTTGTGAAGGAAGAAGGGCAGCGGCACACCCCAGTTGCGCTGGCGAGAGATGCACCAGTCGGGACGATTCTCAATCATTGAATAGAGACGGTTGATGCCCCATTCCGGGAAGAACTTCGTTGCTTTGACGCCTTCGAGCGCTGCTTGACGCAGGGTCTTCTCGGCAGCGGGCAGACCGAGCACGCTCTTTGTGTCTTCGTCGGGAGCGTCCATGCGCACAAACCACTGCGCAGTGGCGCGGTAGATGAGCGGGGTCTTGTGGCGCCAGCAGTGCATGTAGCTGTGGGTCATTTCGCCCGAAGAGAGCAATGCGCCGGCAACGCGCAGTGTGTCAAGAATCTTCGGGTTGGCCTGCCAGATGTTCATGCCGGCAAAGAACGGGAGCCACGAAGCATAGGTGCCGTCGCCCTGCACAGGATTGAGCACTTCGTCGTTGGACATGCCGTGTTTCTTGCAGGAGACAAAGTCGTCCACGCCGTAAGCCGGAGCCGAGTGGACGATGCCGGTGCCCGATGTTGCCTCCACATAGTCGGCAAGGTAGACCGGAGAATAGCGGCGGTAGCCCTCGTGCATGTCGTAGAGCGGATGCTTGAAACGCACCCCCTCAAAGAGAGCGCCTTTGGCAGTGGCGACGACAGAACCCGTCAGACCGTAGCGCTTCAGGGCTTCTTCAACAAGGCCTTCGCCGAGGATGAGATAACGATCGCCGACATCCACCAAGGCGTAGGTGAGGTCGGGGTGCATGTTAAGCGCCTGATTGGCCGGGATGGTCCACGGGGTCGTTGTCCAAATGACAACTGAACAGGGCTTTTCAATCTTGTGGCCGAAGATATCCTCTACGCGCTGATGATCCTCATCCGTGAGCGCAAAGGCGACGTCGAGCATCGGGGACTTGCGGTCCATGTATTCGACTTCAGCTTCTGCCAAAGCGGACTGGCAGTCAAAGCACCAGTTGACGGGCTTCAGACCACGATAAACGTAGCCCTTTTCCATGATCTTGCGCAGCGCCGTGATTTCCGCGGCTTCCGTGTCATGGCGCATCGTGCGGTACGGATTGTCCCACAGGCCCAGAACGCCTAGGCGCTTAAAGTCTGCGAGCTGCAGGTTTGACTGCTCCATCGCATAAGCACGAGCGAGCGACTGCATCTTCTCAACCGGGAGATTCTTGCCGTGGAGCTTTTCGATCTGCACTTCGATCGGCATGCCGTGGCAGTCCCAGCCGGGCACGTAAGGAGCCTGATACCCTTCGAGGGTTTTCTCCTTGACGATCATGTCTTTCAGGATCTTGTTGACGGCATGGCCGATATGAATGGCGCCGTTGGCATAAGGAGGACCGTCATGAAGAATGAACTTCTTGGCGTCGCGACGCTTATCAAGAATGCGGTAGACGATCTTTTTCTCATCCCATTCACGCACCCAGCCGGGTTCGCGTTTGGGGAGATTCCCGCGCATCGGGAAAGGTGTATCCGGAAGGTTTAACGGATACTTCTTTTGCGCGTCCTGAGACGCTTTTTCAGCTTTTGCCATGATCAGACAAGCTCCTGGCCCCCTCGGGCTCTTCAGGTCAAGCGCGCCTTCCCGGATCTTCGATGTTGTCCGAGTCGAGCTGCGCTCGTTTGTTGCGGATTGCCTGCCGGCTGCATTCGTACCAACCGGCTGGCGGTTTTAACGTGCTGCGGAGAAGCGACAAGAATGTCGAACTATTCTCCGTTCGGCGCTAGGCCGAGGATCTGACGCGCACGTCGGGCGTCAGCCGCTATGGCAGCCTGGAGTTCTTCCAAGCCGCTGAATTTCTTTTCGCCGCGTATTCGCTCAATGAAGCGAACCGTGACAGGGCGGCCGTATGCATTCCCCTTCCAGTCGAAGACATGGGTTTCAAGAAGCCATCGACGAGAACTCGACACCGTAGGACGAAGCCCCAAAGAGGCGACGCCGCACTGTTCGGCCGGACCTAAGCCGGAAACTTTAACGGCAAAGACCCCGGCAAGCGCCGGACGGGCACGGCTTCCCGGCGGAATCGGAGCGATGTTCAAGGTGGGGTAGCCCAGCGTACGGCCGAGCGCCTGACCATGAATGACGCGTCCGGACATCGTGTAAGGGTGTCCGAGCATCATTTCGGCTTCGTAAAAATCGCCCTCCGATAGGGCGGCGCGCAGGCGCGTTGAGCTCACCTTCGCTGTGCCGTGAAAGAGAAGCGGCGAAATCCACGTTTCAAAGTGATGCTCTTTGCCAAGGCGTTCAAGATCGTGTGCTCCCGCAGCGCGGCCGCTGCCGAAACGGAAGTCTTCTCCGACCGTTACCCAACGGGCATCCAATCCGTTGACAAGCACATTGGTCACGAATGCTTCTGCGCCTTCACGAGCAATGTGTTCGTTAAAAGGCATCATGTAGATGCGTTCGATGCCGCAGTCGAGCAGTCGCTTGACTTTGTCGCAGAGCGTCGAAATCCGCGGCACCGGGTCGAGATGCGGGAAAAATTCTCGCGGATGCGGTTCAAACGTCAATACGCTCGGAACCAGACCACGCTCGCGTGCGGCGTCAACAAGTCCGGCTAAGAGCGCTTGATGTCCGGTGTGAACGCCGTCGAAGTTACCGATGGCGACGGCGCTCGGAATGCGCTGCAAAGGGCTGGGGAGACCGCGGAAAACGTGCATGGCAATATGGGAAGAGTTGGAGCGTGGGCTTAAGTTGAAATCCATTGGAGAATTTCGGAATTATAACGAGCGGGTTTTCTCTTAAGGTCTTTACGGATACTGCCGTTCAGGCACCAGATCCGCTCGTTATTGCACCAGAGTTGACCAGCTAAGATAAATCGCTCAGATCGCCCGAGTGACGGCATTTGCACTGCAGCGGTGATTGACGCGTGCAGCAAAACACAATACAGAAGCGTCAAGAGAGCGGAGAAAACGACGGCGTACGTTTAAAATATCGGCCTCTCTCGTGCGCACTCGATTTCGATAAGTGCCGCATCTATGCACTTTTTCTCAATAACATCATGAAGAACATCGTCGTCCTGATTTCCGGCCGAGGCAGCAACTTTGAAGCCATACTGCGCACGGCTCGCAGCGAAGACTGGGAGGGCCGGTTCGGCCTCAAAATTGCGGCGGTGATCTCCAACCGCCCCCTTGCCAAAGGTCTTGACACCGCCCGTCGCGAAGGCATTGATGCCGTTGCCGTTGACCACAAGGCTTATCCGACACGCGAAGCTTTTGAGGAAGCGCTCGCTGCCGCGATCGAACCTTATAAGCCCGCGGTCATCGTATTGGCAGGCTTCATGCGTATCCTCACGGAGTCGTTTGTTGCCCGCTGGGAAGGCAAAATCCTCAATATCCATCCGGCACTTTTGCCGCTCTTTCCCGGACTTGACACGCATCAGCGCGCCATTGACGCCGGCTGCCGGGTACACGGCTCGACCGTGCACTTTGTTTCTTCGGTGCTTGACGGCGGCGCAATCATTGGTCAGTCGGTTGTCCCGGTGCTTCCCTCTGACACGGATGAGACGCTCGCGGCAAGACTGCTCCCTTATGAGCATAAGCTTTACCCGCAGTGCGTCAAGGCTGTTGCCCTTGGTGAAGTGAAGCTCATGGACGGCAAGGCCGTGATGAGTGACGAAGTAGCTCACCACCTCGCTATTTTCTGGCGGAAAGACTAAAAACATCTCGTGCGCTGGAGCTGCCGCAGGCAGGTCGTCGGCGCCCAAATCAAGGAATTCATTCCATGGCTGAAAACCATCCCAAGCGCCGAGCTTTTGAATTTCAAAAGAAACCTCGCCGTCAACAGGAAGAACCGCGCCGCAAGCGTACGGAACGTCAAATTGCTGCCGATAAACGCCGGCAGGCTGAACGGGCTGCGGAGGGCTTTAAGAAGCATTCGGGTGAAAAAACGCCCGAGCGCCGTATGGCCGCGGCCAATGGCCGCGTGCGTATTACCGGATTAATCGTTGACGAGCTGTCCCGTGCGCTTAAAGTTATTTTGAAGTTCGACGGTCCCGCTGACGTACTCATGAAGCTCTTTTTTAAGAGCAATCCGCAGCTCGGCATGCGTGACCGCGGTCTCATCGCGGAGGGCATCTACGATGCGCTGCGCCGCTACGGAACGCTGCGTGCTGCGATGCGGCCCGTGCATCCGGATCGTGCGCCGCGGCTTGCTGCCCTCACAGTGCTTGCCCGTCAGCACGGCATTGATGCGCTTTCGCCTTCGTCCATCGGTTCCGAGGAAGGTCCGCTCAAGAATGTGCTTGCTTTCGATGTTTCAAAGGCGCCCGCGCACGTTCAGGCAGAACTTCCGCAGTGGCTCTTTGATCTGATTGAGGCTCAGTATCCTGATAGTCAGGCGCTTTATGCCGCGATGAAAGAGGGGGCGCCGCTTGACCTCCGCGTGAATCTTTTAAAGGCGACGCGAGAAGAAGTTTTGGCTGAACTGGCCAAAAACGGCGTGGAAGCTTACCCGACGCCGCTCAGCCCCGACGGGGTGCGCCTGCCTACGAAGCCGGGTCTTACCCGTTGGCCGATCTATCAGGACGGGCTGGTCGATGTACAGGATGAAGGCAGTCAGCTGATTGCTCGTCTGCTCACGCCGCGCCGCCGCGAAATGATCTGTGACTTCTGCGCGGGTGCCGGCGGCAAGACTCTGGCGCTCGGCGCACTGATGCGCTCAACGGGAAGTCTCTACGCCTTTGACGTCAATGAAAAACGTCTCGCCGGTCTTGCGCCCCGTATGCGCCGTGCCGGTCTTTCGAATGTTCATCCGGTCGCTATTAAGAGCGAAGCGGATCCGCGCGTACGCCGTCTGGCTAATAAATTTGACCGTGTGCTCGTGGATGCCCCCTGCACAGGGTCGGGCACGCTGCGCCGCAATCCTGATCTCAAATGGCGGCTTTCGCCCGAAGAGCTCGACCGCATCAATGACATTCAAAAGCGTGTTCTCGAATCTGCGAGCCGTCTGGTGAAAAAAGGCGGACGACTGGTCTACGCGACCTGCTCGCTGCTCAAGCGCGAAAATCAGGATGTTGTAGAGGCGTTTTTAGCGGAGCATCCCGGTTGGCGTCTTGTTCCGGTAAAGGAAGTGTTCGAGCAGCAGGGCATTCACTTTGAACCCGGTCAGCTTGAACGCTTTGAGGGCTATATGCAGCTTTTGCCGCATGTGAACAACACCGATGGGTTCTTTGCTGCCGTGCTGCAGCGCGACGAATAAAACGGAATCGAACCGGTCTATGAAAGAAAAAGCGGTGTCCTCTTCAGCAAGAGGCACCGCTTTTTCCATTGACCGAAGCGGAATTAGTCCGGATTGGCGCAGTTCACCGGTTTGGCGCCGAGGACATCGGTGAGCACTTTCGGATCAATGCCAACCTGATAACCGCGGCGGCCGCCGTTAATGAAGATCTTGTCGAGCTCAAGAATCGAAGACTCCACATAAACGGGCATGTGTTTCTTAGTGCCAAATGGGCTCGTGCCCCCCACAAAGTAACCCGAGTTGCGCTGCGCCTGTTCGGGCTTACACGGAGAAACGTGCTTGGCGCCGATCTGACGGGCGAGATTTTTAGTGGAAACTTCGCAGTCGCCGTGCATCAGGATGACAAGCGGCTTGGCGTTTTCGTCTTCCATGATGAGCGTCTTGATGACGTGATGGTGGTCAATGCCGCAGGCCGAAGCTGCCAGCGCAGTACCGCCGTGCTCTTCATATTCATAGGAACGTTCTTCAAAGGGAATCTTGTGTTCCTTGAGCCACTGCGTTGCAGGCGTAAGGCTCTGATGCTTTTCTTTGGACATGAACGAATGGTCCTGAATGAGATTGGAGAATTCTGCGGAGGATGCTGTATGGCGTCCTTCGGGAAAGTACTGAGCATTCTGCCTCAATCCAAGCGGTTCGGCGTTTTAGCTGCCGCTCGGTTTGTTTGAAAGCGACTCATCGAACGGTTCTTTGCGCTCCTGAGTTTTCCCCGCGTCTTGTGCAGCCTCCAGATCGCTTTCCCAGAGTCCCTTGGGCAGCGGAAATGCAACATTTTCTTCTTCGCCCGGCATGGTGCGCACGGTGTCTGCGCCGAGATGTTCGCGAAGCCACTCGATGACGCCCTGTACTAACGATTCCGGAGCCGAAGCTCCCGCGGTGATGCCGACTTTATCGGCGCCTTTAAACCATTTGGGATCAACGTGCTCGGCGGAGTCGACCAGGTAGGCGTGTACGCCTTCTCGTTCAGCCACTTCCCGCAGGCGATTGGAGTTGGAACTTGTCGCCGAGCCGATGACGAGCACCAAGTCGACACCGGCTTGGGCCAGCTGTTTCACGGCTTCCTGACGATTCTGCGTTGCATAGCAGATGTCCTGACGCTTGGGTTCATGAATGTGCGGGTAGCGACTCTTCAGGGCTTCAATAACGCTTCTTGAATCGTCCGCACTGATTGTGGTTTGAGTGACATAGGCGAGTGCATCCTGATCGGTATAGGAGAGGTTCGCCACATCCGCCGGTTTTTCTATGAGGCGGATACCGTCCTCCACTTGCCCCATAGTGCCTTCGACTTCCGGATGTCCTGCATGGCCGATCATGAGAATCATGCGGCCCTCTCGACGCATGCGCCCCACTTCTTTATGCACTTTAGTGACGAGTGGGCATGTGGCATCAAAGATGCGCAGCCCTCGCTCTTCGGCTTCTCGGGCAACGGATTTGGGTACGCCGTGGGCAGAGAAAACCACTGTTGCACCTTCAGGCACATCGGAGAGCTGATCCACAAAAATGGCGCCGCGGGCGCGCAGGCCTTCAACTACCGTTCGGTTGTGTACGATCTCATGGCGTACATAAATGGGAGCGCCGTAAATGGCGAGCGCTCGCTCAACGATGGCAATGGCGCGGGTAACGCCGGCGCAAAAGCCGCGCGGCTGCGCAAGAAGAACCTGCATGTCGTAAAAGCCTGGGTGTGTTGGGTCTGGGAATAGGATCGCAAAGCAGTCGAAACCACATCTCTGATGGGCGAATGAGCGGTCAGTTCCGGTCAAGAATAAAGAAAAACGAAGATTTCCGCACACGAGCCCGATTGAACCGAGTAGAATGCGTCCCTTGTCAAATTCTCCGCGTTGCCCGGAGCCCTGTACTGACACTGTGGGGAGCCAAGCGCGGCGGCCCGCGCAAATTAGGGCGCGGCCCGTGCGGCGACGCATTTGGGATTGACATCATCACTTAACTTTTGAGCTCGTTTGGTGTGCTGCAGCTGTTTGTGCTGCGGCTGTCCCCTGCGAGACGTCATATTTTTTGGAGTTAGAGATGGCACGAGTGTGTCAAGTCACCGGTAAGGCGCCGATGGTCGGCCATCAGGTCTCGCACGCGAATAACAAGACCAAGCGTCGCTTTATGCCGAATCTGCAGTATCGCCGTTTCTGGGTTGAGAGCGAAAACCGCTGGGTTCGTCTTCGTCTGACGAATGCGGGCCTGCGTACGGTCGATAAGCTCGGCATTGACGCGGTTCTCGCGGATCTTCGCGCCCGCGGCGAAATCTAATTAAAGGAGATTCACCATGGCGAAAGGCGTTCGCGACAAGATCAAGCTCGTTTCTTCGGCTGGTACGGGTCACTTCTACACCACGACCAAGAACCGCAAGACCACTTCGGGCAAGATGGAAATTTCCAAGTACGACCCGGTTGCTCGCAAGCACGTCGTCTACAAGGAAACGAAGCTCAAGTAATCTTGACGGCTTCATACTCTGAACATTCAGAGTTGAAAGGGCCCGATGCAGGTTGTGCTGCACCGGGCTTTTTCGTATTGATTTTGTACTGAACAAAAATGTGCGGACAATAAAAGAGTTAGCCTCTTTCTTTTGGACAAAGAGGCTAAGGTCTGCTGCATGCTCTAAACCGTGAGGCGCTCCGGCAGCGCCGCCTTGGGCAGCATTTCCAGAGGCCAGCGAGGGCGAACTCCAAAGGAAATCTTCTCAATTAAAGCTTTCCGTTCCTCTTCAGTCATGGATTCCATACGGGCGATGCCTGCGGCGGCGATCATTGCGCCATTGTCTGTGCAGAGCCGCATTGGCGGAAAGAAAATCTTTCCGCGGCGTCGTTCCACTTCCTGCGTGAGACGAGCGCGAAGCTGTTTATTGGCCGAAACCCCGCCTGCGACGACGACATGGTTGAGGCGGGTCATCTTAATGGCTCGAACGAGTTTGGCAGCCAGAACATCCACTACAGCATCCACAAAGCCGCGGGCAAGATCGGCACGGAACTGTTCGTCCTTGGGATTTGGTGCCGAGCGCACCGCAGTCAGGACAGAGGTTTTAAGCCCCGAAAAACTCATCGACAGATTAGGGGCATGAATCATCGGGCGGGCGAGTTCAATCGCGCCGGGCGTCCCCTTTTCGGCTAAGGCGGAAACGGCAGGACCGCCAGGGTAAGGGAGATCGAGCAGCTGCGCGGTTTTGTCAAAAGCTTCACCGGCCGCATCGTCCAATGTTTCGCCGAGCAGTTCATAGCTGCCGAAGGAGGCTACCTTGAGGATTTGGGTGTGCCCTCCGGAGACAAGCAGTGCAAGGAAAGGAAACTGCGGGGCGGGATCGGCCAAGCGCGCAGCCAAAAGATGCCCTTCCAAGTGGTGTACGCCGATGACGGGAATGCCCAGCCCAAATCCCATAGCGTGCGCGACTGCATTGCCTGCCAGCAGCGCGCCGGCAAGGCCAGGTCCCTCCGTCACGGCAATGGCGGAGATGTCTGAACGTTTGAGGTTCGCTTTGTAAAGCACTTCGTCGGTCAGCGCTATGACGCGGCGAATGTGGTCGCGGCTCGCAAGTTCCGGCACGACGCCGCCATAGGCGCGGTGCATATCAATCTGAGTATGGAGCGCATCTGCAAGCAGGCCCTTCGTGTCGGAGATGAGCGCTGAGCCGGTTTCATCGCAGGAGGATTCAATGCCGAGAACAATCATGGGTATTCGATCCGAAAAAGTCCGCGCAATTGTCCGCCGCAGCACCCGACAACGTCAAGGCGGATCGAGATTTCTTCCTTCGGCAGCATAAGAAAACGGCTGATCTGCCGACCAGCCGTTTGAATGTTTGTTCAGCAGGAAACTAAACAAATCAGCCTGCAGCCACGACCCCCATGGCAAGGAGCGTACCGTTGGCTGCACCAGCCTGAGTGGCCTTGGCTGAAGTCATGGCCAGAGCGGCTTCACGCGCTGAAAGCCGCGCTTCACGGGCTTCAAAGGAAGCCATGTCCATCATGACGAAAGCCGGACGGCCGTTTTCGGTGACGCACACCGGTTCGCCGGTGCGGCGGCATTCAGCGGCAACTGAAGAGAGTTCAGGCGTTTCTGCAGAAAGCTTGCGAGTCAGCATTTTTTCATTCTCCGAAAAATGAAAAGATAAGCGGGCTGATCGGTTATTTCTTTATGAGTATCAGCCTTGGAAAAGAAAGGCGTTGTTCCTTCCTACCAGCTCATCATAATGCCTCAACTTCTCGATAAAACAATGAGTTGAATGATTTCTGCCTAATGGCACGGAGGGTAGGGGGCATATGTTATAGAGGTAGGCAAAAACCCCTTACTCCTTGCCGCGATATGGTGCGGAAGATTGTTTTTTCTCAGCAAAATGCCCGGTTTTTGTGCGTTTAATATGAAAGCTTGACGATTCAGGCGCCCAAAATCGGGGGACAGACACCCGAGTCATCAAGCTTAAAAGGGTTACGCCTTGCGATTTGCCGCTGCTTTGCCGGCGACGCGGCCATAAACGATACAGTCGGCGATCGAAACGGTGCCTAGGCGAACCATCCCGTGTACGCCGCCGCATACCTCTCCGGCCGCAAAGAGACCCGGGAGAATATTGAAGTCGGTATCGATCACTTCAGCTTTGGCATTGATAGTGAGTCCGCCCATGCAGTAGTGAACGCGCGGCCAGAGACGGCAGGCAAAGAAAGTACCTTTATTGACTTCGGTATCGTCGAAGATCTTCGCCTTGAAATCGGGATCGGCCTTCTTCGTGATGGCGTCATTCCAACGCTCAACGCTTTCTTTGAGCAGCTTGGGGTCAATCCCGTAGCCTTGAGCAAGCTCTTCGAGCGAGGCAAAGCGTTTGATGGAGCCATTGTCAAGCCCGGCTGTGACTGTCGACATGGGCACGTGCTTTTTCATGTTGGTTTCGGAAATCAGAATGATTGCCGGGTGGCCGATGGCCAAAATGGCGTCGGCTCTGACCTTCCGATTGCCGGTTTCATTGATAAAGCGCTTGCCGGTTTTCGGGTCAATCATAAGACCGTAGCCGACAGAGGCTTCGACAAACTTCGGGCAGACCCCGAAACCCTTTTCATCAGGGCTCGTCCAAGGACCGAGCTGAATCCAATCCATCAAACAAGTGCCGGCTCCCACGCGCTGCGCGGCCTGAAGACCTTCACCCGTCGCGGCTGGACTGTTTGTCGAATCCAGAGCAGCCGTAAGGCGCGGGTCGTGCATTGTGCGCATCTGCACATTTTGCGAAAAGCCGCCGGTGGCGAGCACAACACCGCGTTTAACACGGATGAACTTGGTTTCTCCCGTCTCTTCCTTGGGGAATTGATAGTTGGCCCTGACCTCAGCGCCAATGACTGCACCGTTGTCATCGGTAACAAAATTGAGGAGCTTCGTGCGCAGACGCACGGGAACCTTCAGTGCGGAGAGCTTCGTGAGCATCGGGCCGATGATGTCGGCTCCGGTGCCGTTCATAAAGCTGCAGGAGCGTGCGACTGAATGGCCGCCCTGAAAGCCAAGCCGATCCCATTTCACGCCGAGATAGTCCGTGGCCCAGCGGTATGTGTCGTAGGCACCGTAGGCGACGACCTTTGCGCACTCCACATGATTTAGATGGCCGCCGGCACGGAGCATATCTGCAAGCAGCAGTTCTGGGCTGTCTTTGATGCCAGCCTTCTTCTGCATGTCATTGCCGGGGGCGGCAAAACCGCCGGCAGCGAGGATAGAGTTTCCGCCCGGAAGCGCCATTTTGTCGATGACAAGGACGGAGGCGCCGGCATTGTGAGCTTCAATAGCGGCCGCCAGCCCGGAAAAGCCGGTGCCGACACAGAGCACGTCGACAGTCTCGTCCCATTTTTGAGGGGCTTTGACTGGAATGAAGGCGTGTGCGGACGGAATAGCGGCGGCAAGGCCGGCGCCGAGCAGCTGACGGCGGTTGATGGGAAAAGCCATGGCGGAATCCTTTAAAGCATTGCAAGAGGAAAAGAGCAGAAAGTGGTCCGTCTCTGCTCGTCATAAGCTAAAAAGGATTCTCGATGGTCTTCGGGGGCCGAGTCTTTAAACAAATGTTTTATAGATCTCTGGCGGCTTGTTGGCCGGCAATGCGCCCAAACACAATGGCATCGTTGATGCCGTTTCCGCCGAGCCGCTCTTTTCCGTGAATGCCGCCGGTTGCCTCTCCGGCCGCCCACAGGCCTGCTACGGGTCGGCCGTCAGCGCTTAGCGCCTGAGCAAACTCATTAATGCGGATGCCCCCCATTGTGTAATGAATGCTCATGCCTGCAAAGCAGGCCCAGTAGGGCGGATGGTCGAGCGAAAAGTCACCGCGAGGCGCGACTTTTCCTAAAGGATCCTGACCCGTCTTCATGCCGGTGTTGTAGTCGTCGATGGTGGCCTGCAGATTCGCGGCAGGGAGTTTCATTAAGCGAGCTAGGTCCTCAATGGTGTCTGCCGTCCAGGCATCTCCGGATTCGATCGCAAGCACAGCTTCCTTTTGCATGAGGATGCTTAGGTTTTTCATGCCTTTGGAATCGATTATGGTGTAGGCAACTTTGCCGGGCAGCGCCAATATGGCCCGTGTGACGGCGGCTCGGCTGGCGTCCTCTCGGATGAAGCGGCGCCCGGTTTGGTCAACAAGGATGAACTGATCGACGAGCATATGGAAACGTGCCCGCATGACTCGGCCTGGAGGAAGCCCAGGATTGCAGAGCACATCCTCCATATCGACAAGCTCTGCTCCGGCTTTTTGAGCGGCGAGCAGCATCTCGCCCGTCGAGCCCGGCATATTGTTGGTCGTGAGTCCCGAAAATTGCGGGGCATAGCGGGCAATCATGGCGGGATTGGCACCGAAACCGCCGCTTGCAACAATGACGCCTCGTTTAGAAAAAATATTTTTTCGGATATTGTTTTCCGCGATTTGTACGCCGCAGACTCGACCGTCGTTATCGGTCAGCAGTGTCGTAACGGGGGTGCTTGTTTTAATGATTACGCCGAGTTTGACGGCAGCTGTGGAAAGTGTCCGGATATAACCTTCGCCGTTAGGCATCAAGGGTTTATGGCTGCGCGGCCAGCGAGAGCCATATGCTTCAGAAACGGTAGGCTGGAAGCGCATGCCCAGTTTCTCTAGCCACTTTAGGGCAGGCGTGGCGTTGTGTACCACAATGGCAGCAAGTTTGGGGTTGGCGTGACCGCCGCCGCTCTCGAGCATCTGCGACAAAAAGAGCTGCTCACTGTCTTCAATGCCTTGCCGCTTTTGCCGAACCCAATCAACACAGGCATAAAATCCGCCCGAAATTCGGGTATTGCCGCCGATATGCGGCATCTTCTCGAGCAGCAGCACTTTTGCGCCAGCCTCAGCGGCACTCACAGCCGCGGAGAGCCCTGCGCCGCCTGCGCCGACCACAATGACATCCCAGACGCGCTGGGCTGCCTGAAGGGCAGGAACTGCCAGCGCTGAAAGGAGAAGGCTGCCAAACATCCTGCGAGAAAACCGCCGCATCATGAATTTTCCTTCTGGAAAGTGGAGTCGTTTGGATGACGAAAGAGCGGATGATCTGTATCGGATTCAGATTCTGCGGCAGCAATAGCACGGCTGAATGCCACGGCGCTGCTGCCGCCGAGTTTTTTAGCGGCACTCCATCGGTGGATGCGTACGGTTTGCTCTGCAATGCCAAGCTCTTTTGCAATCGCTTTATTCGAGAGCCCGGAAGCAGCCAAGCGGCAAACTTCCAATTCCTTGGGGGTGAGTGCTTTGAGTTTTTCAATGGCATGACGACGCTGAGAAAGCCGCTGGGTGTATTGCTGATGCCAGGCAACGAGCTCATGCGTCAGGGCGGCTAGGCGTTCGGCTTTGACGGGTTTTTGAATGAAATCTGCGGCACCGCGCTTTAGCGCATCGACGGCCATGGCGACATCACCATGGCCCGTCAGGAAAAGAATGGGCAGTGATCGGCCTGTTCGGAGCAGTTCTGACTGCAGTTCCAGACCATTCATGCCAGGCATGCGGATATCGAGCACAATGCAGCCGGCACGGGACACATCATCAAAGTGAAGAAAGTCTTCTGCACTGCTGTACTCACGCACATCGAATCCCTCCAGGCGCAAAACGAAGGCCTCGGATTGGCGCACTCGATCGTCATCGTCAACAATGCGCACCAACGGCGGCAGTCTGGGATCGAGCAATTCGTTATTCATGATGCGTTTTCCTTTGTCCGCTACCTTGGAGTGCCTCACTGAGACTGGTATTGGAAAGGCAAGGCAGCTCGAGCACGGCCACCAGGCCGTTGGGCTGAGCACGCACAAAATTAATGTGCCCGCGGTGCCGTTCGGCAATGCTTTTGGCGAGGCTCAGTCCAAGTCCTAAACCGTGAGGCTTGTGACTGACGGTCGGGTGAGAGAGCGTTTCGAAGATTTCGTTCGTTAACGGAGGGCCATAGTCGCGAACCCTAAAAACAATGTCGCTGTCAGACTGCTGGGCAGACAAGTGAATGACCTTCTCGGAAGCATCCGCCATGGCTTCTGCGGCGTTCTTGAGGAAATTGAGAATGACCAATGTGAGCTCCAGGGGATCTCCCAGAACGCATCCATTGGTACGGCAGTCCGTGCGGACGGTGACGCCGCTTGATAAAGCCGAATGGCTGAAGGCGCGCACAGCGCAGGCAATCAGATCTTTGGCGGCAATCGGAATTTTTTGCGCATGCGCCGTTTTATCGTAACCGCGGACACGGTCCACGATCGCTGAGGCGCGTTCCGCTTCTTCGACAATGACGTCGGCGGTCTGAGCAACAATCGGATCGGCCGGATAAGTTTTTCTCATGTACAGACTGAGGCCGCCGACGAAATTCATAATCGACATCAGCGGCTGGCGCAGTTCGTGCGCCACCATGGAAGAGAGCTGCGCGACGATGCCGGCACGCTCCATTTGCGCGAGCATCTGTGCATTGGCTTGATTGGCTTTCTCGAGTGCATCGCGTTCAGCCATCGAGGCCTGAAGTTCAGCTGTACGCCGCTCAACCAAGCGGTCCACTCGAAGCGTGTGAATGATCAAAAGCATGAGGAGTCCGAATGCGGCAAAGATCCATTCTTGATAATTCGCCCACAATGCGGACCAATTTGTGTCATTGAGATAGGAGTAAGGCCCTGTTTTTAAAAGCTTATAGAGGTTGAGTGCCTCGCTGTTGTCAGTGCTGATGCCCCAAGCGCTGCCATTTTCGGACGGCGGCTCAGTGAGCAGCGCCAAAGTAATCTGCTTGGTTAATGCCGGGTCCGCATGGGGAAGCGAGGCGAAAACGGGACCGGGATAAAGTGCCGTTGAACGGCGGCAGCGCAAGGCATTGCTGGTTTGCTCATGGAGTACACGAAAGTCCTCGAGGCGATAGCCGTGCTGCGCCGTTTGTTCCTCCAAGGCGCAGGCTGCCAAGAGGCCTGCATCCGTTTCCCCCGCCGAGACGCTGTCGAGAACATTGGGATATTCATATTCGGTGAATAGTTCTGCGCCCCAAAATTTTTTAGGATCAAATCCCGCTCGAACGAGTTCGCCTTGAAAGGTGAGCCAAGAGGTGAAGTCATTGGGATTCTGCGCGGCAATTTTGCGGCCGCGCAGATCGCTAAGCGTCTGAAGGTCATTGCGGTCAGCTCGAACAAAAAGCACCGCGCCGGTGCTTTTGGCCGGATCAGAACTAAAGCGGTTTTGCCTGGTTGCTAAATCGTCTGCATGTTCGGTAGAGGTCAGGAAAGTGAATAATCCGCTGTCGGCTATGAAAAAGCTGATGGATTTTGTTTGGATGGCCTGTGACAGCCCCGCTATTGAAAAGGTTTCGGCATGCAGTCGGAGATGAGGAAAGCGTTTGCGCAGATGCCGCATTGTCGGCCCTAGGGTGTCGACAAAGAATTCCGGATCAAGCGTCTCTTGAATGCCAATATGGACAACGCCACCGTCTCCTTGTTCTTGGCCCGATGAGGCTGCATCCGCCAAGGGGGCTGAACCGGTCAGGAGCAGAAAAAATCCTAAAAGAAAAGGCAGACGAATCATGGGCAGAGGCGACAGAGTGATCCCATTCATCTTAAGAGCTGTCCGAGCAGGTGCAATTGGGGCTCGGCACGTCTAACAAAATAAAAACTGGAAAAAAACGCCTCAAAGCGTTGAATCTCCTGCCCAAACATGAGAAAATTCGCGCTTCGACTTGGCTGCATCTTGCCCCGGAACCAGACGCAGCTCAAGATTTTTCATACATTTCCGGGTCATCACAACTAGGTGTCGAATGCCTACTATCCGCGTTAAAGAGAACGAACCCTTCGAAGTCGCCCTGCGCCGCTTTAAGCGCACCATCGAAAAGTCCGGCCTGCTGACCGAACTGCGTGCGCGTGAATTCTATGAAAAGCCCACCGCAGAACGTAAGCGCAAGAAGGCTGCCGCGGTCAAGCGCCATTACAAGCGCCTGCGCAGCATGATGCTCCCGAAGAAGCTCTACTAATCGCTTCTTCCTCGCCCAGCAGAAGTTTTCTGTTGGTGCTTAACTCCTAGATATCGCTCAAGGATGGTGATGATTAAAGAGAGAATCCGCGAAGATATGAAGGCCGCCATGCGTGCGCATGATGCCGACCGTCTGAGCACGATTCGTCTCCTTCTTGCCGCAGTGAAGCAGCGAGAAATCGATGAAAAGATCGAGGCGACGGATGCGCAGGTCACGGAAGTGATTGCCAAGATGGTCAAGCAGCGCCGCGACTCGATCCAGCAGTATCGTGCGGGCGGCCGTGAAGACCTCGCTCAAAAAGAGCAGGCTGAAATTGATGTGCTTTCGGGATATCTCCCCAAGCAGCTTTCCGATGAGGAAATCGGGGCAATCATCGACGAAGCTATTGCTCAGTCTGGTCTTTCCGGCATGGCCGCAATGGGCAAGGTGATGGGAGCCGTCAAGGCTAAAGTTGCAGGCCGCGCCGATCTCGGCAAAGTCTCTGCACTGGTCAAGGCTCGCCTGACTGCCTAAGCTCAAAGCGTCCCAAAAGGCCGCGCAGCCGTAGACGGAGATTCATCGACCTCTGTCGTCGGCAGCACATATCGGACTGTCTGCGGGCAGTCAAAAGAGGGGCCCTGGTTAAACCCAGGGCTTTTCTTTTATCTTTGGATTGAAGTGGGATATCTTGTTGCATCGGAGCAGTGACAATGCGCTCCTGATCAGCACGTCTGATTGTCTCGACATCTTCTTTACTGCTGAATTTTCATGATTCCTGAGGGCTTCATCTCCAGTCTGCTTGAGCGCGCCGACATCGTTGATGTGATCGGCCGTTATGTGACCCTCAAGAAGAGCGGACGCAACTTCATGGCGTGCTGTCCGTTTCACAAAGAAAAGACGCCGTCCTTTTCCGTCAGTCCCTCCAAGCAGATCTTTAAGTGCTTCGGCTGCGGCAAAGCAGGCAATGCCATCGGCTTTTTGATGGACATTGAACACCTCGAATTTCCCGAGGCTGTTCGTCGTTTGGCCGATATCTACGGCATGCAGGTGCCCGAGGACAACTCGCCGCTCCGTCAGGAGGAGCGTGCCCGCGCAAAGACGCTCGGCGAATACATGAAAGAGGCGGCGGACTTCTACAGCGAAACACTCAAGGCCACGCCGCGTGCGATTGACTATTTAAAGCAGCGCGAGATTACGGGTGAAACGGCACTGCGTTTCGGTCTGGGTTTCTCGCCGGACGGCTGGCACGGTCTGCAGGCGATCTTCCCCGGCGAAAAATATCTCGCTAAAGAGCTGCTTGAAGTAGGGTTGGTGCTCGAAAAGAACGGTTCGCGCTACGACGCCTTCCGCGGCCGCATTATGTTTCCGATTCGCTCGCCCAAGGGGCTGGTCATCGGATTCGGTGCACGCACGATGAAGGGTGACGAGCAGCCGAAGTATTTGAACAGCCCGGAAACGCCTATTTACCACAAAGGCAGCGAACTCTACGGTCTTTATGAAGGCCGAAGCGCTGTCATTGACCGTGCCCGGGCGATTGTCTGCGAGGGCTATATGGATGTCATCCAGCTCTCACAGGCGGGCTTTCGCGAAGCCGTCGCGGCGCTCGGTACCTCCATTACGCCCGAACACGTCAAGAAGCTTTTCAAACTGACGGATACGGTTTATTTCTCATTCGACGGGGACTCCGCCGGCCGAAAGGCGGCTCGGCGTGCGCTCGAGGCCGCGCTTCCGGTGATTCAGGATGGACAGGCCGCACGCTTTGTACTGCTTCCGCCCGAACACGATCCTGACAGTCTTATCAAGGCAGAGGGCGCTGAGGGTTATGAACGTGAAATCGAAAAGGCGCTGCCGCTCACGGAGTTTTTAAAAAGCCTTCTCGTTGAAGGAAAGTCACTCACCTATGCTGAAGAACGCGTAAAACTCACGGCGGAAGCTAAACCGCTGATCCTTTCGATGAAGCAGGCGCCGGTCTTGAGACTGGCTTTGATGCGTGAGATTGCCCGTTTGGCTCGGCTGCAGCTCGAAGACCTCGAACGCGAGTGGAATACAGGCGCGCCGGAACGAACCGTGCTTCCGCCCATGGATATCAGCACGGATTTTGGCCCGGCGGGACAGCGTTGGAACAGCGGACAAACGGGCGCAGGCCGCTTCAGCCGCTGGGGCGGAGCCGGCAGTTACGGCCGCGGCTGGCAGCCTCGGCGGCAGTCTTATTTTGAGCCCCGCGTTCGTGCCAAAGATGTCCGAGAACGCATGCTGCAGTGTTTCCTGGCCTATCCGGCTCTTCTCTCGGATTTCACGCCGCAAATTGAAGATGAATTCGTAACGAGCGAAAGCGCATCCTCGCAGCGTATTGTCGAAGTTTGGCGTGCAGCCGCGCACGAGGACGGTTCGGTAACGAATACTGCCGCGCTGCTGGCTTGTTTGGAAAAATCCCCCAATTACGATCACTATGCCCGGCTGCTCGCAGAAGAAATGACCATCGAGACGCCGCAGGAGGCGGCTCGGCTGGAATTGAAGCGCGGCTTTCTGGAGCTCGAACTCGATCAGGTTAAAGACCGGCTTCTGAAGCTTTCCGAAGAACCTGCCACAGCGGATACGCTTGCCAAAATGAAGCCGCTCGCGAAGCGAAGCCGAGACATTGAAGCATTGATTTCAGAAGCGGCCGAAGAGGAAAAGGACTGGCGCCGCCGAGCAGAAGAGCAGTCCCGCACGGCTGCTTTTGCGCAGTCGGAAAAGGGGCGTGCAGATGTGGCCTATTCCAATAATCCTAAGGTGCGTGCGCTTCAGGAGCATTTGTTCGGCAAGGCCGCAATGGATGAAGCTGCCAAAACCGCTTTGACTGTGCGGGAGCCGGCGGCTGCCCAGACCTCTGCCGCGGCTGCTGCCGCGAGAAACGATGTCCCAGCCGCCCAACCGCCCAGATCTGCCGGCATGCCTGAAAACGTTCAGGTCGCTTCAACGCAAACCAGCGCTGTTGCTGCACGGGCCGCCCGCGTCTTCGGGAGTTTCGGGGCGCCTCCGCCTTCGGGCGGAGCTTTGGGGGTGAATCCTCTGGATGCGGGCGTTTCTGCTCCTGCGGCTGCAGCCCCTGTGCAGTCTGCTCGGTCTCGCCGTGATGAAATCGCCGCGGCTCTGATGGCACAGGCAGAAAAGCGAACCGGACGAACGCTCCGGATAAATGACGAATTCATGAGTGAAACGTCTTCGCCGGGCTCCATGCCGGAGCCTCCCAAAGGACTGACGGATCTGCCGTCAGACGCTGAACTTGCAGGCTGGTCTGACGATTGGAGCGAAGCCGAAGAAGCCCAAGCTGAACCGCAGATTCCTGCGGACATGCCGCCGAGCGGGCTGGGACGAAAAGCGCGGTAAAAACGGGCCGTGCCGTTTATTGGTGAAATCCCTTGTATTTCATGAGGGATTGTCATGATGAAGGCCAAAACAGCGCATTATGGCAACGTGTTGCAATTGGAAACACAAAAAAGACTTGCATATCTTGCAATCTTGGGGTTATCTCAAAGATTTGTTCGCGGCATTTTCCACCCCGTGTGGCATTATTTGATATTGATCTCTCCGCTTTGCAGTGGTTCTGCTTCTTGTCCCTTTATTGAGAAGGCTTGTCAACCCCCGACTCAATCCTATGGATATTGGCAGTATTTGTTTGCAAGCGGCGCTTTTTTACTTTCCTTTAATGCAGAGTGAATTGAGCGCTGGAGAGCAGATCGCATCGGTGTTCCGTGCAGGATGGACGGAATACTCCAGCTGACGGCTGAATGGCGGCAGACCCACGTGATGTCTGCAGCGGTTCGGCAGGGGCGGCCGGCGGCCGAAGAGAGCTTTCGGGTGCTGGGCCCCCCTCGGGAGAGACGCACATGGCGGTGGCTAAGAAAGCGAAGAAAGACGGCGTGGAAGTCAAAATAGAAACTTCCAATGATGCGCAGAAAGATAAGAAGCACTCGAAGCGCAAAACAAAGACAGCGACCCTCGAGACTTCCGGTCTTACGCTTTCTATCGAATCCGTAGAACCTGAAAAAACGTCCAAGAAGGCCGTAAAGGCAAAAAAAGTCAAAGGCGAAAAAACGCCAAAAACCGCTGAACTTCAGGCTGTGCCTGAAGAGAGTCCTGCAGCTGCGGCCGAACCCGTCAAGCCGACTCGTCTGCGCAAATCAGCCAAGAAGGTCGTTGCCAAGGCGGATGCGGATGATTTGAATACGCCGGAATCCCCAGCTGGCGATGAGAAGGCCAAGCCTGTCCGTAAGACTCGCGCGGCGAAAAAAACGGAGCCTTCGCAAGAGGCCTTGCCTGCGGCGGAAGCGTCTGCAGCTGCTGAGGGGAAAAAGGCGGTCAGAGCACGCAAGGTCAAAACGGTGAAAGCCCAAGCTCCGGCCGAAGAACTTTCAGCAGAGCAGGCTGAGGCGGCGCCAGTCAAGACGCCCAAATCGAAAGCGGCCAAACCTAAGGCGGCCAAGAGCACCGCGAAGAGCAAAGGACGCAAAAAATCGGCAAAGCCTGTCGACGCTGACAGCGAAGACTTTGATTTTGATGACGACGGCGGCGAAGACATCGCAGGCGTTATTGATGATGAGGATGCCGACTATGAAGACATCCCCGAACTCGATGAGGTCGAAGACATCGAGGCGGTTGAAGATGTCGGTGAAGAGGCTGACGAAGACGGCGCTGCGGATATAGAGTCTGCGCCTTCTGAGGCTGAGCCTGAGGCGGCGCCAAAAAAGACGCGCCGCTCCAAGAAGTCGCGCGCTGCGCGTGACAAGGCGCTCATGGAGGCCATGAAGCATGGCTACGGGGCGGCTGAAGAGTCTACGGAAGACCGCCGCTCCAAACTCATCAAGCTGATCAGCTTGGGCAAGGAGCGCGGCTACGTCACCTACAGCGAAATCAATGACAACATCCCCAACACGCTGCTTGACGAAGATGCCATCGAGACGATTGTCAACATTCTTGGCAATCTCAACATTGCGGTGCACGAAGTGGCTCCCGATGAGGAGCAGCTGCTCATTCAGGGCGGTGCTGAAGGGGTAAGCGATGAAGATGCCGAAGCGGAAGCCGAAGCTGCGCTTTCGACGGTAGAAAGTGAATTCGGCCGTACGACCGATCCCGTGCGTATTTACATGCGTGAGATGGGATCCGTAGAGCTTCTTTCGCGTCAGGATGAAATTGAGATCAGCAAGCGCATCGAAGACGGCCTGAAGCACATGGTTCTCGCCATTGCTCGGTGCCCAGTGACGGTGCACGAAATCCTTGAGAGCGCTGAACGCATCCGGTCCGGTGAAACGCCTATTGATGAGGTGGTTGACGGCATCGTCACGCCCGATGACCAGAAAAACGTCGTTGGTGCCGTGGAGGACGAAACGGACATGGGCGCTTCCGCAATGACAGTGGGGCAGCTCGAAGATTTAAAGGAAAAGAGCCTTGCGGTGTTTGACCGCGTGGAAGCTCATTTCCGTTCGCTTGTTGAAACTTTTGACGGCAAGGGGCCGCATGCGCCTGAATTGGAGGAGCTTAAGGATCAGATTCAGCGCGAACTCATGGAGATTCGCTTTACGGCCAAAACGGCCGATCGGCTCTGTGAGTCGCTTCGCCGGACGATTGGCATTGTCCGCGGCAGCGAACGTACGGTTTATGACGAATACGTGCGACACCTCCATCTGCCCCGCGAATGGTTCCTCGCCAACTTCATTTCCAATGCTACCCGCATCGGCTGGGTCGATGAGGTGGCGGCCGCTTATCCCGACAAGGCGTCGGTCATTCTTCATATGCGGGCGACGGTTGAAGAAGAGCAGCGCCGTTTGGCACAGCTCGAACGCGAATCCCATATGACGGTAGCGGAGCTGCTCGACACCTATAAGCAGATGGCTACCGGCGAGTCCAAAGCGCGCAATGCCAAGCGCGAGATGACAGAAGCCAATCTGCGTCTGGTGATCTCCATTGCTAAGAAGTACACCAACCGCGGACTGCAGTTCCTGGATTTGATTCAGGAAGGCAATGTGGGCCTCATGAAAGCGGTTGACAAGTTCGAATATCGCCGCGGCTATAAGTTTTCAACTTATGCCACGTGGTGGATTCGTCAGGCCATCACGCGAAGCATTGCCGATCAGGCCCGCACGATTCGTATTCCGGTGCATATGATCGAAACGATCAACCGCATGAACCGCATTACGCGCCAGGAGCTTCAGGAAACCGGTGTGGAACCTGACAGCCGGCGGCTTGCTGAATTGATGGAGATGCCCGAAGACAAAATCCTCAAAATCATGAAGATTGCCAAAGAGCCGATATCGATGGAAACGCCGATCGGCGACGATGACGACTCTCATTTGGGCGATTTTCTGGAGGATACTCAGACCGTGGCGCCGGCCGAGGCAGTGCAGAATGCTTCGTTGTCGGACACGGTCAAGCAAGTGCTCGACAGTCTTTCTCCTCGCGAAGCGAAGGTGCTGCGCATGCGCTTTGGCATTGAAATGCAGTCCGACCATACGCTCGAAGAGGTGGGCAAGCAGTTTGACGTTACGCGAGAACGTATTCGTCAGATTGAAACAAAGGCACTGCGCAAGCTTCGCCATCCTTCACGTGCCGACAAACTGAAGAGTTTCCTTGACGAAACAGACAATTGATTGCGAAATGCTGTGTCTGCAAAGGTCTCATCCAATCATGGATGATTGGGTGGGGCCGTTTGGGCTGTCCGCATAAAAAGTGCTGCACTGAATGCGCGCCTACGCCTAGGTAAACCGCGCAGGCGATACGGCCATTTCCCATAGCACAAGCGCTCATTTCCAACGAACTTCGCTGAAAATTTGGGAAATTTTTTCGGCGTAAAAGGTTGAAAAGATACGTCGTTTAGCGTATCCTACATCCCTTTTTCGCCGCATCGTCCGGATTCGATTTCCCTTCGAAGCCTGGAATTCCAAGCGGCCTGCTGCTCGCTCGAATAAATATTAGGGCTGCCTGGCGCACGAAGCTGCGCTGGGAGCATCAACGCGGAATGAATTCTCCGCCTCGAAGCAGACAGGCTGCATTGATTTCCAATGGGCTCCAAGGGTTCAGTTGGATTTAAACGTGCGGCGCCGGACCCGGAAGGATCCTTCAACAAGAAGCCGGACCGCTTTCAATCAGCAAGAGGCTCGAAGCGGTGCCGGAGCATTCGCAGCTGCTCGTTCCCTAACGAAGATCGAGTAGCTGCGGTCTCCTGTGCGCAGCTTTTCAAGCGTTTGGCACGGAGAATCTTGGAGAGGGCTTCTTACGGCTGTGAACTCAAGAATTATGCCCGACGCGTTCGAATGACGGACTCTCTTGGGAGAGCCGTTGGGATGAATGCTGCGGAGTGCACAATGGCCAAGACGACAAAGAAGACGACGGAAGATACGGAAGCCGCTGCCGAACTCACGACTGCGGACACCAAGAAGGTGAAGTCCGAACCAGCCGATACGGCCGAGAAAAAACCAGCTCGAACGAAGCGGGTGAAGAAAGCGGAAGGGGATGGTGCGCTTGATGATGCGCCGGCCAAACCTAAGCGCACGCGTAAGAGTAAGGCAGAAAAGGCTGCTGAAGGTGCCGATGGCGCTGAAGCGGCGGCCAAACCTAAAAAACCTCGTAAAACAGCAGCCTCTAAGTCCAAGAAGGTCAAGGCGGCCGAAGAAGTGCCGTTTGATACGGATGCTGATGATGTTGATGACGAGGTCGACGGCGAGCTTTCGAGCGATGCTGTTCTCGCCGATGACGATGACGGAATGGTTGACGAGGAGGTTGCCGAACTCGATGCATGGCAGCCTGAAGGCGAGGATGCTGAGCGTGTGGACGCTGCCGATGGGTCTGAGGATTCCGATGAGGATGATCAGGACGCCGACAACCGCACGCCGCGCAACGGCTACGGTGAACTCGTGCGTCTGGGGCGTTCCCGCGGCTGGGTGACGCTTGCCGACATCAACGATTATCTGCCCGAAAGCGCACTTCGTACTTCGGAAAATCTTCAGGAAGTAACCGAACAGCTCGGCCGCCTGGGTATTCAGGTTTTTGAGGCCCCGCCCGATGAGGATGACATTCTCATCAACGGCATGGGCGGCGACAACAGCGACGACATTGACGAAGATGACGCCGCTGTGATGCTGACGCCCGAAGAGTCTGTCGGTCTTTCAAAGGATCCGCTGCGTGCCTATCTGCGCGGCGTCGGTTCGCATAAGCTGCTCACTCGTGCCGGAGAAATCGAAGTTGCCAAGTCGATTGAACAATTCACGATCAAGCTTGTGGCAACTATCGTGGATTATCCGATCGCAGTGGAAGAAATCCTGCGGCTTGGAGAGGCGCTTAAAGACGAGAACACTGCGGTAGATACCGTCGTGGACGGCTTTAATGATGCCGCTGCTGAGGAAAATGCCAACTCAACCGCTGATGAGATTGCCACTGACATTGGCGCAGCAGCCATGACGGTGGATCAGCTCGCGGAAATGCGCGCCCGCGTGCTTTCACTTTTTGAGCTCGCCCGCAAATCGCTTGACCGTGTGCGTGAAACCTATGGCGATCCAAAGCGAGAGAAGGAGTACCGCAAGGCGCTTGCTGACATGTCGGCGGCTTTGTCGCCGATCCGCTTCTCCGTGAAGCTCGTTACTCAAATGACGGATCACATCAGCCAGCATATGGATGAAGTGAACAACACGCTCAAGAAGATGCGCGCAACCTTGGCTAACCAATGCCGCATGCCGCAAGTGCAGGTTGTGGAGCTTCTCAAGAGCGACGGCGTCACAGATCCCGAATGCTTTGAAAAGATTTCGGCTGCCGGCAAGCCCTGGTCGGATGCTGTGAGTCATTCGATGGCGGTGCTCAAGGAAGAGCAGGCGGTGCTGATCAGCGCAGAACGAGAAGGCTTGCTCAAACTTTCTGAGCAGCGTGAGCTCGGCCGTGCGATGAAGCTTGCGCAAACGAATCTCATGCAGGCCAAGGCAAAGATGATTGAGGCTAATCTGCGCCTCGTAATCTCTATTGCCAAGGGTTACGTCAATCGTGGTCTTGCCATGACGGACCTGATTCAGGAAGGCAACTTGGGTCTCATGAAGGCGGTCGACAAGTTCGAATATCGCCGCGGCTACAAGTTCTCAACCTATGCGACTTGGTGGGTTCGTCAATCGGTTACCCGTGCGGTGGCGGATTTCGGCAACACTATCCGCATTCCGGTGCATATGACGGAGTCCTACAACAAGCTGCGCCGTCAGAAGCAGAAGTTCCTGCAGCAGCACGGTCGTCAGCCGACTGAGCAGGAACTCGCCGAGCTCGCGGATCTGCCGCTTCAGAAAGTGAATTTGCTCACGCAGGCGATGCGCGGGGTGGAATCCATTGACGCCCCGATCGGTGACGAGGAAGATGCAACGAAGCTCGACTTCGTACGCGGCAATGAGCGCGACGATCCGGGTGTGGCCTTTCAGGACCGCTCAATGATCGACTGTATTCAAAAGTCGCTCAATGAACTCAATCCGCGTGAAGCTCAGGTGTTGCGTTTACGCTATGGCATCGGTACGAATCAGGATCACACGCTCGAGGAAGTGGGCCGTACGCTCGGTCTCACGCGCGAACGAGTGCGCCAGATTGAGTCTGCTGCCATCCGCAAACTCCGCACACCGGACTTTACGGAACGTCTGCGTGACTATCTCCAGAGCTGAGATAACTTCGTCTAAGAGGATGTTATTTCTGCTAAAGCGCAGATGATGCGAAGACCTCCGACAGGCATGCCTGCGGAGGTCTTAAATTTTGCTTTATCCCAATCTCGCATCAGCGAACTTCAGCAGCAAATGCTGCAGACATTCGTTTGCAGCGGCAGCTGATGAACTGCTCAATAATCAGCTACAATCGTCATCTTTCTAAGACATGGGGGCCTGTAGCCAAGTTGGTTAAGGCACCGGACTCATAATCCGGCTATCCTGGGTTCAAGCCCCAGCGGGCCTACCATTCAATTCATTCGCGGACGACGACTGCAGCAACGATCGTCCGTCGACGCTTCTTGTTCCGAGCGCGGGAGACCTTCAGCGTCCCGCTCCGGACGCTTCGACGTGTTGTGTTGAAGCCTGTTCCGAGTGCGGCCGCTATTTTGCGGCTTCGCCGTCCCTGCGTTCTCTCTGCCCAAGATATTCGGATGTCTTCTTTCGATCAGTTCGGCCTCGATCCCCGCATTCTTTCTGCCATTGAGCGTATGGGCTACACCCAGCCAACGCCGATTCAGGAAAAAGCTATTCCTGTGGTGCTCATGGGAGGCGATGTGATGGGCGCGGCACAGACTGGGACAGGGAAGACAGCAGGCTATGGGCTGCCCCTTATTGCGCGCATTCTGCCCAAAGCGAATACTTCGATGTCGCCGGCCCGCCATCCGGTTCGGGCACTCATTCTGGCTCCCACGCGCGAGCTCGCGGATCAGGTTTCCGACAATCTCGTTAAATACTGTGCCGATACGCCGTTGCACGCCGGCGTGGTTTATGGGGGCGTCGATATTCGGCCGCAGGCCGATATGCTCCGGCGAGGCGTTGAGATCCTTACGGCAACGCCGGGCCGGCTGCTCGACCATGTGCAGCAGCGTTCGGTCAATTTGTCTCAGGTCGAAATTGTGGTGCTTGACGAAGCCGACCGCATGCTTGACATGGGGTTCCTGCCCGATATTTCCCGCATTCTGCAGCTTTTGCCTCAGCATCGACAGAGTCTTCTCTTTTCTGCGACTTTTTCGCCTGAGATTAAAAAGCTCGCCAAGAGCTTCCTCAAGGACAACCCGACAGTCATCGAAGTTGCCCGCGAAAATTCCACTGCTGAGACGGTGACGCAGGAGCTTTTTGCCGTCAACGACCGCGAAAAGACAGATGTGCTCATCGATATGCTTAAGACGCGCGGTCCGGAAGGGACGCCGCTCACGCAGGTGCTCGTTTTCGTCAATGCCAAGATTACCTGTCGTCGTCTCGCACGCACGCTTGAGCGCGTCGGCATCAATGCTGACGCCATTCACGGTGACAAAACGCAGGAAGAACGTCAGGTGGCGCTCGAGGGCTTCAAGAACGGCACAATCCATGTGCTCGTTGCAACCGATGTTGCCGCCCGTGGTCTTGATATCAAGGAGCTTCCTTTCGTTATCAATTACGACGTCCCTTACAGCGCAGAAGATTACGTTCACCGCATTGGCCGCACCGGCCGTGCCGGCGCAAAAGGTGTGGCAACAATGCTGGCTACGCCTGAAGACAAACGTCTCGTTGAAGCGATTGAGGCTTTGACCAAACAGACTTTTAAGCCGATTTCGATTTCGCCGATGCCGCGTGCGCGCCGAGGCTCTGGCGCCCCCTATCGCCGCGACGACCGCTCGTCCTATGCTGAACGTGTCGATACGCCTGAGGATGAACGTCTTGCGCGTGAACGCGCTCGTGCGTACATGCCGCCTGCGCAGCGTCATCGTGACCCCATTTTCGATATGCCGTATCTGGAAAATCCGCGCGCGGCCTCGTCGACACAGAAGGCCGATGCACCGGTCTTTCTTGAGCGGCAAGAAAAGCGTCGTCCGGTTGCGGCGCTGCTGGGCGGCCGCGGTCGTTAAGGTCCATCTGTCTTCATAGGCAACACAAAGCGGTACGGCGCTGTTCGGCCGCTTTTTTGTTTGCGGAATATTGAATGAAAAAAGCCGGTGACAGCTGCGTCAACCGGCTTTTTAGCATGGTGATTGTAAATAGATCGATTAGGTCATCGGCACAATGCCGCGGCCGAAGAAATAGCTCACCAGCACACCGATGATCACGGCGATGAAATTGAGCCAAATGCCAGCCTTTACCATGTCGCCGATGCGGATGCGCCCGGTACCGAAGACAATGGCGTTCGGGGGAGTGCCCACAGGCATCATAAAGGCACAGGACGCTGCAAAGACCGTGGCAAAGAGAATCGGCTCAGGGTTGAAGTGCAGGCTTCCCGCTGCCGCGTCGATCACCGGCATCATGGTTGCGGCCAACGCCGTATTAGAGGTGACCTCAGAGACGAAGGTGACGATTGTGGAGACGCCAAACATCATGGGCAGTTCGCCGATCCCTTCAAAGACCTGAGCTTGAGCACCGATGAGGGCAGCAACGCCGGTTGACTGAATGGCTGCGGCCATAGAGAGACCGCCGCCGAATAAAAGCAGCACGTCCCAGGCCACGACATCCTTGGCGCTGTTCCAGTCGAGCGCATGAATGCCGCGCTTCGGGTCAACAGGAATGATGAAGAGCAGCACGCCTGCGAGCATGGCGATGACTTCTTCAGTCAGGGGTTTGAGCGGTGTTGCGCCGCCAATTTCCAGGCCGCGCAGAAAGGGTCCAAAGATCCACAGCAGTGCGGTTCCAGCAAAGACGGTAAGGACGATTTTTTCCCCTCGGCTCATGGGCCCGAGCTTTTTCAATTCATTGCGAATCCACTCGCGGCCGCCGGGAATTCCATCCATCTTGACCGGAAAGAGCACGTTGAGAAGCAGGAAGGTTGCGGGGAGAAGGAGGAGCGTCACCGGAAGAGCAACCTGCATCCAGTCAAGGAATGACACCTCCGTATGGTAGCGGTCGGCAACAAAGCGCGCGAAGATGCCGTTGGGGGGCGATCCGACGAGCGTGGCCATGCCGCCGATCGAGGCCGCGTAGGCAATGGAGAGGAGGACGACGACACCGAAGTTTTTTTCGTCCTGCGTGATTTCGGGACTTTCTTGAGTTGAACGAATGACCCCCATAACTGCGATGGCGATTGGCACCATCATCGCTGCGGTAGCCGAATTGGAAACCCATGCGGAAAGGAAGGCCGTCGAGATCATCAGCCCGAAGATGATCTGCTTGGGCTTAGTGCCGAAGATCGAAATAGTAGCGAGTGCGATGCGTCGATCCAGATGCCAGCGATGAATGGCCGCCGCAATCAGAAAGCCGCCTAAGAAGAGGAAGATGGTCCCGGAGGCATAGTGCCGCATTGTATTGACGGGAGTGGCGACTTCCAGAAGCGGATAAAGGATGATGGGGATCATCGCTGTCACAGCGATGGGGATTGCTTCAGTGAACCACCACACAGCCATTAGCGTTGTGACGGCGGCGCAGGCTTTGCCGGCGTGCGTGAATGGGACAGCCTGGCCGGAGGTGTTCACAAACTGATCGGGCATCAGGTAGTAAACAACAACGGCAAGAATAGGGCCGAGAATAAAGGCCCAGATCTTCGTCTGGTTCGACATGGCGTCGATCGAGACGGATGATGATTGGAGTGGCATGGGTGTCGCTCCTTGATTATTGTCAAAGTGGAGGAAATCTTCTTTACAATCCTATCAGGAGTTTGTCAACTGACAAGCGAAGAGCCGTGCTTTATTTCACTTAGGCTGCAGTAATGAGATCGGTTAGATGATCAATTAATTGATGTTTATGAAAAAGATAGGGAATTAGGACTATCGAGAATAAGGAAATATTCGTAGCGCATTTTGGGAGGCTCCCAGCTCAAAAGCCGTTTTGAGACTTGCATAATCGGTCTCAGAGGCATAAGCTTGATCCTCACAGCATGAAGAGAGGTAATCCATTAAGGGTTTACCCGCCAACCTGCCTTCTCGGGCAAGGTGGTCCGGTGCTGCATCGGAGCCCACCTCCCTGCAGTCCCATGCGGCCGAGAGCCTCTGAGAGAGGTTTCAGCAGTCGGTAAAGAGAGCGAGATCTTCAGTCTCCGTGTCCCCATCATCATCAATCTAAGGGACGAAGAGACTTCCGCCAGAGTGGTGCTCCCGCGGGGAGCCGCCCTGAGACATCAGGGAATGCGGCCTTCCTGCGCTTCAAAATTCAGAGAGTATTGTTCAGAAGTGCAGTGTCGGCTTTTCCTCAGGCGGAATTGTTCCGGATTGCCGAGTTGTGGTCGCAATAGATCAGACATCGGCTAAAGAGGAGAAGAAATTATGTCCAACCGTTTGACGATCAAGGGTCAGGTCACAATTCCCAAGGCTGTTCGCGATTTTTTGGGTCTGCAGGAAGGCGGCTCGAGCGTCGAATTTACTATCAATGATGACGGTTCCGTTACGGTTCGCAAGGCCTGCGCAGCGGCAGAGCACACGGCTGCGCAGTCCGTGCAGACCGCATCGGCTTCGCCCGTGCGTTCACGTCTGCAGCGGCCAACGCGGGGCTTTCGCGCTTCCGCTCCTCGCGCAGCCTCACATTGCGGTGTGTTGGCACTGCTCGCCGGCGGTATTTGATTGGCCTGCCCGAGCCAATAGGATGAGAGCCGTGCAGCAGCAAAAGCGGAGTGCTGCAGGCTAACGTTCTGGCCAAAAGGAATTAAAAAAAACGAGAGGCGCTTCTTTTAAGGAAGCGCCTCTCAATGTCTCTAGATAAAGAACAGAGCTCAGGACTGTTGATTTTTGTCGGAGCTTGACGGCTCATGCTGAGCGGCAGCGGACTCGCTCGAACTCAAGCTGCCGGCAGACCGGGCCGTTTCTTGCGGCGTTTGGCCGGCGGTTTGGTCGGACGACTGCGGAAGGGTTTCTTGGCTCTTTTCTTCTTCCTTTTCCAGTTTGAGCGCAGCTTTGTCTTGTTCCTTCAAGGCTTTCTTCAAGGTTGAGCGCTGGATTAACGGGAACTGGACTTTAACAAGGAGCCCGTGCGGCAGTGCGTCGTCCAGCACAACTGTGCCGCCGGAACGACGGACAATGCGGTCGACGATGGCCAGACCAAGGCCCGATCCTGTGACGCCGCTGCGGGCAGATTCGCCTCGTTCGAAGGGGCGCATCACACGTGCACGCTGACTTTCCGGCAAACCAGTACCCTGATCGGCAACGTCGAGTTCAGCGGTTTGGTTGTCGGCGCTCTTTTTCACCGTCATAGTGAGACGAAGCTTCCCGTCGTCACTGCGCCCATATCGCTGCGCGTTGACGATTAAGTTCTGGACGGCACGCGAGAGCTCAAGCGGGTGTGCCATCACGAAAACGTCAGGGGCGAGCTGCGTGGTCACTTCCATGGTCGGGTCGGCATCAATGCGGGCATTGTGGATGGCCGTTTGAACCGCTTCGCTGAAGTTCACCATCACTTGTTCCTCGTTGGAGCGGCGGGCATAAGCGAGGAATTGGTTGACGATGTTTTCCATTTGCTCAAGGTCACTCACCATGGCCTCACGGGAGTCCTCAGGCAGATGCGAAGCCAATTCAATTTCCAGACGCAGGCGTGTGATCGGCGTACGCAAGTCGTGAGAGACGCCGGCCAAAAGCAGTTCGCGGTCGGCCTCCATGTGCGCGAGATCTTCCACCATACGGTTGAAACTCACATTGACTGCCTGAATCTCAGAGGTGGAAGCGTCTTCTGGGAGCGGCTCCGGTTTGATGCCTTTACTCACTTGATTGGCAAAATCGGACAGTTTGGCAAGGGGCTGCACCACATGACGAGCAAGCAGCGTGGCGCCAAAGAGCGAAGCCATCCCAGCGGCTACAGCCCACCACAGCCAGGCAGTGCCGTACGGGGGATCCAGCACGTCGTCCTTGGTCTGAAGCCAATACTGGTCGCCGTCAATGTCGAAGGTCACCCAGAGACCGGGATTGCCGTTCACGGAGGTCGCCAAAATCGTCTCGGGTCCCAGCGAACTTTTCACCATTTGGTCAATCAGACCATTGAAGCTTTCTGAGGGCATCTTGGTGATCGTATCGGTGGGGTCGCGAGGGGAAATGAGCACCCCTTCGCGCACGGCGAGCGTTTTCAAAAGATCGACGCGGTAGAGGGGATCAGCCGTGACGAGGGCGTACTTCGTGAGGTTGACGGTTGAAACGATGTGCTGAGCAACCCCTTGAGAATAGGGTAGTTCAGAAAGTACGCGAAAGCTTTGCAGCCAGCCGATGACGGAAAAGAAGAGCAGGCCGCAGAGCAGGAGAAACGTGCGCCAGAAGAGACTCGGCCGCCGTGTTTTGAGTTGAGAGATCCAGGCCAAAGCGGACTCCTCGCGTCAGAAGGTGAAAAAAGAAGGCGAAGGAAAAAGTTTAGCCATTTGGCGGATGCCGCGGGCGATGAGATTGCCTTCACTAGAGAGCTCTAAGCGAAAACAGGCCCGTGCGGGCCTGTTTGAGAGACGGTCTGTCGAACGCTCGCTTGCGTAATTAAGCGTGACCGTCCGGGATAAAGACGTATCCCAGTCCCCAGACTGTCTGCAGATAGCGGGGCTTGGAGGGATCGGGCTCAAGGAGCTTACGCAGACGCGAAACCTGAACGTCAAGGGAACGGTCAAAGGCCTCATATTCGCGGCCGCGCGCCATTTCCATAAGCTTGTCGCGTGAGAGCGGCTGACGGGGATGGCGGGCAAAGGCCTTCAACACAGCGAATTCACCGGTGGTGAGCCTGTCTCTTATACACATCTCCGAGCCCACGAGACGGAGCTACATCTCG
>OWJH01000056.1_pt1 | contig 52853 bp, 45 predicted proteins | sample 1732621 | NCBI WGS metagenome assembly OWJH01 (sample SAMN05065735, study PRJEB22554) | human gut metagenome | biome: ENVO:2100002; feature: ENVO:00000062; material: ENVO:00002003 | host: Homo sapiens | place: USA
GTTGTTAATCAAAAATCTGGTCATTGATGGTCAGGATTCTGCCATTGAAGCGGACATCGATGGGGTCGACCTCTGAATTATCCGACAGCAGATAAACGCCATCGGCAGCATAGCAATGCACATACATCTTGTCCTTCAAACGGCACTTGATGAAGTCCAGCAGCCACTTGGCTACCAATTTGTCACCACGCTTCTGTGGGTTCACCATGTCGGTCACCATCACCTCATCACAGAAGTTATAGTCCACGGAAACGTTCTTCTTTCTATGGCAGGAAACCATCATCTCAGCATCACGGAAGAAGGTTTTACAGTCTGTAGCACTCTTGGGTGCCATTACAATGTTGAAGTTTCTCACTTCGCCCTCCGAATCAGCAACAATCTGATAGAGATCTTCGGGTGTCTTGTCAAATACTCGCTGCAAGTCGCTCATGCAGAAGAAGGTCTTGCCTCCCGCCGTCAGTACTCTCATCTTTCCATATTGAGGATGCTCGAAATAATATGGTTTTATCACGTTCATTATTTGATGTATTATCACGTTGGGACTGCGACCATCCGCTAAATTCCGTACCAGGAAATGGTACCGGTTTTCCATATACAGAAAAGCCCCGCAACCAGACTTTATCATCTGATTGCGGGGCAAAGGTACGGCGAATTTTTGGTTCCTGCTTGGTAGTCGGTTGGTAGGCTACCAACTGGTATTACCCTACAATTCGCTCCAATTTCTTATAATAAAGCATAGCAGCTTTAGTATCACAGTGCTTCTGATAGGCACTCTGCAAAGCACCTTTATCACAATGCCACAACTCAGCAAAAGGCTTCCACATGCACATTCTCTGCACTTTTCCAGACAGGAATGCAACAATCACGCTACGCTCAGTCCACGACTGGTTCTTCAAGGCATAGGATGCCTTCAGGATGCCAGCTTCTGCAAGCTTATCCAGCAAGTCCTTCATCTCTTGAAAGTCTAAGGACTTTGGCAATACAGGCTCATCAGTACAAGTTACATTAGTATCTTCACTATCAAGAGAATTCTCCATTTCTCCTACCATATTCTCCAAGGCATGAACCTCGGTCTTTAATCTTTTTATCTGCATTTTCAGGTTTTTGATACCTGTCAAGATTGTTTTCTTGTTGTTCATAATCGAAATTTTATATTAATAAATTCCGACTTTGATGTTTTGTTCCGCATAAGGCCTCACACCGAAATAATACATTTATATCGGGCACCCCCTTCGTAGGAATGCGCTGCAAATATACGACTATTCGGCGAAAGCATTGTTTTAGTTTTACTTGCAGAATTTATGGACTTTTCAAGGATATTCTTAACGATCTGACAATGAGTGCTTTATCTCATCTATAAAATCAGTAATCTCTGCCAATCCCACATTCTTGGCATGAGAAAACAGTTGCGCCTCATTTTTGGGTTTTTTATCATTAAACAATTTTTCAAGAATCAACTCAACACTATCACCAATATTTGTGATCTTGTCACCTCTATGATCTACCAGCCAGCCAGCTTTCGCCATACCTTCCAGCACAACAACAATTCCCGTCTTCTTACCATCTTTAATATAAATATTGGAGTGATTGATGCGGGCGTTACGACCGCTCATTTTATGGTCATCTATGATTTTCGAAATGCGTTTTTTCGGGGATAGTCTATTGTATGTTTTTCTCATATAATCCCTTATTTCTACTTTTTGTTTAGAACAGTACAGATCACCCACTCCAGAAATAAAATGAAAATCATCTCCTGTTAAACCATACTCATTTGGAAAATAAGGATTATACGAGAGAGAGTCAAAAACGGCACAACTAAAATTTTCCGTAAAATAAACATAGCTTAGTACAATATAAATAGTTTCGGTAGCTGCTAGTATTCTGTTCTTGCATCGAATAGAATTCTTGTTATATTTATCAGATTCATCTTTTCCCCATATCTCTTCATATAAGTTGCAAAGTTGTAAGGGTACCTTTCGCATGCAGAACACAATAGAATCCGAATTCTTTTCTCCCTTTGGTATCACACCTAATATTTTATCAATAAATTTCATGATAAAATAGAAAGCTACTTCAGAACAGTCATCTTCACTCATAGACACAGCATCTATAGATATATACCCGCTTTGGGCAATATAAGCACAACGAAGTACCTTTTCGTAGTACTTGAATATAGGGTTGACCTCAAAATACTCATTATGAATAAAGAAGAGGTCCTCCTTGCTCAGTCCCAATCTAAGCTTCTCTTCTACTTCCTCTCCAAATTCCTCCATCAATTTTTCTGCTGATTCTTCGTCGTTCAATTTACTTGCTTTCATAAGTTATTTGTTTTTACGTTAATATTTTATTTGTTAATTCTATATTCTCAGACATAAAAAAGTCCCGTCTCCAACAAGTGAAAACTCGTCAGAGGCGGGACCTTCATTTATCTTTTGAACGCAAAGGTATAACAAAAATCTTAAATCTCCAAATATTTTTAAGTAAAATATCACCAAATCTACATTTTAAATGAATACTAGTAAAAACATTTATGCAATAAACCAGTAACGAACATATATTCAACAATATTATGATTTAATATTTAGATACTGACTTAATATTACTAGTATATCTTTTGCTTTTTTTTCATTTATATATATGATATTTCCCCTTCTTAATATGTTACAAAAATGTTTCGCAGGACCGCCACCAAGAGATAGACCGTCTTTAATAATCCCCACAGTCCAATCACCATCGCAATATTGGACAATAGGCTTCTTGTCTCTTTGAAAGTTCAACGACCAGCTAAAAATAGGTTCTGCACTAGTATCATCACAACAGTTATCCCATACAGCAAATCTTATATTAGCCCTACGATTTTGCTTTCTTGTTTCAATCAATATTTTGAACATTTCATCGATTCCATCCTTATTCATCTTTTTTTTCTCAATGAACCCCATTGATTTGCCCATTCTGTGCGTTTTAGGGGTCACATTCCATAATTCCGCAACCAAACATCCCTGTTTTTTGAAATGTTCAATTGCCATTTTATGTAAATATGTAGCTAGCCCCATTCTTGAAAATTTAGGATGAATACATACTATTCTAAAAATTATAATTATAGAATCTTCAGCTGGCGGGCTAAAAGTCAAGAAAGCAATAGCATCGCCTTTATACCTAAGTACAAAAATAGATTTTTCTTCAAAAGCATCATATATAAAATCATCTATATTACGATAAAGGCTATACCTATCAAGCTCATTTTCAAAAGCTTCTTTTACCCAAGTGGAAATATAGTCATAGTCATCCATTGTCGGCTTTTTGTCCAATTGGAAGTCACTTAAAGGTATTCTTTTAATTTGCTCTTTCATATTTATATTATTTATCAACATTAATTAGTCAACCGGTTTTATTGCAGGATGTTCCGGATAAGAACCTTCTGTCTCTACATTAATACTAACATAGTATTCACCAGCAGGATTACGATTAATGGTACAAGTCTTGACTTTTCCCTCAATCTTTCTACTAAATATGCATTTAATACCTTCTTTCATTTTAGGCAAATATAATTTGCTTTTATCATAAGAGAAAGATACGTCCTGATAAGTTTGATAAGATTGATTCCTGTCATACTTTGCCTTAAATCTAGGGAAGCCGCTTTGATGCTTAAAAAAGTTCTGGTAGGCGGTATCCATACAACGGAGTGAAATAATCAAAGCCTTGGCATCGACTTCTTTTAACCATGATGTTGCAGCATCTTTTTTCATAGCAGGAAGTTGAGACTGAATATCAGTTAAAGAAAGAGATTTCTTCTCCTCCTCCCATGCCTTTTTCCGCATGGCGAGCCCCCAATTATATACCCATCGACAACAACCGAAAGTCTTGGCTATCAACTCTCGCTGTTCCTTATTGGGATACAATCGGAACCTACAACTTTTATCATGTCTAATTTCTTTTGCCATATTGCCGACAAAGATACATAATTTAATTGAAAGCACCAAATTTTTGAAAGTTTTATATTACAAGGCTAAAAAACATAATGTTAAAGTTTTCGAAAAATAGAAATTAACACATGAATACTTGTGTGTTTCTAAAAATAATTAGTATTTTTGTATCAACTTTTAGAAGATTGTCTCTTCTTTAATCAAGTAATATGTTCTTTGAATATAAACATTGCGCATATCTATTCTGATTTTAAAGTTCATTTTTAGAAATATAGTAAATAATATATGGTTCAATTAATTTTTACAGAGTATGAAAAATATTTTTAATGTTGCTTATGCTAATTGGGCTTTTTGCAGTTTCTGCAATATCTAGTTGTAGCAGTGACGATAACGACAAGGTTCAAGATATACGTATTTTAGGATCTTGGAAAAATTCTAATGATGGGACAGTGTGGACATTTGATGATGCCGGAAATGGAGATATTAAATATTCATCATATACTATATCTTACCGACAAGTATTCACATTTTCGTTTGATGGGAAAACATTGAAAATTACACAAAAAAAAGACGGAATATATCGAACGGAATCTTACATCGTTGACATTATAACATCACATCGTCTCCACGGAGAGACCAAAGAAGGCAAAGAATTATCGCTCAAAAAAATATAGAGATTCATATTTCGATATATATAGAGGAGAGTATATACAGTAACATAAAAGTTAGCTTATACTCCCTCTGTTTATTTTATACAAGGAGAAGAAACATCTTCTCTACTTTAAACCATATTTTCTTTTCAAACGCCAATAGTCGTTTTCGGTAATCAGAGCACGTTTACTACTCTTTTCGAAAAATATATGTCCATGCATCTCTCTGTCATAGAAGTCATACCAAATATTTTTAAATGGTCCCGATTTACCATTGAAAACGCAAGAAATAATCGGATAGTCAAAATATTCATCTCCATCTTCTTTGATATCTGCAATGTACGAGTAAGGAATGTTGCCGATAATATCAACATTAAGTTCCATATATTCGCCATCGTATTTACATTTCTCGAATTCGTTTTTGAGCATCCATTCTCCACATGGATTGATGACGATTGTTTCGGAAGTCCAAGGAGCTATTTTCATCTGGATACCATCATGATATATATTAAAAGGGAAAGATTTAAACCAGGAATCATGCTTCCCATCATCATCAGTATCTGGATAATCTTCATCGTATATAGAACGAATTATCACCTTGGAGACTTTAAATTTATCGTAAGGATGTTCTAACAAATGATATCTATCCTCATTAGTCAGCTTTACGAATTTACGCAATAGGCTTTGATTAACTAACTGTTCACCAAGCTCTGCGGCTTCTATTCTTTTTCGAGCAAGCTCTTCTTTGTCTATATCTGAGCCAAAGTAGTTCTCCTTTATTGTTTTATACTTTTCTTGGTGTAACTTGGAAGTCAAAATTGACTCACCCCATATTTCTGCCTTAGAGAATCCTTTTACCTTAGCGTAAGTTTTAAAATCTTCGTGGGCTTCTTTTCTTACCTCACAGGATGTTACCACCAATAAGCTTTGACCATCAGTACTTTTATTCCCTTCAATAATTTTATCAACAATCGCACGAAGTTGTGATTTCTTTAAATTATTATAGCGCTTACATTGGACAAAACATGTTAGACCACTATCTTTTTCTTTACAATAAATATCAACACCCTGATCAGCACCTTTTTTGCCATAGTGACGAATATCTTTATACATACCTGAAAAGTCAAGTATTTCTAAAACCATCATTTCAAACATAGATGGTTCCAAATCTTCAAAATGTAATCTTCGACTACTTTTTACTTGAAAATCATTCATCATACAATCAAAAATTTATATATTTAATATATATTATTCGTTCTCTTTATAAATAGCCTGTTCTTTGCAATGTCTAAAGAATTCTTCTTTAGTCTTACAAACACCCCGAAGAGCCCACTTAGGCATACCGAATTTAGCAGGATGCTCCAACGATACCCAGTCGCCAACATCAAACTTAATACGGATAGGATACTCTTCGTCTTCTACCCGAATCAGATTTGCCTTAGACACCCTATAATAGCCCTTAATATGACTGCCAAAAGTGATAGGAGCAATGTATCGGATTGTTTGAATATCCTTCGTTTCTTCTATACCCTTCTTGCCCATAACTATTGTGTTGGCATAACCATCAAGAACAGCATTCAAATCATCATTAACTTCTTTATCAATGGTCAAAATCATGTATTCTGCATCCTTTGGCTCATCTGAGGTATAGTACAAGCCCTTTTGAGGAATACTCTCATCAAGTATCTCTATAGAAGCTTTTCCTATCAAAGATTCAATGAATTTAACCAATAAATCTCTATTCTCAGCATCCTTTGGGCGAAGCGGAAAAGCACCAATATTAACCTCGTCTATTGTCTTGTAAAATTTTGAGACTTCGACATCGACCTTTTCTCCACCACCAGGAAACAAAATATAACCACCTATGACTTCTTTTTTAAGTTCTGCAGACGTATGGTCCTTATAATAAATGGCATCCCTATAGCGGTGCATCTGATTAATAGCATCCTCAGGTGGTGTATCAACATCATTCACTTTGCCGTCAATACGATATTTTGCATCAAAGAGATAAGTCATCTTCATATTTTTCTGAAGGTCATTCTTTGTAAGCTGCAAGACAATATCCGGCTTTTGAGCAACAGTTGGAACGACAAGATTCTCCATGCTGATAGAGTCATTTTCTTGATCAGTATGCTTGGGATTATAGACAAGTTCAGCAAGCTCCACCCCGTCTTTCTTAAACAAGATGCACGAATGTTCTCCCTTTTTAAGATTCCAGGTGAATAAACCGTTCATTTCACCTCGGTTGTGGTGATCCATATCCACATCGTCACCAAGAAGTTCCTTTACAATATGGCCAACCTCTATAAAACACCAAATTTCATAAAGTGTTGCAATATCTTTGGTTTGAAGACGATAGATGCCGTCGTACAAAGAATATGCACGACGAAGAAGGTTCCAGGTTCGATATACCTGACTATAACCGGTTGCTTTCTGCAGCACCATACTTTCCTGATTCAAACCCTTATATCGCCCTATGGTTCGGAAAAAAGGATTTCTACCAAGATATTTCAACGTAGCTAGAACAGAATCCATTTCACTTTTAAAAGTATCTGATACCCCCTTAGTAGCTTCAATCCGTTTTTTCAATGACTCATATCTTGCAGTTATCTGCTGAAGAGCATACTTCAAGAAGCGGTTCTCTTGCGTATCATTACTCTGTATTTGTTGTTCTACACGATAAAGGAGAGCTTGTTCTTTGCGATGTTCTGCCAATTCATTTTCAATAGAGGTTGGTATGTGAATTAGCTTATCTGCCCTGACATAGGTTTCAATACTATGCAGCCTATGACGGGGGCGCTCAATAATGCTCTTGACAGCATTGATAAACTTCTTCTGTTCGCCTGCAAATATATTCCACCATATAAGTTCTGGCGTTTCCCCTTCTTCATCTGGAGTGAAACCATGAAAAGTTCGTCTCAGATAATCAAGAGACAACATGCGGTATTCTTTTTCTATATCTTCTACTATCTGTCTCCAGTGCTCATGATAGTTCAGTTTTGAACTCAACACTTCAAAGCTAAAAGAGAAATGGCGAATCTCTTTTCCAACAGTATAGTTGATAAGAATTTCACTTTTGCCAATATCGTTTTTATAATTTAGGAAACCAGCAAGTATTCCTCTTCTGAAGCTAAAATTCTCATTGTCGCTCTGAAGAGTACTGCCAAAATCTGCGCTTGTTACATAATCTTCGAACTCTACCCATATTGGGTATTCTGCATTATCAAAGAATATTGCTGGCGCATCATCCCCAAGAGAAAGGGCGATTTTATGGCCTTCTTCATCCATTCTGACTACAGACAACACACCTTCAGACCACGAGTAAGAAGATGTGAGATTCTCAACACCTACATTACTCGCAGCCTTCTGCCAAATGGCACCGAACTTACTACATTCGATGCTCATTGTGAAATCTTGATGTTTAATTGTCAGAAGTTCCATATATTAGCTCCAAAAACTTGTATAACCCGATGAAAGACGTTTCTTCATTTCACTCAATTTTGCCAAAGAAATAGACTTGTGAACACCAACAGACTCTTTGTCTGCATAGCTTTCTTTACTTATCTTTTCCAGACCCTCCTTTATTACATTTTCAAGTTCTGTAAGGAATTGCACACTAACTTTTGTTTCATCGCCCTCTATACGAGAAAGTATTTTCATACTTGTTATTTCATCCAAAGCACAAGCTATCACAAAGTTTGTCGAAAATTCTTTTCCCTCCACATTTTTAATATATGGGAGATTGTTGACAACATATAACAAGAACTCATTTCTTGTTCGGTAGGCAATTTTAAAAGGTGTACCTTCAAGTTTAGAGTTTATATTCTGCAAGAATTTTATGACTACATCACAGATTACTTTATTCTGTTCATAGATATCGACTCCTTCAACAGCGGATCCAATGAGTTGATTATAAGTCAAATTCCCTATTCTCTCATATCGGCTGGTTAAACCGCCAAAAAGATCAACATCATTCATTTCTATAGTCATGGCACGATCAAGAACCTTACGGCTAAAAGAGAACGTAGTTTCATCCATATTAACTGTTCCTACAACAATCAAGTTTTGAGGGATACAGATGCCATCCCTGAGAAAACGAGTTTTAATTTCCTCTGTTTTTGTCAATTCGTTTACAAGATTGTAAAACCATTGCTGTGCCTGTTTTTTAAGGATCGGATCTGTTTTCACAGTTCCATCAGCCGCAGACTTTCTACTTTCAATAACACTCAGATACTCTGCAAAATATTGTTCTACTGGCGCAAGATTCATTTCATCAAGACAAAGAAAATATGGAATGCCCGGTTCTTCCCATGCACGAGCGATAAATCTTAGGAAATCTCCTGCAATATATATCGGCTCTCCACTAACACGACTAACATAACCTATCAATTCTGAGGAGTCATGCCAATTCGGCTTCACTTGTACCATCTCAAAATTTCTTGGCTTCTGAGCCTTATATTCCACAGCATTTTCATCCCAGCAAGCTCTTGCCAGTTCTCTAACGATACGGCTTTTGCCAGTACCTGAGATTCCTGCCAAGATAAGAAACGGCTTACTTTTTATGGCCGTTATATATGTTCGATATTTGGTTCGGCAATTAGATGAAGAGGGCTGAGAACTATATTTGTACTCTGTCATTTCTTCTAAAAATTCTTTATATTTTTTTATTATTGCAGATGGCAACCTGTTTTGCAATTGCGTATTCTGCTCTGCATACTTATCTACAACATCCTTGTATAACTTTTGGACAGTATCAATATTTACCAAATCGCACAGTTCTGAAGTTTCCCCTTTTGTAATGGCATTGATGTGATCCCACACAAATTTCATACGATCTTTATAGGGACCTTCAATATGATTCCAATATTTATCTTGACCTGCTTTTGTTTTTAATACTCCTTCAGAATAGATGTATGTTTTGAATAGAGCTTTTCTCTCCTCTAAACTTTTTTGAGCATAACCTTGACTATTATACATAACTATTTTACCTAATGCGTGTGGTTGATCAGGAAGCCATACTAAATGCTTGACACGTCCAACCTTGCATACATAAAATTCCGTTGTATGAGCGAAAATAGCTTCATAGGTAGAGCGAGCATTCCCACCGCCATCTAATACGCTATCAAACTTGAATGGCCTGTTTGCAGTAACCTTAGAACATAATTTTTGCAATGTTTCTTTAGTCATGTTAGTTATTTGTTCAAAGCCATCAGCACTCACTCGGGCTATATCCAAGCATTGCTCAGAACTATTCACTCCTATAAGTTTTGCCTTATTGTCACCTCCGCTAACGTAATCGTATATTTTACCTTTTGTTAGCTGGTCAACTAAATCTATAACATGTTCTATTGTCAGTTTCATAATGCTGGATTATGTTGATGAATGTAATCATAAATTGTATTTGCTATAGCATGTGCTGCAACATAGGGAACACCATTGCCTATTGTCTTGAAGGCATCTGTCAGCGAAATAGTTGGCGGCAAGACAAACTCCGGGGGGAGTGACTGAATAGCCAATGCCTCTGCAGCAGATATTCTTCTTGGAAGATAAGGATGCACATGAACCTCATTATTGCCATAGGCTGCTGTTGGTGAATATCTCCATCTATGAAGTCTTTTATAACATTTACGAGCAACATCCCCCTCATCCTTGGTCTGAAAACGGTATAAACCAGCTCTTGGCTGGAAATACATATCAGCATTAGGGTGATGCATGACATCGTTTCTGTTCCACCAATACTGCACAGTCAGCTGCTCTATAATTCCTTCTGGCATATTTGTCATTATACCTTCATGATAAGGTTCAACGCCTGGCCATGGAAGTTTTTTAATATCCTCCAGGTTATACAGCTTATGATTATCCCAAGGAAAATCCTTAAGCATGTTGTCTTGAACCGGCAAGTGCAGCCTGTTAACTGCACTCTGATGAAAACCTATCAAGATAATACGGTCTCTATCTTGCGGAGCTCCATATTCCAAAGAATTAATCAGTCTTTCTGTCAAATAATATCCGTGATCTCTAAACTGCTGTTTGAGTTCTTCAAAAAATTCACGGTGTCTTGCTGTGCGATAAAGCCCTTTCACATTCTCGAACAAGAAGAAATCAGGCATAGCTTCACATATCAAACTAGCATACGTACCGGAAAGACGACCATTATCACCATTTCTACCTCGATTTTTACCGGCAACAGAAAAGTCTGGACATGGTGGTCCTCCAATGAATCCGGTTAATTTATGAGCTTTTGATTCTTCAACCATTGCTTTCAGTGCCGCAAGTCGTTCCTGATGCTCTGCGTCGAGATATAAAGTAATATCTTCTACATGATGTCCGTAAATAGGCATTGGCAAATTCATGTTTTTGCGTGCATACTGATATACATCATTAAAGGCCTTGTGGAATTCATTGACGAATACCACATTAAAATGCCCCTGAGTTTCAAAGCCTAAATCAAGAAAGCCGGCTCCTGAGAAGAATGAGAATATATTCATTTTACGTTTCTTTTGTTCTAAATTACAACAAAGACGAATCTGCTTATCGATAAGTATCTGAACTACAAATGTTCTAATAACGTTTGCTTTCATTCCCTCATACTCTTGATTTTAAGATTTCAATACGTACTTCCTTATGAAAGACCAATACGATTCTTACACCATTCTCAAAAAGCTAAGCGAGGAGTTCATCTTTTGCCAGAAAATAAGGCTTCAACCTTATATCTGTGTCCTTGATGTTGTATCTCTATTTTCAAATCTATTTTATTTGAGAGCAAAGGTACAGTTTTTATTTGAGACTCGCAAGAGTTTTTTATAAAAAGTTGAGGAAATATTGTAATCCCGCACTTCAAAGGATATAAAAAGAGTCTATGCGCCACGATGATAGTTGGCGCATAGACCCTTCATCACATTGCGATGTCTGTTGTCTACATCTCCTCTTCCTGAAGATTCAACTGCTCTTCCGACAGCCCTGTTATTTCCATCACCGTGGCTGTATCCATACCATTCGCCAGCATCTTCCTGGCTATTTCAAGGCTACGCTGGGTCATACCCCTCTCCATTCCTTCAGCCAATCCTTTCTCCATTCCTTCAGCCAATCCTTTCTCCATTCCTTCAGCCAGTCCTTCTTCTTTTCCTTCTCTCTTAGCGGTATCAATCGAATTCTTGATATCACGATACGCCATCTTGCTGGCTTCGTACTCTCGTTGTTCCTGCGGAGTAAATTTTGCAATCTCGGCTTCTTCGAAAAGACGGTCGAAGACCTTGTCGCATAAGGCCTTAGGACGCTGGGTAAGCTTGTAGAGATTCTTCAGGGCATAGAGCCACTTGTCGTAGAGCGTTTCCAACTCGTCAAGCGACTTGTTGAACTTGGCGATTTCCACGTAGATAAACTCCAGCTTATCGTAGAAAATCTTGTGCGTAGCTGTATCGCATAGCTGTACATGATGGCGGATTTCCTCCTTATTGAAGGCATCCTCGTTCATGTTGAAGTTGAGCAGAGCAATTGTGTAAACATGGTTGAGCTTGAAGTCCCATTCACTACCCTTAGGTGCCTGCTCACGGATAGGGAAGGTGGAATAGAACAGGGCACGGTCCTTGAAGTAGGTCTGGTATGCATTCTGCATTTCCACGATAAACTTCTCGCCGTTTTCTCCTTCACAATATACGTCGAAGATGGCCTTGCGGTCGGTATAGATATCGCCCACGTTCTCCGGATTCAGATACTTCACGTCCTTAACAACTTGTCTGCCATTAAACAAGCTGTTGAGGAAACAGATCAGCAAATCCTTGTTGGGAACCGATCCGAAAATTCGCTTGAAACCGAAATCGGTCAGCAAACTGATATATCTTTCTTCTACCTGCTTCATAATCCCTAAGTTATTAATGTTTCTTTTGATGAAGCAAAGGTACGATTTTCTTTTGAAACAAGCAAGAGTTTTTCCGAGAAAGTTGGAAAAAAGTTGGTTGATGCCCTCTCCTACTCCGAACCGCATAATTTATATGGCTATCTGATTTATTGACAAGATATAGATAAACTACGAAAAGAATCTTCTTGATGATGGCACATCAGGATTTGGCTCGATTTGACTCAATTACTCAGTTACTCAATTACTCAGTTTATTTCTAGACCCCTACACCTGGAACTTGGTTACAAATTGAAAGTATATTTTTTATATTATATATTAATATATAATATACTATCTATACAGGAAGAAACATACGGGCAGAATAAAACTGAGTAATTGAGTAACTGAGTAATTGAGTACGATTTTAGAGGGGTACGGATAGAAGATTCATAATGACTTAAAGGTTTATTTAATAGTAGTTTAGGCTGGATTTCTATGTTTTTCAAACAACAACTCGATATTTCTCTCTTCTTTATCTTACGAGTTAGGATTATTAACGTAGTTTCAAATTGAAAGCTGCTGAAAATCGGCCCTTATCACACCCTGAAATTTGGTGGTTCCAGAAAAAAGCCGTATCTTTGCACCGTCATTCAGAGATAAGGCGCCAATCGGATGAGTGACAAAAAACTGAATTAGTAACCATTAAAAATTAATTATTAACCCTTTAAAAACTGATTGATTATGGGACAAGGAACTAGTAAGTATCGTAAGATTACACGTACCCCTCAGACGGGTGAGAACGCAGGTAAGAAGCTCTGGTATGCTACTGCCGTGAGCGACCGTGAGATGAGTTTCGAGGACTTCGTGACTCATATCTCTGAGCACAACTCTCCATACAGCCGTGGTACTATCCATGGTGTGCTGATGGATACCCTCGATTGCCTGAAGCATCTGATTCTGGACGGCAAGAGCGTGCGTTTCTCCGACCTCGGATTGTTCTCCATCGGTATGACTTCGCGTGGCGAGGTGAGCAAGGAGAAGGTGACGGCGGCTAGCGTGCTGGGCGTGCATCTGATTGTAAGAAACACGAAGACCTGGAGCAACTCCGAGCTGAAGAAGCTCACCAAGATCGTGGCATACGATGACTATACCACCGGGGCTGAGGATGGCGGCGGAACTGCAAATACGCCAGGTGGTGGAACTAGCCAGGGTGCTGGCGGGGAGACCAACAAGGATAACGGCGGAACATCGCAGGGCGGCGGTGGCACCAGCCAGGGCACTGGCGGCGGAACTGACGCTGGCGGCGACAACGTAAGTTTGTAAATCACTAATCATTAATCACTAAAAAAACTGCCTATGAAGAAAGAAACCTGGAAAACTGTATTTCAGATAGTTATATCTATCTTGACCGCCATTGCCGCCTCTCTGGGCGTGACGAGTTGCATGTCGTAGAACAACACGAACACTAACAAGAAGTGCCGGCAAGTTAAATCTTGTCGGCACTTTTCTATTCTTATATCATCCACACTAGGGGGCCATAATTTTCACTCTATTCAAAGGTACCAAGGAGCTTGGTACCTTTGTTGCTTTACCTTGGTACCTTTCACCCTAATCAGGAATAGGGATTCCCCCTTCTACTTTAGGGAATCCTTCTCGTTTCTTTTCGAAAGAAAGTAGTACTTTTGCAGGCGTAAACAAGATAATGACCGAGCACTCTTTTTAAAAGGGGCTCAAGATTATAACTTTCAAAAACAGTATCGCTTATGAAAAGAAATGAAGTAATGGCACTCATCGCCACAGCCATATTGATGTTTGCCGTATGCCTCTCGGCTTCGGCTAAGGGAAAAAGAAACGTGGAGCGGGGAATGACCAAGCAGGAAGTAATAGCCATTCTCGGAGAACCCAAGCTCACCAGTTTCGACATGTATGGGGACAAATGGGAATATGCTAAATATAATAATCTGTTTGGAGATTCCAAGTACATCACGGTCTTCTTCGACAGAAACGGAAAGGTTGTGCAGTACGATACAAGAATCATAGAACCCAACAGCAAGACATCAAATGTACAGCAACCACAACACCCTACTCCACCCCTCTACGATGGAAGATGTGATCCCGATGGCAGAATGGATTACGGCTACAGCCTCGATGATGCTTCCTTCTCCAAACTATATAATAAGGTGAAGAAAGCAAGCTTCGACGACAACAAGTTCGACCTGATAGAAGTGGCAAGCCTCGGCTGCTATTATTCCTGCGCCCAGGTGGTCCGCATCATGAAGATATTCCCTTTCGACGACGAACAGCTGAAAGCGCTCAAAATGATGGCGCCACATATCGTGGATCTTCAGAATACAGGTCTCATCTATAAAATATTCAGCTTTGACAGCGAAAAGGATAAGGCTGAGGAAATCATCAGAAATAGCAAATAAATAAGGTGATTGATGCCGGATTGCAAATCCGGCAGGACGCCTAACGGATATCAGATAACCACAGAATCAAAATCCGTGAGCAAGATGCGCATCTTGCTCACGGATTTTTCTTTTCCCCTCCCTTTCCATTTTTTCACAAAAATCACAAGGATTGTTAAAATTGAAACTTTATGCTAAACTTTTCCGTCTAAATGCAATCAGATTAATATCTTTCTGAAATAAATAAAACGGGATAAAAAGAAAATAGAAGAAGATTATGAACGGAAAAGTAAAAAACGCAATGGCTGCTCTGCTCCTCGTGGCGGCACCATTGGCTACGCAGGCAAAACAATGGTCGCTGAAAGACTGTATCGACTATGCGCTTGCCAACAACATTTCTCTTCAGAAGACGCAACTCACCAAGGCCAGCGCCCAAGAAGATTATCTGCAGTCGAAAGCTGCTCTGCTTCCGTCGCTCAGCGCCAGCACCAACCAAAGCGTGAACTATACGCCGTGGGTGGCTAGCGGTATCAGCGGTGACGGTTTCTCAAGAGCCAGCATCGACAAGGTGTATTACAACGGAAACTACTCCGTGATGGGTAACTACACCATCTGGAATGGAAACAAGAACCATAATCAGGTAAAACTGAACCAGCTCTCTGCCGAGGCTGCACAGCTCGATTCGGCTACCCAGGCCATCAAGCTGCAGGAACAGATTGCACAGCTCTACGTGCAGATTCTCTACTCTACAGAGGCTATCCAGGTGAACAAGGAGAGCTATCTCTCGAGCCAGCAGAACGAGGAACGGGGCAAGGAGATGGTGAAGATAGGCAAGATGAGTCAGGCTGACCTGGCACAGCTCACCGCTCAGAGAGCTCAGGATGAATTCAACATCGTGCAGGCTGAAAGCAATGTGAAGAACTACAAGCGACAGCTGAAGGAACTGCTTCAGATTACAAGCGATGAAGCGTTCGACATCGAGATTCCGAATACCACCGATGAGATGGCTCTCGTGGCTGTTCCGGCAATGAACGGAGTCTATGCTGCGGCTCTCGAAAACCGTCCGGAGTTCAAGACCATCAAGAATCAGTTGGCTCAGAACGACTTGAACATCAAGATTGCGAAGGCGGGCAAGCTGCCTACCATCAGCGCTAACGGAGGTATTTCTACCAGCAATACTTCCATGAACAGCAATGGTCTTGCCAAGCAGTTGAAGACCAACTTCAGCGTTGGAGGCGGTGTAGGAGTGAGCATTCCGCTGTTTGAAAACCGTTCTACCAAAACTCAGGTGAACAAGGCATTGATTCAGCGCGAAAGCATCCAGCTCGACCTGAAGAACCAACAGACCCAGCTCTACTCTACCATCGAGAACTACTGGTTGCAGGCTACCACCAACCAGAGCCAGTTTAAGGCGGCAAAGGTTAGCAGCGAGAGTGCCCAGACCAGTTACAATCTGCTGAGCGAGCAGTTTAAGCTGGGATTGAAGAATATCGTTGAGCTAAGAACAGGAAAGGATAACCTGCTCAAAGCGAAGCAGAACGAACTCCAGGCCAAATACCTCGCCATCCTCAACATCAATATGTTGAAATTCTATAAGGAGGGACATATTTAAGGAGGGTGAAGGAGTTAACTTTCGCATGGGGTTCAAGAACGGGCTGAAGGCCCAAAAGCTCCTAGCCCAGGGCATCGCCCTGGGTATAATGGCAATCAGCAAGGCGCCCTGTAAGGGCAAAAGCTTTGTATATTGCCCAGTATTTTAAAGCTTTTGCCCTTTCAGGGCGACAAGTTTGTGTCCGTAATTACCCAGGGCGATGCCCTGGGCTAGGAGCTTCTGCCCTTTCAGGGCGTGTGGAGCTTACTTGCAAAACTTGAATAAAAAGTTAAGGAGTTAACTCCCCTCCCAAACAAAAGTTTTATTATTTCGAATTAAATTAATCTGATTATAAAAAATGAAAAAGTTGAGAATTAGCAAAATCTGGATTGCTGTCGTGGTGATAGTAATCGTTGCCGTGGCGGCATGGGCGATGTCGGGCGGAAAAAAGGAGGAAGATATTAACTTCAAGGAGGAAAAAGTGGCGCTGAAAACCTTGCAGAACAGCGTAACCGCTACGGGTACCATCGAGGCAGTGACCTCTGTAACCGTGGGTACACAGGTGAGTGGTATCGTCAACAAACTCTATGTGGACTACAACTCCCAGGTAAAGAAGGGACAGGTCATTGCAGAACTCGACAAGACCAATCTCTTGAGCGAACTGAACACAGCTAAAGCAAATCTCGCCAGCGCACAGAGCAGTCTAAACTATCAGGCAGCCAATATGGAGCGCTACAAAACCCTTTACAAGAAGGGACTTGTCAGCGCCGATGAATACGAGAATGCCCTTCTCACCTATCGCCAGGCGAAGGAGCAGGTTGCCTCTTCCAGGGAAAACGTACAGAGAGCGCAGACCAACCTCGGCTACGCCACCATCACCTCTCCTATCGACGGAACCGTGATTTCGAAGAGCGTAGAGGAAGGTCAGACCGTAGCTGCAAGCTTCAACACCCCAGAGCTCTTCACCATCGCCAAGGACCTGACCAACATGCAGGTAGTAGCCAATGTGGACGAGGCTGATATCGGCAATGTAAAGGAGGGCGACCGAGTAACCTTCACCGTAGATGCCTATCCGGATGATACCTTCGAGGGAACCGTGAAGCAGGTGCGTCTGGAAGCTACAACTACCAATAATGTAGTAACTTACGAGGTTGTAATCTCTGCTCCAAATGCTGATCTGAAGCTGAAACCGGGTCTTACAGCCAACGTTACCATCTACACCCAGGAGCGCAGCGGCGTGCTCGCCGTAGCCAACAAGGCTCTCCGCTTTACCCCTACCAAGGAAACCGTGGGCAAGGATATGAAGATCGTAGATTGCAAGGGAAAGAACAAGGTCTGGACATTGAACGGCAACACCCTCACCGCTCATCCTGTAACCATCGGTCAGAGTGATGGAATCAATACAGAAATCACCAAGGGATTGAAGCAGGGCGATAAGATTGTTACGGAAATCGTGGTGAATGTTCCGGAAGAAGAGGATGCTCCACAGCAGAGTCAGGGACTGATCAGCGGTCCGGGTCCTAGAGGAAAGAAGAAGTAAGGGGAGAAGTTAAAAAGAATCATTATGGCTGAAACATCAAATAACAACGAGAACAAGAAGGTGGTGATCGAGCTCGACAACGTGCGCCGCGACTTTCTTGTGGGTGATGAAACCGTCCACGCCCTGAAAGGCGTAAGCTTCAAGATCTACGAGGGCGAGTTCGTTACCATTATGGGTAAGTCGGGTTCCGGCAAATCCACCCTGCTCAACCAGCTGGGCTGTCTCGACACCCCTTCCAAGGGTGAATATTACCTGGATGGCGTGAGCGTGCGCAAGATGAGCCGCAACGACAGAGCCATCCTGCGCAACCGCAAGATTGGCTTCATCTTCCAGAACTACAATCTTCTGCCGAAGACCACGAGCGTAGAGAATGTAGAGCTGCCGCTGATGTACAATCCTGCCATCAGCGCAGAAGAGCGCAAGCAGCGTGCCATCGAAGCTCTGAAGGCTGTAGGACTGGGCGAAAGACTCTACCATAAGAGCAATCAGATGTCGGGTGGACAGATGCAGCGTGTAGCCATCGCCCGTGCACTGGTGAACAATCCTGCCGTGATTCTCGCCGACGAGGCAACGGGTAACCTGGACACGAGAACCAGTTTCGAAATCCTGGTTCTCTTCCAGAAGCTCTATGCCGAGGGCAGAACCATCATCTTCGTAACCCACAACCCGGATATCGCCAAGTATTCCAGTCGCAACATCGAATTGCGCGACGGACACATCATCAGCGATACCTATAATGACCACATTCTTTCGGCAGCAGAAGGCCTTGCCGCCCTGCCAGCCAATACGGACGAATAACAGTATAGAATATGAATTATCAGAATCTTTTTAAGATAGCCATCCGGGCGATAGCAGCCAACAAGATGCGCTCCTTCCTCACAGCCCTGGGCATCATCATCGGTATTGCAGCCGTGATTACGATGCTTGCCATAGGACAGGGTAGTAAGGCGAGCATCAAGGCGAACATCGCCGAGATGGGTAGCAATATGATTATGATTTCGCCGGGTGCCGACATGAGAGGCGGTGTGCGACAGGATGCTTCCTCGATGGAGACCCTGAAGCAGGCAGACTACCAGAGCATCAAGGAGGATTGTAATTACATCAGTGCCATTTCGCCTACCGTAAACAGTTCGGGACAGTGGATCTACGGCAACAACAATACGCAGAGTTCCATCTATGGCGTGAACCAGGACTACCTGAGCATCCGCCAGCTGAAGGTGGCAGATGGAGAAATGTTTACTGATACCGACATCAAGGCAGCTGCCAAGGTCTGCATCCTGGGTCAGACCGTAGTGGATTATCTCTTCCCCGATGGCAGCGACCCGATCGGCAAGGTAGTACGTTTCAACAGCATCCCGTTCCGTGTGGTAGGTGTGCTCCAGAAGAAGGGTTACAACTCCATGGGAATGGACCAGGATGACCTCGTGCTCGCCCCATACACCACCGTGATGAAGCGAATCCTGGCACAGACCTATCTGGGCGGAATCGTATGTTCTGCCATTACTGAGGAAGCATCGCAGCCTGCGCAGGATCAGATTTCGGAAATCCTCCGCCGCAATCATAAGTTGAAGGAAGCCACCGAGACCACCGAGGCAGATGAGGATGATTTCAACATCCGTTCGCAGGAGGAAATCTCCAGCATGATGAATTCCACCATGTCCACCATCACCATCCTTCTGGGTAGTGTGGCAGGAATCTCCCTGCTGGTGGGCGGTATTGGAATCATGAACATCATGTATGTTTCCGTTACCGAGCGAACCCGTGAAATCGGTCTTCGAATGAGTGTGGGAGCCAGAGGAATTGACATTCTGAACCAGTTCCTCATCGAGGCGATTCTGCTCTCTGTAACGGGTGGAATCATCGGAGTAATATTGGGAGTGAGTCTGTCGCTGAGTCTGAATGCCTTCCTGCACATAGCCACTCAGATAGAGCCTTGGAGCATCATCATGAGTTTCGCCGTCTGTACCTTCACCGGTGTGTTCTTCGGATGGTATCCGGCAAAGAAGGCTGCAAGACTCGACCCTATCGAGGCAATCAGATACGAGTAAAAATCTGATCAGTTTTTTCTGAAATATATCTGTTTTATCAAAACTTTATTGTATTTTTGCAGAAGAATTCAAGAAACTTAAGATAAAACTGATAGAAAGAAAATGAATACAGAAATATTATCAGCAGATAAAGACCCGATGGGCGCAGCCATTCTCGACTTCCAGAAGCAGGGGAAGGCGGCCCGACTGAGAGTGCTCTCTTCGATGTTCGAGGAAGACGAAATGCCTGTAACCCATCTCTTCAGAAGCATCCCGGAAATGCCGGTGCTGGAGCAGAAAGCCTTGCAGCTAGCCAAGGGACGGGTGCTGGATATTGGAGCCGGCAGCGGTTGCCATACACTCGCCCTGCAAGAGAAGGGCTTTACGGTGAAGGCGATAGATATTTCGCCCTTGAGTTGCGAAGCAATGAAGTTGAGAGGAGTGAAGGATGCGGAATGCATCAATCTCTTCGACGATCATCTGGGAACGGGTTTCGATACGATTCTCCTCCTGATGAACGGAACGGGAATTGCCGGGAAGATAGAACATCTCCCTGCCCTCTTCCAGCGCCTGAAGGCGTTGCTGAATCCGGGCGGTCAGATTCTCATCGATTCCTCCGACCTGAAATACATCTACAAGAATGAGGATGGAAGTTTCGACATCAATCTGAATGGAGCCTATTACGGAGAAGTAGATTATCAGATGATCTACAAGGATGTAAAGGGCGACCGCTTCGACTGGCTCTACGTGGATTTCCCATTACTGAAATCCATCGCCGAAACCTGCGGCCTACATGGTGAACTCGTGGCAGAAGGCGAACACTACGACTATCTGGCGAGGATCTTCCAAGCATAATAAAGACGATAAGATTTTACAGTATATAAAGAAAAAAAGGAGTTAAGGCCATCATCTTAACTCCTTTTTTCTTTATATTTTACTGAAGTTTCGCATGTGGTTCAAGTACGGGCTGAAGGCCCAAAAGCTCCTAGCCCAGGGCATCGCCCTGGGTATGTATGGACGTAAACCTGTCGCCCTGTAAGGGCAAAAGCTCTATTTTATCGCAGAAATCGTGACATCCGAGAAATCGTTCATCAGGTCAAGAATCTCCAGGGTATGGAAATCCTTCTTCGCCTTCACTTCGATATTCGCCTCCAGGAATTCCTCCTTGGATAACCGGCGCTCTTTCAGTTCGTAGGAATGCACCTCCATTCCCTTCTGCTTGATTTGACTGATGAATTCCTTCACGCTCTCACGAGACGGGGCAGAGAAATTCAGCTCTACGGTAGTGGTTCCCAATGGCGGAATCCAATAGTTCAGCACCTCCAGTCCCAGCAGCACCATCACCGTGGTAAGAGCCGCCGCAACATACATTCCCGTACCGCACGCCAATCCGATGGCCGCCGTCACCCACAAGCCAGCCGCCGTAGTAAGACCACGCACCACATTCTTCTGGAAAATGATGGTACCGGCGCCCAGGAATCCGATGCCCGAAACCACCTGCGCCGCCACACGCGAGGAATCCTTCAGATCCACTCCGAATCCATACTGGGAAACGACACAGAAGAGCGCACTTCCCAATGCCACGAGAAAGTGGGTGCGGAAACCAGCCTCCTTGGCACGATATTCTCGCTCTATTCCTATCGCTCCTCCCAAAAGCAGGGCGAGAGAAAGGCGAATGGTCAGGTCAATATAAGTTGCATCCATATTATTGTCCTTTCTTTAATTAATCAACAAAAAATCATTTAATTGCAAATATACAACTTTTCTTGGAAAGAAAGGCGAGAATTTCAAAAAAATAATGTATCTTTGCAACTGTTAGTGCCAATTTCGGCAATTTACTCTATTTATTCACAAATACACATTATTTAATAATATATATGGCAACAGTTGACGACAAGAAGATCATCTTCTCAATGGTGGGCGTATCTAAGATTATCCCACAAAACCAGAAGCAGATTCTGAAGAACATCTACCTATCGTTCTTCTACGGAGCAAAAATCGGTATCATCGGTTTGAACGGTGCCGGTAAATCTACGTTGATGAAAATCATCGCAGGACTTGAGCAACCTACCCAGGGTGAGGTGGTTTGGAGCCCAGGCTACTCTGTGGGCTACTTGCCTCAGGATCCTCCGCTCGACGAGAACAAGACCGTAAAGGAAAACGTGATGGAGGGTGTGCAGAAAATCTATGATGCGCTCGCAGAATACGAGGACATCAACAATAAGTTCGGTCTCGAAGAATATTACGGAGACCCTGATAAGATGGACAAGCTGATGCAGCGCCAGGCAGAGGTGCAGGATATCATTGATGCTACCGATGCCTGGAACATCGACTCCAAGCTGGAGCGTGCGATGGCTGCCCTGCATTGTCCTCCTGGCGATTGGCCTGTTACCAATCTCTCGGGTGGTGAGCGCCGCCGCGTGGCTCTCTGCCGCCTGCTCCTGCAGAAGCCGGATGTGCTCCTGCTCGATGAGCCTACCAACCACCTGGATGCTGAGAGCATCGACTGGCTGGAGCAGCACCTGCAGCAGTATGAGGGTACGGTTATCGCCGTTACCCACGACCGCTACTTCCTCGACGACGTGAGCGAGTGGATTCTGGAGTTGGACCGTGGCGAGGGTATTCCATGGAAGGGCAACTATTCTTCTTGGCTCGACCAGAAGACCAAGCGAATGATTCAGGAGGAGAAGACTGCCTCTAAGCGCCGCAAGACATTGGAGCGCGAGTTGGAATGGGTTCGCATGGCGCCTAAGGCCCGTCAGGCTAAGGGTAAGGCCCGTCTGAACTCTTACGAGCAGATGCTCAACCAGGAGCAGAAGGAGCGCGAGGAGAAGCTGGAAATCTTCATCCCTAACGGTCCTCGTCTGGGCAACAAGGTGATTGAGGCTCAGCATGTAAAGAAGGCGTTCGGCGAGAAGGTTCTCTTCAACGACCTCAACTTCATGCTTCCTCCTAACGGTATTGTGGGTGTTATCGGTCCTAACGGAGCTGGTAAGACTACCCTCTTCCGCCTCATCATGGGATTGGAGCAGGCTGACGGCGGTACATTCGAGGTGGGTGAGACCGTGAAGCTGGCTTATGTTGACCAGCAGCACAAGGACATCGACCCTCAGAAGACCGTTTATGAGGTGATTTCGCAAGGCAATGAGACCTTGCGTCTGGGTGGCAGAGACGTGAATGCGCGTGCTTACATCAGCCGCTTCAACTTCTCGGGCACCGACCAGAGCAAGCTCTGCAGCGTTCTCTCGGGTGGTGAGCGCAACCGCCTGCAGTTGGCTTTGGCATTGAAGCAGGAGGGCAACGTATTGCTCCTCGATGAGCCAACCAACGATATCGACGTGAACACGCTGCGTGCCTTGGAGGAAGGTTTGGAGGCATTTGCCGGTTGTGCTGTGGTTATCAGCCACGACCGCTGGTTCCTCGACCGAATCTGTACCCACATTCTTGCCTTCGAGGGCAATGGTGAGGTCTTCTTCTTTGAGGGCAGCTATTCTGAGTATGAAATCAACAAGGCTCGCCGCCTGGGCGATACAGAAATCAAGAAGGGTCGCTATCGCAAGTTGATGGAGGAATAGTCACCTATTCTGTGTAAATACAAATGTAAATACAAACGCAAATGTAAATACAAATGTAATTATAATTTTACATTCTGATTTTTCTGAGTTAACACCCGAAAAATAGGAGGCGTAGAGGTTTCATTTTTTCCCTTAAGGATAAATCTAAAAATCCTTAAGGGAAATTTTATTTTTCCTTAAGGGTAGGAAAATTTTTCCTTAAGGGCTTGTTGATGTCTTTATTGCTTTGTAAACTAATTATCTCATTATATCAAACCAGTCCCAGGAGTTCTGCAAAATCATCAATGATGAATTCGGCAGAAGCCAACTGCTCTCGGGTTCCGTTTCCATAGGTTACGGCACAGGCCTTGCAACCGGCATGGTGAGCCATATCCACATCAAAGTTCATATCGCCTACTACGAGGGCTTCAGCCAGAATATCCTTGAATTTTTCAGCTTCTACTGAAGTTACGGGATTCTTCATTCCCAGCATCTCTCCCAAAGCCTTGAAGACCATATCGGGTGCCGGCTTCACGTGCTTCACATCATCGCCTGCCACAATGGAAGAGAAGATATTCTCCAGCTGCATCTGCTTCACGTATCCATCCAGCGAGCAATGATTTCTGCTGCTAGCCACACCCAGGATATAGCCCCGACGATGCAACTCCCGAAGGGTATCTATTACATGAGGGAAGGGCTGCACGATCATCGTCTTCTTGTTATCCAGGAAGATTTCGCGATAGGTTGCCGCACATTCCATTCCTTCCTCAGCACTCATTCCGAAGAGCGAGACGAAGGCCTCATCCAGTCTTAAACCGATGGTCTTGGCACAAGCCTCATCCGATTTCACTTCCAGTTTTCTTGCACGCATCGTATCCTGCAGGGTCTTCACGATGAGACTCTGCGAATCGCCGATGGTTCCATCAAAATCAAAAATTATATACTTCATTATTTTCTTGTTCTAATTTCGCATGCAAGCTCCACACGCCCAGAACCAACGGTCACCGACCGAAGGGAAAGGTAAAGGGCAGAAGCAAGATTTAAACAGCACGCCCTGAAAGGGCAGAAGCTCTTAGCCCAGGGCATCGCCCTGGGTAATGGTAATCGCCGACCTGTCGCCCTGTAAGGGCAAAAGCTTCAAAGAGCTAGGCAATTTACAAAGCTTTTGCCCTTTCAGGGCGAGAGTCTTGCAGGAGCTTTTGAGCTTTCAGAGCGAGAGCCTTGCAGGAGCTTTTGAGCTTTCAGCCCATCTTGAACCACTTGCGAAAGTTCTGTTATAATATTTATTTGTTCTTTATCGCTTTTATGATGTTGTTACGGGCTACATCCGGCTTCATCGCTTCTTCTAAAGGCATGTTATCCGGAGTAACCTGAATAACCCTATCAAAGCCAGCATCCAGCATCGCCTGTCTGTCGCTCACGCCACCCGATACAAGCCACACAAGGGGAAACGAAGATTCCGGGGATTTGCAATCCCCGGCAAGCTGCGAGCAAACCACATGACTTTTATCCGATTCCTTACACTTCAGAACATGCTCCAGAATCCTTTGCGGCAGTTTCCCCATCAAGGTCTGTTTATCACTATGTCCCTCGCCCGTAATCACGAGATCAGCATTCTGAATGAGCGCATCAAAACCTATCTTTTCCAAAAGAAGCTCAGCCCCAGGACGAGCCTCAGCATTGAAATATTGCAGGAAAGCATAGCCCAAACCTCCGGCTGCACCAGCCCCAGGAGCCTCACTCCTATCATATCCGAAATGCCTGGAGCTTACCTCGGCAAACTTCCTTGCCCTATCATCCAGCATCTGCACCATCTTAGCATCAGCTCCCTTCTGAGGCGCAAAAACATAAGCCGCCCCGTTTTCACCACAGAGCGGATTGGTAACATCCGAAGCCAGCACGAAACTGCATTCCCGGCGGATTTTCTTCCAGTCGTCGCCCATTGCCTTGAGCATTCCGATGCCGCAATCGGATGTGGCGCTGCCGCCCAAACCCACGATGAAATGACGCACACCCCGGCGATAAGCATTCATTATCATCTCGCCCACACCCCAGGAAGTAGCCTTCATCGGGTTGCGCTGTTCGGGCTCAATCAGAGCCAGTCCGGCGGTCTGCGCAATCTCGATAATCGCCGTATCATCCACGATTCCGTATTCAGCCTCAATCCATCTCATCAGCGCATCATGGGCATGAATCCTCACTCGCTCTCCCTTCATCGCCGAGAGAAAAGCATCGAGCATTCCCTCTCCCCCATCACTCATTTCCAGGGTAATGATTTCGGGAGAAGTATCTTCCGCATTCCATTCCTTCACTCCCGAAGCAATCGCCTCATTCACTTCTCTGCTCGTAAGGCAACCCTTATAAGAGTCGCAAGCAATAATTATCTTCTTCTTTTTAACCATTGTCATTTTTCTCTAATAAATCATTTTATACCCAATCCCCCTCACATTGATGATTCTGATATTTTCATCGGCAGATAACTTGTGGCGGAGCTTGGTGATGAAAACATGGAGACTGCGGGAATTGAAGAAGCTGTCATCGCCCCAGAGTTGCAGGAGAATATCCTTGCTCTCTACCACATTGTTCTTGCTCTCCACAAGCATGCGAAGGATTTCAGATTCACGATGTGACAGTTCTGTATCTTTACCATCCAACTGCAGAATCTGACAGGTAACATTCAGGCGATAACGACCGATGGAGAGCCATTGATCAGCAGCATTCGGATTATCAGGAGAAACATTCCCCCCTTCCTGTTCTTCAGAAGAAATATTTCCTGCAGAAACCCGATGACAAAGCGACTTGATACGGACGATGAGTTCCTGGATGGCAAACGGCTTCTTCAGATAATCATTGCCACCCAATTCAAATCCCTCTACCACATCATTCACCGCCGAACGAGCCGTGAGGAAAAGCACAGGAGTACGGGAATCCGTCTTGCGGATACGGCGCACCATCTCGAAACCATCCATTTTGGGCATCATCACATCCGCAACCAGCACATCAGGCTTCTGTTCTGCAAACATACGAAGCCCTTCTTCGCCATCATGCGCCGTGCGCATCTCGAAGCCCTGCGCCTCCAAGGTGTCGCTCAGAATCATCGCCAAGGATGTTTCGTCTTCTACCAGTAATACTTTTATCTTATTCATTGTTTCTTTTTTACTTTTTTACCCTTTTACCTTTAAGAAAATGCAGGGTGAAGCAGCTTCCTTTTCCCGGTTCGCTTTCTACGGAAACAGAACCGCCCATTTTCTCCATCAGGCTCTTGACATAGAAAAGCCCGAGACCATAGCCCTTGACCGTATATTTATTGCCATCCGTCACCCGATAAAACTTGTCGAAAATATAAGGCAAATTATCATGGGCAATACCGATTCCATTATCTGACACGGAAACCAGCACTTCATCCTCGTTTTTTTGGAAAGCCTTGATTTCTATCTTCACGCTATCTTCAGAATACTTGATGGCATTGTCTATGAGATTGCTCACGATGTTTGAGAAATGCATCCGGTCGGCATGAACCACCAGATTTTCCGGTTCTACGGACAATGAAATACTCACCTTTTTATCCGTTCTTTCTCCAGATTTCACTTTCAGCTGATGCTGGGAGATTAATGGTTCAATCACCTCCATCATTGGAACTTCCACGATATTGAGAAGCATCGATTTCCGTCGTTCCATACTCATCGACAGAATCTGTTCCACCAATCCGCTGAGCGTCTGCAACTGCTCCTGGGCGATGGTGAGATACTTGCGCGCCTTATCAGGATGCTGGAGCATTCCGTAGTTCAGCAGGGAGTCGGTGGCAGCATAGGCTACGGCTATCGGAGTCTTCAATTCGTGCGTGATATTATTGGTAAAATCACTCTTCATCTCATCAAGCGTCTTCTGCTTGAGCATCGTATGAATCAGGAACCAGAAGACGAAAGCCAGGATGAGCATGATGAAGAGCGATGTGGCAAGGATGCCTGCCATCTGGCTGAGCACAGTCATCGTAAGCGGCTCTAGGGTAAGGACATATTTCTCCTCATTCGCCTCCCCCTCATTGCAAACCACATATTGGTATTGCTTGGCATTGGCGGAAGGCACATACCCCTTCGTTGTCACTTTCGCCAAAACCTTCTTTCCTGCTAAAAGCTGAATCTGATGTGGAAGCGGATGAATATCGTCGCCCACCAACAAACTGTCAGAAAGCATCTTGGCAACCCATGCACTGTCATAGTCATTGATGTCAGGTTTGGCGATTTCATTCAATTTGCCAAACAGCGCCTGTTGAACCATAGTTGCCAGCTTGCCCGACATCATCATCATCAATTCCTGGTCCTTGTCATCTTCACTACGCTTCTCTTGCTTAGTAAAAGTTGTTTGAACAGACTGAACGATCTTTCCTCCACGAACTTTTTTCACCTTTACCTTTTGATCAATATCATCGTCTTCATCCATAGAAAAAGCAACAGCCCCCGTCAGTTGTCTATGAGGTCCTTTATCATCATTGCGCAATCGTTCGATTCGCTTCTTCATCTCCATGAAGTGAGCGTACTCCATTCCACCCTTGATTTTCGCTTCAACCTCCTTTTTCTGAGACTGATAAAGCCCCACGAGCCAATAGGTCTGATATGCGAAGATGCAGACCAGAGCCGTGATGACGAGCGTAACTATGTATTTAAGATGTAACTTCATTCTTTCCTTTATTAAAGATTTTTCCAGATGAATTAAATACTCATTTTCTGAAAACCGGATAAACCTCCGTGGTATTCTTCCATCCCCATTTACCATTTTTTTGTGGCGCAAACTCTCGTCCCATCTTGGCTCCTATCCCCCAATGTTGATTGAACATCACTTCCATGAAGCCACCATAGCTGCTCTTGGGATTGAAAGGAGACATGATGACGCTTCGAGGGTCAGAGGTTTTCGTTGGAACATATTGTCCATAGAATCCCACTGTGAGCCAGTCGTTTACCTGATAAGCCATTCGTCCGCCAAAAGAAGCTTTGGTGAGATTGCCCAATCCATATACTCCCGTGTTTATCTTTTCTATCCCGACATAAGGAGAAAAAACAAAACGCCCGAAATTTTGTTGATAAACAACCCCTGCTGTCTGCCTATTCATCAGTCCTGGGACTTCAATACCCGAAGAATATACCGCCATCGCACCCAAATTCGGGGAAGGAAGAGAAATATGAGGTATTGCATTCGGCGCAATCTCCAAAGGTTTTCCTTCTTCCGACATCCAAGGTGCATTCGATTCAGAGTAATAAGATTTGCCTTGAAGTACAGGAAATCCACCGAGCGAAGGACGAGAATATTCCAACGACATACCTTCCTTAAACGACATACCTTCCTTAGGTAAAGATGCCTTCGGAATGGAATCCAAAGAAACACTCTTCACTTCCTGTGCTTGCATTACCAATGTACAAAAGCAAGCCACAACTGCCAATATGAATATTCTTCGTTTCTCTTTCATGCTTGCAAAAGTAATAAAAAAGAAGATAAGTAAGATACTTTTCAGGGAATTATTTCTGATTTGATAAGACTAAATAACACTTCTGATAAGACTTGATAATCAAAATTCCTTGCTGACACGATTTTTTTACAGTACTTTTGCAACCGAAATCGGGAGTTTTTTTCCCGAAAGAACGATAAAAAGATAAAACGATAAGAAGAATATGAAAAGATTGGTTATATTAAGCGCTTGCCTGGCCATCAGTCTTGCCGGCTGGGCACAAGGAAACAGAAATGATTCCCTGAGAATGGACAGCATTATCCATTCCCTCCCCGATGTGATGGTAAAAGGCAACCGACCTATCGTAAAGGTAAAAGGGGCGACATTGACCTATGACCTGCCTCAACTCATCAAAAACCATCCGGTGGATAATGCCTATGAAGCCATCAAGCAACTGCCTGGTGTGAACGAACAAGATGATGCCTTGACTCTCAATGCCCAATCCGTAACCGTGATGATAGACGGCAAGGCTACCACCATGACGAGCGAGCAGCTTTATTCGCTTCTGAAAACGATTCCTACCAGCCGCATCGCCAACGCCGAAGTCATCTATTCAGCCCCAGCCCGCTATCAGGTAAAGGGACAAGTCATCAACCTCCTGCTGAAGCACAACACAGGCTTTCACTCCCTGCAAGGCGAGTTCTTCGGCGGCTACACCCACCAGAACCGCAACAGTTACACAGAGCGCGCCTCCTTACTCTTCACCAACAAGAAATGGGAAATAGACATGCTCTATTCCTTCGGTCATGGCAAGAGATATTATTACTATGAAAATGAGTTTGCCCACACCTTGACTGATGGCATTTCCTATGCCTTCTCTACACATAGCGACAATATCAAACGTCATCTCAACCACAATATCCGACTGGGAATCAACTATCATCTGGCAAAGGATCATCAGCTCAGCTTTGCCTACACCTCACAACTCAATAACACGAGAGGAACTTCAGAGGATGATGGCGATTTCACATCCCTTCTCAGAATCCATGCCAAGAGTCAGTTTCACAATTTCCGCCTAGATTACTCCACACCATTCGGCTTCTCGGCAGGAGCAGAATACACCTATTATAATTCTCCGGATGAACAATGGCTGAAAAGCAGTCTCTACGATGAGATTTACGACATCACAAGCCAGCAACGAATCGACAAATGGCACGCTTACCTCAAGCAGGAGCACGACTTAGGAAAAGACTGGGGCTTGAACTACGGCATCAATTACACCACATCAAGAGACAAGAGCTCGCAGGAGAACAACAACAAGTCTTCTGATGGCAACACCATTCAAACCGAAGATCAAATGAGCTTCTACATCGGAGCCAGCAAATCATTCGGACAAAAACTCACGATGGAAGCATCGCTCATGGAAGAATATTACCACACCCCAATCTGGGATGAGTGGAACCTCTTCCCTACACTCTCCATCACCTATCTTCCAAAAGCTGGACACATCATCCAATTCGACTTGGATTGCGACAGAGACTACCCTACCTATTGGTCGGTGAAGAACTTCACCACCTATAATGCGGGCGGATATGGAAAGATTGTTGGAAACCCGACGTTGAAGCCATCACGAGACCTCAGCCTCTCGCTTACCTACATTCTGCACAGCAGATACGTGGCAAGTCTCTTCTTCAACAATTCGAAAGATGAATTCCGTCAGCTTCCTTACCAGAGCGACAAGAAGAAGGAGATGGAATACAAGCATGTCAACTTCGACCATGTAAACCAGGTAGGCTTGATGCTCACAGCCCCAATCAACATAGGCAACTGGTGGCAGAATCGCCTTACCTTCACTGGCGTTTATCAGAACGACAAGAATTCCCACTTCTATGATCTTCCATTCGACCGCAGCAAATGGTTCTGTCAAGCCCAGTGGAACGGCACTTTTCTCTTTGGTAAGCATGTGCTTCTCAACCTCGATGCTTCCGTCCATACCGACGCCATCCAGGGAATCATCGACATCCCTGCCTCAGGCTATCTCAACGCAGCCCTCACCTGGAAGCCTCTCAAGGATGACAAGTTCCAGCTGAAAGCCTACTGCAACGACATCTTCGAGACAGGCGACAACCATCTGCACGACACCTACCGAGGTCAGCACGTCATCAACAAAATGTACTTTGGCAGAATTATCGGCCTCTCCCTCACCTATCGTTTCGGTGGCTACAAGGCCAAGCAGCATGAAGAAGTAGATACTTCCAGATTCGGGAAATAAAACGAGAGCATCCAGCTTAAGAAAAGCCTCCCATTTTGGCAGTAAAGTTTAAAATATTTATACTTTGCTGCCAATATTGTCATCAATCCGACTCTGGCACGCAAGTTGCTCAACATAAGAGTGAAAGCTGAAGCCAAAAGATGAAGGAGTTCGAAAGGACAACGGAGTTTCGAGGCAGAGGCAATCGAAAAGAACAGATAAATAAAGAACAAACAGAAATCCCGACGGGGCCGCAAGGAACCGAGAGGATGAGTAAAATAAAATTGGAGGTTTTAATTATGTTGTTAGCACGTAGAAATAATAATTCAGATTGGTTGAGTAACTTCTTTGATGATGCATTCTTCAACACCGACATGATGCCACGTATGAATGCTACCGCTCCTGCCATTAACGTAAAGGAGACCGAGAAAGCTTACCAGATGGAGATTGCAGCCCCTGGACTGAAGAAGGAATGGGTTCGCATCAACATCGATAACGATGGCAACCTGAATGTGGCTATCGAGAACAAGATGGAACATAAGGATGAAGATAAGCACGAGCACTATCTGCGCCGCGAGTTCTCTTACAGCAACTATCAGCAGAGCTACACACTCCCTGAGGACGCTGACCGTGAGAAGATTTCAGCAAAGGTAGCTGATGGTGTTCTTGAGGTTGAGATTCCAAAGCTTGCTCCTAAGGAGGAGGCTAAGGCTACCAAGAATATCGAAGTCAAATAATCATCTCCCATAAATGATCGAGGCAGATTCCAAGGCAATTTGGAACCTGCCTTTTTTGTGCCCTTACCTGAACCATCGCATTTTCATTTACCTTATTATCCTGATTTTCATCCATCCATCGGGATATTTCTTCCATAAATCTTGCGGGGGTCATAAATAATATGTAATTTTGCAGGCTGAAGAGCAGATATCAAAGCTTCTGCTTATAAATTTCAGAACATTTATATAAGAAACAGATGAAGAAAACAATTCCAGTAATAGGCATGGCTTGCAGCGTATGCTCTGCCAATGTTGAAAAGAAACTGCAGTCGCTAGAAGGCATCAACTCCGCCTCAGTATCCCTGGCGAGCCGAACTGCCCTGGTAGATTATGACCCCGACATTATCTCTCTGGAAAATATGAAACGGGAAATCAGCAACGCCGGCTACGACCTCGTTATCGAAAGCGACAGAAGCGTGGAGGAAATCAACCGACGTGAGTTCACCCTCTTGCGCCGCCGAACCCTCGCCTCCTGGCTCTTCGCTATCCTGACCATGTGTTTCTCCATGGGCTGGATTTCACTGGGCATGGAACAGAATATGATTTCAGATGGCGTTGCCTCGACTCATCATTCGAGTTCCTTCGCCAATCAGATTTGTCTGCTCCTGGCACTCGCCAACCTGCTCTACTGCGGCAAACAGTTTTATGTTTCCGCCTGGAAGCAGCTCTTTCAGCATACGGCAAACATGGATTCGCTCGTAGCACTCAGCACCCTCATCGCCATACTCTTCAGCACCTTCAACACCTTCTTCGGAGAAATGGTATGGGGAGCGAGAGGCATAGAATGGCACACTTATTTTGATGCTTCCGTGATGATCATCACCTTCGTACTGACCGGCAGATGCCTGGAAGAAAAAGCGAAAGACAGTACGGCGAGCAGCATCCGACAACTGATGGGAATGCAGCCGAAAACCGCCCGACTGGTGACTTACGAGAAGATAGAAGGCACCAACGACTACAAAATGGAGGAAGTTCCGATTTCCACCATTCAGATAGGCGACATGATAGAGGTAAGAGCCGGCGAAAAGATTCCGGTGGATGGCGTGGTTACCCAGGCAGAGAGTTTCATGACTCCCGATGCTGCCTATGTAGATGAAGCGATGATCAGCGGCGAACCGACTCCGGCGATGAAAAAGGCAGGCGACAACGTGCTGGCTGGCACCATTCCGAGTCAGGGAAAGCTCCGCATGAGAGCCAAGCAGATTGGCGAGAACACCGCCCTGGCTCACATCATCCGAATGGTTCAGGAGGCGCAGGGCAGTAAGGCACCCGTGCAGCGCATCGTGGATAAGGCGGCTCTGATTTTCGTTCCAGCCGTGGCAGCCATCGCCCTCATCACCTTTATAATATGGTGGCTGATAGGCGGCAACGCTGCTCTTCCGCAGGCCATTCTCTCAGCCGTAGCCGTATTGGTCATCGCCTGTCCATGCGCCATGGGCTTAGCCACTCCTACCGCCCTGATGGTGGGCATCGGCAAGGCGGCGCAGAAGCAGATTCTCATCAAGGATGCGTCGGCGCTGGAGAATCTCCACAAGATCAACGCCCTCGTCATCGACAAGACCGGCACCCTCACCATTCCTAACCAGAACATCGATTTCACCAAACAGGAGGATTTGGACTTAGAGACGAGAGAGACCCTCAAGCCTCATGCCCAGGAAGCGATAAAGCAGCTTCAGGAAAAAGGAATAGAGGTTTATATGATGAGTGGCGACAAGGAGGAAGCTGCTCACTACTGGGCAGAGAAAGCCGGCATCAAGCATTACCAGAGCAAGGTGCTGCCTGGCGACAAGCAGGCATTGGTAAAGAAACTTCAGGACGAAGGCAAGCAGGTAGCAATGGTGGGCGACGGAATCAACGACACCCAGGCCCTGGCTCTTGCCAACGTGAGCATGGCGATAGGAAAGGGAACGGATGTGGCGATGGATGTGGCGCAGATTACGCTGATGAGCGACGACCTCCTGGCACTTCCGGAAGCCGTAAAACTGAGCCAGAAGACGGTTCACATGATTTGGCAGAATCTCTTCTGGGCGTTCATCTACAACATCATCTGCATCCCGTTGGCAGCCGGAGCCCTTCATATCTTCGGCATTGATTTCCAGATAACCCCGATGTGGGCAAGTGCCCTGATGGCCTTCTCCAGCGTAAGCGTAGTGCTTAATTCGCTGAGGTTGAGATTGGCGTAAAATGATAGAAAATCCTAGAATTTCTTGGCAGATTCAATAAAAAAGTGTATCTTCGCAGCAGAATTGCAATATTGCGTCCACGACCTTATAAAACGTAAGAAGATGGCAAGATTTATAGACCCCCGTGTCGATTGGGCTTTCAAGCGAATCTTTGGAAGCGAGGACACGAAAGAATGTTTGATAACATTCCTCAACGGACTGTTTGAAGACGAGTTGGTTATCAAGGACGTGACGTTTGCCAAGACCGAAAAACTTGGCTTGCGCCCCGGTGATCGTGGTGTGGTGTTCGATGTCTATTGCGTCACAAACGAGGGCAAGCATATCATCGTTGAGATGCAGAAGAAAGAACAGGAATATTTTGCCGACAGGGCATTGTATTACACAGCACGTGCCATTGTGCAGCAGGGCGTTCGTGGAATCTGGGACTATCATTTGGCTCCAGTCTATACGGTGTGTTTCATGGACTTCGTGTCGGAAAGTCCGATGCTAAAAGAGTTTCGTACCGACTTGGTGCTTACCGATTTGCAGACACGCCAACGAGTGTCCGACAGGATGCGTATTGTTTACCTCCAACTGCCATTGTTCGACAAGCATACGGAGGCAGAGTGTATGGATATATTTGATTGTTGGATTTATATAGTGAAGAATATGAACATGTTTGAGCAGATGCCATTCAGCGAGAAGTATCCAGTCTTCCGCAAGTTGGCAGAGATAGGCGACCTCCGCAAGCTTTCCCGCGAGGAACTTGAGCTTTATGACGAGGACATTAAGAATATGCGTGATATATATGCCACCAGAAAGTTTGATGAGAAGAGAGGTATGGAAAAAGGTATGGCGAAAGGTATGGCGAAAGAAAAGATAGCCACAGCTTACCGCCTTTTGTCAATGGGACTTTCTGAAGCACAAGTATCAACGGCCACAGAGCTTCCACTGGAGGAAATTCAGAAAATAAGAAAATAAGAACTGGCTTTTAAAAATTGATTTATGAGACTTCTTGGCATTCAAACCAAGAAGTCTCTTTTATATATTTTGACTAAAGTTATTTCTCTTTTCTCAATTCGTCAAGTACCCTACCTTTATAGGATGACATAAATGACCTTACCCCCTAAATAGCCAGATACCATCGTCTATAGAAAATCACATTATTCAAGCAAAAATGGCAAGAAAGGCTGGATTGTTTTTTTGCAGAGAAAGGAGGAGAAAAACGCCTCTAGAAGCAAGAAAAAGTGGCTCCGATGGCACTTTTCACCCCTTCAGAAGGCAAAAATAAGAGTGGTTAAAGGGTGAATGAAAGGGGTAAAACAAGGAATTTCTTGATATCTTTTGTCAAAATTCTCGTAAAAACAGCAAGAAAACTGTGATAGAGCGAAGGAGATTCTGTGCGTTTTAATAGCATTAAACGAGGGAAACGAAACAGTTCAACCAACGACTATCAAACTGATTATCAACACGATACTATCAATACCACATTCTTCCAGAATAGCTTTCAGAAGCTCTATCGTGTCATTAAGGGTCAGTGTCATTAAGGGTCATTAAGAAAAAGCAAATGTCATTTAGAGCCATAGTATAATATAAATAATATTTATTATTATACTATAGAGATATTTGCGCCCCCGAAAACCTTAATGACCCTTAATGACACTGACCCTTAATGACACCACCCCACATTTCCCCGCTTTTTCAATCATCAAAAGCAATCCAAGGCGGCTTTTGCAATCAGATGTAAAAACCGCAAATACTTATATCACTACATATCAACCACTTACAGCATATTTTCAACATTCTACGGGAAAAAGCTTGCTTTCTGCTTCGGATTTTTGTATCTTTGCACCGGCAATCGAAAGAACAGTCTTCTTGTGCCAAAAGTCGGTCATCTATGAAGACCGAGGCTGGTCTTAATAGATGGCAGGCGCCGGTCATCAATGAAGACCACAAAATGGGCAGGAAACAGCTTTCTGGGGAATTGTGATTCAAGGAACTCTTAAACGCAGACTGAGCATGAGCAACTTCAAGAACTTTCAAAACTTCAAGAAAGACTCCAGCATTACAAACAAGTGGGGAGAGTTATTCCTCCCCCTCTACCTTGCAGCTGTCGAACCCCATCTCCTTGGCTTTATCAGGACCAAAGGTAAAGTAGATGGCTTCGCCCTCATCACAAACCTCGCCTTTGGAGTTCTCCAGAGTCAGGTGGATGGTGACGATGTTGCGGCGCTGACTGGCGATGTGACCACGCACCGTAATCTGCGAATCGGTGGTCATCACAGGCTTCTTGTACTTCACGTTAAGCTGCATCGTCACACCCGTGGTCTGCAGTTTGCGGTTGATAACCCAGCCTGCCACTTCATCCATCAGCATACTGATGATTCCGCCATGCAGGGTATTGATCCAGCCCTGATAATTTTCGCCGGGATTCCAGATGGTAAGCACATCCTCACCCTCTTCCCAAAACTCAAGATGCAATCCTACAGGATTGTTGGGGGCACAGCAAACGCAGTTGTAACCCTCCTTGTTCAAATATGGATTTAATATCTTCTTCATTTTTCTAATTGATTAAACTGATTTCTAACTGCTTAAACTTTTTAAAACAAGGCAAAGGTACGAATAATATCTGATAAGGCAAAGTTTTTTAAAGATATTACGGTTAATTTTCCATAATAAAAAGTGAAGAAGCGTGGGAATCTTTAAAATTGATGTACTTTTGCAAGCTACAAAAAGACGATTATAAGTATGATTAAGATCTTAGTGATAGAAGACGAAAAGCGAGTGGCTGATTTATTGAAAATCGGTCTGGAAGAGAACGGCTATCAGGTTCTGGTGGCTTACGATGGTGAGATGGGATGGAGACTGTTTCAATCGAATGATTTCCAACTGATTATCTCAGACATTATCCTGCCGAAGCTCAATGGTTTCGAACTCTGCCAGAAAATCAGAAAGGCGGATGAAGAAATCCCTATTCTGATGCTCACGGCTCTGGGAACCGCCGATGATAAGCTGGAAGGCTTTGATGTGGGAGCCGACGACTACATGGTGAAGCCATTCGATTTCAGAGAACTGCTGGCGAGAGTGAGAGTATTGCAGAAAAGAAGAGCCGTGGCTAAGGTTGATGTGGTAAAGGAGATTTCATACGCCGACCTGTGCATCAATCTTGAAAGACAGGAAGTAACACGAAACGGCGAACCTGTCAAGCTTTCGCCTAAGGAATACAACCTGCTGGTTTATCTGGTGGAGAATGCAGAAAAGGTAGTGAGCCGAGTGGAAATAGCAGAAAAGGTTTGGAACACCCATTTTGATACGGGCACCAATTTCATCGATGTCTATATCAACTATCTGAGAAAGAAAATGGATAAGAACTTCGAGGTAAAACTGATTCATACCAAGCCGGGAGTTGGTTTTATCTTGACGGACAAGATGTAACGAACCAAACAGATAAACCGAATAAGAATTTGAATAAAACCAGAAAGAAAAGAGATATGAAGATCAGAACAGCCCTTACCCTTAAATACACCTGCATTACGGCAACCATATTTCTGCTTTGCATGGTGCTCATTTACCTGGTCAGCGAACATACCCGAGACCAGACTTTCTTCAGAAACCTGAAAAGCGAAGGCATTACCAAGGCCAATCTCTTCCTGGCCGGACAGGTAGATGCCAAGACCATGCAGTCGGTTTATCTGAACAATAGGAAGTTTATCAACGAGGTAGAGGTTGCCGTCTATACCACCGATTTCCACATGCTCTACCACGACGCCATCCACAACGACATCGTGAAGGAAACCGAAGGGATGATCAAGGAAATCATTCAGAAAAAAGAGATTGAATTCCACATCGGAAAATACCAGGGCATCGGAATGGTTTTCCAATACAAGGGAAAGGATTATATTGTTACAGCTGCCGCTTATGACGGCTACGGCTACGACAACCTGGTGGGACTGCAGGAAACCCTCATCTGCCTCTTCATCATCGGATTGTCGCTGCTCTTTATCGCCGGCTATGTTCTGGCAAAACTCTCCCTCAAACCGATAAGAAACATCGTGAATGAGGCTGAAACTATTACAGCCTCCCACATCGACCGCCGCATCCCCGTGAAGAACGAAAAAGATGAGTTGGGCGAACTGACCATCGCCTTCAATGAACTGCTCAAGCGACTGGAGATATCATTCAATTCACAGAAGCAGTTTGTGAGCAACGTGTCTCACGAACTGCGTACTCCCCTGGCTGCCCTAACAGCCGAAATCGATGTTTCGCTGCAGAAAGAGCGAACCAACGAGCAGTACCAGCTCGCCATGCAGAACATGCAGCAGGACGCCAAGCGAATGACCCGACTGATAGACGGGTTGCTGAACCTGGCAAAGGCGGATTACGGCAAGGAAGAAATCAGCATGCGAGAGGTTCGCCTGGATGAACTTTTATTAGATGCAAGAGAACTCATCCTGCGGGCGCATCCGGAATACAGCATCGACCTACTCTTCTGCAACGAGGAAGAAGACGATGACAGTCTGATTACCGTCCTCGGCAATCCTTATCTGCTGAACATCGCCTTCTCGAATCTGATAGAGAACAACTGCAAGTATTCGGAGAACCATTCGTCTATCGTTCAGATTTCATTCAGAGACAAATGGAGCATCGTCCGCATGGCAGATAACGGTTTTGGAATGTCGGCAAAGGATAAGGAGAATCTCTTCACCTTATTCTATAGAGGAGGCGGAGATGAGAAGAAGAAAGTAGAAGGCTACGGCATCGGAATGACACTGGCCCATAAGATTATCCATCTGCATGATGGCAACATCGCCGTGCATTCGGAGCAGGGCAAGGGAACCCTCTTCATTGTGGAGATTCCACATATCTAGCATAATCCTCACAATATACATCTCCCTATTAATAAACGACTTACTGATTCTCTAATAGTTTTCTAATACCGTTCTAATTCTTTTCTAACGGCTTCTTCCACATAGTTTGCTTACCTTTGCAACCGCAAAACAATAATTCACATCAAGTAAAAGTAAAGCAATTATGTGGAAGAAGAAAAAGAACACCAGAAAAATGGCTTTCAATACCGAGACGGTATTGATGGCTGCCAAGGCACCACTCAACACGGTGCTTACTTACTTCCAGACTACCTCATTGGGACTCACCGATGAAGAAGTAGAGAAGAGACTGTCACTCTATGGCAAGAACGAGATTGTACACGAGCAGAAGAAAAAGCCGCTCGTAATGCTTGTCAAGGCTTTTATCAATCCTTTCGTAGGAGTGCTCACCGTACTGGTAGCCATCTCTTACGTGATGGATGTGTGGATGGCAGATCCTGGCGACCAGGACTGGACTTCCATCATTGTAGTCTCGACCATGATTATTCTGAGCACCATCCTCCGCTTTGTGCAGGAATGGAAAGCCAACCGCTCCAGCGAAGCTCTACAGAAGATGGTGACCAACACCTGCTACGTAATGCGTCTCGGCACAAGCACCCGTGGCGGTTCGCCAGGCGATGAAATCAGCAACGAGGAACTGGTACCTGGCGACCTCATTATGCTCTCTGCCGGCGACATGATTCCTGCCGATGTCCGCATCATCGAATCCAAGGATTTGTTCGTCAGCCAATCCAGTTTGACAGGCGAATCAGATTCCATCGAAAAATTCCCGAATCTTTCGGAAGCCCGCAACCATACGGGCAGCATCGTTGACCTCGACAACATCTGCTTCATGGGATCCAACGTGGTGAGCGGATCGGCAAAAGGCATTGTCTTCGCCACCGGCAGCCACACCTATCTGGGAACCATTGCCAAGAACGTGGCGGGCCATCGTGCCGCTACGGCTTTCGACAAGGGAATCACCAAGGTGAGTCTGCTGCTCATCCGCTTCATGCTCGTAATGGTTCCTATAGTATTCCTGGTCAACGGAATTACGAAGGGCGACTGGTTGGAGGCTTTCATCTTCGCCATCTCCGTGGCCGTGGGACTTACCCCAGAGATGTTGCCGATGATTGTAACCGCCAACCTTTCGAAAGGAGCGATGGTAATGTCGCGCAAGAAGACCATCGTAAAGGATTTGAACGCCATTCAGAATTTCGGTGCCATGAACATTCTCTGTACCGACAAGACGGGCACCCTGACGCAGGACCACATCGTATTGGAGCGCCACGTGAATGTGGATGGAACCGAGGATAAGGAAAACCGCATTTTGCGCCACGCTTATTTCAGCAGTTATTTCCAGACGGGACTTAAGAACCTGATGGATCGCGCTATCCTCTCGCACGTCAAGGAACTGGGACTGGAATCGCTGAGCAGCTCATATAAAAAGGTGGATGAGATTCCGTTCGATTTCACCAGAAGACGCATGTCGGTGGTGGTAGAAGACAAAAATGGCAAGCGACAGATTATCACCAAGGGAGCCGTAGAAGAAATGCTGACGGTTTGCAGCTTTGCGGAATTCGGCGGAAAGGTTCAGCCTTTATCAGACAGCATGCGAAGCAAGGCACAGAGATTCGTGAAGGAGATGAATGCACAAGGTATGAGAGTGCTGGCCCTGGCGCAGAAGAGTTTTCTGAGCAAGGAAAACAACTTTGCCATCGAAGATGAAAAGGAGATGGTTCTCATTGGCTATCTCGCCTTTCTCGACCCTCCAAAGGAATCAGCTTCCCAGGCCATCAAGCAGTTGCACGAGCACGGCGTGGAAGTAAAAGTACTTTCGGGAGACAACGAGGCGGTGGTAAAGGCGATTTCCCGACAGGTGGGAATCAATACTTCTGATTCCGTTACGGGGCCGGAACTCGAAAACATGAGTCAGGAGGCGAAACAGAAAGCGGTGGTAAAATGCAGCATCTTCTCGAAGCTTACACCGATGCAGAAGTCGGAAATCATCCAGCTCCTGCAGAAGAAGAACAACACCGTGGGCTTCCTGGGCGACGGAATCAATGACGCAGCAGCCTTGCGAGAATCAGATATCGGAATCTCGGTAGATTCAGCTGTAGATATTGCCAAGGAGAGTGCCGACATCATCCTGCTGGAGAAAGACCTGATGGTTTTGGAGAACGGCGTACTGGAAGGCAGAAAGACCTTCGGAAACATTGTGAAATACGTGAAGATGACGGCTAGTTCCAACTTCGGAAACATGTTCAGCGTACTGGCAGCGAGTTTCTTCCTGCCTTTCCTGCCGATGCTTCCGATTCATCTGCTCATTCAGAATCTGCTTTATGATATTTCGCAGACCACCATTCCTTTCGACCGCATGGACAGGGAATACCTCGCCAAACCATGCGTGTGGGACTCGGGCGACCTGAGCAGATTCATGATCTGGATTGGACCAATCAGTTCGATATTCGATATTGTCACCTACATGGTGCTGTGGTGGGTATTCAAGTGCCAGGGGCCGGATATGGAATCCCTTTTCCAGTCGGGGTGGTTTGTAGAGGGTTTGCTCTCGCAGACACTCATCGTTCACATGATCCGCACCCGCAAGGTTCCGTTCATCCAGAGTTCTGCCTCATGGCCTGTGATGCTGATGACCTTCTCCATCATGGCAATCGGCCTCTGTATTCCGTTCACCTCATTCGGCAGTTCGATAGGCCTGACTCCTCTTCCATGGACCTACTTTCCATGGCTCATAGGCATTCTGCTGTCTTACTGCGTATTGACGCAATGGCTCAAAACCCTTTATATCAGGGCTTTCAAACGCTGGTTGTAATGTAGGAAAATTTTTATTGTCTGTTCCGTCTGATTACCTAGAAATAGGGACTAGACGGAACCCGGATTATTTAGAAGAAACAAAAAATACCTAGAAATGGGGATAAAGATGAGTACTTCATTATTTAGAATAAATAAAAATACCAATTATTAAGTATTGCTGGATTTAGAAATATCCTATACCTTTGCAGCATGAATTAGCGAGATGCTCGCGAGAGGCGAGCAAATGAACAAGAAATGATACAAAACATGAAGATTATACAAAAACATGAAGAAATGAAGAGAATTATTTTTATTATTTTAGGCAGCATCAATATTTGCCTTGCTTATGCACAGAGCTTTAACGGACAGTATATTTCTGAATGGCAATGGGACATGAACAAGAATACCAATCTGATCAATCAGCTGAGATTGGAACTGAGTGTTCCAATAGGAAAAGGAAAGGATTCGTTCGAGGCGGCTACGCTGCATGTAGCAAAGACCAACGATGGCATTATTGACGACTGGCAGGGATTTTCGAACATAGATGCAGACAACAACTTCGCCATGCTTGCCGTGCTGGGCTACATGCACGAGTGGAATTCGGGCCATCTGTTTGTGGGTGTGAGAAACGTGAACGAGGATTTCTTCACCTCTGATGTTACGGCACTTTTCCTGAACAGTTCTGAGGGAATCTTTCCTACCGTTGCATCCAGCTATCCGATAGCCAACTATCCGTATTCGGGCTTGACCCTTTACTTTGATGTAACCAAGGGAGGATGGACTTTCAGAAACAGTCTGTATAATGGTGCGGGATATAATGGCTGGAAAGCCCACAACAATCCTTTCCTGGTTCGCCCGAAGAAGGATGGAATCTTCAACATGTCGCAGTTGGAGTATGAACATAAAGGTGGAAAATATTTTGCGGGTGCTGCCGTCCATACCCGTCAATATCCAATCAACGAGGATGGCGAAATGGTTTCTGCCGATGAATCCAAGGGCAAAACAACCTGTGGCTGGTGGATTTACGGAGAGCAAAGTGTATGGAAGGCTGGCGACAAGAACATTTCGTGCATGGTGCAATATTCCGAGAACACCAGTCATCAGAATGCCTGCTACCGATACGCTGAACTGGGCGGCGCCTATCAGGACGAGAAGAACGAGTGCGGATTGTCTGGCCAGTACGCCCGTTTCCAGCAGGGTTCGGAATATTCGCTGGAAGTAACGTGGAAAAGACAGCTGACGGAATCCATTTCCCTTCAGCCATCGTTCCAATACATCAAAAACGACAATGGAGACTTCACGGCACTCAGTGCCCGACTCTATGTCAGTTTTTAAAGGAAAGAGATAATTATCAAAAAGTGTACATCGTTTGACTTCAAAAAAACAAACGATGTACACCTTTTTTATATAGTAAAATAACAGCTACCCACTATTCAGAATGAAACTATAACATCTGAGATAATTCCCATGCTCTCACATGCGAAATGCCTTTGCGAGAAGGCAACTGAAGATCGTCAAGCGATACTACTACTTTTTCATAGTTATCCGCGATACATTCCAGCGGAGCATATTCACGCTCTATTGTCTGCTCATCTACAAGCATATAAGTGGCTTGCACATAGATGATACGATCGTTCTTGATGGCAACGAAATCAACCTCTTTATCCTTAATACTCCCCACATATACATCATATCCATGACGCAACAACTCTAGATAAACAAGATTCTCCAACAGATACCCAGCTCCATATCCGAATCCGGCATAGAGATAATTTTTAAACGACAAATCGTTCATATAGTATTTACAACTGCCAGAAAGAATCTCCTTCCCCTTGATATTATAGCGCAAAGCACGATGTGTTAGATAAACTTCTTCTATATATCCCAAATATAGAGATACTGTATCATACGAAGTCTTGCGTCCCTTGCTTTTTATGAAGTTGGTAATATTGGTAACAGAAAGAAGATTGGAAGAATTATTAACCAGATAGGCAAACAAATCTTCGAGCAATCTTACATCGCGAATCGTATATCTGCGTATGATATCTTTCAGTAATACCGTATCCTTCAATCCCGAAATATAGTTACGCTTTACATCGGAAGACTGGAAATGCACGAGTTCAGGATAACCACCATCCGACATGTACTGCAAATAACTCACTCTACCGGCAGGAAGCTGATGAATACTCGCATATTCCTCGTAAGACAACGGGAATATGTGAAATTCCACATATCTACCAGATAGAAGAGTAGATAATTCTCCAGAGAACATCTTAGAATTAGAACCTGTGATAAATATCTCGTAATCTTCAGTATAATCCTGAGACAGCGAGTTCACTACACGTTCCCAACCATCGATATCCTGCACTTCATCTATAAAGATATAAATTCGTCCTTCTGGTTTCAATTCCTCCCGGTACAAACGAATAAAATTATCCAAATCTTTATAGTTCTCTATAAAATCAAACGCTGTCAGTTCTCGGTTGATAAAGACAATATTATTGCTGCTAACCCCCTGTTGCACAAGATGCATGGCTGTTTGACGCAATATATAACTTTTTCCCACACGTCGCTGTCCCGTAAGTACCTTCACCACCTTGCTGCCAAGATACGAAACGACACTTTCGGTATAAAGCGGACGGGGAAAACCGCAATCGATGGTGTTGCCAAACCAAAGATTATACTTCTTTACTGATTCTATATTTTCGTTCATACTTGATTTTTTGTGCAAAGATAGCATTTTTTTCGTGCATAGACGAAAATATCTCTATTTTTAACAAGATTTTCGTCTATGGACGAAAAAAAACAAAGATACAAAGATAGCTTCACTGTTATTTCTTAGCAAGATAAGACAGGAAATCAGCTATCGGCTGGCTGTTGAACGCATCCATCCACTTGGGCAACTGGTTCATATAATAAGAACTGGTGATGAACTTGCCGCTCTCATCATCAAACCAGTAGGCACCGTTCGGATTATGGCATGAAGGAAATCTATGCAAAAACGAAAAAGAGGGTGTGCCATAAGTTCATGACACACCCTCTCTTCTTTTTTTTTCTTTTTTATTCAAATTCGGTGCTAAAACCGGAATCTGGAATGGTTGGAGAATCGATAGTGAATGATACGGCAGAGTGGGTAGAGAGGAACGGACCTTTATAGATGGTCATCTTTCCCTTCACCATGTGGACGTTTTCGAACGACAGTTTTTTTACCACTTTATCTTCAGTATCAGTAGTCTGGGTATTCAGCGTGATATCCGTTACATCATCCGCGCCCAGGAAGAAATAGATGGTGAAAAGGAATCTTTTTGCCTTGAACCGATCGCCCGAGATATCGTATGTCTTGGTAAGAGTAGTCTTCTCGAGGCAATAGCCCGTAGATGGATGGAAGACATTACCGCAGTTGCCGGTAACCGTACATTGGAACGACTTGATGTAATCTGGACGAATTTCTGATCGGCTGTCCAATTGCAATACGGTTACTCCACGTTTCAGGATGCAGTCGTAGTTCTGGCTTTCTTCTCTATCTTTTACGACAATATCCTGATAGGTATAAAACATATCTGTGGCCTCATTTTTCGGAAAGACGACCTCAGTCTGTGATTTGATGCTTACCTTGTTGTCTTTTGAAGGCTTATCAGTGGCAGCGGCGATAGCCACCATCTTGTAATTGCCTCTAGGCACATACAGTTTTACCTGTCCGAAGTTCTTGTCGGTAGAGAATTGGGTTACCAAATACATCGTATCTTTACCTTCCGGAAACAAGGCTACCTCCAACTCAGTAATCTGCTTGCACTCACTCAGGTTCTTCTTCCCATCAGTGTCTGCACGGGTAATCCAAGGAGATGCTGCCTGAACTACGTCAGCAGTACCTGCTCTGGATTCAATTTCTGAGATTGATTTCTCGAAGAAGTTGAAGCTAACTTCCAGTTTGTCACTTCGTGATGAAGAATCCATCACGCCATCCTCTTTACTACAACTTACTACTAGTAAGGCTGCAATAATAAGCCATAGGCTTTTAGTGAAATATTTCTTCATAGGTTTTAATTTTTGAAGAAATACGCCAGAATATCTGGTATTGTCTGCTATTACCCATCTAGTTGATACAGCTAGCTGTTTTTCTGTAGTAGTATTGATGCGAAATTACTAAAATTTTGAATACGCTGTACTCCTCGCCCCCTATTTTTTAACTATCTTAACGAAGTTTTCACCTGATTAAATAAATAGGGGGCTTTTATGGGCACTTATAGACTACTCCTGCTCCACCTTCACTCCCGTAATCCGGCTCTTGAAATCGCCAGCCTTCTGGAGTGGGAACACCAGCGTGCGCTGATAGTGCATCTTGGCAGAAGGATTATAAACGATAGGCTGAGTGGCTGTAGCATCACTCTTCTGGAATGTAGCCAGGTCTTTCTGCTGCATCGCATAAAGGGTGAGCGGACCCAACTCCTCGCGCAACTTGCCATCCACATAAAGACAGGTCTTCCTGTTATCGCCCGTAATCGCCAGAGTTACCTTCTTGCCCTTCTCTACCCTGTAGTTGAACTTGTTGAGATAACCCTCGTGGGCAAAACCAAGCAAGCCGCTTTCAGGGTCGGCAAGATAGAAGGTGGCGTTATCTGATGAGAACAACACCGTGCCCTTCGGCTCATCGGCTCCCTCGATGGTGAACTCCACCCGATAGCCATAGCCCACTTCCTTCTCACCCGTGGTCTGACCAGGGTTCAATGTCTCTATTCTTAGCTGCTTGCCCTTCTGCCAGCGTGCTGCCTCGTTTACCGCAGGAGCCTCACTGAGCGCAAGACGAAGACGATTGAAATCTTCAAAGGAGAAAGATGTTGCAGCACCCGTCCAACATTTTGCCGACAGCGTCTGCAGGGCAGGGAACAGTCGGTCGTGAATATCCTTCACCGTAATGCCGTTGCCCGCATGGTCGTTCCATACGGCAAACATACCGCCGAGAATGGCATGGTCGTTCTCCTCGAACTTCTCGTTGCCTATCTGCGCCGGAGTCCATGAATCGTAGAGGTACTGGCAATTCAGATAATCATAATAATAACCTGCTGCCGGAACGATGTAAACCAGTCCGTCAGGAATGCTCACCAGTTTGTAGCCCTGGCGCTTCATCTCCTTCGGGTCAGCATAACCATTGTACCAGCAATGCATCATCACGTTCTCCGACTTCACCTTGGTGTCGCCCTTGGCATGGGTAAGTGCGCCCCAAACGGCAGCCTGCTTGCCAAACGACTCTACATATTTAATATAATGGTCGGTGAAATAGCGGAATTTCTCCACCACCTCCTTCTTGGCGTTGGAATACTCATCGGTTCCGATGTGCACTACCTTACCACGGAACACGGGGTTCTTGCCCTCCAGATACTCCTTGAAGAGCCCATCCACAAACTTGTAGGTCTCGGGATTGAAGAGGTCGAGATGATCCATGCCATATTCCTTGGAACCGATTTCCGGCTTGTAATGGGTGAAGGCGAGCGAATGGGCAGGCACATCTATCTCGGGGATGATATTGACGCCATACTGCTCTGCCAGCTTCTGGAGTTCGATAAACTCAGCCTTGGAATAGCTGCCATCCTTTGCCGTGAGTCCAGGATAGGTGTCGCATTCCAGGCGGAAAGCCGCCTGGGTCTTTGCCCAATCATTACCGAAAAACTGTCGGAATCCGTTATCATTCAGATGAATCTGCAGGGTATTCATCTTGTAATAAGACATCATCTTGACGAGCGAACGCAGATAAGACATCGGGATAAACTTTCTTCCGCAATCCATCATGAAGCCTCGCAGCCCGTAGGCAGGCTTATCCTGAGTAGAGCCTTTAGGCAGCACGAAACCAGCCGATCGCTGCTGCTCAGAAAGCTGCAGCACGGTGCGGGTACCCCATACCAGTCCTTCTACCGAAGAAGCCGTGATGGTAGTTACGTCGCCGATGGTGAGGCGATAGCCTTCCTTGCCGAGCAGTCGGGCTGATTTCCTATCAGACTGGAGCTCCAGCACGATGTCGCCGGCAGAGGGTTTTCCCGTCTTAGGCGTGAGCGGTTTTCCCACCAGGTCATGATAATCGGCAGCAAAGAGTTTCGCCACATCCTGGGCGTTTTTTCCGCCCTTCACCACGTATTTGCCCGATGGGGTAAACATTCCCTCAGCCCCGCTCCATTGCCTGAGTTCAGGGATTACAAAAGGTTTTTCGTTGACTGTTGCCCAGCCACACGAAAGCACCAAAGTGCAGCAAGCCGTCAGCAAGAGACGCTTGAAATCATTTAGGTTTTTCTTCATATTTTACTGTTTTAATCGTAAAGATAAAAAATGCGCTCCATCATGTGCCACTTCTCATCGCTCGTAGCACCCTTGCCGCACTTCTGGAACTTGCCTACCACTTCCTCCCATTCTGCCTGTCTAGGGAGGGTGGCGAGTTCTGCCATTTTCTTGTCCCAATCGAAATCTACGGGAGCATCCACAACCATCACCAGGCGGTTGCCGAAGATGTAAATCTCCATCTCCAGGATACCTACCTGTCGGATTCCGTCACGGATTTCCTTCCATTGCACACCTTCTGAATGCAGGCGGCGATATTCACGGATAGCCTCCTCATCAGATTCCAACTCCAGCCACTGCACGTAGCGCTTGGTGGCTACAGGATACTTCTTCTGTTCATAACCTTTCATCATAATCATTAGGGTTTTAAAGATTAAACATTATATTATCTGCAAAAATAATGCAAGCGAGCGCAATGTAAGCTTGCTTACAAATTGCCGAGCGCAGCTTATTTTCTGCAAAAATATGAAAAAAAATTGAGGTAAACAAGCCAAGTTACCGATATTTTGTTTATTTTTGCATTATCATTGCAGAAATGCAAGTTATGATTTACAAAACAATTCCATAAGATTAAAAGAAACTAAAGATTTACGATATGAAGAAACTACTTTTATCCATCGCCTTTCTGCTCCCTGCTATGGGAATGATGGCGCAGACTCAGGTAAAGACAGCCGAAGGTATTCTCGAAGGAAAAGACCTCTCAGGCATCACAGTTTTCAAGGGTGTTCCATTTGCAGCCCCTCCTGTGGGCAATCTCCGCTGGAAGGCTCCTCAGCCAGCCCAGAAATGGCAGGGCGTGCGCGAGGCAAAGGAGTTCGGACCGAACCCGATGCAGGAACCTATCTTCGGAGACATGAACTTCGGCACGAAGACAAACAGCGAGGATTGCCTATACCTTAATATATGGACTCCTGCAAAGACCATGAAGGAGCATCTGCCGGTTTTGATTTATTTCAACGGCGGAGGACTGATGGCTGGCAGCGGAAGCGAACCTAGATATGCGGGCGATGCAATGGCGCGCAAGGGCATCATCTCCATCACAGCCAACTATCGTGAGGGCATCTTCGGATTCTTCGCTCATCCACAGCTCTCCAAGGAAACATCCTACAAGGGTTCCGGCAACTATGGATTCATGGACCAGGTGGCAGCCATCCAATGGGTGAAGGATAACATCGAGGCTTTCGGCGGAGACCCTAACCGCATCACCATCGTAGGCGAATCGGCTGGTTCCATGTCGGTTAGTGCCCTGATGGCTTCCCCTCTCTGCCAGGGACTCTTTGCCCAGGCAATGGGTTCCAGCGGTTCTGTAATGGGATTCAAGAAGATTGCTACCCAGAAGGAAGCCGAGGAGAAAGGCGTGCAGCTTGCCCAGAAAATCGCAGAGAAGATAGGTAAGGAAACGGGCAAGAAGGTGAAAAAGAACATAGGAATGAAGAATCTCAACGAGCTTCGTGCCCTGCCTGCCGAGGAACTGATGAAGCTGGCGGGAGTAAGAGCAGTTCCTGTCTATAATATCGACGGATATTTTATGAAAGAACAGCCTGTAGATGTCTTCGCCAAGGGCGAGCAGACCAAGGTGCCTCTGCTCATTGGCGGTAACAACCAGGAGATGACTCCATGGGCGGTATTAATGGGCAAACAGCCTACCGTTGAGAATCTGAAGGCTGGCGCCAAGGCCACCTTCGGGTCAGAGAACATCGATGAACTCTTCCGCCTTTACGGAATCAACAGCGACAAGGATGTACTGGAGCAGCCGGGTGTGAATCTGGCTTCGGATATCTTCCTGGATTATTCTACCTGGAAGTGGGGCAACATGCATAAGTTGACCGGCGGACAGCCAGTTTACCGCTACCGCTATTGCCATCCTCGTCCTGCAATGGCCATCAAGGGAAAGGTGGCAGCTTTGGCTGGCGGCGTGGTAGATGCGAAGGAAGATGCAGCTCCTGCTCCACAGGATAAGGGTGCCGTTCATTCTGCCGACATAGAATATGCAATGGGCACCTTGCCAACCAACCACGTGTTCAACTGGCAGCCTGAGGATTACATGATCAGCGACATCTTCAGCCAGTATTATGTCAACTTCGTAAAGACCGGCAATCCAAATGGTCTGGGTCTGCCGGAGTGGCCATCTACCAATGGCAAGGCCGTAGCCCCTGTGCTTCAGATAGATATGAAGACAGAAGTGAAGTCTGATGCCCAGATGGAGAAGCGCTATGATTTCATCGACAAAATGTTCTGGGAGAAGAAATAAGTCTCATTATAGATTCAATCAGAAATAGAGATGTTTCAGAAATTCATCATCAATAGAGACGGAGTGCTGAAGTTCGGGCACGTCTATCTTCACCGTGACATGCTGACCCCGGGTGAGCAATGCACCTACGGCGGAGGTTTATGGAAAATTGATGAAGGCAGGGGCGCCATCGTTCTCTATGGAAGAAGTTTCGACTTCGGTCCTCCCGATTTCAACTTTGTTACACGGATAGACTGGACGGGCTTGGGGGGAACCCCTCGCCCGCTGCTCTATCTGCCGCATTGGCCCAACGAGGAAGAGATTGTGCCCATCATCATCAATTGAGAAAATAGTATAATATTCTATAAATTCTATGCAAAAAGTTTGCCCGTAACAGATAAAAGCGTATTTTTGCGAAAAGAATTCACTTAAAAAGCAGTATAGTATGAAAAAGAAATTAGTTTTGACTGCAGCCGTTATCGCTGCATTGTCAGTTGTCTCTTGCAATGGAAAGAAGACAAATAGCCAGGGAGCTGATCAGGATAGCCTCAGCTATGCAGGAAATGATTCGCTCAATTCTAACGATATCGTGCTCGATTCCATCGCCGGCATCTATGAGGGAACTCTCCCTGCTGCCGACTGCCCGGGAATCAAGACTGTATTGACGCTCAATGCCGACAGTACCTACCAGTACTCAGCCGACTATCTGGAGCGCAAGGATGGTCACGACGAAGCAAGCGGTATCTTCAAGGTATTGGCTAACAACGTAGTAGAAATCATCCGCCCATCCAGCGGCGAGACTACTTACTTCAAGGTGAAGGATGCCAACAGCCTCATCATGACCGACTCGCTCGGTACTGAGCCAGAAGGCGCTATGGCTAAGCACTATGTACTGACCAAGAAGAAGAAGTAAGCTATTCACATCTAAAAAAAGCACCCATCTCATATCAAGAAAGCATCTTTTTCTGCTTCCGGAATACGAGATGGGTGCTTTGCGTTGTGGCAGTTGACCCAATTTCGTTGAGAAGTTCATCGTCCAGATAAAGACGGATGCTCTGCTCATTCCAATCCATGCGCCAAACGTGGAACTTATCAGCCCATTGCCCATCACGATCGGTGAAATGGGTGAAAGGGATAGCCTTGCTGTTCCATTTCGCCGTCCAAGGCTTATCGGTATATTACAAACCCATTACATTCTCATCTTTCACGTTAAATTCAATTAAGTTTTACCTCATAACTTTCGCTATTTCAGATATTTTTCCTAATTTTGCGTCCACGTTTCCAACGGATGAAATGAATATTAAGATTAGATTATAAAATTAGGTATTATATAAAATAGACAAGGAAAAAGGAAAAAAAGAAAAATGGAACATATTTTTACTGAATCGATGTTTTTGGTGGGCTTCGTGATATTCATCGCCGCCATACTCGTATTAGACATGCTGGTCATCGACCGAAAGGCGCATGTGGTTTCCATCAAGGAAGCCGGCTCCTGGACGGCAGTATGGATTATTCTCGCTCTCGCCTTCGCCGTGTTCATCTACTTCCATGGCGACATGGTGCACGGCATAGAGAACTTCGACGACCTGAAGCTGATAGCCTCGCGCTATGCTTCTCATCTCAAACTGGATCCGAACGATTATGAAGGGAGTCTGCAGCAATATCGCCACTACATGACCATCTCTTACATCTCGGGTTATCTGATAGAGAAGACACTCTCGGTGGATAATCTCTTCGTGATGATGATGATCTTCAGTTCGTTCGGAGTAGATAAGAAAGATTACCAGCACGTATTGAACTGGGGAATCCTGGGAGCCATCGTGCTTCGCTTCGTCTTCATCTTTGCGGGTGCAGCCCTCATCAGCCGATTCGCCTGGATATTGCTCGTATTCGGAGGATTCCTGGTTTACAGCGGCGCCAAGATGTTCTTGAACAGGAACAAGAAGGAAGAGATCAATGCCCTCGATCATCCGGTGGTGAAGTTCATGCAGCGACGCCTGCATCTGGGACCGCTGGTAATGACGGTGGTGTTCATCGAGTTCTGCGATCTGATTTTCGCTTTCGACAGTATCCCTGCCGTATTCTCGGTTTCGCTCGACCCGTTCGTGGTGTTCTTCTCCAACATCTTCGCCATCCTGGGCTTGCGTGCCCTCTTCTTCCTGCTGGCAGCGATAGCCGATAAGTTCCGTTACTTGAAGGTGGGCGTGAGCGTGCTGCTGGTGTTCATCGGTGTGAAGATGCTCATCCACGATTTCTTCGAAATTGATGCAGTAAGTTCGCTGGTATTCATCATCCTCGTCTTACTCGTCAGCATCGGAGCTTCGGTGGTGATTCCGCAGAAAAAGGAAGCTTAAAAACACAAAACGCAGTAATACGCCCTGAAGGGGCAGAAGCAAGTTTTTTTGCCCACACGCCCTGTTTTACTCTAATTGAGCAAGCTTTGAGCGTATTTTTTAACGTT